>Ga0116193_1004076_pt1 | contig 10272 bp, 10 predicted proteins | sample AD_UKC115_MetaG_FD_89892 | JGI IMG/M metagenome (GOLD analysis project Ga0116193, IMG submission 89892) | Active sludge microbial communities of municipal wastewater-treating anaerobic digesters from Hong Kong - AD_UKC115_MetaG | ecosystem: Engineered > Bioreactor > Anaerobic > Digestate...
CGCTCATGCGGCGGCTCCTTTCATCGATTGCCCGAAGCGCCGGTACAGCACCGGCAGCAGCACCAGCGTGAGCGCGGTAGAGCTGACCAGCCCGCCGATCACCACGATGGCCAGCGGGCGCTGGATCTCCGAGCCCGGCCCGGTGGACAGCAACAGGGGCACCAGGCCAAAGGCGGTGATGGAGGCGGTCATCAACACCGGACGCAAGCGGCGCAGCGAGCCTTCGCGCACCACCTGATCCAAGGGCAGGCCCAGCGCGTGCAAATGGTTGAAGTGCGTGACCAGCACCAGCCCGTTGAGCACGGCGATGCCCAGCAAGGCGATGAAACCCACCGATGCGGGCACCGACAGGTATTGCCCCGACGTCCACAGCGCGGCCATGCCGCCGACCAGGGCGAAAGGCACGTTGCCCAGGATCAGCACGGCCTGGCGCATCGAACCGAAGGTCATGAACAGCACGAAGAAGATCAGCGCCAGCGACACCGGCACCACCAGCCCCAGACGGGCGGCGGCGCGCTGCTGGTTCTCGAACTGGCCACCCCATTCCAGCCGGTAGCCCGCAGGCAGGGGAACGTCACGCGCCACGGCAGCGCGGGCCTCATCCACAAAGCCCACCAGGTCGCGCCCGCTCACCATGGACTGGATCAGCGCGAAGCGCGATCCGCCCTCGCGCCGCACCAGCACGGGGCCCTGGGTGGTGGTGATGGCGGCCAGCGACGTAAGGGGGATGTCCCCGGAGCCGCCTGCGCCGCTGCGGGCCAGCCGCAAGTCCTTGAAGCGCTCGGCCGAACCGCGCAGCGGCGCGTCGCCCCGCACCACGATGGGCGTGCGCCGGTTGGCCTCGATCACCACGCCGGCGGGAACGCCTTCGAGCTGCGCACGCAACTCGTCCTGCACGGCCGTCACCGCCAGCCCTGCGCGGCCGCTGGCCTGGGCGTCCACCTTCACTTGCAGGTACTCGACGCGGTCGCTGGCCTGCGTCAGCACGTCGCGCGCGCCGGGCACTTTCTCGACGCTGGCGGCGATGCGCACGGCCAGCTCGCCCAGGGTGTTCAGGTCCGGGCCGAAGAGCTTGATGGCCACGTCGCCACGGCTGCCCGTCAGCATTTCGGAAACGCGCATCTCGATGGGCTGGGTGAAGCCGAAATCCAGACCGGGGAAGGCCGCCATCACCTTGCGGATTTCCTCGCCCAGCGCTTCCTTGTCCATGCGCCATGTCTTGCGGTCGCCAAGCTGCATGAACATGTCGGTTTCGTTCAGGCCCATGGGGTCGAGCCCCAGCTCGTCCGAGCCGACGCGGGCGATGCTGTGCTGCACTTCGGGCACTGTGGCCAGGATGGCTTTCTGCACCGCCAGGTCGATGTCGCGCGAGCGGTTCAACCCGATGGAGGGCGGCTTTTGCAGTTGCAGCAGGATGTCGCCCTCGTCCATCGTCGGCATGAAGGCCTTGCCGGTGCCCAGGTAGGCCAACACGCCCAGCACCAGGGCCGCCAGCGCCACGGCCGTGGCCCGCAGCGGGTAGGCCAGTGCCGCATCCAGCACCGGGCGATACAGGCGCAATGCGCCGCGCATCACCCAGGGCTCGCGGTGCGCGTGCTCCTTGAGCAACAGCGACGACAGCACGGGCACCAGCGTCAGCGACAACAGCAGCGAGACACCCAGCGCGAACACGATGGTCAGCGCCACGGGGGCGAACAACTTGCCTTCAAGCCCCTGCAAGGTCAGCAGCGGCACGAAGGTCAAGCAGATGATGAGAATGCCCGAGGCCACGGGCAGAGCCACCTCGCGTGCGGCGGCGAACACGCGATGCAAACGTGGCAGTTGCGCCCCATCGATGTGCGGGTCGAGGCGGCTGACGGCGTTTTCCACCACCACCACGGCAGCATCGACCAGCATGCCGATGGCGATGGCCAGCCCACCCAGGCTCATCAGGTTGGCGCTCATGCCCGCGATGCGCATCAGCAGGAAGGTGCCCAGCGCAGCCAGCGGCACCATGAGCGCCACCACCAGCTCAGCGCGCAACTCGCCCAGAAAGAGCAGGAGCAGCACGACGACCAGCACCGTCGCTTCGATCAGCGCGCTTTCCACCGTGCCCACAGCGCGCTGGATGAGCGTGCTGCGGTCGTAGAACGGCACCACCTTCACGCCCGGCGGCAGGCTGGGGGCGAGTTCATCCAGGCGCGCGCGGATCGCCTTCACTAGCGTTGACGCATCAGCGCCGCGCAGCGCCACGACGATGCCTTCCACCGCCTCGCCCTGGCCGTCGCGGCTGACGGCACCGTAGCGAGTCAGCCCCTCCATGCGCACGGCAGCTACATCGCCCACGCGCACGGCAGGTGTGCTGTCCGTGGCGGCGCGCAGCACCACGCGCGACAAATCCTCCGCGCTGCGGATCGCGCCGTCCGACCGCACGATCAGCGTGTTTTCCCCCGCGTCCAGGCGGCCCGCGCCGTCATTGCGGTTGTTGCGGCTGACGGCCGCCACCACGTCGGCGAAGCTCAGCCCGGCGGCGGACAGGCGCGCGCGGTCGGGTACCACGGCAAAACTGGCGGCCTCGCCACCCAGCACGTTGATGTCGGCCACGCCAGGAAGGGTGCGCAAGGCGGGGCGCAGCGTCCAGTCCAGCAGGGTGCGCCGCTCGCTCAACGACAGCGAGCCGCCTTCGATGGTGAACATGAACACGTCCGACAGCGGCGTGGAGATCGGTGCCAGCCCGCCGGCCACGCCTTCGGGCAGGCTGCCCGCGACGGCGGCGTAGCGCTCGGCCACCTGCTGGCGCGCCCAGTAGATGTCGCTGCCCTCGGCAAAGTCCAGCGTGATGTCGGCGATGGCGTACTTGGCCGTGGAGCGCAGCATCACGCCGCGCGGCACGCCCAGCAGCTCCATCTCCAGCGGCGCGATGACGCGCGATTCGACCTCTTCGGGCGTCATGCCCGGCGCCTTGAGGATTAGCTTGACCTGGGTGGGTGAGATGTCCGGGTAGGCGTCGATCGGCAATTGCAGGAACGAGGCCACGCCCGCGCCCGCGAGGGCGAGCACGGCCAGCAGCACCAGCAGACGCTGGCGCAGGGAAAATTCAATGAGGCGAGAGAGCATGCCCGGGCCCCTTACTGCAGCGGCAGCATGGACTTGAGCAGCGCCGTGCCGCGCGTGACGACCTGCTCACCGGCCGCCAGTGCGGTGGACCCGTCCTTGGAGCCGGGCACTACCACGCTGACGGACTCGTCCCCGCCCAGCAGTTGCACAGCCACGGCGCGCAAGCGCATCGCACCTTTCTCACCGCCCACCGCATCGCTCGCCGCATACAGGACATGCCCCTGTCCGGCAGGCAACAAGGCTGACGGCGGCACGGCCAGTGCGCCCGCACGCACGGGCAGCAGCAGGCTCACGCTGAACTGCTGACCCACGGCGAGCGCCGTCTGCCCCTCGATGCTGGCGCGCACGCGCAGGCTCTGGCTGGCGGGGTCGGCATCCGCGCCCACCGCCACCACCTTTGCCACGCCGCCATCGGGCAGGCCTACGGGCAGGCCAGGCTTGATGGCGCTGCGCAGGCGCAGCGGCGCAGTGAAGTTCACGTCCATGCGGCCCGCCTCGGCTACGACAAAGGCGGCTTCGAGCGAAGCCACCGATTGCCCCGGCATCAGGTGCCGCCGCACCACCTGGCCCGACATCGGCGCCAGCAGTTCGTATTCGCCCCCCTGTCCGCCCGCCACCGGGCGCAGTGGCGCCAGCGCGCCCGTGGCTTGATGCAACGTGCTTTGCGCGGCCTGGATGCGCGCCTGCGACTGTTCGTGGCGCGCGGCGGGGATGATGCCCTCGGCTAGCAAAGCCGCATCGCGCTTGGCTTGCAGCGCCGCCGCCGTGGCTTCGCTGCGCGCGCGGGCCAATTCGCCCTGGGCAGCCAGCACGTCGCGGCTCTGGATGCGCGCCAAGGGCTGGCCTTGCCGGACAAAAGCCCCTTCATCGACCAGAATGCGCGTGACCACACCCGCGTAGGGCGCGCTGACTTGCGCGCTGGCGGCCAGCGGCGCGGCGGCTTGTGCGGGCAAGCCAGGCACCGGCAACTGCGTGGCGGTCTCCACCGCCGCCGTGGCCACCCCGAGCGCGCGCAATTGCGCCACGTCCAATGTGATGCGCCCGTCAGCAGCGGGGGATATGGCGGGCGCCTCCGTCATCGGCTCCTTCGCCGGGCGTGAAAGCATCCACCAGCTTGCGCCCGCTACCACCGCCAGGGTCACGACGATGGCTGCGACGCGCGGGATGGCAGAGCGTTGATGTTTCTTCTGCGGCGCGCCTTCAGGCGGTGCTGCAATGGGGGAGATACCAAGCATGCGATTTGAGGTGCTGTGATGACTAACCCCCGCATACTGGCGGCCCAAGCTTTGGGCAAGCTTTGATTCAATTTATTTATTCGCTCAAAGCTTGCCCAAAGCTTGAGCTGCCAGAGTGACGCGAGAACGCTGCAAGACGCACACAAGGTGCGGCGTCCTCAGCATTGTTTCGCGTGTGTCGATCGAATCAATGTGTCGGAGAAAGTGAATTGATACTCAAGAACTCTAGAAACCGCTATGGCACTTCTGTCATAGCCTTGCACTGGCTGATGCTGGTGCTTCTCGCTGCGGTTTATGCCAGCATGGAACTGCGCGGCTTCGCGCCCAAGGGCAGTGCATTGCGCGCGAATCTGAAATCGCTGCATTTCCTGCTGGGCTTGTCCGTCCTGGCATTGGTGGCGGTACGGCTGTGCGTGCGTTGGGCGGCAGGCGCCGCGCCGCCCATCGAGCCGCCCATGGCCCGATGGCCAGCCCTGATGGCGCGGCTCATGCACGTCGCGCTGTATGCGCTGATGATTGCCGCACCGCTGCTGGGTTGGCTGGCGCTGAGCACAGCCGCCAAGCCGGTGACCCTATTCGGCTTTGCGCTGCCCATGCTGACGGGCGCGAACGAAGCACTTGCACACCCCTTGAAGGATGTGCACGAAACGCTGGCCACGGCGGGCTATGCGTTGATTGGATTGCATGCGGCAGCAGCACTGCTGCACCACTACGTCATCCGCGACAACACACTTGTGCGCATGCTGCCGGGCCGCGACTCTCGATAAGCAATCCAAGATACGGAGAAGTCCAATGAAGTTCATGCACCGCGAGCGCCACCGCACGGAACATATCGGCTGGCTGCGTGCTGCCGTCCTGGGCGCCAACGACGGGATCATTTCCACTGCCAGCCTGGTGGTAGGCGTCGCAGCGGCGCAGGCCAGTCACGCCAGCATCATGACAACCGCGGTGGCCGGGCTGGTCGCCGGCGCCATGTCCATGGCGGCCGGAGAATACGTGTCGGTCTTTTCTCAAGCAGACACGGAGAAGGCCGACCTGGCGCGGGAACACCGCGAACTGACGGAAAACCCCGAGGCCGAACATCGGGAACTGATGGCCATCTACACACAGCGCGGGATAACGCCTGCGCTGGCCGGCGAGGTTGCAACTCAACTGATGGCCCACGATGCCCTGGGGGCACATGCCCGCGATGAGCTGGGTATCTCGGAAGCGCTCAGCGCCAAGCCGTTGCAGGCGGCGCTGGCTTCCGCCACCAGCTTTGCCGTTGGGGCGGTGCTGCCGCTGGCTGTGGTGATGCTGGCGCCTGGATCTTCACTGCTCGCTTGGACGGTAGCCACGGCCATCTTCTTCCTCGCTCTGCTGGGTGTCTTGGCCGCCAGGATCGGCGGCGCTCCCATGCTCAAGAGCGCCTCTCGGGTGGCGCTGTGGGGCACCCTCGCGATGGCAATGACTGCGGGTGTCGGCGCGATTTTTGGCGCAGCGCCGTAGGTTTACACCAGCGCGGCCCAGGGGCCCAGCCATGCGATCAACTTGCCATCCTGCAGGCTGAAGCGCAGCGGCAGATCGATGGCTCGCGCCAGGGCGAACGCTAGGGCCAATCCCAGCCCTGCATGGTGTGCGGTGCCGCCTTCGGATTGCTTGCGCCAGAAGCGGTGGCCAAGGTGTTCGAGGTCGTCTTCATGAAGATCGGGCGCGGCATTGCCGATGGAAAGAAGCCAGCCCGCATCGCCTCGCTCCAGGCGGCAGGTGATCGTATCGCCATCGGGTGCGTACTCCATGGCGTTGCGCAGCAAGTTGGAGAGGATTCGTTCGATCACGCCCAGATCGCCCTGCACCCAGGCCGATGGCGGCAGATCGGTCTGCATGGTCAGCCCGCGGCGCGCCTGTATTCCCGCCAACGCGGCCAGCAGTTCGCGCACCAACCCAGCCATATCGAGCGGATCGGGCGCCTGTGTGTGTTGTCCGGATTCGAGCCGGGCCAGCAGCAGCAAGGTGTCCACGCTGCGTTGCATGCGTGCGGTGGCGCTCACAGCGGCGCCCAGGCTGTGCTGGGCCTGGGTGGGGTCGCCCGCGATCAGTGCGCTTTCGGCGCTGGTGCGGATTTCCGCCAGAGGGGTGCGCAGTTCGTGCGCCACGTCGCGCGAGAATTGGCGCTCACGTTCGATGGCGGTGTACAGGTGGTGCAGGCCCAGGTTGAAGGCATCGGCAAAGGGCTTGAGTTCACGCGGCAAGTCGCCGCCCAGCGGTTGCATGGGCTGGTCTGCATTCAGGCGCGCCGCCGCGGCACCCGTGCGGCGCAACACCACGATGACGCGCTGTACCAGGAGCAGCGCCGATCCGGTTGCCAGCAAGGTTGCCAAAGCGATGCCGATGAGCAACGCAAAGTGGACGCGCCGCTCGGTCTGATCCCACCCCTCGCGCTCCGTTGCCACCACCAGTAGCCGGTTCTGGCTGCCATGCAATGCCACATGGGTGGCGAGCGCACGGCCTGCGTGACCGTCGGGCAGCGTCACGTCGTAATAGCGCGGCGTGCCTTGCGCCGCCAGTCCCACTGGAAGTGTGGCACCCGCGCTGCTGGGCGAGCGCAACACGGCCTGGCCGTTGTCTTCGTTGAAGACGGTGAAGAACTCGGTGTGCCCGCCCGGCTCGTATTCGGGCATCAGGCGTTCGAGCTGCTGCGGATCAGGTTCTTGCAGTACGCGCCCGACGGCAGCGGCACGCTGCGAAAGCGTTAGATCCATTTGCTGGTAGATCGCCCGGTCGATCAGGCGATCCAACACCGGGAATACGGCGGCGAAGGTGCCGCCTATGCACAAGACCAGGCCCACAGCCAGACGCCGATGCAGTGACCAGGCCGTATCTTTGTATGGAGCGAGAAACGGCTTCATGCTCATGTCCTCACGGCTCACGCCAGCACGTACCCAAAACCCCGCCGGGTCACGATCAACTCATCCAGGCCGCACTGTGCAAGCTTGGTGCGCAAGGTACTGACGATGACCTCCACCACTTTGTCCGATGCATCGCTGCTGCTGTCGTACAGGTGCTCAAAAATTTGTGCGCGTGACAGCACCGCACCCTGCCGGCGCAGCAACAACTCCAGGCATCCGTATTCCTTGGGCGTGAGCTTCAGGTCATCGCCGCGCCAGCGCGCCGTGCGCGAGCGCGGATCGACGGTCAGTTCGCCATGGCGCAAAACGGGCGTATCGCGCTGCGCCGGGCGCCGTACCAGGGCGCGCAGCCGGGCCAGCAGTTCCGCCAGTTCAAAGGGCTTGGTCAGGTAGTCATCCGCGCCCGCATCCAGCGCGCGCACCCGGTCATCGAGTTGTTCCCGCGCCGAAAGCACCAGCACAGGGGCCGTTCCGGCATCGCCGCCCAGCGCCCGCAATACTCCGAAGCCGTCCACACGAGGCAGCATCAAATCCAGAATGATCGCGTCGTAGCGGTAGCTTTGGAGAAATTGCAGCGCAGCCTGGCCGTCCGCTGCAATATCGCAAGCGTAGCCCTCGGTCTTGAGACTGCGATTCAAGGCCTCAGACAGCGTTTCGGAGTCTTCAACGATCAAGATGCGCATCTATTTCTCAGGATCAAAGTAACCCTGGATCAGAAAAATAGAACATTCTGGCGCGCCAACCTTTGGCCAAGCTTTTGACTCAAGTAGTCAGGAGAATCTCTGCCTAAAGAGACTTCACCAACCTATCGAAAGCCCCTGCTGCGGGACGCGCTCACAACACTATATCTGTCCACCGTTGCAGAAAATTGCTGCCCTGGCTGTGATCTGACGCCTATTTGCCGGTCTTCAGTGGACAGGTATTGAGCCCGACCAGCGAATACAGCGGGCAAAAGCGCACCACCCCCGTCAGGAGCGGAATAATGCCCAGCCAGCCCCACCAGCCCACTGCGCTTGTGGCGGCCAGTGCGATGAACACGAGCCCGACGACGATGCGAAGAATGCGATCGATACCGCCGACATTGAGTTTCATGGTTTCTCCTGAATTAATCCAACAAAAGTGAACTTGGGCAGCGCTGGGCGTTGGCGACTTCGCTCATCCGGCCAGCGCGTTGCGGTTCCAGGGCATGCGCGTCAGCACACGCGCCAGCCCACAAAACCCCGAGGCGCCAGCGAAAACGAGCCCCGCCCCCACGAAGCCCGAGAGCGCATGGAACCAAGGCGATACCGTGACGCCGAGCACCGCACCCAGCACAATCAAAGACCCTGCGGCAATCTGTACCTGCCGCTGCAGTTCCAGCGGCTGTGATACATCGGCCACGATGGGCAGCCCCGCCTTTTTCCAGGCGTCCAGCCCGCCTTCGAGGGCGTAGGCGTCGCAGGCCGCGCATGCCCGCAGCGCCGGCGCATTGACCCGCGTTCGGTTGCCCGAGCGGCAATGGAAGATGACCGCCAAAGCACCGTCGAGCGGCAGGCTGCCGTCTTGCAGGCGATCCATGGGCACATGGCGTGCCTGCGCGATGCGCTCACGGGTATGTTCGTCCGCCGCACGGATGTCCACCAGGACGGCACCCCGGCTCAGGAGTTCACGGGTGTCTTGGGGCGAGATGGGTTTCAGGGGCATGGGGAAGGCCTCCGTTGACGGATCAAGGGCAGAAGATGGTCTTGAGCGTGGCGATGAGCTTGGCCACGTCCGGGTTTTCAATCCGGTAGTGCAGGGTCTGTGACTCGCGCCGATAGGCCACCAGGCCTTCCTCGCGCATCTTGGCCAGGTGCTGGGACAAGGCGGACTGACTCAATGCCACGTTCTCGTGCAAAGCGCCGACGGTCATCTCCCCGTGCTCGATCAGCAGGCAGAGGATGAGCAGGCGATGTTCATTGCCGACCGCCCGCAGCATGGCCGCGGCGTTGGCCGCGCCGTCCTGCATGAACGATTGATCCTTCTTGTTGAGCTTCATGGCAACGTCTATTTCAATGTTTACTAATTTAGCATTTTCTAATATAAAGTCAAGACATCCCCTCCAAGGCAGGACACTTTCCATGCAATCCGCTGCGCAGATCCAGGCGTTTTTCGACGAAGCCACGAACACCGTGACCTATCTGGTGTCCGACCCCGCGACGCGGCAAGCCGCCGTGATCGACCCGGTGCTCGACTATGACCACCGCAGCGGCAAGGTGTCCACCACATCGGCTGACCAAGTGCTGGCCGCGGCAGCGGGCCAGGCGCTGGAGGTGGCGTGGATCCTGGAGACCCATGCCCATGCGGATCATCTGAGCGCGGCCCCGTACCTCAAAGCGCGCACAGGCGCGCGGGTGGCCATCGGGGAGCACATCCGCGACGTGCAAGCCATCTTCCGGCCAGTGTTCAACTTGGACGACGTGTCCGGCGATGGAGGAGAGTTCGATCGCCTGCTACGCGATGGCGAGACCTTGAGCATCGGCGATTTGACGGTGGACGTGCTGCACACCCCAGGCCACACGCCCGCTTGTGTGTCCTACCGCGTAGGCGATGCCGTGTTCGTGGGCGACACCTTGTTCATGCCGGACTACGGCACTGCGCGCGCCGATTTTCCGGGCGGAAGTGCCCGCACCCTGTACCAATCCATCCAGAAACTGCTCGCACTGCCCCCCGAGACCCGTCTGTTCATGTGCCACGATTACAAGGCACCCAGGCGCGACAGCTACGCCTGGGAAAGCACGGTCGCCGAGGAGCGCGCACGTAACGTTCACGTTCACGACGGTGTGAGCGTGGATGAGTTCGTGGCCATGCGCCAATGCCGGGACGCGACGCTGGCAGCGCCCGCGCTGCTGCTGCCTTCAATTCAGGTCAACATCCGCGCGGGCCGGTGGCCCGAAGCCGAATCCAACGGGATGCGCTATCTCAAAATCCCGATGCGCCTGCCTGTATGAACATCGCAGGCCATCCCCACGCTGGGTTGCTCCAAGGCCTGCCGTCACCTTGCGCCCATGTGGCCCTTGGCTTGTCGAGAGCCC
>Ga0116193_1004077_pt1 | contig 10271 bp, 10 predicted proteins | sample AD_UKC115_MetaG_FD_89892 | JGI IMG/M metagenome (GOLD analysis project Ga0116193, IMG submission 89892) | Active sludge microbial communities of municipal wastewater-treating anaerobic digesters from Hong Kong - AD_UKC115_MetaG | ecosystem: Engineered > Bioreactor > Anaerobic > Digestate...
CGCCACTCCAAAAGTAAGCGAAAAACCTAATGCTATCAGTGCATATATAGAAGCATTTACTGCACCATTGATAAGCAGGTTAGCAATCACCAGTGTCACCCCTCTCAAAATAATATTTTATATGCGATATGATTCATTTCTCATGTAATATGTGAATCATATCTCATGTATATATTATACTTAACAAAAAATAAATACCAAACTCCATATTTGGTATTTATTTTGAAATTATAGGTAATATGTCCGAATAACCCTAACTAAAGATATATTACATAAAAATTACTTTGTTTTCATTACATTAAATATTTTCTTCTTTTCAAAATCATAAGATCCAAGATGAAAATATTTCAGCTTACTCGTCAAGCCATAAAAAGTAATCTTTGGCTTTTTCTTTTTCGATGTTTCCGTACAGACCTATATAAAATTTATTTTCTGTATAATGAAGAAGCATATCTCTGAAATCGCTAAAATTAGAATTGTTGAGGGTGTAAGAAATATCTTTAATTGAGTACTCTTCATATATGCCTTTTACTCTAAGCTTTTCAAAGTAATTTTCTTCTATATGCATGAGGTACAGATTTAAAAAGTTTTTGCCCCATAAAAAATCGTTTTCTGTGAAAGAGGTAACCTTTCGTATAAAAGTGCTTTTCAGTTGAGCAAAATCAGCTTGAATTCTTTGCTGGTGAGTATTTGTAACAAACCCGGAGAAAAGTCTTTTATCAAAATATATGTTCATAAAGCTGACTTTCTGTGAATTTAGAATAACTGGACTTTTTTCTCTGAAAAGAACACTCATTATTTCTGCGAAAACAAGTTTTTTTATATTTTGACATTCTTCTGTATAACCTAAGGTAAAGTATAGTTCTTGAATCGGGAGCTCAAGTATTTTAAGTCTACTTTTTTCATACGGATCAATTGACAGTTTAAATATGTTCTTTTTTTCCAGAAGTTCCTGCATATATGAATTTATAGCAAGAGTATCAGAAAAATTAAGAAAGACAAACGTACTTTTTAGAACCTCAGAAGTGTTTTCCTCTCTGAAAAAATTCCTCATGAAAAATAAGTTCCTGAGCATACGATCTTCAAGAGAATAAATGGAGTTTTTATTAGTATATGCAGTTCCATGGAACTCAAATCTTTTCAAAGCATCAAATACGTGCTCTATATTTTTTTCAAATGTTGAAATACAAATATAAAGATAATTCTCACTCCGGCGCTGGGAGAGAATATAAGCAAGCCCTTTAAGTGAAGAATGAATATGGACTATAAGCTGGTATGAAAAAGAATCAAAGATATCTGGCCTTACGGGATTCATTCTTAAAATTATGCCAACAGAGGCAGATTGCGAAAATATATCTGAATTAAGCAACACATAGCTGCTCTGCATAAGATTATCATCCTCCAAATTTCAAATAACAGTTTTCTTTCCTTTACATAATTATATCATATAATTTACAAAAAAAATATGACATTAACATAATAACTTATTAACAAAAAATCCCGTAAAGACGGGATTATTTTTTTATAGCATTATTTAATTTTTCTATAAGTTCATTTTTTCGTTTCTCTATATCAATTGTCTTCCTGGCAAGACCTTGCTCAACTGCAGTTCTCGAAACGGCAGCAGCAACATTTGGCGCAACATTAGGGTTATAGGCACTGGGAATAATATGATCAAAAGCAAGTTCTGATTCAGTTACAAGACCCGATATGGCATAAGCAGCATTTATCTTCATTTCGTCTGTTATCTTTCTAGCTCTGACATCTATCGCGCCTCTAAAGATACCAGGAAAAACAAGCACGTTATTGACCTGGTTAGGTGTATCAGAACGTCCTGTTGCAGCAATTCTAGCACCAAAAGAAATAGCCTGATGATAAGATATTTCTGGATCTGGATTTGAAAGAGCAAAAACAATCGGGTTAGTGTTCATGCTTCTGATTACTTTTTCATCAAAAGCTCCTGGCTTAGAAACACCAATAAGCACATCCGCCCCTTTGGCCACTGTATAAAGATCCCCTTTAAGCATTTGATGATTGGTACTCTCCGAAAGATACTGTTGAACCCTGTTAAGATTTGCCATGCCCCTATAGAGAACACCATTTAAATCTACCATAAAAATATTCTCTGCTCCAGCTTTAACAAGAAGTCGACCTATTGCTGATCCTGCTGCTCCACAGCCGTTAACAACAATTTTCGCGGTACTGATCTGTCTGCTTGTAAGTTTCAAAGCATTTATAAGACCGGCAAGAACAGCCACGGCAGTACCATGCTGATCATCATGAAAAACCGGTATATCCATTATTTCTTTAAGTTCATCTTCTATATCATAGCACTTGGGAGAAGATATATCTTCAAGATTAATACCAGCGAATGTAGGTTCAAGAAGTTTTACAGTCTCAATTATTTTTTTCGGATCTTTAGTACCAAGGCATATAGGTATAGCGTCAACATCGCCAAACCTTTTGAAAAGAACTGCTTTTCCTTCCATGACAGGCATGGCCGCTTGTGGGCCGATATCCCCTAGTCCAAGAACTCTTGTTCCGTCAGTAACTACTGCTACCATGTTTCCCCTACATGTAAGCTCAAAGGAAAGATCATCTTCCGCTTTTATTGCAAGACATGGCTGAGCTACTCCTGGAGTGTACGCAATGCTCAAATCATAAGGCGTATTAAGTGGAACTTTTGAAACAATTCCAAGTTTTCCATTATTTTCTCGGTGAAGCTTTAGAGATTCTGCTTTTAAATCCATATTTTTTCTCCTTCAACAATCATTTAATCTTCAGCAATTTCATCCTCTTCCTCTGAATCATCATCGTACTCTTTTCTATTCTCTCCGATTTTGTAATTTTTACTATTTTTCTTTATACCAATGTCTTCGTCTTTTTCTGATTCGGATAGCTCAGGAATAGAGGCTTCCACCTTCTTCCATTCGCTTATGTTCTCATAATCTTCAGGTGCACTTATATCCTGCTGATTGTAGTTAATATCCTTGATTATCGGTTTTTCCCTGCTTTGAAAGTGATGAAACCCATCCTTGTTCTCTGGACATCTTGTATTTCTTGTATTCGGAGATAGCTTTATTCCGCAGTGCTGACAATAAAGTTCAGGCATATGATCACCCCTGTTTATCAATTTCTTTGCTGCGTAAATCTTCCTGCATGGTATAATAACCTGCTGTTATAGCCTTTTTTCCTGTCTGAAGCTTCATCTGATCCATTCTTACATTTACCAGTTTATCTTTTAATAGTTTCTGCCTTTCAATATCCTTATTATAGATGTTTTCAAATTTTTTTGCAACCTGTGGAAAAACGATGTATTTTTCAATTTTGGCAAATAATTGCATCCGTAAATCCAGCATTTGGTTTAACATGTCAAAATCCTGCATCTGCAGAGATTTGTCTATAGCTTGTTCTACCTGATCCAGATCTGTACTTATCATTAAAATATCCTCTTCCTCGTTCATAATTCACCAGCCTTTCTTTTTACAAATTTTGAACGTTCAATATGCAAGTAATCCTTTATTTCCTGCATTTGTACATTATTAATACCCTTGCTCCACCAGAATGGAAGATACTTGTTATTAAGCAAAAATGGATCGGTATCAGATGAAAATATCTCTTGTTTTAAAAGTTCATAATGATCCTTGGTACCAGGTATCGGAGTATATTCATTAACTATCGGAAGTATTTCAAGATCAAAACAAAAATTTATTGCATTGTATATATCGTCTTTATTCTGCTGAGGAAGATTGCCTATTATATATGCACCAATATCAGTAGATGAAAAACCTGCATTCTTAAGATTTTTAACAGCATTTATAAGATCAGCATTTGAAACTTTTCCACCTGTTTTTTTCTGCAGCGAAGAGTCTGACGTTTCATATCCCAAACGAATTGTTTTAAAGTTTGCTTTTTTAAGAAGCTCCGCTACAAGAGGAGATACTTTTTTTGCATGAATACCGTTAGGCAGATGATAACGTGTTTCAAAGGTCGATAACAAGTCTAAAAGTTCTAGCAGATGAGGATGAAGTAAAAAGGCATCATCGAAGAAAACTACGTCCTTTATGCTTTTCTTTAAAACAATTGCCTTAACGTTATTTTTTATACTTTCCACACTTCTGTATTTATATGACCACATATTAGGCGTCATACAGTAAGAACATTTGTATGGGCAACCAATTGAACTTAATAGGACTGCGTACTGAAGATCTGATTTGTAAAGATCATAAGCAGGATCAAGTTCTTCGAACCAATCAAAAGTTTCACAATCTTGTCCGAAATTTTTAAGAAGCTCTATCACTGGAGAAAGACCAGTACCCGGAAGTACTTTGACATTTAATGGAGAAAAAGTAGATCTGGCATGCTCTGGAAGAATGTTAGCATATATGCCGCCAAGAAAAACAGGCGTATCAGGAAAAATTCTTCTGATATGTTCTATGGTATCTAATGTGCCTTTATACCAGTAAGTCATTGTAGTAGTAAGAAGAACCGCATCAATACTTTGTCCGGAATAAGTACGAAGCTTATCCATAAAGATCTCTTCCGGAAAACCATATCTTTTAAATTTCCGAGGTATGTTTTTTATAATCTCGGGTTTGTCTATTTCCTCATAGATAAAACTTCCCATACCATACTCTAATTTTCTGCATGAATAAGAAAAAGGCTCTACTCTTTCATCAAACCTATCAAGACAGTCAATAAGGAAAACTTCATGTCCATACCTTCTCAGAATAGCCGCCACATAAAGCAAGCCCACTGGTTTAAGCCAGTAATCAAAGGCAGCGGAATCTTCAATCCAAGGATTAATAAGCAAAAATCTCAACTAGTTCCTCCCTTTCATACGATAATAATAAAGTGCGCTCCGTTTAAGGAGCGATAAAAATATTTATTTAATTTTACCATGTTATTTCTTTCCTGATGTTTAAAATTTGTATTCATTATAGTACTTTTTGGCAAGTTGTATGGAAACATCATCTTTAAAGATCTTTGTACTATACTTGAGAAGTTTTTTGGAAATAGCAGTGCTAAACTTTGATGCTTTGAAAACTCCTCCAAAAAATATTATTTCTTTAAGATCCTTAATATTTTTTTCAATCTCTTTAACCCTTTTAAAAAGGATTTCGCTTCCATTTTCTACAAGCATATCTACGAGTTTGGAATCTTTGCTGAGGGCTGCTGCAGAAAAAGACGATATAAGCGCTTTAAAATTTTTGTCGTTTTGAAGATTAACCAGCTGAAAATATTCCTTTACATTAAAAAAACTCAGAAGTTCATCAAAAACCGGATCATACTCATAAAGACCATCATGGTAAAGAAGAGCATGTCTGATTATTTCTTTTGAAAACCAGTAGGCACTTGCTTCATCAGCAAACAGATGTCCCCATCCGCCATTTCTGTACTCATTGCCACATCCATCCTGACCATAGACTATTGATCCTGTTCCACAAATTATGACAACACCCTTTCCCTTACCAAAAACAATATCGTAAACAGCCTGAACATCTGTCATAAGAATTTTTTTTTCTGTTGAAAAAGTAATATCAAGTATCTCCTGCAGCTTACGTTTCCTGAGAGGATCACCTAGTCCAGAAAAACCTCCGGCTATAATATCGGTTTGCCCAAAATCCCTCTTTACCTCATTAAAAATACTTATAAGCATATCTTCGGACATTGAAGTCAGATTAACCCCATAAGGATAAACCTTGCTTTTTATTTCATAATCAGATATACAACTTATTTTAAGAGAACCTCCCCCTCCATCCATACCTATAACCTTCATATACTTCTCCTTACAAGCTTAAGCTTGTACTTATCTCCTCTATATATTGATTCAACATATTCTATACACTTATTATGAGCCACGTATGTATATCGATGACGCAAAAGCCCGTAATTCATATCTTTCATATCCAGCATTCTAAGTTCAGACTGTGAGAGCCTTGCTATTTCTATAATCTCCTGAGCATACTCAAACTTTATTTCAAATTCATCCTTAAGAGTCTTATATATTGAAAGTTTTGAAAAATCTCTTTCAACAAGACTCAATATACGTATATCAACAAGCGGGTTAAGATAACATTTTTCAATCCCATAAGGTTCATCGTCGAGATATCTTACTCTTTCTATAAGTAAGACCATTCCCTTGGTCGGCATCGCAAATTTTTCAAAAACATAGCTTGGCGGAGAAACCAGAGCATTATGCAGAACCAGCGAACTGACTTTTCTTCCTTCCTGGGAGGCTTCCTCGGAAAGCCCTGCAAGAGAGCTTATTTCTTCTTCTCTCTTTTTTTGAATAATATAGGTTCCTCTGCCTTTATGAGAAGAAAGTATTCTTTCCCTTTTAAGCTCTTGAAGTGCATTACGCATAGTCAAGCGGCTGACGTTGAACTCTTGACAAAGCTCGTTTTCCGTTGGAAGTTTTTCTTCATATTCATTTTTTTCTATTCTGGCTTTTAATATCTGATATATTTTATAATATATCGGTATATTATTCAGATTAAGTGCTTGTGTATTTGTCTCATCTTTTCCAGTGCTGACCGGATATTTCCATCCGCTGTCCTGAGCATTTTTTCGCATAATTCTCTTTCACCCTCCGTAAGTGCCATAAGTATTGCAACCGGTACATTCTTTTCAGAAGCTACTATTATTTGTTCAGATTTTTCATAGCTAATACCGGCAATACCACTGACAATTCTTATAGCTCTGTCCATGAGTTTCTCATTCATTATTTTTACACCGATCATATAATTCCCAAAAACCCGACCGGTTTTTATCATAGTTGCTGTGCTTATCATATTCAGTATAAGTTTTTGGGCTGTACCTGCTTTGAGTCTTGTGCTTCCTGTAAGTACCTCTGGACCAGTATATGCACTTATAACAATATCAGCCGAATCAGAAAGATTTGGATCTGAAACATTACATATTAAGCAAGTACTGCAACCAATAGTCTTGGCATAACTCAGTGCCCCTTTTACAAAGGGTGTCCTGCCGCTGGCAGTAATTCCTATAACTACATCCTCTGGCATCAAAGATATCTGCTTAAGGGCAGCTTCGCCAGTTTCAGAACTATCCTCCGCATTTTCAACCGCATTTAAAAATGCTTTATCTCCACCTGCAAGAATAGGAACAAAAATTCCCTCTTCTACACCGAAAGTTGGAATAATCTCGGCACTATCAAGAACCGCAAGTCTTCCGCTAGTACCTGCCCCAACATATACTACCCGTGCAATTTTTTTTACGGCTCTTATACAGAATTCGACAGTTTTTCCTATTTCTGTAATACAGTGAGCAACTGCCTGCGGCACTTTGGAATCCTCAGCGTTCATCACTTCAAGTATTTGATATACATCCATGCTGTCAAGATTAACTGTATCAGGATTAGGTTTTTCTGTATCCAATTTTTCAAACATATTTCACACCTCGTCGCTGTTATATTCTTTTACGCTTAGTGTTCCCAAAGGCTTGAGCTGACCATTTAAAACCTTAAGAAGCGATCTCTGTGAAACCATTTCATACCCATATGTCAATAAAGAGTTTCTGACTCCTTTTATGAAACAGTCATAAGGATTTCTTAAAGCTATTATAAGTGATTTAGGAGAAATATTACATAGTTCTTCGATAAGCTTTCTCTGACCTGTTTTTAAATGAGCGTTTTCTGTAAAAATAATATTTACTTTAGAACAATCAATATCCTTTAAAAGTTCTTTTATCTTAGAAGTCTCGATTTCAGGCTCAACCATACATATTTCTTTTTCAAATAGTTTCGCCACTTGTCTAGCTATCATTGGAACACCGGCATTAGGGCCATCTTCTACTTGAACCTGACGGGTAAGCTTTACTGAAAAAACTTTTCCAACCTCCTCGCTTTTTAGTGGAAGAATTGATTTATCCGATATTCTGCCGGTCACTGACCTATCGGTTATCTTTTGGACCAGTTCTAAATTTTGATCGGATCCTATATCTGAAATACAGTATTTTTGATTGGAAACACTATTAGCTCTTTCTGTAAACTTTTCTATTCTTGTAAAAGATTCCGAAACTCTTTCATAAACGGTCTCATCTTTTTTGACTATACTGCAAAGATAGTTGTATACACGGACCTGTACAAGAGGATCATGACAAAAAGTAAGAACGTCCATACCTGCTTTTAAAGACATAATCATAGCTTGTTCAGGAGAATAGTAATTGCTCACCCCACCCATGGAAAGATCATCTGATACCAGAACTCCATTATATCCAAGTTTCTGCCTTGCCAATCCGGTAAGAACCTCATATGAAAGAGAAGCAGGTTCCTTGTCTGTCTGAATAGACGGAATATAGATATGTGAAGGCATAATAGATTCACATGCGAGCTCTCTGAAAGGTCTGAGTTCAAATTCCATGAGCTCTTTTTCATTAATATCAAGAACAGGAAGATCAATATGAGCATCTACACTTACCCTGCCTTTACCAGGAAAATGCTTTAGACATGTCATAACCCCCTCTTCATGCATTGCATTTACAAATTGTTTTGAGTTTTCTATAACCTTATCGATAGAATCGGAATAACTTCTCACACCTATTCCAGGATTTTTTGGATTACAGTTTATATCTACAACTGGAGCAAGATTCCAATTTATGCCGATAGTTTTCATCTCTCTAGCTAATATCCTAGAAACTTCATAAACACAAGCAGGATCATTTACAGCAGTCAAAGCCATTGAACCAGGGGAAACAGAAAATCCTTCCCGTAAACGGCTTACTATACCACCCTCTTGATCTATAGATATAAGCGGTCTATATCCTAAAAAGGTATTTATATCGTCTATAAGCTTTTTTACTTGTTGAGGACTAACTATATTCCTTGCAAAAAGAATAATTGCCCCAGGCATTATCTGTTCCAACAAATATTTGGTTTCATCATCCAGAACTGCTGAAGGAATCCCTATCATAAATAACTTTCCGTTTTCTCTCTCCTGCGTCATTTTTTATCCCTCCCATACAACAAAATATCTTCATTGCTATGCATAAACTCCATGCCTTCTTTTTCCCATAAATCAAAACTGAACTCTTCAGTATTTTCTATACTGAGTCTGAATTGCCTATCTGCTGTAAGTCTGTCGATATTTTCATTAATTACAAGCTTACCGGATCTGAAACAGTATCGCAGAATACTATGGCTTATAACAAAAAAATTATCTTTAAGCGACGGGAAAAACTCTGCTCCAAAACATAACTCACCCTTATACTTTCTGTCAAACGGAACAAAAGTTCTTTCTCTAACCTTTAAATCTGGAAACTTATTCCGAAGATAAGCAACAAGTCCCTGACTATCTACCCATGGTGCACCAATATACTCAAAAGGCTTATATGTTCCTCTTCCTTCACTTAAATTTGTTTGCTCAAAAAAGCAAAAACCAGCATATGCCAATAGAGAATTGAAGGTTGGCAAGGCTGGTGATGGTATATTCCAAAGTTCATTTCCATGGCAAAAATACTCTCCATTCCATCCAGTACATTTAATTATTCTCAAATCAAGATTTAACTTGTACTTTTTCTTAATGTACAGAGCCAGTTCTCCATTTGTAAAACCATATGAAGCAGGCAAAAAACAATCTCCTACAAATGAGGTAAGTTCAGGAAGAATTACCTTGCCAAATACATACCTTCCCAAAGGATTTGGTCTGTCAAGAACCATAAATACCTTCCCTTGGTCTGCAGCCGCTTTCATGCAGTAAAACATAGTATATATAAACGTATAAAATCTTAGTCCAACTGATTCAATATCAAAAATCAAAGCATCCAAACCATCATATTCATTTTGAGACGGATACAAATTCTTTCCATAAAGACTTTTCACAGGAATTCTGACAGTTCCATAAAAAGAATCATCAATCTTTTGACCATCTGGCACACCATACATTCCATGCTCTGGAGAAAATATCTTATCTACTTTTATCCCTTTGTTGATAAGCATTTCCAAAGCATTGTCCATTGTGCGTGTAAAAAAAGAATAGTTTATTATAAGTCCCAGTTTTTTTCCTCTTACCTGTCTAAAATCATTTTCTGCTAAAATATCAATACCGTTATACCAGATAGTAATCCCTCCGTGTACTTACTTTGTACTATCTTATATTCTAAATGTTTATCTATATACTTGTCAAACGTGATTTTGTATAATGTATATACAAATATACTTAATATCCCGTTATATTTAGTTTTTTTCAGATCTAAACATATATAATCACATCTAAACAGATTTGATAATTCAGGTTAAGTATAATAGCATTTAA
>Ga0116193_1004078_pt1 | contig 10269 bp, 8 predicted proteins | sample AD_UKC115_MetaG_FD_89892 | JGI IMG/M metagenome (GOLD analysis project Ga0116193, IMG submission 89892) | Active sludge microbial communities of municipal wastewater-treating anaerobic digesters from Hong Kong - AD_UKC115_MetaG | ecosystem: Engineered > Bioreactor > Anaerobic > Digestate | place...
ATTCGGCTATAAAATACTATCGTTCGAACCAAAATATCCAAAATTTAACGATATAGTATTGAGATAAAAAATCGAGTATTTTAAAATATGAAAGGCTGTTGTCAAAAAAATGAATTGTCGTTCAGGATGCGCCGCGTGCTGCATCATAATTTCGATATCGTCGGAAATTCCGGGAATGCCGAACGGCAAACCGGCGGGAACCAGGTGCATCCAATTGAACGAACGCAACGAATGCCTTTTATTCGGGAAACCGGAAAGACCGAAAGTTTGCCTGAGCTTTTCGCCTTCTATCGAAATGTGCGGCGATAATAATGAATATGCGTTCAATTATCTTTCGGAGCTCGAAAAAATAACCCATTAACTCTTTTCATATTTCCCCGGAATTTCACATACACTTACTGAAAAATGTAAATCCGCCGGAAAAATAAATAATTAAATATATTGATTTTTAAGTATATTTTAAGTATAATTATCCTGTTATGAAAGCAATTATTTTCGGAGCTGGAGCCGTAGGGTTCCAGCTCGCCAAATTATTAATAGCAGAAAAATACGATGTCGTAATTATCGAAAAAGATCAGGAACGCGCCAGATTTATTTCGTCGAAACTCGACTGTATGGTATTAAATCAGGAAAGTACTCTCACGTCGTCGATTAAAGATTCCGGCGCCGAGGACGCCCGCTTTTTTATAAGCGTCACCAACAGCGATGAAGTCAATATAGTTTCCTGCGGAATAGTGGCCAGCGAATTTAATATTCCAATAAAAATAGCGCGCGTGCGTAATGTGGATTATTCAAAATCCAATCTTTTGAAAAAGAATTTCCTCGGAATCGATTTTATAGTCAACCCCGAAGTTGAAGCGGCTAAACTTATCCATAACACAGTTACACTTGGGGCCTCAAGCGACGTGATGATGTTCGAAAATACCGATGTCCAGATAAGGAATTTTGTAGTAAATAAAAGTTCATTTTTTTATAATAAGCCTTTAAAAAAAATAAGAAAGATTCTTAATGAACGCTTTTTGATATCAGGCGTAGTCCGCGGCGAAGAATTTATAATTCCGTCAGGCGAAACGGTAATTCATGAAAACGACAACATATATATATTCGCCGAAAAAGACGATTTAAGCAGGTTATTCGCCGACCTTGGACGAAAGAGCGAAAAAAATGACAACGTAATAATAGTCGGCGGCACGACAATCGGCACTCTTGTATGCGACGAATTAATAAAAAGCGGCACACACGTTGCCATAATCGATAAAGACAGAACGCTGTGCGAGAATCTGTCTGAAAAGTACTCTGATTCTCTAGTAATTCATTCGGATATATCCGAAGAAGGGGTTTTCGAGGAAGAAAACCTTGAAAACTATGATCTTATAATCACAGCGACAGGCAATGAGGAATTAAACGTACTCTCGTCGGTATACGCAAAAAGTCTCGGAATAAAAAGAGCGCTTGCTCTTGTAACCAAAGCCGGATATATACCGATTGCGCAAAAATTAAATATAGATTCTATCGTAAGCCCCAAATCCAGTACAGTCAACGCAATATTAAAATTCATCAGACGCGGCGACATCAAGAGCGTGCATACGCTTTTTAACGAAAAAGCTGAAGTTATAGAATATCATATAGATACCCTCAGCCCGGCCTGTTCCAAAAAAGTTATGGATTTAAAGCATCCGGCCGGAACTTTAATCCTGTCAGTAATAAGGGACGGCGAAAATAAAATTCCAGATGGAAACTTCGTTATCCATGCCGGCGATCGTGTAATCACTATCGCATTACGGGACTCCGTCGAAAAACTTGCCGCAGTATTTACAAGCGATGGTAAATAATGAATTTAAAGATAATAATAAGATTACTCTCTATACTTTCCATAATAATTTGCATTTCACTATTAATTCCTGCCGTTATGGCTTTTTATCTGAACGAGATGCCATCTTTAAAAGCTTTTTTAATGACTATCACTATGACGGCGGCAATATCGGCAGCATGTTATAAATTAACGGCCGGCTGCAATGTCAACAACTTAAAACCGCGCGATAGTTTTATTTTTGTAACTTTAAGCTGGGTTACGGCCTCGGCTATAGGCGCACTGCCTTATTATTTTTCAAATTCCGTACCGTCTTTCACCGATGCGTATTTCGAAACAATGTCGGGGTTTACAACGACAGGCGCATCGATACTTACAAGTGCGGAAGCGCTGTCAATTTCGATGCAATTCTGGCGCGGCCTTACACACTGGCTCGGCGGCATGGGGATAGTCGTACTCGCCGTCGCAATACTGCCGTTTCTCGGCATAGGCGGAATGCAGCTTCTTGAAGCGGAAGCGCCCGGGCCGACAGTCGATAAAATCACTCCGCGCATCGCCGAAACCGCTAAAATTTTATGGTTTATTTATATCGCGCTGACAGCGCTTCAGACAATTTTTTTGCTTTTCGGCGGTATGAGCCTTTTCGACTCTCTTTTTCATACATTCGCGACGGTAGCAACCGGCGGTTTTTCATGCAAAAATTTAAGCGTGGGCCATTATAAATCGGCCTATATCGATTATGTTATAACAATATTCACTTTTCTTGCATCCGTTAACTTCACGCTCCATTATAAAATAATAACCGGTAAATTCCGTTCGGTATTTTACGATGTCGAATTAAGAACTTTTATCTTGATTGTTTTAACTGCCACTGCGCTAATTTCATTTAATATCTACGGCACGATATATAACAGTATCAGCGACTGCGTGCGATACGCGAGTTTTCAGGTGGTAACAATAATATCGACCACCGGATTTTCAACCGCGGATTATGAAAAATGGCCGCAGGCAAGCCAGAATGTCATTTTCATGCTGATGTTTATCGGCGGCTGCGCCGGCTCGACAAGCGGCGGCATCAAGGTAATAAGGCTTGTGACACTCTTAAAGCAGGCTATGATCGAGATGAAAAGCCTTATTCATCCGCGCGGGGTTTTCGCGCTCAAAGTCGGTGAAAATGTCGTTAAAGCGCCTGTAGCCAACGCCGTATCAGGCTTCTTTTTCTTATACATAGCCGCGGTTTTAATTATAACATTTATAGTATCAACAAATAATAACGATATATTAACATCAATAACGGCGACTCTTGCAACACTTGGCAATATCGGGCCGGGTCTGGGACTTGTGGGGCCGACTGATAATTATTCATTCCTTGCGCCTTACGTCAAATGGACGCTTTCGTTCGCCATGCTTATCGGCAGGCTTGAATTATATACGGTATTAGTTCTTTTTACTCCGTATTTCTGGAAAAGATAAGTTTTTTAACTTAATAATAAATGAATTTAACTCAAAGGAGAAAACATGAAATTCAAATTAGCGCACAACAACTTTAACGTTTTAGACCTTAAAAAAAGCATGAAATTTTATGAAGAAGCGCTCGGGCTCAAGGAAACACGCCGAATAAATTCAGCGGACGGCTCGTTTATAATAGTTTATCTAGGCGACGGCGTGACGCCGCATAAGCTTGAATTGACATGGCTCCGCGATCGGAAGGAAAAATACGACCTCGGCGACAATGAATTCCACCTGGCATTCATAGTCGATGATTTCCAGAAGGCGCACGAGCACCATAAAGCGATGGACTGCATCTGCTACGAAAATGAAGCGATGGGAATTTATTTTATTGCCGACCCTGACGGGTACTGGCTGGAAGTCCTTCCTGACCGTCATAAAAGCTAAATTTTAAAATAAAAAAAGGCTGTTTAAAGTATTATACTTAACGGCCTTTTTTTATTTTTTGATTATTATAATTTAGTTCAGTCAACCCAATAATTTAAAATATTTTAGAATAAATTGAATTTTTCCGTCATTTTAAAACTACCGAATTTAATAATTTTAGTATATTATAATTTTCTAATTTATTTATCATTATAACATCAATCAAATAAGCCGATTTTCTAAAAACTGCTTGACGGTGAAACTTTCGCTAAATTTTCGGGCAGTAAAGCGCCAGGTTCACATTCTGATATGCGGGATCGCCGGTAACTTCTTCCCAATCGCAGGGCGGCTGAAATTTTTCGGCTTCCGGCGACTCGACTTCGGCAATTATCAGGTCGCGCCCGTCGAATATGTCGAGCTCAATTTTAAAGCCGTTAAGAGCATAAACGTGCCGTATTTTTGAAATATACTTTAGCGCAGTCTTTTTTAATGAATCAAACTCTTCTTTCGATATTTCCTTTTCAGATTCGAGCCGTTCCATAAGGCCCCGGGATTTAAATGTCAGATAGAACTTGCCTGTGCCGTCTGGCCGGATGTGCATCCTGATTCTTTTGACATCGAAACCCCGGGCTGTTTCCTTTTGGCTTAATCGAAGATAATATTGCTCCAGCCTTATCCCGGACCTTAAGTCAATGTTATCAGGCATTTTATTTAATTTGAATTTTCTTTCCTTTTCAACTTTCATTATCGTTCCACCATCTGTGAGTAATATTAGTTAATTTAAGTTTATATCTTTTTAAATGTAGAGCCTGCCTAACAAATGAAAATATTTCAATGAAAAAACTTTACAACCCCAAATATTATTATTTAATGATTTTAGTATATAACGATTTACTAATTTTGGTTGCATTTTTGCGATTATTAGACACGTTCAATGAAATATTAAAATTTACATTTTTAAAAAAACAGGGACGCAGTTTATTAACCGGCGCCCCTGTTTTTTTATTATATATCAAAAAGACTGAAAAGATTAATTAAAATTAAGCTTTTAAGCCGTATTTTTCTATATTGTCATCAGCTATTTTCTGGATAGCAGCAAGCTGAGCGCGTGCTTCGTCCGTATTAGCGAATAAGTGTTTGAAACGGCCCTGTAATTTTAAGTATTCGGTGACAGGTTCCGGTGTGATCTTTTTAACGTCAATGATTTTGCCGTTTTCCCATTCAACTATCGGGAATAAGCCAGTAGCAACCGCTTTTTTAGCGATTTTAATTGTCAAGTGGTTGCCGACTTTCCAGCCGAGCGGGCACGGAACGAGAACGTGCATGTATTTTGGGCCTTTGATGCTCAAAGCTTTTTTGACTTTTTTCTTGAGGTCCATATCAAAACCTACAGTAGCTGTAGCTACATAAGGAATGTTATGAGCGAGAGCGATCTGCGCCATGTTCTTTTTGTTTGTGTTATTGCCGTATGAGCATTTGCCTGAAGGCGAAGTTGTCGTGCTCATAGCGAAAGGAGTCTGGGAGCTTCTCTGAACGCCTGTATTCATGTATGCTTCGTTATCGTAGCAAACGTATAAAACGTCGTTGCCGCGTTCGAACATACCTGAAAGACACTGTAAACCGATATCAGCCGTACCGCCGTCGCCGCCCTGAGCGATGATCCTTGCTTCATTTTCGCGGCCCAACGCTTTTAAAGCAGCGTCGATGCCTGAAGCGATAGCTGAGTTATTTTCGAACAACGAGTGTATCCACGGAATTTCCCAAGCTGACTGAGGGTATCTTGTCGTAAAAACTTCAAGGCATCCTGTGCAGTTTGCAATCATAGTATTAGGGCCGGCAGCGTCGACCACCATTCTAGCGCCCATTGAAAGACCGCAACCAGCGCACGCAGTGTGGCCGGGAGCCATCAAATGTTTTTTCTGTTCCATATCGTCTAAGCCTCCATTTATATAAAAAAATTAATTATTTTTAATTTATTTAATGATTAACATAAATATATAAGCACTAATTTTTAATTCCGCAATTTAAGTTAGCGAAATTAGAATGTTTTTAAGTATTCTTCGCCTTGTTTGATAACGTTGTTATCGAGTTCGGCAAATTTAGTGCCTTCAAATTTTGTTCCTGCCTGGCCGACAAGGTCCGTGATTGTTTTGTTTGTGATATCACGGCCGCCGAGACCAACCATGAAGCTTGTAACGTTAGGTGTCGTAACTTTTTCTTCATAAAGCGCCGAACGAACTTCCGTTGCAACTATACCGCCGCGGCCGACTGATGAAGCGCGGTCGATTATAACAACGTTTTTAGCTTTTTTCAAAGCTTCAGCCACTTCTTTAACAGGGAAAGGCCTGAACGATCTGATTTTTAATAAGCCGACTTTAATGCCGTTATTTCTCATTAAGTCGATCGATTCTTTTATTGTTCCGATTACTGAACCCATAGCGACGATAACGGTTTCAGCGTCTTCGATTTTGTATGTATCGATAAGCGAACCGTAGTAACGGCCGAATTTATCTTTAAATTCTTTAGCAACTTTCTCGATAACGCCGTGAGCGTTTTTCATAGCTTCTTCAAGGTAGTTTCTGAATTCCATATAGCCGTCTTCGCCGACCATCGAGCCGAATGATATCGGATTTTTGGTCGTGAGATAGTATTTAGGATTGTATTTAGGAAGGAATGCGTCGACTTCGGCCTGTGTAGGCATATCAACCGGCTCAACCGAGTGGGTTACGAGAAAGCCGTCAATGTTAACCATAACAGGGAGACGTACGCCTTCGTTTTCAGCTATTTTATAAGCCTGATAATGAAGGTCAGCGGCTTCCTGGTTGCTTTCAGCCCATAACTGTATAAAACCGCAATCTCTTAAAGCCATAGCGTCAGAGTGGTCGTTCCATATGTTGATAGGAGCTGATATAGCGCGGTTTGCGCATGTCAATACGATTGGAAGTCTCATGCCGGCGATGTTGAATAATACTTCAGCCATAAGGAGCAAGCCCTGTGATGTTGTAGCTGTATATGAACGAGCGCCTGTAGCCTGAGCGCCGAGAACTACCGAAGCAGCGGCGAATTCAGATTCAACGTTTACGAACTGGCCTTTGAATTCTCCGTCAGCAGCCATTTTTGAAAGATCTTCAACTATGTGTGTCTGAGGAGTAATAGGATAAGCGGATATAACAGCAGGCTGGCAAAGATTGACCGCTTCAGCGACGGCCATTGAGCCTTCTATAAATTTTTTCATTTTAAAGTTATCCTCCTAATAAAATTTTATTATAAATAACAACAAAATAATTATGATAATTTATATCTTTAAGTCAATTTGATCCGGCATATTTTATAAATTTTTCAGACAACTTTCAGGATATGAAAAGCGCCATAAATTTATAAAAAATGAACGGCAGATTTATTATTTTTCTTCCATTTTCATTTCGATGTCTTTTACAGGGCATTCCTCGGCGCAAAGCCCGCAGCCTTTGCAATAATCGAGGTCGACGCTGTATTTTTTCTTGTCCTGGGCGAAAACTACGCCTTCAGGGCAGATTCTTTCGCAGGTCGTGCAGCCTGTGCATTTTTCCTGTTTGAATATAGGTCTCTGACTTCTCCAGTTACCTGTTTTATTGCCTCTGGACGTGCCAGGTTTTAACATTGCTCCATAATTTAAGCTCATTTGTTCCTCCTTAATTTATTAAACAAAAATTAACCAATAATTATTTGCAGCCGCATTTGCATTTTGAAGCTTTGTTTTTTACGACATCATAAGCTTCTTTAACCGATTCGATGTTTTTCTTCGCGATTTCGCCTGAGAACCTTTCGTTGATGGCTTTTTCGATACCTTCGAGGTTGATCTGGCCCGAAGCTGCGGCAAATGCGCCCATGAGCGTGGTGTTTGCTATAGGACGGCCGATGTGTTTCAATGCGATGCCTGTAGCGTCGATTGTTATGATTTTGTGGTGTGTGTCCATGTTCAATTCTTCAGGAGTTTTTGTAGTGTTTATTATTACGACTCCGTCTTCTTTTAATCCCTGCAATACAGGAACTGTAGCAAGCAATGTAGGGTCCTGAATAATTACATAGTCAGGATTATAAATCTGTGATTTCATTCTGATTTCTCTGTCAGCGATTCTTAAAAACGCCTTAACAGGAGCGCCCATTCTTTCCGAGCCAAACGAAGGAAACGCCTGTGAGTATTTTCCCGCTGAAAATGCCGCGAAACCGAGAAGCTCCGCTGCTGTAACTGAGCCCTGGCCGCCACGTCCGTGAATTCTTACTTCAATCATTAATAATACACCTCTTTTTGTTATGTTATTGGACTTCTTGTCTTTACTTATTTACTACACACACTTTATTCATCCAAAACTTTTTGCAATCAGCTTGAACATTTATTTATCGGTTTCAATGAAATTACATTCAAGCTTTATTTATTTCTTTTATTATTAGTATAGTTAAATTAATATATTATAATTCATCTCTTAATATTAATTTAAAATTACATGCTTTTTTTATACGTTAGTTAATACCATATATGTAAAAACCTAAAAATAACGATATAAAAAATTTTTCAGGTATCGAATAAAACTTTATCGATTTCAGACCGCTTTAACCAAATTCTAAATTATTTTTCTCTTAATTATCTGACAGTTAATAATGCAGTTATCAATAAAAATAAAATTTTAGAATCAACTTCATCTATACAAAAAAGCCGCACCCAAAAATCAAATAATTTCGGAGCATGCTCATCTTAACTTTCAACAATTAAATCTTCTTATTGTAAGTTTTATTTTGTTTTTAAAAGTTTAAAATAATATACCATATTTTTTTAATTTTGTAAAGAATTCATTTCTTAAAAAAATATCTTTTTAAAGTTTTTTCTTTAAATAGTGAAATAAATAACTATTTATCATTAAAAATAATTTTTATTGTTTTTATATTTTTAATTTTTGTGCATAATGTTTTGTTATTTTTCGTAAATAATTTGAAAAACATAAATAATAGTTTGCTTTTTTTTAATTCGTGTGATAAAATAAAAATATCTTTAAAAATTATTATCCTAAAATTGTTTTACAATCAAACGATAACTTACTTAAAATAAGCGATTAACAAATTTAAAATCAATTTACAAAAATGCGCAGCTATAATTTTCTGAATTAGCCCGGGTCGATTTATGTTGATTTCAAGTTTGACGTTTACTGCTCTAAAAGGCTTTTTTTGCCGTATTTCAAGTTATCTGAACGGCCTTTCAATTTAATTCCCCGATAAATCTTGATTCTAACTCCTGTCTGAAATTCATAATTAATCTGGTCGGATTAAATTTATCCCAAGTTATTCATAAAAAATTACCGTTGTATTTAAACGGTTTTACTATTTGTTGTAAAAATAGCAAATATTATGAATATAACTGAGGAATGTTCAAATATTAAGGCCCTGGTTATTCTGCCGGACTGCAAACAATAATTCCAAAATATGTTTGGAGCTTAACCCAAGGCATATATACAGGCAAAAATAACCGGCCGTAATTCTGACAGCATAATAATAAAAAGAAATAATATAAAAATCAAAAAGGAAAAACTATGAAAAAATTAAAATTCGAAGAGTTAAATTTATCCCCGAAAATACTAAGAGCCGTATCAGACATGGGTTTTGAAGAAGCTTCACCGATACAGTCCGCCACGATTCCAGTTTTACTGGAAGGAAAGGATGTTATAGGCCAGGCGCAGACCGGGACTGGAAAAACAGCGGCATTCGCTATTCCGATAATCGAAAAAGTAAATTTTGAGTCCAAGCAGCTTCAGGCGGTTATTTTATGCCCGACGCGCGAACTTGTAATGCAGGTTACCGAAGAATTCCGGAAACTTTTCAAATACTATCACAATCTCGCAGTAGTACCTATATACGGCGGTCAGGAAATCGAGCGTCAGATATTCGCCCTTAAGTACAAGCCGCAGATTGTTGTCGGCACGCCTGGCAGAATGATGGATCATATGCGCCGTAACACACTTAAAATGGAAACAGTAAAATTCGTAGTTCTTGACGAGGCGGACGAAATGCTTGACATGGGATTTCGCGAAGATCTCGAAATAATACTTAAAGATACTCCAGTAGACCGTCAAACAATACTTTTTTCGGCAACAATGCCTGATGAAATAGTAAAATTGACAAAAAATTACCAGAAAGATCCGGTAAGGATCGACGTAACCGGTCAGAAATTAGACGCCCCGAAAATCGAGCAGTATTATTTCGACCTTCAGGAAAAAGATAAACCCGAAGCATTAGCGCGCTTAATCGACTACTACGGCATCAAACTTGCCCTTGTTTTCTGCAATACCAAACACGGCGTCGATAAATTAACAGAAGTCCTTCAGACCCGCGGCTATATGGCCGAAGCGCTCCACGGCGACCTCAACCAGCGCCAGCGCGACCGCGTTATGAACGGCTTTAGAACCGGCTCCGTCGAGATACTCATTGCCACCGACGTCGCAGGACGCGGCATTGACGTAAATAATGTCGAAGCGGTTTTCAATTATGACCTGCCGCGCGACGACGAAGATTATATACACCGTATAGGACGCACGGGACGCGCCGGAAAGAAAGGA
>Ga0116193_1004079_pt1 | contig 10267 bp, 2 predicted proteins | sample AD_UKC115_MetaG_FD_89892 | JGI IMG/M metagenome (GOLD analysis project Ga0116193, IMG submission 89892) | Active sludge microbial communities of municipal wastewater-treating anaerobic digesters from Hong Kong - AD_UKC115_MetaG | ecosystem: Engineered > Bioreactor > Anaerobic > Digestate | place...
CAAGTACCATCAACTGCTTTACGTTGTAAACCATACACCTTATCACCAGAGGTTACAATACCTGCATTTTTATTTTCATAGGTACCATTTATAAATAAATTACGCGACTCATCACCATAAACCGCTTTTGCAGTGGCATTATTAACAGGGTACCAACCTTCGTGCTCCCAACCAGTAGAACCTGCAACACAATTAACTACTAACATATCTTGAGTGACACTGGTAGTGGAGAATAGAATAATTTCTTTACCAGGAGCAAGCGATTTTAACGTATCCAAGCTAATGATATCCGTAGGGTTCCAAAGAGCGGCTTTGGTACCAGTTAATTCTCCAGCTTTTTGGCCAGCAATACGGATACCTCTTAATGAGATAGTATCATTGGTACCATTATAAAGACCTAACAATTTAGTATTTTGAGCTGCCTCAAAGTATTTTGAGAAGAATAGGTCATTAGCTTGACGACCACTACCTTGATGTTCTACCTCTTGCGATAATACAATATTAGGAGTTCCCTCCAAATCGGTATGCAGTGTAAAACCACTCGCATCAGGGTTCACTTCTACAATGTCAATACCTGGTACGTTACCTACCAAGGTAATAGTCACCGTTTTTGTTTCACAATCGCTAGCATAAGTTAAATCAATATAAGCAATATTAGTTTGTGCTTTTACAGGATTGTACGTTACACCAATAGAACCTGCTCCATTACCATCGAGCGTAATAGTAGCTGGTGGAACCAATGTAAAGGCAGCTGTTTCACCACGCAAAGCAATCGAAACATTAGCGCCTGGCATATTAGCACCAGTAAGGTTTATGGTTGTACTCGTGTAGGTTGCTGCACGGTTAGCTTCTGCCATCGTTTCCCACAATGTAGGCGATGCCGTCAACACTGGTAAACCAACCGCTGCAGAGGTTGTTATATTACGTACTTCGGATACACAACCACCATTTGTAATTTGATAATGGAAGGTAGTAGAAGCTGATAAGCCTGCAATTGTTTTAGATGTCTCAGTACCCAACACCACTGTTTGGTCGTAAGGTTGAGGTCCACAAGCTGGTGTCCCAGTAATATCATTCCACACGCGTAAGCTAGCACCCGATAATGGAGCACTCCAAGCAAACGTAATACTACTTTGAGTAGAACTTTGAGTCGTAAACAGAGCCGATGTACATACCGTACCACACAAATTGACGATAGAAGAAACCACAGCGCCATCATCCGTTTTAAATTGAAGTTGTGCTGAATGTGAAGTACCTGTCAATGGTTTATACGACACTGTATAAACGGTATCTGCACGACCATTTTCAAGTGATTTAGCAGTCCAGTCGATGCTAAATGCGGTATGGTCAGCTCCAGTAATAACTGGTACAATAGAGGTACCAGAGCAGTTACGAGCAGCTACCGTGTGACCTGTAGAAGTGGCAGTACCACCTACAGCTACAACCAAATCAGCTGCCGAAATACAGGTAGCCACATCAGCTGGGTCTACCGTAATCATTGGCGTACATACTGGAGAACTATAGAAAGTAGTAGTACCCGTATTTTTCTTATACAGCAAACCTGCATAGTAACCAGCGCCTGGTGCATACATCGAGAAACGAGGTGAACTATTATTATAATTAAACACACGTGTGCTCGACGTACTAGTTTTTAAAGCAGTTGTAGATAAACTCCAATGGAAATTTCCAGTAGTGCCCGTTGGTGCAGTTGTACTAAACACCATTGTGGTTGAGTTTTGTCCACCAATATAGTTTCCACTAGAAGTATGTAATAGGGAATAATAAGCGGTAGCTCCAATTTTAGCCACTTCAAACTCATAAGCAGTATTCTCGCTTGTAGAATGTGCGGCATAACCACAATAATTATTCGAACCATCTCGACCTGTTACCATATGAGTACCATCAGAGATAATGTAAGTACCACTCCAATCTGCAGGTGCTGAAGTGACTAACTCGTAACCACCACCGCCGCCACCTTCTGTTATTTTCCATAAGGCATAGAGTGTTGCATTGGCAGAAATCGTATAAGGGAAGGTTACTAACGTTGGCGAAATAGTGGTACCTTCAGCTACTGTTTGAGTAGTAGTCCAGCCCACAAATACGGCTTCAGAACAAGCCGTTGTCAATGGAGTTAACTCGAGACCATAATCCGTATAATTAGCGTTCGGTTCAGTGGCTTTACGATCGTTCTCGGCAGCTGTTGAATAGACAGTTTTTGTGAGAATTGGAGCAGCTTCGTTCACAAAGGTAAGTGTGTAGGTAGGTGCGGCCGAATATTGTGCCACCAATGTGACATCAGCTGTTGGTGTATATGAATCACCGGCTCCACCTACGCGTGTAGTGCCATCGTACCAACCTGCAAATACATACGCCAACGTGTTTGGAGTCACCGCTGGTAACGTTGTACTAGTTCCATTAGCACAACCAGAAACCCATACATTAGGTGTACCAGTACCTGCACCATATTGGTAATTAACAGTATAGGCCACACCTGGATAAGTAGTTACCGTAGCGACAGGCGATGAGCAGATAGTGGTAGCTGCTTCTGGGTCACCAATAGCCTGAACGGTAAAGACATAGTTTTGACAATTTGTTAAACTTGAAATAGTTTGCGAATAGCTAGCAGCACCTGTGGCAGCAACAGGAACTACGGTAGGATCAGCTGACGAAGAAGCTAATTTATAAGTCAATTCGTAAGCTGTAGCCTTTTCAACGCCAGCATCTTTTACCGAAGGCCATGAAACGGTAACACTTTGATCGGCACTACTTGTTGTAACAGTAGGTTTCACCAAATTAATATCACAACAGGCTGGAAATGTAGTATAAGTAGTACCACCTCCACCAAATGTATGAGTACCGAGATTAGAAACAACATCTATATTGTACATATCCCACTCTGTACTTAAAGTAGGGAAACCTGATGCAGGATTGGTGGTAATACCACTATATACGCTCGATTTTCTAACTAAAGTTTTATCTAATGTTGTATATGAGCCTGAAGTCCAAGCTGTACCAGGATCATTTCCAATGCGACCGAAAATGTCAACATAAGAAGATGTTGATATTTTATACAATGCTACAGCATCATCACCATTGAAAACAACGGCTGCATTATTTGTTGCAGTAACGCCAACAGGCAATGTTAATGCGGCTGAAGAATTTTTATATACTATTGTAGAATTATTAGCTAATGTTCCTGATAATTGCACATCATTAGTAGCCGAAGTTGTTCCATTTGCATATTGTTGAAGTTTATATCCCGATAAATCTACAGCAGCACCCGTTCCATTATATATTTCAATATATTTATTATTACTTGATCCTTCAACATATTCAGAAATAAATAAATCAGCAGCATTACTTTCACCACCAGATGTATTTTTATATACTGCATACAACGTCGTTTCGCCCGTTACAGTATAAGGAGCCGTCACTTTAGTGTACGATGAAACGTTATTTAATGTAGTGGTATACCAACCATCAAATACATAGTTGACACAACCAGTAGGAGCTGGCAATGGATTCGACAATGTGGCTCCAACAAGTTCTGTAGAATCTGCTATAACAGAGCCTTTATCGTTAAAGTAAATATGAACAGGTGCACATGACACCGTAGCACTTACAGCTAAGGTACGTGTAGTCGCATCAGTACTTGTTAAGCTTACATTACCCGAAATTGGGTTAGCAGAGCCTGCTGGTGGATTAGCCTTAACATATAAGGTACCCGAAGCTGTTCCACCCGTTTGTGTAAAGGTAGCAGTAGCACCATACGTTGTATTATCGCTCGAAACCGTGAAATTGGTTGGAGCAGTAGCGGTCATATTGGCTGTTAAGTTATAACCTGACACACTTACCGATTGAAAAGCGCTCGCTTCACCGCAATTAGCTGTGAAAGTCAAAGGCGTTACATCCACAATGGTAACAATAGGTGTAGCTAATACGGTAATAGTAGTTTTACCTACTTTTGCACAATTTTGTGTATAAGCTATGCTCACCTCATACTCACCAACACCTGTGGTTGAGAAATCGATGTTTGTTCCATTTTTTGTAACGGTAGCAGTGCCTGTACCACTCAGACGTGTAACCGAAGGTGTACCCCAAGTACCAGCTCCTCCACCCGATTGTGAGAAAGCAATAGTAGTGGTAGCATCACCTGACGCTGGCATATTGATAGACGAAGCTGTAGGCGTTAGCGTAACCACGGCAGCATCGGCACAAGCTAATGTACACGTAGCTGTAGTAGAATAAGTTACCGAAGATTGACGTTTAAACAGAACAGCGTAATTGCTACTATAATTATTAAAGTAGCTAGAACCTGTGTGATAAGATACATATTTATAAGAACTCGTATTATCGTTAGATGTAATATTGGTAGTTGATATTGTAAAAGGAGTACCTGTATCTGCTAATGCTAATAATGTAGTAACAGTTCCACTTGGAAGAGACAGGTATTTTGAGGTTGATGCATTATACAAGGTCCAAGCATTAGAAGTACCGCCTAAACGCCAAATAAGAGCGGCATCTGAAGTGGTTATCTTATCGCTCGAAATGGTTACCGTTGATTTATCTAAGCCACTTGAATACGTAGCGGCTTTCATAGCTACATTAGACGCTGTATATACCACCAAATAATCGGCACCAGCTTCCAACTGAGAAGTGTTTGTTATTTTTGTGTAATCATTTGATATTGTTCCTTCTGACCATACACCATAAAGAGTCATATTGGCTACAGGATTAATAGTAGCACCTACAGCGTACTCCACCGATGTGGCACTAGCATTAGTGCTCCAACCAGCAAAAGCAGAACCATCTTCACACACAAACAAACCTTCAGCTGGAGTAGCTGCGGTAAAGCTGCCACCACAGGCGACATTGGCCTGAGTTGGAGTCCAGCCTGCTAAACCTGTACTATAGGTAATAGCATATTGTGGCTGTGTAGCCGTAATAGTAATAACAATATTACCAGAAAAACCTCCCGTAGGTTGAATTAATAAATTGTCAGCCCCAGAAGTATCCCACAAATAATCCGTGTTTAGTGTTAAAGGTGTTCCTCCCATAGTTACCGAAATAGACGCTGGCAAGGTATAACAACTATTAGGCGTTACCGTTACCTCAATGCCTGGCGTAGAAGGGTCTACTGTGGCAGGGAGCGCAGGAGAGACTGTACAACCGGTTAACGTTGAAGAAACAGAATACGTAACGGCTGGATTTACAACAATAGTAACGTCATCACTGCCACCACAGGTAGAACCATTCAAAGCCTGTGTACCAGTAATAGTATAAGTACCTGTAGCGGTAGCCGTAAACGTGTTACCCGACATAGAACCTGTAGAACTTGGGTCTACCGTGTAATTCACAGTTCCTCCATTACCTCCATTAACAGTAATGGCTGTACTTACATTAGCGCCACTTAAAGTTAACGGCGAAGTAGCCGAAAGACTCAATGCAGTAGAAGGGGCTGTACAACAATTAGGATTTGAATTATAGGTAGTAGTTGACGAACCTACAGTGTGAGTAACACTTACATCATCAACATAACGCACAGCTGTTGTCCCATAATAGCTAAAACGGACATAGACATCTGAATACGAAGACAAATCGGCAGTCCTAGACTCCCACGTGTCTTCAGCAAATCCCGACATTAGATAAGTTCCCACTTTAGTCCAAGAACTTCCATCAGAAGACACTTCTATATAAGCCTCGTAGTTATTATTTGTTGTAGTTCTTTGAAACCAAAATGTAAATGATTTAGGATCTGCAACTTTGGTATCATACTCGACTGCAGCACCATTAGCAGCAATATTACCTGAATATGTTCCCGAATGAGGAGTTATTCCGGTTGATTGAGACGCCACAGCCACAGTCCACCCACTTTCACCAGATTCAAAACCGTATGATTCTGTAACATCGGAAAAACCACCATCTGTAGTTTTTTTGTAAACGGCATATAACGTTACATTAGCCGAAGGATTATAAGTAGAACCCGACGTATATAATGTTGGAGCCGACGTAGTTTCAGTTTGTGAAGCAGTAGCCCAGCCAGCAAATTCCCATGCTGGTGTTTCTGTAGCACAACCAACACTTGGCGAAGCGGTAGGCAATGTTACACCTGCGCCACCCGAAGCTTCGGTAAGAGATGCTGTGCCACATGAACCTGTTCCTGCATTAAACGTAACAGTATAAGTAGGAACGCTTACTGTAATAGTACTACTTGTAACACTACCCGCACAATAACCACCATTTGCAGCCACACTGGCTGTTACGGTAGCTGTACCAGCTCCCACACCAGTAACCACACCCGTAGATGAGTTAACGGTTAACACTGATGTATTAGAACTTGAATAAGTTACCGTACCACTACCTGTGTTACCACCAATAGTTGGAGCAGCAATAGTGCTACCTACCAATACCGAATAAGCACCATACGTAATGGTTGGCGAAATAGATGTACAGGCAGCCGTCCATTTAGCATAGAGTGTTGTATTAGCAGAAATAGTAGCTCCTGCCGTAGCCGCAGTTGTAAGTCCTGCATCTGTATACCAACCACCAAATGTATAACCTGTTTTTGTAGGGTTTGGTGATGATAGTGGATTTGGTAAAGCGGTTTGATTTGTAAGATTAGTAGGGCAACCACTTGTGGCACCATTACAGCTATAAGTTACGTCGTAGCCAGAAGCTGCAGGAGTTCCTGCTATTGTTATATCATCAATACCAACACCAATAGTATTGCTAGTTCCTGCAACACTAAATTTAATTTTCACCTGCGTACCAGAATAGCTACTGAGATCGAATGCAGTCTGAGCAGTCAATGTTGAACTTGCAGGAGTTCTTGTGCCCAAAACAGTCCAATTCGAACCATTATCTGTAGAAATAGAAACGGTTAAAGTATTTTCGGTGGCATTTGTTCCTCCGTAAGTTCGAGCTTTAAAATTCAGCGTTTCTGCAGTATAGCTATTAAAATTCATAGCTGGAGTTATTGTATTAGCTCCTGCCACCAATAATTGAAGATACGTTGTTCCTGCTACATTGGTATCGGTCCAGCCGGTGAAGCCGGAAACATCAGTTCTGATGGGAGTGATATTATCCGCAAAAGCACTAGCAGTACCAAACACGACCAAAGCCGCTAGTACCAAGCCCCTAAAGCTTTTCACCACCCTGTTTGTGAAAGAGTAAAAATGTTTCATAGTTGTATTGGTTAGATTTATATTGTTTGCAAAAAGAGACACTGTTTTGGTTAAAAAATCTACTTATAAATAGGTAACTCACACGGAATTAGGTACAAACTGGGCGAATAAAAAAAGTGTAAATTTTGTTAAAGCCCGTCATTAGCTGGTTGTACACATTACGTCATGGTACACTATATCGCGACAAAGATATATAATTATTTACAAAAAACAATCTATTTTTTTGTTTTTTTTATCAACAGCTATCAGCGTAGTGAAATTGTTTAATGTGGAATGTTAAATGTTTAATGGGTGAAGGGTTATGGGTTATGGGTTATGGGTGAAGGGTGAAAAGGTTAAAGGTTAAAGGTTAAAGGATTTCCCAATGCCACTAAGTTCTCCCTTAACTTTTAACCTCTTAACCATTAACCTAAATATCAACGATTCGCGCCCTTAACCATTAACCTCTTAACCATTAACCCAATTATCAGTACACGTTACACGCTATACGCATTTCGTCATTAACCTTTAACCTCTTAATCATTAACCTAATTATCAACGATTCGCGCCCTTAACCTTTAAGCACTTAACCCTTAACCCAATTATTCGGTCATTCAATCATTCAATTATTCAATTATTGGCGTATCTTTGCAGAGCGAAATCCGATTTAGGAATTACACCTTATTTATATATATACATTATTTGTTATGCAAAAATCATTTATTCCGTTTGCGGTGGGTTACGTGTGCATTATTGCCGGTGCGCTGCTTCATATTTTCGAATTTTCATGGAGCGTTTGGTTATTTGGTGCCGGAGCTGTGCTTGCCATTGTATCGCGTATGTTGTCGCTCCCAAAAACGGACGATCGCCGCGTTCGTCGCTTGTATGGTCAGTTGTTCATTGGCGCGCTTTGCCTACTAGGTAGCACGTATTTAATGTACATCGGTCACAATGCGTGGGTATTACCATTACTCATCACGTCGTTTATTGATGTTTGGGTGAGTTTTCGACTTAAATAAAATAAGGTGAAAAAGGTGAAGGGTTAAAAAAAGGTGAAGGGTTATGGGTGATGGGTGAAGGGTGAAAAGGTTAAAGGATTTCCCAATGCCACGAAGTTCTCCCTTAACTTTTAACCTCTTAACCATTAACGCAATTATCAGTACACGTTACACGTTACACGCTATACGCATTTCGTCATTAACCTTTAACCTCTTAATCATTAACCTAATTATCAACGATTCGCGCCATTAACCATTAACTTTTAACCATTAACCTAGCTAATCATTTATGAATTCTTGGTATTTACTGATATTGATTGCCTATTTTGGGGTGTTATTGCTGGTGGCTCGTGTTACGCGCGGTCGTGGCGATAATAGCACTTTTTTCACAGGGAATCATGAATCGCCTTGGTATTTGGTAGCTTTTGGTATGGTAGGCGCCACTATTTCAGGCATTTCAGTCGTTTCGGTACCAGGCATGGTGGGAGCTTCGCAATTTGGTTATTTGCAAACGGTACTTGGATTTTTCTTTGGATACGTGGTAGTGGCGTATGTACTGCTGCCACTCTACTACCAACTTCACCTCACTTCGATTTACGAATACCTCAACAATCGCTTTGGTTCCGAAGCACATCGCACGGGTTCGCTTTTTTTCATTGTGGCGAAATTGGTGAGCTCCGCCACCAAACTGTATGTGGCTGCTCTGGTGTTACAACAGTTTATATTTGATGCTTGGCATATTCCGTTTTGGATAACGGTAACCTTATGCGTGGCACTGATGTGGTTGTACACGCGCAGAGGCGGCATTCGCACTTTGGTGTGGACCGATTCGCTACAAACGCTTTTCTTGACAATTGCCCTTATATTAATGGTAATCAACATGATACAACTCGTAGGTACCTCCACAGGCGACGCTTTGCGCACGGTGTACGAGAGTACGTGGAGCCACACGTTTACGTTGAACGATTGGCACAGTCACCAAAACTTTTTTAAACAGTTTTTGAGTGGCATCTTCATTGTCATCGTAATGACTGGACTCGACCAAGATATGATGCAAAAAAACCTCACGTGTCGCACATTGAAAGAGTCGCAAAAAAATATGTTATGGTGTGGAGCAGCTTTTCTTCCCGTGAATTTATTGTTGCTTACTTTAGGCGCTTTGGTTCTTATATTTGCACAACAAAATGGGGTATTACTTCCCGAAAAACCCGATCAGATTTTACCTTACATAGCCACTTCGTACTTTCATCCAGTTACAGCGTTCTTTTTTATGCTAGGCATCATCGCCGCATCATTCTCAAGCGCCGATTCTGCGTTAACGGCTATCACCACTACTATTTCGGTGGATTTACTACGCATAGAAAAACGTCAAGCCACACAAGCCGAACGTTGGCGTCAATGGATTCATCTGGCTGTTTGCGTGCTATTTATTGGCTTAGTGGTAGCGTTTCATGCCATGCCTAATCAGAGTATTATCGACACCATTTATACCATTGTAGGTTATGCTTACGGTCCATTGTTAGGACTTTTTGCCTTTGGATTGCTCACAAAACAACGTTGTCGTAATCGTTTAATTCCTTTGGTAGCGCTACTTTCGCCAATTCTAACGTATGGCATTCAATGGGCCTGCGTTCACTACTTGAACTACCAATTTGGCTACGAGTTGCTTATGTTGAATGGTTTGATTACCTTTGTAGGACTATCATTAATCAGAACAAAACAAGTTGACAATGGATAGTGGAAAGTGGAAAAAGGTGAAGGGTTATGGGTGATGGATGAAGGGTGAAAAGGTTAAAGGTTATAGGTTAATGGTTTTTCGCTAAACGCTAAACGTTGAACGCTAACCGATTTTCCAACGCCACGAAGTTCTCCCTTAACTATTAACTTTTAATCCTTAACCCAATTATTCTGTTATTCAGTTATTGCATTATTAAGTAATTAAATGATTAAATTATGATTATAAACTCCGCAGAATTTGTGATATCGAACGTGGACTACAAAAAATGTCCAGTTTCCGAACTTCCAGAATATGCCTTTATTGGGCGTTCGAATGTAGGCAAATCGTCGCTTATCAATATGCTGACTGGCAAAAAAGATTTGGCTAAA
>Ga0116193_1004081_pt1 | contig 10261 bp, 9 predicted proteins | sample AD_UKC115_MetaG_FD_89892 | JGI IMG/M metagenome (GOLD analysis project Ga0116193, IMG submission 89892) | Active sludge microbial communities of municipal wastewater-treating anaerobic digesters from Hong Kong - AD_UKC115_MetaG | ecosystem: Engineered > Bioreactor > Anaerobic > Digestate | place...
AAAAAATAAATTATCGTTTCTATTTTATTTAACAAAAATGTCAATAAAATTGAAAGAAAAATACATCAACACTTTACTATCTTGCAACACTTATGGCAAAAACTAAACAAAAAACAGAACCCATTATTTTAATTACAAATGATGATAGCATTTATGCACCAGGAATTAAAGCATTAATAGAAGCCGTAAAAGATTTAGGTAGAGTTGTTGTTATAGCACCCGATAAACCTCAAAGTGGCATGGGACATGCCATTACCATAAATCAACCTTTGCGTTTACAAAAAATTTCTTTGATAGATGATGTAGAATCTTATTCCATCAATGGCACACCTGTAGATTGTGTAAAAATTGCTGTTGATAAAATTTTACATCGCAAACCAGATATTTGTTTTAGTGGTATAAATCATGGTGCCAATCATAGTATCAATATTATTTATAGTGGTACCATGAGTGCTGCAATGGAAGCTGCAATAGAAAGCATACCAAGTGCTGGTTTTAGTTTATTAGATTTTAGCATGGAGGCAGATTTTTCTGCTGCTAAAAAAGTAGTTAGAAAAATTGCGATACAAATGCTGAAAAAGAAAAAAGATAAACACTTACTTTTAAACGTAAATATTCCTGCTGTACCAGAAAAACTTATTAAAGGTATTAAAGTTTGTAGGCAAGCTTATGCAAAATACGAAGAAGATTTTTTAGAAAGAAAAGACCCGCATGGACAAAAATATTATTGGCTTACAGGTAAATTTGTAAACTACGATAAAGGGAAAGATACCGATGTTTGGGCTTTAGAAAATCATTATGTAAGCATTGTGCCTATTGAATTTGATTTTACTAACTATGCTGAAAAGAAAAAATTAGAAACCTGGAATTTTTAAAAATAAAATGTATGTTCAAGTTTATTAAAAAAGACAATTTAACCTTTGGAATTATTTTAGGCTTACTATTACCTTTCGTTGGTATGATTGGATTTTATTTTTATCGCTTTCATCGTTTAACTATTATTGAGTTCATTCAATATTTAGGAATTGAACAAAGGCTTATAACCAATATGGTAAGTTTTTCATTAATGGCAAACGCAATTATTTTTACATTATACATTAATGCACATATAGATAAAACTGCAAAAGGAATTTTTATTTCTACATGCCTGTATGCCATTTTTGTTTTAGTATTAAAATTTTGGTTTGTATAAAAATCTATTCATCATAAAAAAAGAGAAATGAAAAAATTATTGTTCGTAGTAGGTTTTATATTTTCTGTTACTCTTGCAAATGCACAAGTAATGAGTGCTAAAGCACAAACTGTAGTTATTAAATCTGCTAACTTACGTTGTTGGCAGTGTTCAGAATTATTGGATAAATATTTAACCCGAGAAAATAAAGGAGGCTTTTTAGACAACGCTTTGTTAGAATGGAAAATAAATTTATTAAAAGGCGAAATTAAAATTAAATTTCTTCTAGACCGTGCAAATATTGATGATATAAAAGTTGCTATAAATAATGCAGGCTTTGATGCAGACAATGAAAAGGCTGAACCTGATGCTTACAAAAAATTACCTTCTGCCTGTAAAAGAGAAGAAGATGGTGGTGGACCTAAAAAAGGAGTTCCTTGCCATGTAAAACCTTAAGCAAATTATTTATTATTTATTTCACTTCTTCCTCCAATATTATCTAAATGCTCTTTTGTAAGGGGTTTTGCCAATACGCTATTAACAGTTTTAAAAGAATTGGCACTTACAAAATCTTCAGGATTAGCTGTTGATGATAAAATAAATATTTGAGGCGTATGGCTACATTGAGTTAATAATTTTTCGTATTCTTTTAAAAACTCCCAACCATTCATTACTGGCATATTAATATCTAAAAAAATAATTTCTGGTAAAGGTTGTTGGGCAGTTAATAATTCTTGAATGTAATCTATTGCTTCTTTTCCATTTTCTTTAAAAACAATATTTTCCGAAAAATCGTAAATTTTTATAATTCTTTCGCATACCAATTTTGTAATAGCATCATCTTCTACTAATAATATATTTTTAAACTTTGGCATTGTTTTTAATATAAATTTTAAAAATTGTACCAATATCTATTGTGCTTTCTACTTCAATTTTTCCGCCCATGGCAGCTACTTGCGATTTTACAATATACAGCCCCAAACCTTTACCTTCTTTTTCTACATTAAATCGTTGGTACATAGCAAATAATCTTTCTCCATATCTTTCTAAATCTATTCCATTTCCATTGTCTGCAAAGGCTAATATAATATATTCATTATCAATTTTGGTAGAAATATGAACAATGGGTTTTCTTTTGTTTGAACGGTATTTTATAGAATTTGTTAGCATATTTACCATAATACTTTCAAGATATACCTTGTTATATTCTACAGTTTCTGTAGCAGAAAAATCTGTTGTTATTTCCATTTTAGATTCCTGTAACTCATTTTCTAAACTTGATGCAACTTGCTTTAAAAGCTTTTTCAAGTTTATCGTTTCTACCTGAATTTCTTTTTCTGACTTTAAAACCAATATTTCAATTAAATCATTCAGAGTTGTATTTAACTGATTAGTTGCTTCTTCAAATTTTTCTATCAATACTTGATTAAATGAGTCAGCAAAATTTTCTTTATTAAATAAGTTTAATAAGCCTAACAAGTTGGCAACAGGGGCTCTTAAATTATGTGAGGTAATGAAAGAAAACTGTTGTAAATCCTGATTATTTCTAATTAATTTTTCTCGTAAAATATTTTGTTTATCATTCAATATTTTATTTTCTGTCACATCTCTTGTATTAACAACAATACCTTTTACAGCAGGTTCATTTAATAAATTTGTAACTGTACCTTCCAGCCAACGATATTCATTTTTTGCATCTAAATATCTAAAAGGTTCTAATCTAATTTGCTTTTTCTTTCCTAATATTAAATCATTCAAATACTCCATTAATTTTTCCCTTTCTTCTGGATGTATATATTCAAAAACATTTTTTCCAATATTTTGTTCAGGATCATTTCCTAAAACGTTTTTTACAGTTGGGCTCGAATAAATGAGTGCTCCTTTATCATTAGCTATCGAAATCATATCTCCACCTGTTTGCACTAAATACCTAAATCGTTGTTCAGATAATTGCAAGGCTTCTTCTATTAATTTTCTTTTAGTAATATTTCTTATCCATATAATAATCCCATCAATTAGTTTATTATCAAAACTGTTTCTTGCTTTCATTACCCCCCAAATGTTTTCTTTGGATTTATGAGTCAATAATAAATCTAAGGTTTCAATTTCATAAGGATTCATTTTTAAATTATGAATAGACTTCAATACAACTTCTTTATAATCTGGGTGTATAAAATCAATAAATGCTCTACCTATAACCTCTTCTGATGTATAACCAAATATTTTATGAATAAGAGGAGATGCTTCTACAACAATATCTTTTTTATTGATAATAATTACTGCATCTTCAGATTCTTGAATGAATGTTTTATATTTTTCTTCACTAAATTTTAATTGTTCTTCTGCTAATTTCTTTTCTGTAATTTCTGTAGATGTAATAAACACTCCTACAATTTCGTCTTCACTATACAATGGTCTAAAACTATGACTGTATATATGTTGAATATTATTTTTATCTGTAAAATTCGACTCTCTAACAACTTCATTTCCATCAAAAACTTTTTCAAATAAATTAATTACATCTTCCATATCACTATCATTCGTTAAACTTAATAACGAAACTCCCGATTGTAATTCTTCTTTAAAAAAATAAGGCGAATGTTCTTGAGCTGCTTTGTTATAGGTTACAACTCTTAATCTGCTATTTACTACAATAAAAGATTCTTTAGTGTTGTTTAATAAAAGTCCCATTCGTTGCTCAGCCATTGCAAGAGCTTTTTCTGCCAATTTTTTATTTTGAATATTTCTATAGTTCATTACTATTGCCTCCACCTCAGCAATGTGCAATAAGTTACTGCCTGTAATTTCTATATAAATCCAATCATTGTTTTTATTTTTAATTCTTAATTCAGTAGAATGAGTAGTAACAGGATGCTCAATAATCCAATGCAACCAAGTCGATATAAGTAATTTATCATCTGGATGAATTAAATTGAAAAAATTACTTTGCACCAATTCTTCAGCATCATAGCCCAATACATTTTTTACTGAGTCAGAAACAAAATTTATTTTTAATTCATCATTGGTGAGTTGAAAAGCATCTGTTGAGTTTAGAACAAGGGCTTTAAAAAGCTTTTCACTTTTTTTAATTTCTTCAGCAGTTTTATAACGCTGTGTAACATCAAAAAAACCTAAAGCAACTCCTTCTACTTTTTTATTGCTATCAATTAGCAAATGAATTTCAATATCAAAATATTTTTCGGGCTGTACAGGTATTTTATAATTAAATTTTTTATTTTCATTTAATTGAATACACTGTTGAATATTTTCTACTAAAAAATGAAGCGAAGTGCCTTTGATGGAGTCTATAAAATTTTCATTTTTAGCTATTGTTGTAGTTGTATAAGTGGAATGAAAGCTTATATAATGCTCATTAAAAAGCAGCACATTAAATTTATTATCTAAAACAATATACGCATCATTAGTGCCAGCTAAAAAAGCTGCTACAAGATTTTCATAAGAAAATTTAATTTGAGACATTGTAAATTTATTTTTCCAAATTGGCTACAAAATATTCCTTTTGTTTAATGCTTTATTTGAAATTATGGCTACTAAAATTGCACTAAAAATATTGAATTTTAAATATAAAGTTTCTTTTTTTTCTCAGGTAGAAATTTTACTTGGTAGTTTTTCTATGCTCTTCAATTTTTACAACAGGTATTAAATCTTTCAATTCTATGCTCATTGGAATTTGACCAATTTGTACAATGCCTCGTTTTCCACGAATTTCTATCAATGTTCCTACCTGAAAATTTTTTTTCATTTTTACTAAACTACCTACAGTAATATTCGTTTCTATTTCTTTAAAATTCGCATCAGCTTTTTTAGCTAACTTATTAATTACAATTTGTTCTTTTTTCTTGAAAAGCAATCTGTGTAAGTGTTTTAGCACTTCATCTTTATTTTCATTTTTCTTCCAATCCAATACAATTTGTTTTAAATTTCTTTCCATTTCTTTTAAATAAGCAATGCGTTCTTCAGTTGTTTTATTTTGATGTTTTAATAATTCAACTTGCTGTTTATGTTTTTCTTTATGAATTACCTGCTGCATTTCAAGCTTCAATTTTTCATTTTCTTGTAACGCATGTTGTAATTGTTTTTTTTCTTTATCTAACTGTTGTAAGTTTTTTTCTGTATTGTTTAAAAGTTTGTCTAATTTAAAATGATTATCATCAACTAATTTTTTTGCTTTACCAATAATATGTTGTGGCAAACCTATTCTTTGTGCAATAGCAAAAGTGTAGCTACTACCAGGTTTTCCTGTTGTTAATTGATACAAAGGAAGTAAATTATTTTCGTCAAAAGCCATTGCACCATTTAATATACCTTGTGTGTGGTGTGCCATAATTTTCAAATTCAAATAATGTGTTGTTACAATACCTAAAGCATGCTTTCTTGCGAGTTCTTCCATAATTACTTCAGCAAATGCACCACCTAAAACAGGATCACTACCACTGCCTAATTCATCAATAAAAAAAAGTGTTTTGCCATTTGCATTTTCTAAAAAATGTTTCATGTGCAATAAATGGCTTGAGTAAGTACTCAACTCAAATTCTATACTTTGTGTATCGCCTATATGAATAAATATTTGTTTAAAAATTCCCATTTGAGAGGTAGGATGAACAGGTACCAACAAACCACTTTGTAGCATTAATTGCAAGAGACCTATCGTTTTCATGGTTACAGTTTTTCCTCCTGCATTAGGTCCACTAATTACTAATATTCTGTTCTTATCATCTAATTTTAAAGTTAATGGAATAGTTGATTTTCCTGAATGTACATTGTATAAATACAATAAAGGATGAAAAGCATTTTTTATATCAATACATACTTTATCTACCACATTTGGCATAGATGCTTGCATACGAATTGCAAGTTTTGCTTTGGCTTTTATAAAATCGAACTCACCAACTATTTCTAAATAATTTTTAAGCAAAGAAGCGTAAACACTCAAATTGGCAGTAAGTTTTTTTAAAATTCTTAATACCTCTTTTCTCTCTTCTCCTTCTAAAGAAAAAACTTCGTTGTTTAATTCTATGGTTTCTTCTGGCTCTATAAATGCTGTTTTTCTGGTATCGCTTTCGCCGTGTAAAATTCCTTTTACTTGTCGTTTATGTTCAGCAAAAACAGCCACTACTCTTCTACCACTGCTAAAACTTTCTTCTATATCTGTTGAGTATCCTGCTTTAGAAAGTTTGCGTACTACTTTTTCAAAAACTCTTCTTAATTCATTTCTTTTTTTATATAAATCTGTTCTTATTTTAAATAAATTTTCGCTTGCATTATCTTTTACTGCTCCATATTCATCTAATACATCTTCAATCAGTAATTCAATATTTTTTTCGTAGTAAAATGGTGCAATTATTTTATGTAAAAACGAATAAGCATTTTTCTTTTCTGCATCAAACCATCTAAATATATTACCTACATTTTTTGCAAGGCGTTTTATATTCATTAATTCTTCTTCGTTTAAAATAGCCTCTGCAATGCTTAAAAGTTTTATTTCTTTTGAAAGGTTTAAAATAAAATCGTTAGGGAAATATTGTTGCTGCAAAAGAATATTTTTAAACTCATTTGTTTGCATTAAGTCTGTATCAATAAATTCTTTTTTGGTATGTACACGAAGATTTGCAGCTTTTAATTTAGCATATTCTGTATTACAATATTCTTGCAATAAGTTTTTTATCTTATCAAATTCTAATTGTACTAAGGCATTTTCAGGATACAGCTTAATCATAAATATTCTTTCCTTTCAGTTTTTGAACAACGAATTTATAAGCTAAATATCATTTTTTGATATTGACTTTTAAAAGTTTAATTTGCCAAAAAATAATCAATATATGTCTGGTTTAATAAAATGCCCTAATTGTAAAACTGAGTTTGAACCAACCGATGCATTTAGAGAAGAATTGCAACGTGAATTAAGAGATAAAGCAAAAGAATGGCAGGATAAAAAAGAAAAAGAATTTTTGTTAAAAGAGCAAGCATGGCAACAAAAATTGCAAAACGAAAAACAAAAAATACAAAACGAATTACAACAAAGCATACAAAAAACAGTAGCTGCCGATTTTGAAAATAAAGTAAAAATTTTACAGCAAACCGTAAGTGATAATGAAGAAAAATTAAAAACTGCACGACTAAAAGAATTTGAATTTTTACAAAAAGAAAAAGCATTAAAAGAAAAAGAAGAAGAAATAGAATTAGATGTGCAAAGAAAACTTTTACAAGAAAGAGAATCTTTGAAAACACAATTTCAAAAAGAAGAACAGGAAAAATTTATACTGCTTGAGGAAAGCTATAAACTAAAAGAAAAAGAGTGGGAAAAAAAATTAGAAGATCAAAAAAAATTAGCTGATGAAATGAAACGAAAAGTAGAACAAGGAAGTATGCAATTACAAGGCGAAGTGCAAGAACTTTTATTAGAAGAATTATTAAAATCCAATTTTCCTTTTGATATTATTGAAGAAGTTGGCAAAGGTGTAAAAGGTGCAGATTGTATTCAAACTGTAAAAAATAATTTAGGCTTTATTGCAGGAAAAATAATTTTTGAAAGCAAGCGTACCAAAGAGTTTCAGCAAGAATGGATAGAAAAATTAAAAAAAGATATGAGGCAATTAGGTGCAGATGTTGCAGTAATTGTAACACAGGCTTTACCTAAAGATATTGATAGATTTGGCGAAAAAGAGGGTATTTATATTTGTTCATTCTCTGATGTAAAAAGTGTAGTTGTGTTGTTAAGAAATGCTTTAATAAAAATTTACGATACCAAAAAAAGTCAGGAGAATAAAGGCGATAAAATGATAATGCTTTATGATTATTTAACAGGCAATGAATTTACAGAACAATGGAAAGCTATTCGTGAAGGGTTTATGTCTATTAAAACATCTATAGCAAAAGAAAGAGATGCAATGGAAAAAATTTGGAAAGCTCGTGAAAAGCAATTAGAAAAAGTATTGCTAAATGCTGCTCATATTCATGGCTCAATTGAAGGAATTGCAGGAAGCAACACTATAAATTTAAACTTAGAATTTGATGAGAAAAACTTGCTGGAAGATGAATAAAATATTCAAATTATACAATCTTATTTTCTAATAAATCGCTGGGCAATTGGTCAAAAGATTTTTTAAATGCCTTAGCAAAATTGCTCAAATTGCTATAACCAATTTCTAAGCCTACTTCTTTTACAGTATATTTTTGAGAAAGCAACATAGCTTTTGCTTTGTTCATTCTGTGTTTTTGAAAATACTGATAAATAGGTAAGCCATATATATCTTTAAAAATAATTTTCAATTTAGAGGAACTCATGGCTGCCATTCTTGCCAATTTAGGAATACCTGGTGGTGGTACAGAATAATCTTTAACCAATTCTTCTTCTACTTTTACCAAACGTTGCAAATCATCTTCAGACACTTTTAAATCAAAATTGGTATCGTTTATTTTTATAAAAATGCGTGAAAAAAATCTTTCTATTAAAAGCATCACTCTATTTTGAACTACCAAAGATTCAAAAGGAGTATGCTCATTACAATTCAAAATTTCGTACATTAATCGTTTGTATTCTACATCTAAAGATTCGTAATTAAAGGTGGCTAATTTTAAACTCAAATATTTTTTTACATAGCCAATATTTTTTTCTTTGTCTAAAAAATCATGTAGCCATTCTTTACTAAAAAGAATATTAATGCTCCTTAAATGTGTATGCTTTTTTAAAAGAAAAATCCAATCAAATGTAGAGTTAGCCAATAGTACAGAGCTTTTAATTTCATCATCATTTGCTTTTTTGTCTTTTACAGTAAGGGTAATTTCATCAAGCCTTAAAATAAAAAATTCTTCTTTCACTCTTAATCGTTGTAAGGTAATATCGTCATTTAAAATAAAATCTTTTATTAAAACCTGTAACCCATTCGATAAGGGAATGTATTTTAAATATCCCTTGCCTATTGATGCTGGAATGTCAAAAAAATTGTCTTTAATTTTAGTGGCAAAATGCTTAGCGTAGTGCTGTAAAAGTTCTTCAAAATTAATATGTGAAAATTCTATAGTATGCAAGGAGTTAGGATTTTAAATTTTTAATCAATAAAAAAAATATTATGTTTTATAAATACCGCAAAGGGTTTCTTTTTGCATTATAAATGTACTTTTTAATATTTAGCCAAAAAGCCAAAATCATATAAATAATTACAGGAGAACCCAATGTTAAAAAAGAAATATAAATAAACCACAACCTTATTCTTGAGCTTGCAATACCTAATTTTTCTCCAATAACAGAGCAAACACCAAAAGCCTGTGTTTCAAAATACATTCTTATTTTATCAATAAACTTCATGCTTCACATTTCTTTATATGTTGCAATTTATAAAATTTAATTCAAATTATTAAATCATATTTTAAAACCATTTAAACGTGTATTTTTGCAACCATTTTATAAAAAATAGTACACTCATTCATCATCACAAAAAAAACAATTTATATATGGCTTTTGATATTGAAATGATTAAGAAAGTATATGCTGAAATGCCAGTAAAAGTAGATGCTGCACGTTCTTCAATAGGACGTTCATTAACCTTAACAGAAAAAATATTGTTTGCACACTTGCATAGTGATATGCAATTAACAAATTTTGAAAGAGGCAAGCATTATGTAGATTTTGCTCCAGATCGTGTAGCAATGCAAGATGCAACTGCACAAATGGCTTTATTACAATTTATGCAAGCTGGTCGTTCTAAGGTTGCAGTACCCAGTACAGTGCATTGCGACCATTTAATTATGGCAAAATTAGATGCAAAAAAAGATTTAGAAATAGCTAACAATGAAAGCAAAGAAGTATATGATTTTTTAGCTTCTGTTTCTAATAAATATGGTATTGGTTTTTGGAAACCTGGTGCAGGCATTATACATCAAGTTGTATTGGAAAATTATGCTTTTCCTGGAGGAATGATGATTGGCACAGATAGTCATACTGTAAATGCAGGAGGCTTAGGAATGATAGCAATAGGTGTAGGTGGAGCAGATGCTTGTGATGTAATGGCTGGTTTGCCTTGGGAACTAAAATGGCCTAAATTGATTGGTATAAAATTAACAGGAAAACTA
>Ga0116193_1004082_pt1 | contig 10260 bp, 6 predicted proteins | sample AD_UKC115_MetaG_FD_89892 | JGI IMG/M metagenome (GOLD analysis project Ga0116193, IMG submission 89892) | Active sludge microbial communities of municipal wastewater-treating anaerobic digesters from Hong Kong - AD_UKC115_MetaG | ecosystem: Engineered > Bioreactor > Anaerobic > Digestate | place...
ACCTGCGCCCGGGAGGTGCAGTATTTTAAAGAGAGCTCCAAGGATAACCACCGATGCACCCCAACCGTAGAGGTATTTCATGAAGGTTTTCCACTTCCGGGAGGTAACGAGTTCTTCAATGTTGATTTTCATGCTAAAGGAATTTATGATTTTAAAAACCTACATGTTTAGGCTACTTAGCACCAAGGTATGACCTAACGCAACGAAATCCAATATACGATTTTGCAGAATCCTGGTACTCAAATGCTCTGGAGCCAACCTGAAGAAAGAAGCTGATATCCTTCCAGGAGCCGCCCCTAATTACCTTACGCTTCATGGCAGGCAAATCGTTAGGTTTAGCATTGTACTTATAGTCGGGATTCATATCGTGCATGAAGGAATAGGTGCTTTCGTCGAAAGCGTTTGCAGTCCATTCGGCAACGTTGCCGGCCATGTCGTATAGTCCGTAGTCATTAGGTTCATAGCTACCAGCTGCGATGGGAATTAATCCGCCGTCATCAATGTAGTTTCCTCTGAGGGGTTTAAAGTTTGCAATAAAGCAGCCCTCTATGTTACGGGTGTAGGGGCCACCCCAAGGATACATGCTATGATCAAGATCACCGCGTGCGGCATACTCCCATTCTGCTTCGCTGGGGAGCCTGTAATCCTGAATGGTAATTCCTTCAGGGGCAAGGTACTTGTTAAGAAGTTGGGTTCGCCATATGCAGAAAGCTGTAGCCTGCTTCCAGGTTACGCCTACAACAGGATAGTTGTCGAATGCCGGATGCCAAAAGTAGCTGTTTGCATAAGGTTCGTTGAAAGCGTAAGAAAAATCGGAAATCCAGCATAGCGTGTCGGGGTAAACATTAACCATGTCGCGCATGATGAAACTTTGGCGGTTATCCACCTTAACCTTCTCTCCCAGGCTGTTGACCACCTCTCCTTTATCGTAGCTTAATGTTTCAAAGTTATACCGGTTGTTTTTCTGACCGGCCTGCTTCATGTCAATCCAGTAGTACTCGTAAAAGAGCTTGCGGGTATCTATTTCCTTTCTTCCGTAAAAGGCATCCTCTTTAGAGTAGTACATGTTATTAAGCACTTCCATCTGCTCCTCGTCGTTGGGGTCAATTGGTACTTCCCAGTTTAGAACAGGAGGATCTATGGGGTTGCCAAATTCATCCTCGGTGATGACAAATTCATCGTTAACCTCTGCCAGCATACGCCTGGCTATGGAGTCGCGAACATAGTACACAAACTGGCGGTACTGGTTGTTGGTTATTTCGGTTTGGTCCATCCAAAATGCATCAACCGACACGGTTTTAGTGGGTGAATTGATGGCCCACGCAACATCCTGGTCGTTACTACCAATTGTAAACGATCCCATTGGGATAAATACCATGCCATAGGGGGTTGGTTCAGAGAAACCTCTACGACCGGGTACTCCCGTTAACTCGCCATTTCCTCCTGGAGAACAGCTGGAAAGCAGAATTACTGCAATGCCTATAGGAAGGAGTTTTTTCATACTGCCATATTTATTTAGCAAATAACGCAAATTTTTTAAACTCATGAAAAAAAAAATTATAAAAATCTTATACTTTTATACTGCTGGGGCGGTTTCTCCTTCTTAAGCTGAAAACTGTAACCCAGCATGAACTCGTGCGATCCGTCATTATACTTACTTATCCGGCTAAGGCTGAAGTCGTAGGCATAACCTATTCGGAATCCGTTGAAGAGTTCAAATCCAATCATTCCGGTAACTGCCTCATTTATACGGTATGAAACGCCGCCCCAAAACTTTTTATTGTACCGAACAATTGAATTTAGGGATAATCTTGACGATTTAATGTCGGTTACTATCAGTACTGAGGGTTCAAATTGCCAGGTTTTAGATGGGAACATAACGATGTAACCTCCGGAAATGTAGTACTGAGGGGTATAGCGTGCAGGTATGGGGCTTTTGTTGATTTTAGCCCGGTTAATATGGGTTGCCGAAACGCCGAAGAACATATAGTCGGTGGTGTAGAAAAGGCCTAGCCCAAGGTCAAGGTTCACAGAACTTTCTTTCTGTTGGGGAATTGCCTGGTCGTTTCCTGCAACCGGATAGTTCCACTTTGGATCAATGGTGTTGTTTACGAAACCTCCGCTTACTCCAATTCCAAGGCTACCGTTTATGAGTTTTGGTTTGAACCGTGCGGCATAGGCTAAGCTGATGCCCAGGTCGCTGTTAAATCCGTACTGGTCGTTTAGTATGCTCAACCCCAAACCGCTTTTAAAACCAAATGGTGCGATGGGGGCATTAATGCTAACAGTAGTGCTAACAGGAGCCCCATCGCCAAAACCAGTCCATTGAAGCTTGTTAAATGCCCCTATTCCTATCATTTCCTGGCTGCCAGCATATCCGGGGTTGATGCTCATTGGATTATACAGAATTTGGCTAAATTGTGGATCCTGCTGAGCCATTAGAATGCCCGCAAAAGGGAGAAACAGCTGGAATAACAGAAATTTTCGGGATGAGCTATGCATAGCTATATATAAAAAGCATAAAAAATATTCAACGTTCTTTTCAATTAGATAGTAAAGTAAGCAAAAAAATTAGAGGCATACAAATTTATCAACAAATATGATAAAATTTTAACCGAAGGCAGAATGTTATACAGATTTTTGACCAAAAGGGTTACCGTATAATTCAAAAATATAGAAAAGTAGGGTCAAGTTTAACAATAGCAGCTACAGCTTAACCCTAAAGCAAAAGATGAGCTGCACTAGAGCTGCTGTATTTTCTGAAATATTCGGAGCCACCGGTCGGGCAGCTCCTGTCGGCTTGCCAGGGTGTAATCGCTATGGGAGCATGGGATAATAATTCTATTGGTGGGAATGCCCATTTCAGGGGAAATAGGAATCTCCATCCACCAGCGATCGAGCGCTTCGTCGCAGTAGAAAACCATGTCAACTCCTGATGTGCCAGTTCCTACGATAAACTTCAGGTATTCAGGTGTATTTAGGGTTTTGGGAACGTTTTTCCTTTTTGAATAACCCTCAATGAAGTGCCATGCTAGCTGGGCTGCAAGTAAGGCCGACTGTTCTGTGTTGTCCGTATCAGGATTGTAGTTGAAAATTCCGAAAAGGCTAGCTCGTTCTCCAACACCTGCATAATGGGCAAGTTGACAAGCTTCCTCAGCGTAGAGCCCATTAGGAGAGGGAATGGTGTTGGCAGGAGAGTCGCAGGCCCTTATGGCTTCCATGTCGAAGCTTACAATGTCGGCATTTCGAAGGGTTGGCTCAACCTCGCGATAGCTACTCCTGACATAGCCAAGCCGTAAAAGTTCGTGATTGTTTTTCTGAAACAGGTTAACCATATCTCCGCCAACATAGTAGCCCTGGTAGCCAACAATGCTTAATTCGAAAAGCGAGCGCAGCTTTTCGCCCAGCAGCCTGTTGACATAGTTACGTGAATGAAAATCAGACAAGTCTTCGTCGGCATCAATAAGACAATCGATAATGGAAATTGTTACCAGCGATTTGTTAGACTTTACGCCTTCGTAAAGGCAGTAAGTTAACTCCTGGGTTCCGCCCAATACCACTGTTACTGCTCCGGTCTGGAATAGAATTTCTACAACTCGATTTAAGGCCTCATAGGTTTTTAAGGGGGTGCTGGTTTCCACCAGATCGCCTGCATCATATATTTTACCGGCTAGCTTTATGGTCGAAAGCCCATAAAGGTACTTTCTAATGGTTTCAGGGGAGTTTTTGATAGATGGATTTGGGGAGTTTCGGCTTTCATTTACGCCGATTACAACTATATCATTTTTTTTTAGGTGCTTGTAGTTAGTTTTGTTAAGCGGGACTACTTGTTGCTGGAGCATACGGCTGTTTTGGGAGCTAAAGTTAACCCCCTTAATGGCTGTGGGTGTTAAAAATGACAGCAGCTCGTCCATGGTTTTAAAAGTTATATGGTGGCGCCAAATGGCAAACTATTTTGTGTTTCCTTTTTTCCCCTGCCGCTTGGGCAAAGTTTTTTTGGCAGTAGAATTCCTTTTACTTCCTTTTTCAGCCTGTTCGTCAATGAGCTTCATGCAGTCATCGAAGGTGAGCAATTTCGGATCTTTGTCCTTGGGTATTTTGTAGTTCTGCTTGTTGAATGAAATGTATGGGCCCCATCTACCATTTAGGATTTCAACTACTTGAGGGGATTCGAACTTTTTGATAACCCTTTCGCGTTCTTTTTTACGTCCTTCTTCAATCAGCTCAACCGCTCTATTGAGATCAATGGTGAGGGGGTTATCGTCCTTTTTGAGGGAGTAAAATTTGGATTGATGTCGAACATAGGGTCCAAATCTTCCAACGCCAACAACAACCTCAGAGTTTTCGTAGTTTCCAAGGGAACGAGGCAGCTTGAAGAGCGACAATGCTTCCTCAAGGGTAATAGTTTCTATCAGCTGTCCTTTTAGTAAGCTGGCGAACTGTGGTTTTGTTTTTTTTGAAGCGTCAGCCTCTCCCAGCTGAACCACCGGGCCATATCGGCCTATACGGACGCTCACAGGTTTACCGCTAACCGGATCAATGCCAAGCACACGTTCACCCTTAGTGTAATCCGACTCCTTGATAGTTTTTTCAACAAGGGAGTGAAAGGGTTTATAGAATTCGTCGATCATTCTTGTCCACTCGAGTTTGCCAAGGGCAACCTCATCAAACTTCTCCTCGATGTGGGCGGTAAAATCGTAGCTGAGGATATCCCTGAAGTACTCAAGTAGGAAATCTGTAACCACCATACCGATATCACTTGGAAAAAGTTTGGCTTTTTCGGCACCGGAGTTTTCAACCTTTTCCTGCCGGGTTATTTTACCATTTTTAAGGATTATGGACTTATAGTTTCGCTCAACTCCCGGTCTGTCTTCCTTGGCCACATAGCCGCGGGAAATGATTGTGGAAATAGTTGGTGCGTAGGTTGATGGTCTGCCAATACCCAGCTCTTCGAGCTTCTTAACCAAGCTGGCCTCGGTGTACCTTGGGGGACGTTGGGTAAAACGTTCGTTGGCAACAATTTCCATTACCGCTAGGGTTTGGCCGGCCTTTACCGGGGGAAGAATTTCACGTCCGTTTTCCTCGGCTTCGTCATCGGACGATTCAAGGTAAACCTTGAGAAATCCGTCGAACACTATTACTTCGCCGGAAGCAACAAATTTGTAATGCGATCCCGATATATCAATGTTTATAGTAGTTTTCTCAATTTGGGCATCGCTCATCTGGGAGGCTATGGTTCGTTTCCTGATTAAATCGTAGAGTTTTTGCTCGGTGCTGGTTCCGCTTATCTTAACCCTGTCGAGGTAGGTTGGCCTTATGGCTTCATGCGCTTCCTGGGCACCTTTGGTTTTGGTTTTGTACTGTCTGGGTTGATGGTATTTCTCACCGTATTCTGCTACTATTACATCTCTTGCGGCAGCAATAGCTGTTGAAGAAAGGTTTACAGAGTCGGTACGCATGTAGGTTATGTGGCCTGCTTCGTAAAGTTTCTGGGCTATCGACATTGTTTGCGCAACAGAAAAACCATATTTACGACTAGCCTCCTGTTGCAAGGTGGAGGTGGTGAATGGTGGAGCGGGTGCCTTTTTTGAGGGTTTTTTGGTAACATCCTGCACTGTGAAGGTGGCATTTTTGCAATGCTCCAGCAGGGATAATGCTTCCTCGAAAGTTGATAGCCTAACCGATAGTTCGGCGTTAAATTCCGAGTCGGCCATGAATATGGCTGTTACTCTGTAGTATGGTGTTGGTGTGAAGGCAATTATCTCGCGTTCACGTTCCACAATTAGCCTTACGGCAACCGATTGCACCCTTCCGGCTGAAAGGGCGGGCTTAACCTTTTTCCAGAGAATTGGCGAAAGTTCAAAGCCTACCAGCCGGTCCAGCACCCTTCGGGCTTGTTGCGAATTCACAAGGTCCAGGTCTATGCTGCGGGGTGTTTCAATGGCATTTAGTATGGCGCTTTTTGTGATTTCATGAAACACAATCCGCTTGGTTTTCTTAGGGTTGAGGTTTAAAACCTCAGCCAGGTGCCAGGCAATTGCCTCTCCCTCACGGTCCTCATCGGAAGCTAGCCAAACCATCTGTGCTTCGGAAGTGGCTTTTTTAAGCTCATCAACAACTTTTTTCTTGTCGTCGCTTACAATGTACTCCGGAGCGTAGTTTTTGGCGATATCTACACCTAAATTCTTTTTGGATAGGTCGCGAATATGCCCAAAGCTCGATTTTACCACGTACTCCTTGCCCAAAAACTTCTCAATGGTTTTGGCCTTTGCGGGGGACTCAACTATTACCAGGTTTTGAATCATACCTTAATAATATATGGATGAAAAAATTTGCACAAAGTAAATCAATTGGCAGGTAACGGCAACAAATTTTAAAGGAATTGAAATATCTTTTGATGTTATCCGTGCTGTATGTTGCAGATATTCAGCATGATTAAATATGGCGGCAGGATTTTTAGTTGACCGCTCTAGGTTAGAGGGAATGATTTTTCATCCAGAAAATTCCTTTTCCCCTTCGCATGCGCTTAAGATGTTCTATAGATTAATTTAGAGCATCGGCCACGGGTATCTTGTGGATTTGAGTTTCTACAGTAGTGTTTTTGAACGGTTGGCGGAAATGCAATAGTGTTCCTGAAGGTTTAGTGAGAATATGAATTCTACTTAGCTATGTATTGGTTCGGGGCTTATCCTCCTTGAGGATTAATCGGAGCGAGGTATCTTTGGTCAGGTACGACCATGCCCAGTTGATAAAAATTATCAGCTTGTTTCTCACGCTAAGAATGAGCATGAGGTGAAGCGACATCCAGATGAACCATGCAAAATAACCCTTAAGATGAATGTGGGGTAGGTCAACCACAGCCTTATTCCGGCCGATTGTGGCCATGGTCCCCAAATTTTTATACTCATACGCCTTTAGCTTTTTGCCTGTTTGAATGGATTTTAGATTTTTTGCCAGAAGTTTTGCCTGGTTAATGGCCACGTTGGCAACCTGTGGGTGCCCTTTGGGGTACTTGGGGGTTACCATGTAGGCTATGTCGCCTACTGCGAATACATTATCGCATCCGTTAACCCGGTTAAACCTGTCAACGCTTATCCTGTTTCCGGGAGCCCTTGCAGCTTCCGGGAGCCCTTTGATGTTGTTTCCGGTAACTCCTGCAACCCAGATAACCGTTTTTGTTTTTATGGTTTCTCCGTTGCTCAGCTTTAATAGATATCCGTCGTAGTCGGCTACGAAAGCTTCTGTCAGTATTGTAACGCCCATTTGCTGTAGGTACCTTCTTGACTCCACCTTTGAGGCATCGCTCATGCTGCCAAGCGTGTTTCGGGTACCCTCGATTAGAATTATGTTGAATTTTGAAAAGTCAACACCTGCGTAATCCTTTGGCAGGATATTCTTTTTTATTTCGGCAAATGCGCCGGCAAGTTCAACTCCTGTTGGGCCGGCACCAACTATTGCAAGGTTGTTAAGCGCTTCGAGCTCGTCCTCCTTAGCCGATACAATTTTTTCGAATGTTAGAATGATGTGGTTTCTGATGGTAATGGCATCGTAGGTTGTTTTTAGAGTGAAAGCATTTTTTTTAATGTTTTCATTTCCGAAAAAGTTGTTGGTGCAGCCCATGGCCAGCACCAGGTAATCGTAGCTAAATTCGCCTATACTGGTAATGATTTTGCTCTCATTTCGATCAATGGAGAGGATTTCAGCTAGTCTAATCTGAACATTTTTTTTCCTGCTAAAGATGTTCCTTAATGGGAAGGAAATACTTGATGGTTCAAGTTGCGAGGTGGCAACCTGGTAGAAAAGCGGCTGAAACTGGTGGTGGTTGATTTTATCTACCAACAACACGTCGAATAGCCGCTGGTCGAGCTTTCGGGCAAGCTGAATTCCAGCAAACCCCCCACCAGCTATAATAACCTTTTTTTTGTTCATCCTGTGGGTGCTTATTTTGTATCCGCATGGCAGCCTGTTCACCACCAGCTTACAGCTGAAACCTAAAGTGTTTAGCAGGCCTGCCCCTTAGTTATAGTTTAAAAATCAACGACAAAAATGCGCTAAATTTTCAACTCTATGTGTAACATGGGTTGAACAATTTTGTTGAGTCTGTACATAATGTCGGATGAAACGGGTAGGCAAGAGTTTTTGCTTGTTAAACCTGGCCGGCGTTTGGGGATTACTGAATATGTAGCATGGATGTGGCAAGTGGGATTCTGGCGAAAATTTAGCAGGGCGAAAAATAGGGGTCGGAGTAAACCTTGCTCCGACCCTTGATCTTTGCCAGCTGAGCAGCAAGTTAGCTATACTTTATAGAGCGCAAGTTGTTCTAAGTTAGAAGAGCTAGCCTGTTGCTAAAAATTCTCTTTTTAAGGATTTTGCAAGCATCTAACTGAGAATGAGTAATTAGAATCTGATGGTGGCATAATTTCTAGATTACCTCCATCCATTGTTGTCATGGAAACCTGTTGCAACCCAACACCCACAACGTATGACCAGAAGTAGGCATAGTCGTGCAGTTCGGAATAGTAGGTCAGGTAGTCTCTTTGTCCTGCAGGCCTGGCAGTGAACCCCGTTTCGTTGGTGGGGTATATGGGGTAATTCCAGTAGCCGTTTCCTTCCATCATGGTGCCTGGCTCTAACAATTTTTTGAGAACAAGAACCCTGGATTGCATATCCGAAATCCCTGCAGGACCGGCAATGAATGTAAACAGCTCATTCCAGTCGTCAGGAGTTGGAACATGCCAACCATCGGGGCAAACGTTATTACCGCTGCTAATAGCCAGTCCGCTGTAGAGCCTGCCGTATATGTTGATGGAGTCGGGGTAAGCCCAGTCGTTATAGACATGGACGGCGGTGTCAATCGGCGTTCCATCAGAATAGTGCGTTGTTTTAAGATTTTCGGCCATCCACTGCTGGAATCCAATGCGAACTGTCTGATAGGTGTTGCCGTCAACATCGGTCAGTGTGGAATCAGCTTGCCCAACGTTGGTGGTAATGTTTCCGCTAACAGTAATGTTACCCTGAGTGGTTATGTTACCCTGAGATACCAGCGATGGAGTAAGGAATTGGGCGGAGTCCCTGTTAACCTCAAAGTAGTTTTCAGTAGGAGTTAACGTCTTTCCCTGGTTGGTGAGCCCGCCAACGGCAAATCCACCCTTTACTCCCTTGACAGCTGGTTCCACAACCAGAAATTGAACCTGTGTTGGCTGAATGCTCATGTAGTTAACAGTATCGCCAGCTGTTGTTCCCTTGGTTTGGTTGGTGAGCCCGCCAACGGCAAATCCACCTTTAACCCCCTTCTCCGTTGGTTCCTCAATTAGAAATTGAACCTGTGTTGGCTGAATGTTCATGTAGTAAATGGGCTCACCGCTTTTTGTTTCTTTCACCTGGTTGGTGAGACCGCCCACGGCAAATCCACCCTTTACTCCCTTGGTAGTTTCCTCTTCAACATAAAACCTCACGCCCGATTCGTAAACCGCCATCACCATTTCTCCATTGGCGTTGGTAACGGCAAAAATTGGCTTTGATGAGTCGTGGCCAAGGGGTGTAGTAACAACCACTGAGCTGTCGGCCACCATCACTCGGTTAGTGCCGACCCAACCCCCGCCATTGCTGAAAACGGTTTGACCCTGAATGTAAGGCCCCTGAATACCGTTGTTGGCAACAAGGGCATAGGGAACCGAGATAATCTGGGTAGTTCCCATGGAGGAAAAGCTGGATTCGCCCGATCTCTTTACAAGGATCTCCATGAATATTGGATCGGTCCAAGGAATGGTTTCAAATCCGCTGCTACCGCCAACAGCAAAAGCTACCAGGCCAAACTGGTTGGTCTCAACGGTTTGAGTTTGAGTGTACACCACTGCCCCGTCGGCAGCTTGCGCATGAAGCTTCACCTGCACCTCAACGCTTTGATTGCCAATAACCGTACCATCGGCATTTCGCAGAACAGCCTGGTAGGAAAATTTCTGCGGCGCTTGAGGTGTTACCTGTCCAAGGACAGGAATTACGGCTAACAAAAGGATAAAGCATAAAAGTTTTGTTTTCATCTGCTTAAATTTATTTGTCTGGGTTTAATTAGGGTTAGGAATTAGCCATGAGCAGAACCTGCCTACACCAAAAGGTTACTAATAGTTATACTCATAACTTCTGTTTAGTGCGTTATTTGGTAAAATATGTAAGGCCTGATACTAACAAATTGTCTATATATATCAAGAAACAAGAAAGTAGAAATCTTCCAGCCACATCTCTTTTTAGTGCAGGTTGATA
>Ga0116193_1004083_pt1 | contig 10260 bp, 10 predicted proteins | sample AD_UKC115_MetaG_FD_89892 | JGI IMG/M metagenome (GOLD analysis project Ga0116193, IMG submission 89892) | Active sludge microbial communities of municipal wastewater-treating anaerobic digesters from Hong Kong - AD_UKC115_MetaG | ecosystem: Engineered > Bioreactor > Anaerobic > Digestate...
AAAGACGAGACATTTCAGGTGATACCATCGACGCGGCGCAATGAAATCTTGTCGCTCATAGCGAGCGGGCTTGACGACATCAGTATTTCGCGGCCCAAAGACAAAATAGACTGGGGTATAGCGGTCCCGGGCGACGCGACCCAGGTGATGTATGTCTGGTTTGAGGCCCTACTCAACTACATAACTGTCCTTGGCTATCCAGAACATGACGATTTCAAACAGTTTTGGCCCGCTAATGTGCAGGTGGTGGGCAAAGGGATTCTCAGGTTTCATGCTGCGATCTGGCCCGGGATACTCCTCGCGCTTGGTTTGCCACTGGCGAAACAGCTGTATGTGCATGGCTACGTGACTGTCGATAGCAAAAAAATGAGCAAATCCCTCGGCAACTCCGTTAGCCCACATGACATCATTACAAAATACGGTGCTGATGCCTTCCGCTACTACTTTTTGCGCCACGTACCGAGCTATGAAGACGGCGATTTTAGCTGGGAAGCTTTCGAGGCTGCATACAACAACGAACTGGCGAATGAACTCGGCAATGCCGTGCAGCGAACTGCGGCGATGATTCAGAAATATCAAGGCGGCGTCATCGGCCGCATACCGGCTTCGGGACATGATATGGGCGCATACGAAGAAGCCATCAAGCTTTGTAAATTTGACCGTGCGCTCGACAGCGTATGGGAGCAAATACGCGGGCTCAACCAGTTCATAGACACCGAGAAACCTTGGGAAATCGCCAAGACAGAAGATGCTGATCACCTGCGTGATGTACTCGCAGAGTTTGTCAGTGATTTACTCGAAATAGCCGATATGCTTGCGCCGTTTTTGCCAGCTACGGCAGCGAAGATACAGAGTATTTTCAAAGAAGGGCTACTCTACCCCCCGGAAGGTACGCTCTTCCCCAAGCACGATACGGCCGCCGAGGTGGCTTGATCAAGCCCCATGGGACGAACGACAAGCGGGGTTACATGTACTGACACCCATTGCCATATCCATGAGCTACTGGGGCCTGCGACGCCAGTATACGAAACTTGGCACCGTGATGACGCTCCTCGTACGGCAGAATCGGTGCTGCTAGCTGCTCGAGCAGCAGGGGTGAAACGTCTGATCGTGATCGGGACTACTCTGCGGGACAGTGAGCTGGCTGTTCAGTTCGCCCAATCTCACGAGAGCGTTTGGGCGGCAGTGGGACTACACCCCCATGAGGCTAAAAACTACACTACAGCCCAATCATCTTCTGGTGATAAGCCACATGTAGGTGGGATACGCGGCGTGAGGCCAGAGGTGGTGAAGCGCTTGCAGGAGCTCGCGCGGGAGCCGAACGTGGTGGCGATAGGGGAGTGTGGGCTCGATTACCATTACACTTTGTCGCCGCCAGAGGACCAAGAAGCAGTAGTGCGGTTTCAGATTGAGCTCGCCCTAGAGCATGATCTGCCACTGAGTTTCCATGTGCGGGAGGCTTTTGGCGACTTCTGGCGAATCCTTGCTGACTATCCAACGGTACGGGGTGTTCTGCATAGTTTTACGGATTCAGAGGCAAATCTGGAGCGGGCAATCGAGAGGGGTTTATGCATCGGGGTCAACGGCATTGCTACCTTCGCTCGGAGCGCAGCGGACCATGTGATATATCGCACAATTCCACAACATCTACTCCTGTTAGAAACCGACGCTCCTTTCTTGACTCCCGCACCCTTTCGTGGTAAAGTGTGTGAGCCGAGGCACATTGTGCAGACGGCGGAGTATATAGCGGCGCTGCGAGGTGAGGATGTGGCAACTTTGGCTGCATACACCAATCAAAATGCCCAAAAGCTCTTTCGATTTTAAATAATTATACGACGATGTTACGCAAGCAATTAGTACCAGTTAAGGGCGGTGAAATAAAGGGCGAATACCCACCATTAAATACGTGGGAAGCTGGAGCCGTTGCTGTTCGATTTGGCGTACGGCACAAAGGAAAGAACAACGCTGACTGGGTAGCGAATCGCATGTACCCGGGGCTGACGCAGGAAATGGCTACACGTGCTGCTGCCGAATTAGCGCGCCAAGAAGCGACAACTACCACCGGTGCCATCGCAACGGGTTTGCAATACGACGAATATGCCAAAACCGTTTCGGCTATGCAATCGCTGGCCTTGCAGACCACAGCGAAGCCGGCAGAGAGAGTTAATCCACCGGCTGCTGCTGCTCCAAGGGAGGCAGGTGGCTCAAGGGAAGACTACTTGCGGGCACTAGAAGCACCAGCACCGACTCAGTCCGCTGAAACTCCTGCGGAATCTGGTGCTGTCGTCAGTTTAGACGAGGCACGGGCTAGGGTGCTGGCTGCTCGGCTTGCTGCACAGACAGGGACGCAGGCACCGACGCACCAAGAGGGTCCAGACACTACGCAACTGACCCCAGACATGCCTCGGGCAGCGGGGTTCTAACGTGGCATTTATAAAGTTTTTTCCCAGCATTTTAACCAAAAATGCGCCAGATAAACGCGCCGAAGCATACCGTCAGGCCATCCATGAAGAAGCAAAGGTTGGCGGTACTGTCTTTGGTCCCATACCCAAAGGCGTTCGGCGTGAATTTTTCTGCCTCGATGAACGTACGTGGGTGTGGCACGAAGAATGGGATGAAAAAGGCAAGCACTACGTGCGGACCACCCGCTACGACGTTCGGCCGCATGGGATATTCAAGGCGCAAGACAATCAGCCATACCGCCCCATCAGCCGTGAAGAAGCCAAACGTTTTCTCGTCGCCATCCAAAAATACAATGATCGCATCGATAACGAGCTCGCCCCGTATCTTGTTGAGGTAAAATCCCAGTTCAACGGCTACCTGTAGATGGATTATATATATCTGGACCATGCTGCCGCTACGCCGATGAGCGAGTCGGTCCGTACGGCCATGCAGCCATATTTCTCGGATAATTTTTATAATCCGTCTGCGACATATTTGCCCGCTCGGCAGGCAAGGGGAGCGCTGGAGGACGCTCGACATCACGTCGCGATGTATCTCGGAGCACGCCCGACCGAAGTTATTTTTACGGCTGGCGGGACGGAGGCAAATAATGTAGCTATAGCTGGGGTTATGGCCAATTTTCCAAATTGCTCCGTTACGGTTAGTGCCATTGAGCATGAGTCGGTGCTCGAGCCAGCTCGTCAGTTCAATTGCTCCGTTGCACTTGTATCCCAAGAGGGCAGGGTGAACCCAGCGGATCTACGGCGAAAAATATCTGAAGATACGGTGCTGGTGAGTATCATGTATGCCAACAATGAGGTGGGCACGATCCAGCCGATTCGCGAGGTCGCCCGTCTGCTTGCAGAGCTCAGAGCTGAGCGCAAGCAAAAAGGGATTGATCTACCGCTCTATTTTCATACCGATGCCTGCCAAGCGACCAATTACCTAGGCCTGCAAGTTGCCAGTCTGGGTGTCGATATGATGACACTGAATGGCAGCAAAATCTACGGCCCAAAACAGACAGGAGTGCTGTACGCCTCTAGTCATGTGCAATTGGCGCCGCTGATCCGTGGAGGGGGGCAAGAACGAACCCTGCGAAGCGGTACAGAAAATGTGCCGGGGATAATTGGGTTTGCGGCGGCTCTAGGCGAAGCGCAGCAGATGCGAGCTGCAGAGACGACTCGACTCACCGAAGTAAAAAACCATGCACTTCACCTCTTGAATCGTACTATCCCCAGTAAAATTATCGTCAATGGTTCGCTCAAACATCGGCTGCCCAATAACATCCATCTGACGCTACCCGGGCTGGACAATGAACGTCTGCTCGTAGAGTTGGAGATGAGGGGGATATTAGCGGCCGCAGGATCGGCGTGCAGTGCGAGCAACGAAGAACCAAGCCATGTGCTGAGAGCTATGGGGCGAACAGCCGAAGAGGCACGCAGCTCGCTGCGTATTACGCTGGGCCGCAGCACTGCACTCGCTGATATGGATAGATTTGTCCAAGCCCTAACAGAGATAGTAAAAAGCAATTAAAACAACAATCTGAAAGAATAAATCCAAAACCACTCCTCCGTCAAAAAATCACCTCTATAGGTTCAACCTCGAGGTTGAACCCATAGAGGTTATAGAGACTAGAGGGATGGAGGCGCTAGGGGCTCTCGGGAGCGAATTTTGTGCAGCAGAAGGAGGATTTTCGGATAAAACTAGAGACTGGAGGCTGGGTTTGTGTCGGATATAACGACTTGGTTGGCGTGGAGCCAGCCTTCGACAGTGCCGGCGTCTAGATATTGCCCGTGTGCAGCGACGACTTTCATGCTATTGCCGCTGGCGATAACTTCTTGGAAGGGGTGAAATATGTAGTATTCTCTACCTGCCTCAATGGGCTGAGCGACGTAGGCGCTGATTGCTTGAAGCATACTGTAGTTGAGTACATATTTACTGACGTTTTTCATAAACTGGTCGGGCATAGGGTCGGGATGCTCGATGATGCGTACGAGGTTGCCTGACTCATCAGCGACGACATGGCCATAGCGCTGGATAGAATCGTCGTGAACGGGTACGGCCAAAATAGCGCTTTGCCCTTCGGGCGTAGCCTCGAGGAGCCGAGCAATGTCAGAGCTGCCGTCGGCGTTGTACAGACAGTCGTCGCCCATCATCACAACCACCGATTCTCCTTCGTGAATGTAGGGCATCGCAAGGTCTACGGGAACGGCAGTACCGTATTTGCCGTAGCTGGGCTGTACGATGTAGTGAAAGCGCGCCAACGGAGTTTCGGTCAGGGGTATCATGTCTTGTTTGCCGTTTCTGATGAGATAGTCAGTCAGCTCAACATTGTCACGGTAAAATGCATGGAGCTGCTCACTTTGCTCACTCACAACAAAGTATATGTCAGTGATACCGGCCGCAACGCAGTCATGAACCACATAGTCGACTATAGGCCGATTGCCGATAGGCAGCATGCATTTTTCGATCGCTTTGGTGATAGGAAGCCGACGGGTACCCCAGCCGGCAACAGGAATAATAGCTTTTGTGATAGACATAATGTCTTCCAGTATACCGTATAAGCATTGACGGTGAGCAAAAAACTATTGTCGCACTTCTGATAAACCGGTTATACTTGCAGTCATAATGCTCATGTCGCTCAAACAATTCAAACGGACCGCTGTACTGACTCTATTGCTCGCGGTGTTTGGGGTGGGCGGCGTGTGCTCAGTGCGCGTAATGGCGCAAACGGTATCTCAGGGGTATGGCGTGACCGGGGATGTGCAAAAAGGCATGCTCGTCATGCTTGATCCAAAAGACAGTCACAAGGTCCAAGCTCTGACGAACAAAAAGGACAAAGCTATGCAGGGCGTGGTGGTCGCCCAAAATGATACCGTGGTTTCACTGGGGGACGATTCGAGCAAAGCGCAGGTGTACGTCGCGTCAAATGGCAAATACGATGCACTGGTGAGCACGCAAAATGGGCCGATAAAGGTGGGGGATATCATTAGCATTTCTGCACTCGATGGGGTTGGTATGAAAGCAGACGCTGGTCAGAACGTCATTCTCGGTAAGGCTCTCGGCACTTTCGATGGGAAGAAAAATGTCAGTGGGAGCGCTGCGCTTTCGACAAACGGTGGAAGCAAAACAGTGAATATCGGACTGGTACAGATAGATATAAGCATATCGCATAACCCCTTGGCTGCGTCTGTCAGCGGACCACCGCTGCCGGCTTTCCTAAGGAAGACGGGCGACAGTATCGCCGGTAAACCCGTGAGCACGGTGAGGATGTATATCAGTCTGGCTGTGTTATTGGTCACCATCTTTATGACGAGTAATCTGTTGTACGGCGGCGTGCGGAGTAGCTTGATATCGATCGGGCGTAACCCACTCGCCAAAAAATCAATTTTGCGAGGTCTGATACAGGTGGTGGTATTTGGCCTGATTATTTTCGTAATTGGCCTCGTCACGATATACTTATTACTGAAGCTATAGCACTATGGTCTATCGAAAGAGAAAAGTGGTGGGGGTGCATATATGACAATGTGGTGGTTGGCACTGATAGTCGGAGCGCTGGGCGCTACTACGGCCGCTTTTATATGGCTAGCGACGAAGGTTGGTGCGCCGAGACAAAATGCCAAAAATAAAGCCGAAGATTTGGGTCAGGCTGCCGAGGATGACGTAGAGCATATATTTAATGACACCTTCCGGGAAGAGCTTAGAAACAGGGGTCGACTTCACTTCGAGAAGATTATTTCGGAAAATGCCATGTTTTTGCAGCAGGATTTGCGTCTGACCACGAGCCAGCTCAATGACTACATGAAGGCCGAGATCACCAAGAACCTGAAGGAAGAGTTCGCAAAGTACGAGCAATCGATCAACGATGCCAAGCAACTTGCGATCGAATCGATCCAAAAAACCAATACGGCGATCGAAGAACAGCGTGAGCAGCTCGGGCAGCAAGTCCAAGCGCAGATATCGGCCGAAAAGAAACAGCTCGTGGAGCGTTTTGAGCAAAATATGACCGATATCGTCAATCACTATGTCTTGTCAGCGATAGGCAACCAGATTGACCTCAATGATCAGCTGGAATATATATTGGCAGATTTAGAAGCAAACCGTGAGGCTATAGTCGAGGATATTCTCCATGGAGCATGATGCTCCGGCGGCACCGGTTTTGCCTGTCAGTATCATTGGCCTTGTCGAGGTAGGTCGTCTCATGCGTGAGCTTGAGGGCTTAGAAAACGCCATGCAGGCAACGGAGATTCGAACCGGGCAGAACCTCCCTAGAGCAGGCCGTCTTCCTCAGCTGAGCATGCAACTGCAACAACTGGCAGAGGCAAATAGTATCACGCTTTCTGAGGAGCGTGATCGTCACAGCCTACTGCTTTTTTTGAAAGAGATTAAAACTCATGCCCCCCGGGTGCACATGAGTTTTAGCGCTGATCCATCACCGGATTTCATGGCAAAACTTATGTCTTGGCTGCGTCAGCATATCCATCCGCATGTGCTTGTGGCCGTCGGGTTACAACCCGGTATTGGCGCAGGGTGTATGCTGAGAACGCGCAACCGGTTTTTTGATATGTCGCTCAGTCGGTCTTTTTCTGGCAAGAGGGAAGCGTTCATGGCTCGTCTGCGAGGCACTGACGCCCCAAAGACCCCGGCTGTAACTGCTACCGCCGAGCCGATCGCCGTACCGCCGCAGGAGGTTGCGGCATGAGTTTTGGCAATAAACATTTCGACAAACTGGTTGAATCTGGCAAGCCCGTCGGTGAAGTTATTGCGGTCGAAAAGTTCTTGGTGCAGGTCAGTGGTTTGCAACCCTCGGCTTTGCATTCCCTCGTGATGTTTGAAGACGGAAGCAAAGGGTTCATTAGCCAAATATATCCCGATCGGGTTGTGGTGCTGCATCTGGGATCAGAAGCACTGCGCGTGGGTATGGTTGCTGTACTGCAATACGAAAAATTAGTTTGTAAAGTCGGCAAAGATTTTATCGGCCGAGTCGTTTCGGTGACCGGCGATCCGCTCGATGGGAAGGGGCCGGTGCCCGCTGATAGCGTATGGCCGGTCTTCAACACGGCGCCAGCGCTGTACGAAAGAAAACTGCTCTCAGATCAGCTAGAAAGTGGTGTTTCGGCAATCGACGCACTATTTCCCATCGTCCGTGGCCAGCGTATGGCACTTCTGGGTGATAGCAAATCAGGCAAAAGTACGGTGGTAACACAGCTTGCGATCAACCAAAAAAATACTGACCAGATCGTAGTATACTGTCTGATTGCGAAACGCCGCAGCGATGTCGATACCTTGCTCACGAGGCTGAAAGAAAATGGCGGGCTGGAAAAAGCCATCGTTGTTGTCAGTACGATGTTTGAATCCCTCATCATGAGCTACATTGCGCCGTATGTGGCATGCGCCATGGCGGAATATTTGTGGCAACAGTGCGACCAAGATACGATTATTTTGTATGATGATTTGACGAGTCATGCGCATGCGTACCGAGAAGTCGCGCTGCTATCGGGGGTGAGCCCGGGGCGGGACTCGTACCCTGGCGATATGTTTTATGCCCATTCGAGCTTGCTCGAGCGTGCCGGCCGTCTCGATCGAAATGGTAAATGTTTGACGTCAATACCTGTGGTACATGCTGCAAACGGGGATATCACCGCCTACCTACCGACGAACATCATGTCTATCACGGACGGACAGTGGATTCTGGACATGGACACGTTCCGCAATGGTATACGGCCGGCCTTAAATATCGGACTCAGTGTGACGAGGGCCGGCGGAGTCGGACACACCAAGCGGCAAAAAGATCTAGCGGCGCAAACGCTCAAAATGTTGGCCGGATATCGTCAAGCAGAAGAGTTTTCACACTTCGGCTCAGAGCTCGGGCCTGAAGCAAAAAACGCGCTCGCTACGGGTAAGCGTGTGTTTGAAATGTTGACACAAGCTCCGGGCGAAACATTTTCTCTCATGGCCCAGCAGCTAATGCTCGACATTGTGTTAAATCTTGAGGAGGGAGGGCAGCTCGATATCAATGCCCTCAAACTGAATGCAAACGACTTTGCAAAAAAAGTAACCAAAGACGAAGAGTACCAAAGCATACACGATATGCTGTACAAAACATGCGTCAAAGGCGCGCCAAATGCAGCAGAAAAAGACGGTGGTAAAAAGACTGACGGATCAGACGGGAAGTCTCCCGATCAGTCGGATACATCAGCTGAAGATACCAAAGCTGAACCCAAAGATGACAAGCTGCCCAAAGCAAACATCAACAATTCAGCGGAAGATGTCAAACCTGATGATACGGAGAAAAAAGATGCTGATGCCGCCCCTCCCGTAGACGACGCAAAGCCAAAGGGTGCTCCGGAGGCGCCTCCGGCTGAAGCGCCGGCCGCCGATCAAACGGACGCAGAGGCGCAAAGCGGACAGACCGAGTCCCAGCCTGATGCGGAAGATATTCAGTCGGAATCTGTCGAGGCAGCGCAGCCTGACACTGGAGATGCGCCAGATAATGAGGTGAGCCAGACTGAGACCCCAGCTACAGGAGCGACTCCTGAAACCTCAGTCACAGAAAAGTTGTCAGAACCTGCGACACCGGAAGCTCAGACTAAAGATGCTGATCAGCGAACCGCTCCGGAGCTATCCGACGAACAAGAAGAACTCAAAGTGGACAAGATGCTTTCGGTCGAGTTGGAGCGGAAGCGGGCAAAAGAACAAGCCTCGCAGCCGGAGAAACGCACATGAGGCGTCCAAACGAAATCGCAAAGGACGAAGCCAGCATGGCTACGCTCGTGGAGTTGACAAGTGTGTTTGAGGGGATCGCCAGTATGCGAATCGCTCAGACAAAAAACCAAGTGCTCGAGTCGACGAAGTTTTTCGATGAGCTATGGAAAATCTATACTCAGCTTCGGGTCGACAGCCTTTTTAGCTTCGGCCGAGAGAGAAACCAAGACGTAGTGCTGGACAAAGAGCTCTATATCATCATCACTGCCGAGGGTGGATTCAGCGGCGATATAGATCAAAAACTGGTGCAGTCCATGCTCGATAGCTATGATCCGGAAAAAAATGACATCATCGTCATAGGCCATCATGGGGCCATGCAGCTCAGTCAACGTGGCGTTTCTTTTCGCAAATACTACAAGCTGCCGTCAAAAGACAAAAACATCAACGTGACGCCCATCATCAAAGAAGTTCAGGAATACAAAAAATGTAGTGTGTTCTATCAGCAGTACATATCGCTCATGAACCAAGAAGTGAAGCGTATATCGCTCTCTATGGCGGTAAAAACCGAGGGCATGGCGAGCGATCGGCCAGACGAAATAATCAGCGAGGTGAACTACATATTTGAGCCGAGTAGCTTTGCGGTTGCTTCTCATCTCGAAAGATCAATGATGAAAATCGCACTTGGACAGCTAATCCTGCAGTCAAAATTGGCACAATATGCCTCGCGTTTTCGAGCTATGAGCGCCTCGCATCAACGAGCTGATGAGTCAAAAATGGATCTGCATTTGGCGTACAATAGGGCGCGTCGCGGTGTCAAGGATGAGCGACTAAAAGAAATCATCAATGGCATCAAAAAAAGTAAGGCCGGAGCGGCCACATGAGCAATTTTCAGTCTTCAACATTTGCAAAAAGGCAGCTAAACAATGCTGGCGCCGGAGGAGGTAGCCCATGGAAGGCGTAATTATTTCTATCAAAGATTTAGTTGTGCGCGTGCAATTCGATACTGACTCTCCAGATATCAATGAATTGCTCGAGGTTGATAATGAGCACAAAACTCAATTACTCGTTGACCACCTCGAAGCGGGCGGGATAGCCTTTTGTCTGAATGTACGA
>Ga0116193_1004085_pt1 | contig 10253 bp, 14 predicted proteins | sample AD_UKC115_MetaG_FD_89892 | JGI IMG/M metagenome (GOLD analysis project Ga0116193, IMG submission 89892) | Active sludge microbial communities of municipal wastewater-treating anaerobic digesters from Hong Kong - AD_UKC115_MetaG | ecosystem: Engineered > Bioreactor > Anaerobic > Digestate...
CAGGACGGGCGTTTTGTAGCCGCGCGGCATGGGAAACAGCCCACCAAAGCCGCCGATGCCCTTGGCCTTTCCCTTGATATGCTCGACAAAGGCATCGCCTTTGGAAATATCAACTCCGGCTTGCGCGTAGGTCACGGAGCGGCGTGTTGCGGGCATGGATGAGTCTCCTGGTTGCACTAGTAGGGTGGGTCTTGACCCACCACCATTACCGAAATGGATTATTGAAAAGATGGATGCTCACTTACTTCGCCACCGGCACTTCCAGCATATTCTTCTCAAAGGCATCCGGCTTTCCGGCCGCATAGCGCCCGCCAAAGCACGCCGTGCAATAGCTCTGCGTGCGGGGCGCCACGCGCATTAAGCCTTCGCTGGAAATAAAGCCAATAGAGTCGGCGCCGATTTTCTGCCGGATTTGTTCGGCGTTATTCGTGCTGCCGATCAATTCGCGCTCGGTGGGCGTATCCACGCCATAATAGCAGGGATGCCGCCAAATAGGCGCACTGACGCGGAAATGCACTTCCTTCGCGCCGGCGTTGCGGATCAGCCGCACAATCTTCTCGCTGGTGGTGCCGCGAACGATGGAATCATCGACCACGACTACGCGTTTGCCATTGATCACGCTGCGCACAACATTGTATTTCAGCCGCGCGCCAAAATCGCGGATCGACTGGTCGGGTTCAATAAACGTGCGCCCGATATAATGGCTGCGGATCAGGCCATAGCTAAACGTAATGTTCGATTCCATGGCATAGCCCAACGCCGCCGCATTCGACGAATCCGGCACGGCGAACACCACATCGGCCTCGACAGCATGCTCGCGCGCCAGTTGCCGCCCCAGCGTCACGCGCACATCAAAAACCGTCTTGCCGCCACTGATGATCGAATCGGGCCGGGAGATATAAATATACTCGAAAATGCAAAAGGTCGGCTCCACGCGCGGGAAAGGCTTTTCCGAGCGAATCCCTTCCTCATTGATGATCAGCATCCCTCCGGGCTGAAGCTCGCGCAGGGCTTGCCCGCGCACGCTGCAGAGCAGGCTCGATTCGGAGGCCACGACATGCCCCCCGCCGGGCAGAGTGCCAAAGCACAGCGGGCGAATGCCGTGCGGATCGCGCACCGCCACCAGTTGATCGTTCTGAATAACCACAAGCGAGTAGGCGCCATGCAGGTTCATCAGCGACGAGGTAAACGCTTCGATGAAGTCATGACTGTAATGCTGCGCCACGAGATGGACAATAATTTCGCTATCGGTGGTGGCTTGGAAAATGGCTCCACGCTCTTCCAATTCGCGCCTCAACTTGGCCGCGTTGGTAATATTTCCATTGTGCGCCAGCGCCAGTGAACCGCATTTGTAATCAATGCGAATGGGTTGGGCGTTGACGACCCGGTTCGAGCCGGTGGTAGAATAACGCACATGGCCAATGGCCATGTGGCCTGTCAACTGCGCAAGATTGGTTTCGCTAAACACATCGCTGACCAATCCACGATTTTTATAAATATATTGCGTCGCGCCATCGCTGGAGACAATCCCTGCGCTTTCCTGTCCGCGATGCTGCAGCGCCTGCAAGCCTAAATATGCCAACTTGGCCGCTTCACTATTTCCATAAACGCCGACCACGCCACATTCGTCATGCGGATGTTCAGACATCATGCCGGCAACCCTTTCAATCTCGTGAGTTTCTACTGATGCTTCACACTAGCATTGCCTATGGCCTGTGCGTAGGGCAAATCTGCGTTTTTGCGCAGGCAATCGGTTTTGCTTCAGAATGGCGCGGTTTCATACGCCTTGGTCAACTGATCCACAGTCCATTTGCCAACGCCTTCGATGCGCAAATTGTTGCGGTGTACTTTGCCCAAGCGGCTCACAGGCAATCCGGCGCGGGAGAAAATCTTCTCCGCCACGTCGGCATCCCTTGGTGAAGAGGAAATCAGCACGCGGCTAGGCTCTTCGCTGAACATTTCAATATCCGCTCGTGTGTTCCCAGGCAGTTTTACTTCTGCGCCAAGGCCTAGTTCTGAAGCCAGGCAGCACTCCGACAGCGCCACTGCCAACCCGCCTTCAGCCACATCTTGTGCCGAATGCAACAGCCCCTGCTGATTGGCTTCGAGCAACGCTTCAATGAGGCGCTTGTGCAGGTTCAAATCTACAGACGGACAAGGTCCTATCGGCTGTTGTGATTGGCCATTGAGATATTGTGATCCGCCGAGTGTCGTCGCCCCCGGCCCGATCAGCAGAATCTCATCCCCTTCCACCTGCCAGCCCGTTCGCACAATCTGCTGCGGCGGCTCTATCAGTCCTATCATTCCAATGACGGGCGTCGGGAAGACCGCTCCCTTGGCGTTTTCATTGTAGAAGGAAACATTGCCGCCCGTGACCGGAGTCCCCAGTACGCGGCAAGCCTCGCCCATCCCGTTGACCGCGTTGGCAAACTGCCAGAAAATCTCCGGCTTCATTGGGTTGCCGAAGTTCAGGCAGTTCGTCACCGCCCATGGTTTGGCACCCGTGCAGGCGACATTCAGTGCCGCCTCGGCCACTGCCATTTTCGCGCCTTCCAAAGGATTCAGATAGCAGAAGATGCCATTGCAATCGGTTGTCATTGCCACATGCTTTTCGGTTCCCCTAACGCGCACAACTGCCGCCGCCGATCCAGGGCGAATTACAGTGTTGGTCTGCACCATGTAGTCATATTGTTCATACGCCCATCGCTTGGAAGCGACGGATGGAAGCGCCAGCACCCGCAGCAATTCGGCTTCGTAGTTCTTCGGCTCAGCAAACACATCCGTGCTGAAATTCTGGATTTCACTTAAATACGATGGCTCCCGCTGCTCGCGTTGGTAGATCGGCGATTCTTCCGAAATCTTTGCCGCAGGCACGTCCACGCACAACTCGCCATCGCGATAAACCTTCATGCGCCCGTCGTCGGTGATGCGCCCCAGCACATGCGCCTCAAGATCCCATTTCCCAAGAATGCGCCGCACCAAGTCGAGTTTCTCTTCCGTGCAGACGGCCAGCATGCGCTCCTGCGATTCGGACAAGAGCAATTCATAGGCGGACATGTTTTCCGCGCGTTGCGGTACCTGATCGAGGTTCACCTCGATGCCCGTTCCGCCGCGACCAGCCATTTCGCAACTGGAGCATGTCAGCCCTGCCGCGCCCATATCCTGAATGCCCTCGACCGCACCCGCCGCAATTAGGTCAAGCGTCGCCTCGAGAATCTTTTTGCCCATGAAAGGATCGCCGACCTGAACAGCTGAGCGTTTGGCCTGTGTCTCTTCGGTCAATTCCTGCGAGGCAAAGGTGGCGCCATGCAATCCATCGCGTCCCGTGGAATTGCCAAAATAAACCACATAAAGCCCCGGTTGAGTGGCTTGCGCCAGCGTCAGGTTCTTTGTTTCAATCAGGCCCACGCACATGGCATTAACCAGCGGATTGCCTTCATAGGACTCATTGAACGCAATTTCGCCTGCCACTGTAGGCACACCCACGCAATTGCCGTAATCAGCGATGCCATGGACGACTCCACCAGCCAGCCAAGCGGTGCGCGCCGCCTCGGGCGAACCAAACCGCAGCGAATTGAGCATGGCAATGGGCCGCGCGCCCATGGTGAAGATATCGCGCAAGATGCCGCCTACGCCCGTGGCCGCCCCGGCATACGGTTCAACAGCTGAGGGATGATTGTGAGATTCGATCTTGAAAACAATGGCCAAGCCATCGCCAATGGAAACCGCACCGGCATTTTCGCCAGGTCCCTGTACAACTTGAGGGCCTTTGGTGGGCAGCGTCTTCAGAAGCGGCTTCGAATTCTTATACGAGCAATGCTCCGACCACATGACCGAGAACACGCCCAGTTCCGGAAACGAAGGCTCCCGTCCTAGAATGACCTTGACCTGCTCATACTCCTCCGGCGTCAGCCCATGTTCGGCGACGATCTCGGGAGTAATTTTGACGTGATCCAATGCTGATGGCATATTTAATAGTATTCCTGAAAATAAATTTCTTTGTGTAATAATGCTGTGCTTCGGTCATCTGGCGCCAGTTGCTTTAACATACTATAGTAAATCTCTGCCTGATGAAAGTTGCCCATTCGTGCAAAATAATGTCCCATTAAGGAAGCATAAGCGATAGCCTCAGTAATGTGGAACTTGGTTCGACCCGGACATAGCAGGGATAATTCAAATTTATGATCCAGGATTTCTTCCATTCTTTCAAAATTGCCGCTGTTTAAGAATAAGCCGGCATAATTTAGGCGGGCAAAAAGATAATCAGGGAATTTTAGATAACATTCGGCAATGACTTGATTTGCCTTTTGAAGTCTTCCTGCGCGGGCATATGCATTGCCTAAATAATTATATAACACAGGCATGTTGTATTGCTCAATCCAACGCGGCAATTCCTCAATCGCGGCCCAAGGATCTTTCTCAATGAGTAAGTACAGCCTGGTAAACTCGCTTTTTACATCTTCGGGTAACCTGAGATAGGCCTCATCCGGCAAAGGATCATAGGTAATCTCATACGTTGTAAAGAGCATATTGGCAGGGAGTTTAGTGGCAGTTCCACCACCAGGTTTATTTTTCTTCTTCTTCATAATTAGAAAAAAGTCCCCTGAGTATTGGCCTCATCGGGTAATGCGCTTTTGTATTCATAAAGAGCCTTGCAGTTGGGGCAAGACAACATCAGGCGACGCTTCTTCGTCCGGAACAGCACGACAGGCGTCGCGCATTTTGGACAAGGCTGTCCTTCCTGCTCAGCACTAATCCTTGGCTCCGGCGGCGAAGCGTTTTCATAACCTTCATCAACGGCAAGATCGCGTCGCGAAATAAATGCTGTTGATAACCGGTCACAGCGTTCATTTTCAACGTTGCCATTATGACCGCGGATCCATACAAATGATACTTCATGCTTTTCACACAATGCTGTTAATTGCTTCCACAGATCAGCATTGAGTGCCGGTTCATTACCAGCGCGGCGCCAGCTTCGCTGTTGCCAGCGCGCAACCCAACCTTGTGTCATAGCATTGACCACATATTGCGAATCACTATAAAGAGTGACTTTGCAGGACTCCTTCAACATTTCCAACCCTTTTATGGCAGCATATATTTCCATTCGATTATTCGTTGTCTGGCGAAGGCCGCCTGACACTTCCTTGCGCACTTGGCCGTACAACAAAACTGCGCCATATCCGCCACGACCGGGATTGGGATCGCATGCTCCATCTGTATAAATAATGACTTGCTTCTTTTGCTCGGCCATTTTCTTTCCAATTAAGTCAAGCCTAATAACGTCGCCTATGTATCCAATTCCTGAACCGGCTGTCACTTCAAGGCCAACGTACCGATTTCCGGGTCCTCTGAAAAAGCTTCGATCTCCGAGAACTTGGCCCGGAGGATTACTTCAATCTGTTTAGTGGTGCAATTCCCAATCAGCAGCCAAATCACCTTTGGTGGCGTACCACGCATAACGCTGAAATTGTTGTAATCAGCGTCTTTCGTAACAATCGCAAATCCGTTCCTGCGCGCATACTCCCAGACTTGAATATCGTCCGCAGAGTCGAGCCCCTCAAATTGCAGGTGACTCGACTGCGGGAAGAGATCAGATAATCCGTTAACCAACTTTGGTGAAAGATTCTGATCAAAAAGAAGTTTCATGCCACAGCTACCAGCATATTTCTCTCGCGCTCAGCGGCATAGGCCAGACAAGCCTGAATATCCCCTGCCTGCAAATATGGGAAATCCTCAAGGATCTCAGCGGCGCTCATGCCCGCAGCCAGATAGGAAAGAACATCGAAGACGGTGATACGCATTCCGCGGATGCAAGGACGTCCGCCTCGCTTTCCTGCCTCAACCGTAATTCGTGAACGCCATTCCTCAGTCATTTGGTTCTCCCTCTTATACAAAACCTTCTCGCTTCATTTTACTTCCTTGCAGCCCGTTCCCGCCATGCAGATTCCTACGGAGATAGAAAAAATTTCTCCTTGGCCAGTACTCGTTTAAGTTGGCGTAAATCACCGGAGCAGCGGTATCACACATACTCCGATCGTTCTTCCTCTCGCTGGATCACATCATGCGCGCCGCCTTCGCGGATGCTCAATCCCGAGACCCGGCTCAGCCGCGCATTTTTTCGCAGTTCTTCCAGTGTCAAACACCCGCAGTTGCACATGGTGGACTTGATCTTGGCCATCGTCACATCCATGGCATCGCGCAAGCGCCCGACATACGGCACATACGAATCGACGCCTTCCTCAAACTGCATCTGCTTCTCAGCGCCTTCGGAATAACGCTGCCAATTCCGCGCGCGGTTGCTGCCCTCGCCCCAATACTCCTTCACAATCGTGCCGCCGCGGCGCACCTTTTTCGTCGGCGACTCCTCGCAACGCGCGAAGTAGCGCCCCATCATCACGAAGTCGGCTCCCATCGCCAACGCAATAGTGATGTTCTGGTCGTGGACAATGCCGCCATCCGAGCAGATCGGGACGTAAATCCCCTTCTCCTCAAACAGGCGGTCGCGTTCCTGCGCGCAATCCAGCACGGCCGAGGCCTGCCCGCGCCCAATGCCCTTCTGTTCGCGTGTTATGCAGATGGAGCCAGGCCCCACGCCAACCTTGATGAAATCAGCGCCCGCATCCACCAGATAACGGAAAGCTTGCGCATCGACGATATTGCCGGCACCGATCTTCACCTTCTCGCCATAAGTCTCGCGCACGAATGCAATCGTTTCCTTCTGCCAAGCGCTGTAGCCATCCGAGGAATCCAGGCACAACGCATCGACGCCAGCTTCAACCAGCGCAGGGATGCGCTCGCGATAATCGCGCGTATTGATCCCCGCCCCCACCAGCAGGCGCTTGTCCTCATCCACCAGTTCATTGGGATTGCGCCGGTGCGCATCGCTGTCCTTGCGAAACACCAATGAAACCAGCCGATGCTCCTGATCCACAATCGGCAGGCAATTAACCTTGTATTTCCAGATCGCATCGTTCGCCGCGCTCAAATCCATGCCCGGATTGCCCGTGGCCAGGATTGGATAAGGCGTCATGATGTCCATCATTTTTGTGTCGGGATCGACCTTGTCCAACCGGCAATCGCGATCCGTCACGATTCCTAGCAGACGACCATTTGGAGAACCATCATTCGTAATAGGAATTGTCGAATGGCCGCTCTTGCGCGTAAGTTCCAGCATTTCTTTGACAGTGGAATCCGGCTTGAGATTGCTGTCGCTGACTACAAACCCGGCCTTGAAGCGCTTGACGCGCCGCACCATCTCGGCCTGCGAGGCCACACTCTGGGAGGCAAAAATAAAAGAAATTCCGCCGCAACGCGCCAAGGCAATCGCCAGCCGGTCATCGGAAACGGACTGCATAATGGCCGAGCATACCGGCAAATTGAGCGTGATATCCGGCTGTTCGCCCTGCTTATATTTCACTAGCGGCGCGCGCAGATCGACGTTATCCGGCACGTGCTGCTTGTCGGTTAGATTCGGCAGCAGCAGATACTCGGCAAACGTGCGACTGGGTTCTTCGTAAATGTAAACCATCGTGGTCTCTTAACCTGCAGAATCCGCCCGAGGGCGAAACTTCCATTAAACAAAAAGGCGGGCCGCAACCCGCCATGATTCCCTAAAGAATCGCTGCTAGTTTGGTCCTGGCAATGGAGATCAAAATTTTCAGTCCATCTCTGTTGCCCAGTGCATCTTCCGCGCAACGCTCCGGGTGTGGCATCATGCCAAGAACATTTCCCGCCTCGTTCACAATTCCCGCAATACTATTCACCGATCCATTGGGATTGGCGGCCTCAGTCACATTGCCTTGCGCGTCGCAATAGCGGAAGGCAATCTGATCTTTGTCCTGCAAGCGCTTCAGCCCATCGGGATCAATGAAATAATTTCCCTCGCCATGTGCAATCGGCACCTTTAATACACTCTGCTCAAAGTCAGTGAACGGCGCCGCATAACGCGCCACCTTCAAATATACATCCTTGCAGATGAACTTGAGCGAGCGATTGCGAATCAGCACGCCCGGCAGCAGATGCGCTTCGCACAGCACCTGAAATCCATTGCAGATGCCAATGACCGGCTTGCCCTGGCGCGCGAATTCCGCCACGGCCTGCATGATCGGCGAAAACCGAGCAATGGCGCCCACGCGCAAGTAATCGCCATAGGAAAACCCGCCGGGCAGCACGACGGCATCCACATCGTCTGCAATGGAACCTTCCTTATGCCACAAATAAACCGCCTGTTGGCCCGCGCATTCCGTCAGCGCATGAAAGCAATCGGTATCGCAATTGGAGCCTGGAAAAACAACCACGCCAAATTTCACCGCTCAGGCCTCCACAATTTCAAACCGGTAATCTTCCACCACCGGATTGCTCAGGATTTTCTCCGCCATTTCGTGCAGTTGCGCCTCGGCTTGTTCGCGAGTCATCCCATCGAGTTTCACCTCGAAGAACTTTCCCACGCGCACATTCTGCACGCCCTTGTATTCCATAGACCCGAGCGCCTGCTGCACGGCAAAGCCCTGCGGATCGGAGACTTCCTTCTTTAACGTGACGATTACATTTGCCTTCATAAGTTTATACCTTATCTGATGCTGTATAAGCGATTATCTGCTGTTCTTACTCTTCCGGCTCCAGCTCTTTTCCCCATGCTTCTCCATCAACTGCTTTCCGGAAACTCCTTGCTCCATGCAAGACAGCAAGAATATCAATTCGTTCAGGGCAAACCTTATAGACAATTCTATAGGAACTCTCGATGATTTCACGGATTTCTTCTCTGTCGAATTCGTGAACTTTTCGCCCCGCCATTGGGAAATTTGCAATGTGCTTTGATGATTTGGTTATGCGATCCACCATTCGTTTTGCATATTTCCCGAATCTTGCGCGATATAGGCGAAAATCGCGTCAAGATGGGCTTCTGCCTCATTTGTCCAGCGGACTTTCATTCCTCAATTCCAAACTTGGATCTGATCTCACGCACGTCCTTCGTTCGTCCGGCTTCACTATCTGCCAGCCCCTTTTCGATCACCTGGCGAACAAAAAATTCATCAATCAGGTCGTCGCAGGAAAAAGGATCAGGCATTTGATCAATAAGTCGATGTGCTTCTTCTTTCGTCATGATATTGGACACTCCCTTTACGCGCCCTTTTTGGCTTTATATCGAACGCGTGGCAACTTTTCGAAATGTTCATCCTGCGTCCATAGAACGGCATTATGCATAACAGCAGTTGCATAAATTAAACTGTCCGCCATCGGAAGTTGATATTTGATGCTCAACTGAGCAGCGTTAAGAGCAACTTCTTCTGTCAAATCCACAACAGAACCCAATTTCATTTGGGCAATGACCTGTAAGGCCTTCGCCTCGTCAGCCGCAATACTGACCTTTTTGTATGCCTCATACAGACAAACGACCGGAACCAGAAGCGAATCCGTTTTTTCAATGACGGGCGCAAAAACAGCCGCATTGGGCTCCTCAAAAAAGAATTCGATCCACCCGGACGTGTCCACCAAATTCATGTCCGGTCGTTCTCCTCACGGGCAAAACCCGGATCGCAGCCTTTGAGAAATCCGCGCATGGATTTCATCGGATGAACAGGAACCAATTCAATGCGATCCCCTAAAACGATCACCTGCATTTTCGTCCCCGGGCGGATACCCAGTCGTTCACGCACCGCGCGCGGAATAACCACTTGGTACTTCGAAGAGATCGTCACAGCATTCATATCGTTCCCCTTGCAGTAAAACTATACCGTGATCGATCCTCAGAGTCAATTCAGCGAATGGCGCGGCCTTTTACCCCGTAATGAGCCGGGCAATCTCCTCATACCGCTCGGTTGTTTTTTCCACGATTTCGCGCGGCAATGCTGGCGCTGGCGGCTTCTTATTCCAGTTGATCGACTCCACATAATCGCGAACAAACTGTTTGTCGAAACTGAACGCCGGATGCGGGCCGGGCTTGTAACTGTCGGCCTCCCAGAAGCGCGACGAATCCGGCGTCATGCACTCGTCAATCAGGATCAACTCATCATCCAGCCAGCCAAACTCGAATTTCGTATCGCCAAGCACGATGCCCTTAGCCAGCATCTTTTCATGTCCGAATTGATACAGTTCGATGGCCTTGGTGCGGACAAACTCAAACGCATCCTTGCCCACGATTTCAGCCGCCTGCGCTTCGCTGATGTTGATGTCGTGCCTACCGACTTCTTCCTTTGTCGCCGGCGTAAAAATAGGCTCAGCTAGGCGCGAGCGCTGTTCCAAACCCTTCGGCA
>Ga0116193_1004091_pt1 | contig 10246 bp, 10 predicted proteins | sample AD_UKC115_MetaG_FD_89892 | JGI IMG/M metagenome (GOLD analysis project Ga0116193, IMG submission 89892) | Active sludge microbial communities of municipal wastewater-treating anaerobic digesters from Hong Kong - AD_UKC115_MetaG | ecosystem: Engineered > Bioreactor > Anaerobic > Digestate...
CCGGTTATATTTTATCATCTGATAATCAACATGTCAAACCTTGATTTATTTTTCGGTTTACTTGTATGCTGAGGGTATTTGAATAATAGCAATGCTTTTTAATCTTAATTTGTATAAGTAACTATGGAAAGTTAAGACTTTTATTCGTAAATTTGCACCACATTTAATATATAAGCGGATGAGTGAAAATCAATCAACTGTGAATTCGAGCGCCATGCGTTATGGTACCAAAATAGGCTTGTTTATGATAGCGGCCTTTTGCATGTATATAGCAGGCTTGCGCTATTCATCAATTTTTGGAATTCTATCTTTTCTTGTGATTATCTATATTCCTTTCGGATTTTTCGGTGGCATGATGATGTGGAGGTTTATTCCGAATAACGGGCAAGCGAGATTCTTGAAATTGCTTTTGTTCGGACTTCTGACCTTTATGTATGGCACTTTGTTGTGTTCCGTTGCTTATTATATTTATTTCCAGTATATGGATCATGGATTTATCATTCAGAACATTTTGAATATACTTTCTGAAAAAGAAAGCAGAATGATGATGATACAAATGACTTCTTTGCAGCAGGTTGAACAGATGGATACCGCGTTGAAACAATTGGCGGATTTTACTCCCATCGAGATAACTATGCAACTAATGAATATTAATTTCTTTTTCGGAAGCTTCTTGGCTTTGATTTCGGCCGTAATTGTTGCTAACATTAAAGAGCCGGCCTACATAAGCCGATTAAGAGAAAGAATAAACAAGATGAAGCAAGATCAAGATGATTTGGATTAAGAACAACATAAGTTTATAAATTATGGATATTTCAGTAGTAATACCTCTGTTTAATGAAGAGGAATCTTTGCCGGAACTCTATGCTTGGATAGATAGAGTAATGAAATCAAATGGTTTTACGTATGAAGTGATTTTTGTGAACGATGGTAGCACCGATCGCTCTTGGGAGGTGATAGCCGATTTGAAGAAAGCAAATCCTGAATTTATCCATGCCATCAAGTTCAGAAGGAATTACGGAAAATCACCGGCATTGTATTGTGGCTTTGATATGACACAAGGTGATGTCGTTATCACCATGGATGCGGATTTGCAGGATAGTCCCGATGAAATACCCGAACTGTACAGAATGATTACAGAAGAAGGATATGATTTGGTGAGTGGCTGGAAACAGAAACGTTATGACCCTATCAGCAAAACGCTGCCTACCAAGTTGTTCAATGCAACTGCACGTGCCGTAAGCGGTATTCATAATCTGCACGATTTCAATTGCGGATTGAAGGCCTATCGGTCTGAAGTGGTAAAAAACATAGAAGTTTATGGCGAAATGCACCGCTATATCCCTTACTTGGCTAAGAATGCGGGATTTAAAAAAATAGGAGAGAAGATTGTTCATCATCAGGCACGCAAATATGGCTGCAGCAAGTTTGGATTGGACCGTTTCGTGAATGGCTATCTGGATTTGCTTTCCTTGTGGTTCTTGAGCCGTTTCGGAGTTAAGCCTATGCATATTTTCGGCTCTTTGGGATCCTTGATGTTCGTCATAGGTTTTATTTCCAGTATTATTATAGGTGCAGGTAAATTAATTGCCATGTATAGCGGAGCACCTTATCGTCTGGTTACCGAGTCTCCTTATTTTTATTTGGCACTGACATCTATGATTATTGGAACTCAATTGTTTCTTACAGGATTTTTGGGAGAACTCATTAGCAGGAATTCTCAAGAACGTAATCATTATAAGATAGAAGCAAAACTATGAAATTCTTCTGTTCTAAAACGCGTAACGCCGGGAGGAGTATCTTAGGGATTCTTTTGGTCATCATCTTGCCGGGCTTGCTTTATTCAAGCTGTAACAACGGCAATGATTGCGTGGTGGATAATGTTTCCTATGCCCGTTTCAATTTTTATAATAAGGATAATACCAGTATAAAGTTGAGTGCCACGATAACTGTTACCGCAGCGGGAACAGACTCTGTTCTGGTCAATAAAGAATCCGGTGCCAAAGGGCTGGCGCTTCCGGTCAGTTACAAAGGACGTGTAGATACATTTGTCATAAAATATACAGATTTGATGCGTGATACGATATTCATGACTCATACAAATATACCTTATTTCATTTCGATGGATTGTGGTATGGCTATGTATCATCTGGTTGAAGATGTGAAATGTACCCATTATGCAATAGATTCAGTCAAATTGGTTAATCCGAAAATTAATTTTGATCCTAATGAGAATTTCAAAATATATTATTCCACTCTTATTTCTGAGTAGCTTTCTCATAGCGGCATTGCCTATCAGAGGGCAGGAACGTAAAATAACCAAATACGTGCCTGGCAAGGACGATATTGAAAAAGAAAAAGAAAAAATTGACTTGGGGCCGTTGTTTCAAGGAGTCTCTGCTTATGCTGATGTGTTCGGATTGGTAGGTAAGGCTTTTGGCAACAACTATACCAGCACGGAGTTCGGTTTTGAGGTCAACTTGAAGAATCGCTTTTTTCCGGTTATAGAGACTGGCTATGGAAAATGCAATTACACGGATGATGATAATAATATTCATTACAAGACTTCTTCTACCTATTTCCGTGTGGGTATGAATTATAACTTCTTTTATAAGAAACGTCAGACCAGCTATGTTTATGGTGGTTTCAGGTATGCATACAGTCCTTTTAAATACGATGTGGACTCTCCGGATTTGGTGGACCCTGTCTGGAAAGACAAAATTCCTTTTGCGCTTCATGATGTGAAGGGAAACATGAGTTGGGGAGAACTCGTTGTGGGGCTTCAGGCAAAGATAACCAGTATACTTCATATGGGATGGTCTTTACGCTATAAGACGAGATTGAGCTCAACCGAGTCATTGAATTCAAATCCGTGGTATGTACCCGGATATGGAAATTACAAGAAAAGTACGTTTGGAGTCACTTATGATATTGTAATAGATTTGCCATTCTGGAAAGCAAACAAAAAGAGCATATCACAAGTAGTAGAGGATGTTAAAAAGGAAACAAATAAATAAAGGTAATGGGCAGTCTTGAAATCTGGTTGTTGGCTATTGCTTTGGCAATGGATTGCTTCGCGGTGAGCATAGCGAGTGGAATCATTTTAAAGAAGATTGATTGGAAAACGATTGGAATCATGTCTTTCAGTTTCGGCTTGTTCCAAGCTCTCATGCCTACTGCAGGATGGCTATTGACGAATAAGTTCAGCACATTGATTGAAGGAAGCGATCATTGGATAGCATTTGGACTTTTGCTGTTTTTGGGGGGACGGATGGTTTGGGAAGACTTGAAAAAGAACAAGGAAGAAGAATGTTTCAATCCTACGTCGTTGAAGGTTATACTGACTTTGGCGGTAGCTACCAGTATTGACGCTTTGGCTGTGGGCATCAGCTTTGCATGCTTGGGTATGAACTCAGCAGTTTCAATCGTCTATCCGGTTTGCATCATAGGTCTTGTATCTTTCCTGATGGCGCTTTTAGGTTCGTTTATCGGAATATTTGTGGGCCGTAGATTTAATTGGCCGGTAGGAATGATTGGAGGTCTTATCTTGATAGTGATTGGATTTAAAATTCTTTTTGAACATTTGAACCTAATATAAATCAAAAATATGAATAAGAAATATAAACAAATAGGACAGGGTATATTTTTGCTGATTCTTATTGTCGGCAGTCTCATTATTTTAAATCGCAGCAGAAAAGAAGCTGCTATTTATCAGAGTGATCAGGGAACCGTTTTTGGTACTTTTTATTCGGCGACATATCAATATCCCCAAGATTTGAAGGCAGAAATTGAAGCCGAATTAAATAAAGTCAATATGTCTTTGAGTCCGTTTGAAGAATCCAGCATCATATCCAAAATAAACAGGAATGAAGATGTCAAACCGGATTCTTTGTTCTTGCATGTTTTCAATCTGGCTAAAGAGGTTTCGGCAAAGACTTACGGGGCTTTTGATATAACAGTTGCGCCGTTGGTGAATGCATGGGGTTTTGGTTTCAAAAAGAAAATGAATGTAGATCGTTCCGTGGTCGACAGTATCCGCAAGTTTGTAGATTACAGGAAGGTAAGATATGAAAACGGGAAGATTGTAAAGGATGATCCCCGCACGATGTTGGATTGCAGTGCAATTGCCAAAGGTTTTGGAAGTGATGTGGTAGCCCGTTTCTTTGATAGAAAAGGTATCAAAAATTATATGATTGAGATAGGGGGGGAAATAGTAGTGAAAGGAGTGAACAGCAAAAAAGAAAATTGGAGAATCGGAGTCAACAAGCCTGTTGATGATTCACTGGCTGTCAATACCGAGCTGGAAACTATTCTTGATGTGTCAAACATAGGAATGGCTACGAGTGGAAATTATCGGAACTTTTATTATAAGAATGGTAAGAAATTTGCTCATACTATAGATCCTAGAATCGGTTATCCCGTTCAGCATAGTTTGCTCAGTTCCACGGTGATTGCACCCAATTGTGCCACTGCTGATGCTTATGCCACTTCTTTCATGGTGTTGGGTGTGGATTCGGCCATGGAGATATGCAAGAAGACTCCGGGACTGGAAGGTTATTTTATCTATCAAGGTAAAAACGGAACTTTGGAAACTTGTTTTACCGATGGTATGAAGAAATACATCAAAGAAAAATGATATTCAGTAAAGTAATTATATAATAAATAAAAAAATATAACTGATGGGAGGTTTTTTCGGAACAGTTTCAAAAGAAGATTGTGTAACAGATTTGTTTTATGGAACAGATTATAATTCACATCTTGGAACAAAAAGAGGCGGTCTGGTCACTTTTAGTAAGACAGAAGGTTTTTCACGCGCTATTCACAGTTTGGAAAGTACATATTTTCGTACTAAGTTTGAAGACGAGTTAAGTAAATTCAAGGGGGAAGCAGGTTTAGGCGTTATCAGTGATACTGATGCCCAGCCAATAGTAATTAACTCCCATTTAGGGCGTTTTGCTATTGTGACTGTTGCCAAAATTACCAATACGGAGGATTTGGCCAAAGAATTGCTTGAAGAGCGCATGCATTTTTCAGAAATGAGTGCAAACAGGATCAATCAGACAGAATTGGCAGCATTGCTCATTACTCAAGGCAAGAATTTTGTCGAAGGAATTGAAAATGTATACGATAAAGTTAAAGGTTCTTGTTCCATGCTTATTCTCACTGAGGATGGAATTATTGCAGCGCGTGACAAATGGGGCAGGACTCCTATCGTTTTGGCAAAAAAGGAGGGCGCTTATGCAGCATCCAGCGAGTCCACAAGTTTTCCCAATCTTGATTTTGCAATAGATCGTTTTTTGGGACCTGGAGAAATCGTAAGAATCCGTCCTGATGGTGTGGAACAAATGCGCAAGCCTAATTCGGGGATGCAAATTTGTTCTTTTCTGTGGGTATATTACGGTTTTCCGGCAAGCAGTTATGAAAATATCAATGTAGAGGATGTTCGTTTCCGTTGCGGACACGCTATGGGGAAAGAGGATGATACTCAGGCAGATTGCGTATGCGGTATACCGGATTCGGGAGTAGGAATGGCATTTGGCTATGCCGAAGGAAAGGGTATTCCCTATCATCGTGCAATTGATAAATACACTCCTACATGGCCAAGAAGCTTTACCCCTAGTAATCAGGAGATGCGCTCTTTGGTAGCTAAAATGAAACTTATACCCAACCGTGCAGTCTTGGAAGGGAAGAAAGTCGTATTTTGTGATGACTCTATTGTGCGCGGCACTCAATTGAGAGATAATGTAAAGATGCTTTATGACTATGGAGCCAAAGAAGTACATATACGCATTTCTTGTCCTCCTTTGGTCTATGGATGTCCTTTTATCGGTTTTACATCATCGAAAACTGATATGGAATTGATAACGCGCAGAATTATCAAAGAATTTGAAGGTGATGATTCCAAGAATCTGGAAAAATATGCGCAGACCGATTCTCCTGAATATAAAAGACTGGTGGAAGCCATTAAGGAACGTCTCGGCATGGATTCTTTGAAATTTAACAAACTTGAAACTCTGGTTAAAGCAATCGGATTGCCTAAATGCCAGATTTGTACTCATTGTTTCGATGGTTCCAGTCATTTTTAATGAATAAATAATCTCTAAATATAAATACTATGACTTTAGTTGAACGTTTTTTGAATTATGTTAGTTTTGACACTCAGTCGAATGAGGAGTCAGAAACTACTCCAAGTACGCAGAAACAAATGGTTTTTGCACAATATCTTCAAAAAGAATTGGAAGAACTTGGATTGAAAGATATTTCCTTGGATGAGAATGGTTATCTGTTTGCAACTTTACCTGCTAATACGGATAAGGAAATCCCGACAATCGGCTTTATCTCCCACGTGGATACAAGTCCGGATATGAGTGGGGAAAACCCAAAACCAAGAATCGTTAGTTCTTACGATGGAAAAGACATTGTATTGAATGAGGCAGAAAAAATAATTCTTTCTCCTGCACAATTTCCTGAGTTGCTGGATCATAAAGGTGAAGACTTGATTGTTACCGATGGAACCACCTTGCTTGGGGCTGATGATAAGGCAGGAATTGCCGAAATCGTTCAAGGAATGGTGTATCTGATGGAACATCCTGAAATCAAGCATGGGAAAATCAGAGTGGGTTTCAATCCTGATGAGGAGATTGGCTTGGGTGCACATAAGTTTGATGTGAATAAATTCGGCTGTGAATGGGCTTATACCATGGATGGCGGAGAGGTTGGAGAGCTGGAGTTTGAAAACTTCAATGCAGCCGCTGCAAAAATTACTTTCAAAGGCCGTAACGTACACCCGGGATATGCAAAGAACAAGATGATTAATTCCATCTTGATTGCTCATGAATTTATTGATTTGTTACCTGAAAATGAGACCCCTGCACATACTCAGGATTATGAAGGCTTTTATCATCTGATTGGTATGAAGGGAGAAGTGGAGCAAAGCCAGTTGAGTTATATCATTAGAGATCACAGCCGTGAGAAATTCGAAGAACGAAAGAATGAAGTGATTCGTATGGTTGGAGTAATAAATGACAAGTATGGAGAGGGTACTGCAGTATTGGATATGAAGGACCAATATTACAACATGCGTGAAAAGATAGAACCCGTGATGCATATTATTGATATTGCGTTTAAGGCAATGGAGGAAGCAGGGGTGAAGCCTAAGGTTAGAGCGATACGTGGTGGTACGGATGGTGCACAGCTATCTTTCAGAGGTTTGCCATGCCCCAATATTTTTGCCGGAGGAATGAATATGCACGGACGTTTTGAATATGTTCCTGTGCAGAGTATGGAAAAGGCAATGATGACTGTTGTAAAGATTGTAGAACTTATTGCAAAATAAATTTTTTATTGATACAAGATGCACAAGCTGATTTTTGATTTGGCTTTGGTGATGATAAGCGCCAGCATTATGACGCTTATCTTCAAAAAGCTTAAGCAACCGTTGGTTTTAGGGTATATTGTTGCCGGTTTCCTGACTAGCCCTCATATGCCATATACCCCTACAGTCAGTGATATGACCGATGTGCAAACATGGGCAGAGTTGGGAGTTATTTTTCTTCTGTTTGCCCTTGGACTTGATTTTAGCTTCAAAAAGATCGTAAAATTGGGAAGCACACCTATTATCGCAGCCTGTACTGTCATCTTGTGTATGATTACCATTGGCTTTATGGTAGGTTCTCTTTTCGGTTGGCCGAGGATGGACTGTATCTTCTTGGGAGGAATGCTTGCCATGTCTTCCACCACCATAATCTATAAAGCTTTTGACGATATGGGACTTCGTCAAAAATATTTTGCAGGATTGGTCTTGAGTGTGCTTATCTTAGAAGATATTTTAGCTATTGTGCTGATGGTCATGCTTTCAACTCTGGCGGTAAGTAAGAACTTCGAGGGCTCTGATATGCTGTTCAGCATTATGAAATTGATTTTTTTTCTGGTGCTTTGGTTTGTTGTCGGTATCTATCTTATCCCACTGTTTCTTCGAAAATGTAAGAAACTGATGAGTAATGAAACTTTGCTTATAGTTTCTTTGGGATTATGTTTCGGTATGGTGGTTCTGGCACATAAAGCAGGTTTTTCTCCAGCTTTCGGAGCATTTGTCATGGGTAGTATTCTAGCAGAAACTGTCGAAGCTGAAAAAATTGAACATCTGATTTCACCTGTCAAGGATTTGTTCGGTGCAGTTTTTTTTGTTTCAGTAGGAATGATGATTTCTCCCGGCATGATCGTTCAATACATTTGGCCGATTATAGGAATAACGATAGCCATACTGGTAGGGCAGACTTTGTTTGGTACCGGGGGCTTTATTCTTGCCGGTCAGCCACTTAAAACAGCCATGCAGTGTGGGTTTAGTCTAACACAAATTGGTGAATTCGCTTTTATCATTGCCTCTTTGGGAGTCAGCCTGAAAGTGACGAGTGATTTTCTTTATCCCATAGTAATTGCAGTCTCCGTGATTACCACCTTTCTGACACCTTATATGATTCGGTTAAGTTCTCCTGCTTATGAACTGGCAAGCAAAAGTTTGCCTAAAAAGTTCCTTAGCATGATTGACCATTATTCTTCGGGTTCTCAGACCGTAAATCATGAAAACAGATGGAAGTCCTTGCTGACGGCAATTACAAGAATGACGATTGTTTATACCATATTAAGTATAGCGGTAATCGCCATATTCTTAAATTTTATATCTCCTTTGCTGGCCAAATGGCTTCCTCCTTTTTGGATGAAGGGATTGAGTATGGTTCTTATTATTCTGCTGATATCTCCTTTTTTGAGAGCCATAGTAATGAAAAAGAACCGCTCGGATGATTTTCTGGCTTTGTGGCATGACAGTCGATACAATCGCGCGCCATTATTAGTCACGATACTTCTAAGACTGCTAGTGGCAGTTGCATTTGTTAGTTATGTCATCGCTCATTTTTATCGTACTTCAGCCTCTTTGCTTATATCGATTGCTTTAGGCCTGGTTATACTCATGCTTGTTTCCAAACGTCTTAAGAAGCATTCCATCCAGTTGGAAAGAACTTTCAAATTGAATCTTCGTTTTCGCGATATGCAGGCAGAGTATTTAGGAACACAGAAGCCTCAGTATGCAGTCAGATTGCTTTCAAGAGATCTGCACCTTTCTGATTTTATAATTCCTGCCGATTGCAGTTGGGCTGGCCAGACCCTTAGAACTTTGAATCTTGGGAAAGAATATGGCATTCATATAGCCTCTATTATTCGTGGAAGCCATCGTATCAATATACCAGATGGCGATGCAAGTTTGTATCCCGATGATAAGATACAGGTTATTGGAACTGATGAACAGTTATCACATTTCGCAGAAGTGGTTGAGCAATCAGTGGTTCTTGCCGAAGACAAAGAGGTTGAATGCCGGGAAATGATTTTGAGACAATTCGTAATCACGGATGACTCTATCTTTATTGGTAAAACGATTAGTGAAAGTGGCATTCGGAATTACTTTAAATGTTTGGTTGTTGGAGTGGAAAGAAGTGAAAATTCACTTTGCATACCGGATCCAGATATGCCTTTTGAAGCCGGTGATGTGGTTTGGGTGGTAGGAGAAAATTGCAATATTCATAATTTATTGGAACAAAAAGCGGAAGAAACGTCTGTATAACGAAATAAATGATTAACTTTACCTCGTTAATAATCAAAAAAATAGAAGTATGAAAAGTGATCCTAAAGAATGTTTGTATTGCACCAACAATGATACATTACACAATTTAATGATTGAAATAGCTCAATTGAGTGTTTCGCGTGTTTTCTTGTTCAAGGAACAAACCTACAGAGGCCGTTGCCTGGTGGCATATAAAGACCATGTAAATGATCTGTTCGAACTTAATGATGAGGATAGAAATGCGTTTATGGCTGATGTTACGCGGGTTACACGTGCCATGGATAAAGCCTTTCATCCAGAGAAAATCAATTATGGCGCTTACAGCGATAAATTGTCTCACTTGCATTTTCATTTGGCTCCAAAATACGTTGATGGACCTGATTACGGAGGCGTATTTCAAATGAATCCCGGAAAGGTGTATCTTTCTGATGCAGAGTATCAGGAAATGATTGATAAAATAAAAAAATATTTGTGATAAAGCTAATATGCCCCGTTGATATTATTATCGACGGGGCATATTGTATAATATAAATGCTGTTTCAAGTTAATCTATAATCTCTTTGGAATAAGTGTAGAAATCTTATTTGTTTGAAGACTTATCATCCGTCGTCGGTTCATCTTCAAAATCAA
>Ga0116193_1004092_pt1 | contig 10246 bp, 12 predicted proteins | sample AD_UKC115_MetaG_FD_89892 | JGI IMG/M metagenome (GOLD analysis project Ga0116193, IMG submission 89892) | Active sludge microbial communities of municipal wastewater-treating anaerobic digesters from Hong Kong - AD_UKC115_MetaG | ecosystem: Engineered > Bioreactor > Anaerobic > Digestate...
CAAAAATTTAACATTTTTAATGATAATAAATTACCTGAAGTATTAAGTGTATTTTATTGTAATTTTTACATTTTCAAAGAATAATAACCTCAACAAAATATAAAAATAAATACTGTTTTAAGTATTTATTTTTACTCACTAAACTATTAAGTAACTCTACTAAAATAGTAATGCTTACAGGAATTTTAAGTATGCTGTTTTTTAGATTTTATGCGTAGTTAAACTATTTTTAATTATTTTCAAAAGAAAAATAAATAACATTTATGTCAATCATTCTTGCATCACAATCTCCAAGAAGAAAACAATTATTAGAGTGGGCTGAAATAGATTTTGAAGTAATGGTTGTGCCTACTGATGAATCTTATCCTGATTATCTTTCTACAGAAGAAATTCCTATTCATATTGCCAGGCAAAAAGCTTTTGCAGTAGAACAAATAATAGGCAAAGAAAAAATTATTCTTACTGCCGATACTGTTGTTGTTTTGCATGATAACATTATTGGAAAACCAAAGGATAGAGATGATGCCATAAAAATTCTTTCCAATTTATCTGGTAATGAACATAAAGTAATTACTGGTGTTGTAATTTTAAATGGATTGCAACAAGTAGCTTTTTCAGATACAACGTTTGTACAGTTTCATCAACTTACACAGGAGCAAATTACTTTTTATGTGGACAATTACAAGCCCTACGATAAAGCAGGAGCTTATGCTATACAAGAATGGATTGGTGTAGTAGGCATACAATCTGTAAAAGGCGATTTTTATAATGTAATGGGATTGCCAGTAAGTAGAGTTGTTCAAGCATTAAAAGATATGATGTAAGAATAATTGTTTAATAAAGGTGGATAGCAGATTTTAATTTCTCTATAAAAAATAATTTGTATCTTTTCTCTTACAATTTGTTTGTATGACAGAAAAACTGTTACATTTTATTTGGCAATTTCAATACTTTAATAAAACTAATTTAATTACTCAAGAAGGAGAGGAGTTGGTTGTTTTAAATCAAGGTACACTTAATACAAACCAAGGACCAGATTTTTTATTGGCTTCTGTAAAAATGAATAATATCACTTTTGTTGGCAATATTGAGTTGCATATCAATGCATCGGATTGGTATAAACACAAACACAGCAAAGATGAAAATTACAACAATATTGTATTACATGTGGTTTGGAATTATGATAAACCTTTAGTAGTAAAAAATAAAATTATTCCAACCTTAGAACTGAAAACCTTAGTGGCAAAAGTGTTGTTGCAACGCTATCAAAGTTTAATGGAATTTACAACAAAAATTCCTTGCCAAACATTTTTACCTGCTTTAACAACCATTGGCTGGATGTCTTGGAAAGAAAGGCTTGCAGCCGAAAGATTAGAAAATAAATCGAAAGAAATTTTACAATTATTTCAAGAAAGTAAACAACATTGGGAAGAAACTTTTTGGTGGTTGTTGGCTGCTAATTTTGGAATAAAAATTAACCAACAAGTTTTTAAAGAAATTGCACAATCTATTCCTGTACAAGTTTTAGCAAAACACAAAAATCAAATGCAGCAGTTGGAGGCTTTGTTATTTGGTCAGGCTAATTTTTTAAATGAAAAACCAACAGATGAATACACTACGTTATTGCAAAAAGAATTTCAGTTTTTACAACACAAATACAAATTAAAAAAAGTAAATGCTAAGGTTTTGTTTTTAAGAATGAGGCCTGCCTCTTTTCCTACAATTCGTTTGGCTCAATTAGCTATGTTGATACACAACAGCAGTCATTTATTTTCAAAAATTAAAGAGTTGAAAACCGTAGAAGAAGTAAAGCTGTTATTTAATATTACAGCCAATGATTATTGGCATTATCATTATAAATTAGGCGAAAAAACGGATTATGCTCCCAAGCATTTAGGCTCTCAAATGGTAGATAATATTCTCATCAATACTATTGTGCCTGTTTTATTTGCTTATGGTTGGTATAACAAAGAAGAAAGCTACAAAATAAAAGCTATACAATGGTTACAGCAAATTAGTGCCGAAAAAAATACAATTATAAAATACTGGCAAACTGCTGAAATTGTTATTCAGTCTGCATTTGATTCTCAGGCTTTATTGCACTTAGATAAAAATTATTGTAAACAACTTAAATGTTTGGAATGTGCAGTTGGCAATAAAATTTTAAAAACTGTTTAATTTTTGTCCTACCTCAAATAATATCAATATTCTTTACTTTATTTGCTTCATGTCTGTTATTATTCATCATACCTCTTGCCCTTGTTGTAATAGTTTTGAAATAGAAGAAGCATTAGTTACTGAAGATTATTCTGTAAGTAAAGAAATGTTTTCTATCTGGAAGTGTAATGCTTGTACACTTTGGTTTACACAAAATATTCCTGATGAAAATTCTATAGCTCCTTATTATAAATCTGATGCTTATGTTTCTCATTCAGATACCAAAGAAGGTTTTATTAATCAAGCATATCATTATGTTAGAAATATTACATTAAAAACTAAAAGAGATTTAATAAAACAACAAGCAAAAATTGATAAAGGATATTTATTAGATATTGGTGCAGGCACTGGTGCATTTGCCCATGAAATGCAACAAAATAATTGGCAAGTTACAGGTCTTGAACCTGATGAAACTGCAAGAAACATTGCATTGCAAAAGTTTAATTTAAAATTATTTTTGCCAGATACTTTGTTTCAATTTTCTAAGGAACAATTTGATGTAATTACGCTGTGGCATGTATTAGAGCATGTACACAACTTGCATGGTTATATGCAACGCTTTCAGGAAATATTAAAACCAAATGGCAAATTATTTATAGCTGTTCCTAATTACACAAGTGCAGATGCAGCATTTTATAAGAGGTATTGGGCTGCTTACGATGTGCCACGACATTTATATCATTTTTCTCCAAAAAGCATTGAAAAATTAGCAGCTTTACATGGGTTTATGGTTACTGCATATAAGCCAATGTGGTTTGATAGTTTTTATGTAAGTATGTTAAGCGAAAAGTATAAAAATGGTTCTCAAAATTATTTGATGGCTTTTGTAAATGGATTGTATTCAAATGTAAAAGCCTTATTTAATGTAAAGCAAAGCAGTTCTATAATTTATGTTTTAACGAAAATTAATTAAACTGTATTTCAAAAACTTTAGACCAGTATTTTCCTGTTATAAAAAATCTTTTTCCTACACTATCATAAGCAATGCCATTCATTACATCAATTTTTCTGCTTAAATCTTCTTTGGCATATTTAGCTAAAATATCTTCTAAGTTAGCTTCAGCAACCACTTTGCCTGTATTCAAATCTATTTTTATAATTTTAAAAGTAGTCCAAACATTTGCATACACAAAACCATCTACATACTCCAATTCATTAATACCTCCTAAGGGTCCATAATTATTGCTAACACTTATTGTTTTAGTAATTTCAAAAGTTTCAGGATTTCTAAAAATTAATTTATCGCTACCATTGCTCATAATAATTTCTTTACCATCATTTGTCATTCCCCAACCTTCGCCTTCATAAGAAAACTCTTTTAGTTTTTTAAAACTGGTTGCATCATATACAAAGCAGGTATGCTCTTTGTAGGTGAGCTGATAAATTTTATTATTTAATATAGTAATTCCTTCTCCAAAATATTTGGCATCTAAATTTATTTTTTGAACATCTTTACCTGTGGTTACATCAACTTTTGCTAATTTGCTATTGCCAGCATAATCTGTATCGCCTGTGCCTTCATATAAAAAGCCATTTCTAAATTCTAAGCCTTCTGTAAAAGCATTTTCATCGTGAGGGTAAATGTTTTTTACTGTATATTGTAATTGTTGAACATCGTAATTGTTGGTTGGTTTGTTTTTGGGTTCATTATTATTACAACTAACTAAAGCAAAAAACAATACAACCAAAAAGGTATAAAAGTGCTTAAACATTTTTGTTAAAATAAAACAGAATAAAAAATTAGTTTGAAACTTTTTTTAGCATTACCAAATAAGTAGGGTAGTGGTCGCTGTAACCTCCTCTATAAGTTATTCCATCCCAAGTACGCATAGGATAACCTTTATATCTTCCTTTATTTTCAGTCATAAATTCCCTGTTGAAGATTACTTGTTTGTAAAAATAAAACCCTGATTGTTCTGTATCCAACCAAGGATAAGAAATAATAATTTGGTCGAATAAGCCCCAAGCATCTTGATAAGCTAAAGTGCCAAATCCTTTTTTATACATATTTACCCAAGGGTTAAATAAACCTCCTTTTCTTACATCTTTTATTTTTGCTTTTGCTTTTAAAACCTCTGCTACACTTGGGCTAATTGGGTCATCGTTTAAGTCGCCCATTATTACAACTTTTTGTTCTCCATCTACAGCATTAATACTATCTATATGTTTTTTACAAACCATTGCAGCAGCATTACGTGCTGGTGCACTTCTTTCTTCGCCACCATATCTGCTTGGCCAGTGATTTACATAAATATGAATTATTTCTCCATCCAATTTCCCTTTTACCCATAAAATATCTCTGGTAAAATAAGCATCTTTTGTACCACCAGGTAATTGTACAAACAAAGGTTTGCTTTCTATTACTTGAAAATATTTTGGGTTGTATAGCATTGCTACATCTACACCTCTTGCATCTTTACTATCATAATGTACTATTTGATAGTTTCTTTTTTTGAGTAATGGATTATTTACTAAATCTTTTAAAACATTTTCGTTTTCAATTTCTGCAACTCCTAAGATTGCAGCACCATCAGGGCTTGCACTTTCTGGTTTTTCATCAGTACCTATTTTTGAAATTACAGTAGCTAATTTTTCTACTTTGTCCAAATAAATTTGATTATTATAATTTCTTACACCAGCAGGTGTAAATTCCTCATCGTTTACATGTGGGTCGTTAATGGTGTCGTAAAAATTTTCTAAATTGTAAAAAGCAATGATGGATATTTTATAAGATTTTTGTTGTGCTTTTGCAAATAAGCCAAAACTTAATAATACTACTAATAAAAAATTTCTTTTCATATTTTATTTTTAGAGTGTACAAACATATACAAGTATATGGACTTTTTTATTAAAGAATTATTTTAAAATGTAAGTGTGTAAATAATTTAATACAATAAATAGTTCTCTGTTTCTTTTTGCCAGTTATATACTGTTGTAATTTTTTCTACCTGACTTAAAAAATGTTGCATGGGTAAATTAAATAAATCTTCACTGTTAGCAGTGCCTAATAATTTATCTAAATGCTTTACTCCACTTGGGTTTACAAGTGTTTTATAGTTACTCCATTTAAAATTTTTGGGGTAACAATCCTTTACCATTTTTATAAATAATAAAGCTGTAAATACAGAGCGAAATGTTGTTTTATTTTTTATTTTAAATAAAATGCCATTGCAAAGTTCGTTGGCATATTTATTTTCTTTTGGTATAAAGTTTTTTGTTTCTAATTCAATCTCATCCTGAATAGTATTAAATATCTTGCATAACATTTCATTGTTTATATAAGGAGCTCCTGCAATTTCAAAAGAATTTTCTGTGCCTCTGCCTTCACTAATATTGGTAGCTTCTAATAATCCTAAACCACAGTATAATAACATAGAGTTGAAATTTTTTATTGCAGGCGATGTTGGCACAAAAGCAATTTTCCAATCTGGTAGAAACATATTTCTATTCCAATTTTTACAAGGTATTATTTCAAGTTTTGCATGAATGTTTTTTGCTTTGTTAAAGTATAATGCCAATTCTCCTAAGGTGCAACTATGGCGTAATGGAATGCTCCAACGACCTATAAAAGAAGAACAATTTTCCTCATCTAACATAACACCTTCTGCCATTTTTAAATTGCCTGAAATAGGATTTGGTCTGTCTAAAATAATGAGTGGTTTATTATACTTTGCAGCAGCTTCCATCACATAAGTCATAGTCCATAAATAAGTATAAAACCTACAGCCCACATCGGGTATATCAAAAAGCAAAACGTCAATATCTGCAACATCTTCTTGCGAGGGCTGCAATTTTTTACTGTATAAACTTATAATAGGTAATTGGGTTAGTTCATCAATACTGTTATTAATAAAAGCACCATCAATACCTTTTGTATTTAAGCCATGCTCAGGAGAAAAAAGCTTTACAATATTGAATCCATTTTGTAACAAAGCCAATCGTGAGGGTTGTAAATGATTGGTTGTAGCTGCATTATTGGTTACTAATGCTATTCTTTTATTTTTCCAAGATGGATTTTGTTGTAATAAATTATCTACACCAAATAGTAGCATGATGGTTGCTTAGTTTTTGTTTTCCCAAAATTCATCTTTCCAATCATCTAAAATTTTGTAGTTGTGGTGCTGTTCTATTTGTTGTAATTGTTCTTTGGTTGCTAGTATTTGAAGTACATTAAATAAAGTTCTTTCTTCAAATCTTACATGAGCATCTAATTCATATGCAATATTTTCTAAAATTTCTTTTGTTTTATTTTTTTCACTAAATAGTTTTCTTAAACTTTCGTGTTCATCAATAGCTTTTTTATACAATTCATTTTCTATTGGCAAAATAGTAAATAGCGAAGCTTCTTCTATTTCAAAATGGTGTATTAAATTATTTTCCCAAAACCAATCTATGTAGTCTTGAATTCTTTTTGCTTCAATATTTTTTTTTAATCCTTCACGAATTTTCCAACAAAGTAATAAAGCAAAATGGTGTTCTCTACTTATAATTTGTAAGGTTTCGTTTCTTTTAATGGGTGCTGTCATTGGAATAAAATTTTAGGTGTTATTTTATTAAATGGTGCTTATCTATAAACTCAAAACTACAAGTTTATCCTCATTGGTGTGATTGTTTTTTTAAAATTTTTAAATACACTTTTTTTATGCCTTCAATTAAAATAACTGCTATTATTCCTATACTTAATCCAAAAATAATTTCTCTAATAATTGTGGGAGTTTTGGGTAAGATATTGTGAAATACATCTACATAATGAATAAATATTCCACCAGAAACTAAAATTAGTGCTATAGTGCCTAAAATGCTTAATAATCTTACTATTAAGGGTAATGCTTTAACCAATGATTTACCTAATTTATATACCCAGTTTTTTTTGTTTGATGCTTGTATAATTTTAAAACCTACATCGTCCATTCTTACTAAAATAGCTACTAAACCATATACACCAACTGTGGCAATGAATGCAACGATTGATACAGTAATTATTTGTATAGATAAACTTTTATTTAATACAGTACTTAATGCAATAATTACAATTTCTAAAGAAAGAATAAAATCTGTTTTAATGGCAGCCCAAATTTTTTTATTTTCTTCTTCCTTAGAAGATTCATCAATACTGGCAGATTGATTTGATTCGGGTTGTTTCTTTTTATGAAAAATAAAAGATACAATTTTCTCTGCTCCTTCATAAGCAAGATAAATACCACCTACTACTAATAAAATTTTTATCATTAAAGGGGCAAAAGAATTTAAGATTAGAATCAGTGGAACAATAATCAGTTTATTAATAAAAGAACCTTTACTTATTGACCATAAAACAGGCAATTCTCTTGAGGAAACATACCCAGTTGCTTTTTCTGCATTTACAGCCAAATCATCTCCAAGTATTGCTGCAGTTTTTTGTGTTGCAACTTTTGAAGCTACAGCTACATCATCCATTAAAGCTGCAATATCATCTAAAAAAGTAAAAATGCTTGCTGCCATATTTTTATTAAAATATTGTTTAAAATTGGTAAGTGCAATTGTGTTTTAGTGTAAAATAAATATGTATCCCAGCATTAATCTTGCAGTATTTTTATTAGTGTACAAATGTTTTATATCAAACTTACATTCTATTGCACTTTTTGAATTGATTAAATATTCTGCTCCTAAACCATATTTTTGAGTATTAAACTGAAAACCTTGTTGAATGAGTTGATAGTTTTCAGTAAATATAAAAAGGGAAAATTTTTTTGTAAATTGATAAGTTAATTCTAATTCATTTCTGAAAAAATATACTGGTTGTTGTCCTTCACTAATTATATGTTGTAGTATGGGTGTGTATTCTATGTTTAATTTTTTTGAAACATCAAAACCTAAAGAAGTTGCATACCTTAGGTCATGTGCTGTTTGATTGTTATCAAATTCAAAACGATAATCTAATGTTGGTTTAAAATACCATTGTGAATTTGTCTTAATTTTATATTCTACTTCAACACCTGTAACTGATTTTTTATATTGAGAAAAATTCTTAAATAAACGATGTTCGTATTTAGCTTCAAAACTTAGCTTATCATTAGGTTTATATTTTGCATAAATAGTTGGTCGTGCTTCCCAATCACCAATAAATTGTGCAGCACTATAATTGCTATACAATAGTATAAATAAGATGTAAATTAACGTGTAATTACTTTTCTTAATCATTTTTAATTGAAGTTGTGGAAGTTTCTACTTTTTCAGGGATAAATTTTGAAGCCAACATGCCTCCAATTAAAGATAACACAATTACGCCAAGTGATAACCATTCTGGTATATCTACTTTATGTGAAATAATCATTTTTACTCCAACAAAAGCTAATATTACAACTAAGCTGTAGTTGATGTATTTAAACTTATCCAACATGCCAACAACTAAAAAAAACATAGAACGTAATCCCATGATGGCTAAAATGTTTGAACTAAAAACTATAAATGGATCTGCAGTAATAGCTAATATTGCTGGAATACTATCAATGGCAAAGAATACATCTGTTAATTCAATAATGATAAGTGTTACAAATAAAGGAGTGGCATATTTTTTTTTGCTTCTTTTAATAAAAAAACGGTCATCATAAACTTTTCTGGTAACTGGATAAACTTTTCTTATCCATTTGTATATTTTAAATTCATGTGGGTCTTTTTGATTGTTATGACTGAACAACATTTTAAGTGCAGTTAATATTAAAAACACACCAAAAACATAAATCATCCAACTAAATTTAGTTATCAATGCTACTCCAAAAACTATCATTAATGCTCTAAAAACAATGGCTCCTAAAACGCCATAAAAAAGTACTTCGTGTTGGTATTTTTTAGGAATAGCAAAAGAAGAAAAAATAAGGGCAATGATAAAAATATTATCTACACTTAATGATAGTTCAATCAAATATCCTGTAATATATTTTAAAACTGCATTTGTAGGTGTTAAATGAGTAGGGTTTGTTATCCAATTATGCTTAAAAGAAAGATAAATTATTCCTGAAAATAATATAGCACAAGTAACCCAAACACTTGTCCATATAGCTGCTTCTTTTGTTTTAATTTCGTGTGGTTTTCTATTAAATACACCTAAATCTAAAACTAATGCAAATAATACAACTGCTATAAATATTATCCAAACTATCATAAAATATATACTTAAATATTTTTTTGTTACTAATCAGGTTTAAAAATCAAATAATTCACCCAAAAAACCTTTATTTTTTTTGTACTTATATGATTTTTCATGATGATAATATTCTTTATCTTGATAGGTGTTTCTTGTTTGTGCAATAGGTTGCTGAACAGACCGTTCAATAATTTTATCTAATTCACCTCTATCTAACCATATACCACGACAATCAGGGCAATAATCAATTTCAATTCCATTTCTATCTGCCATTACTAAGGCAACATTACAATTTGGACATTTCATTTTTTTTGAGTTTTGTAAATTAATTTTAATTATCAATTCTTATAAAATTTCCTTTTAGTGTGAATTCAAGTTCAACCTTATTATCCAATTCAATAGATTGATAACTCCTTTTTAATTCCCATTCAATAATAAAATTGTTAGGGTAATTATTTTTCAAGTACTCTCTTATGCTTAATGGAATTACGCTTTCAGGAAGCTTAGATTTAGCTTCTATGCTTTTAATATTGTTTTTATCATCAAACTCCAATTTAATACTATCGTTTAAAGTAATTTCATATTCCTTAGTCAAACCTTCATAATCAACTTTAGACTGAATTACCTTATAGCTGGGGAAGTGATTTTTTATATACCCTTGTATCTTTGCTGGAACTTCTGAATATGGAATAATTCTATCTTGACCAAATCCTAAAAATGATATTGATAAAAACAATATCAGCATCAAACTTTTACTTAAACCCAATTTTTTCATTTCTTTTAATTTTAATTTTAATTTAATAAAACTTTTCTAACGGGTTTACTTACGCTCTAATTTTTTTTCTTTAAAAATAATTTAATAATTACTGGGGCGGTTACAATTATTACCAAGCCAATAATAATATA
>Ga0116193_1004094_pt1 | contig 10245 bp, 9 predicted proteins | sample AD_UKC115_MetaG_FD_89892 | JGI IMG/M metagenome (GOLD analysis project Ga0116193, IMG submission 89892) | Active sludge microbial communities of municipal wastewater-treating anaerobic digesters from Hong Kong - AD_UKC115_MetaG | ecosystem: Engineered > Bioreactor > Anaerobic > Digestate | place...
CCGCACCGTTTGGTGCATCTACCGACAATAACCTACCACAGTGGCGGCGGACCAGCAATCAGACTTTTTCCGCATCACATCATCGGGGTTTGTGGCGAGGTTATTTGAGCGCCTTGAGGGTCTCCCGGATCTCGTCCACCAGCGCCTGCCGGATGCGGTATACGCCCGGACGGCCTTCGGACAAGGCAAACCGCATCTGGCTATCATCGGGCGCCGGCGCGCCGACTTTAAACGGGCCCACCGTAGTCATGCCTTTTTCGCTCTGGCTGGACGTCATCACGCTGATCACTGCCAGCGGTGCATAGAGCCCGTACGGCTTGAGGTCTTCCGGCACACTATCGGATTCCACCCGTTCCAGGCGCAACTCGTTCAGCGTCTTCAGCAGCATGTCCACGTCGGAGCCGCTGCTCAAGGTCTTGCCCGACGGCTCCTTCACGATCCAGACCCCGCGCGGCTTTTCAAAAACGTAGTTGGCCCCCTCAAACGACATGGCCAAACGAACGGCTTCCTCAGGCTTGAACGACAACAGTGACTTGTTCTTAAAGTATGACTCCGGCTTTGTCAGCGCGGCCACATCGAGCGCATTGAGCAGCGTAACCGTTCCATTGTCGAGCGTCGCATAGGACTGCTCCGCGTTCTGGACTTCCGCCCCCACGCGAACCGACGCTGTGGAGCCGTCCTTCAGGTGCATCGCAATTAGGACGCGCGGTTTGTCCAGGCCAAACTCAGGCGTGGCTTCGCCCGGAAACCCTCGGCCCTGCAACGCCTTGAGCGTGGCCAGGAAATTGGAGACGGCCATCTGGTCGGTCTCGCCCGGCGCGCCCACCAGGCGCCAGCCCTTGTTGGGATCATTTTCCAGCACCACCTGGGCGCCTTCCGCCGTGTACTCTAGTTTGGTGATATCGTTTACGGCGTGTGAAAGCAGGCGGCTCTCGCGGAATGCATCCGGCGTCTTTGGCAAGAGGTTCAGCACGTTGGCATCCATCTCGAACACCGCCGGACGCTCCTTCTGCTTGGCGAAGATCGTCGGCTTGTCCTTGTCCGTCGATGCCTGCGCGCCCAACTGCAGCGTCTGAGGCGCAGCGTCCGCGCCGGTGTATAACGTGATGCGCGCGCGCGGCGGTTCCAGCCCATAATCCTCAAGATTCTTTGGCTCATCAATATGGTTTTGTGCCGTCGCAAACTGCACCTGCTTGAGGAATTGTTCAACCAGTTCCTGATTGGCGACCGCTTCTTCAGGCGTCACCATCCGCCACACGCCGTCCGCTCCCTTTTCCACGGAGACCACGACAGACTCGCGCCCGAATTCCGGATCTTTGGAGGTATCTGCATTCTCCTGCGGTTTCTTTGTCCAAAAATGAGAGAACTCGAACCGGGTGATGCCGCCTTCGCCGACGGCAACCACATACGGATTGCGCAACAGGCTCAGCGGACGATCGAACTCGTTAAACGCTTTGGTGGTTATCAGAAAGATGGGGCCATCGTCTGCGCGTGTATACCGATAACTCTGCGTCGGATCCAGCGCACCAAACTCAAGCCGCAATTTCGTTTTGTCCGGTTTGATGATGCCGATCGTGACGACCGGATCGTCCAGTCCGTACTTTTTAGGGTCAGCCGCATCCGCATCAATAGTTCGCTGATTCAGAAGTGTGGCCGTGGCCGTTGCCATGCGTTCCCACACTACCGGATTGGGCTCGATGGATGGGTTCGGCAGATCGATGACCCAGGCCTCTTCAGGCGATCGATGCGCCGTCACCAGCGCCTCACCCACCCGCTGCACTTCCAGACCGGAAATCTCCTCGGGCGCCAGCGAAAAGACTTTCTGAGACTCTATCTTCTGGAACTTATTGGATTCCTCCATGTACAGCATCAAAAAATAGCCGCCGCACAACAGCACCAAAAGCAACGCTAGCGTTAATGTCCCTTTCACACTCACTGATACTTCCTCCGAAGGAAATAGGTCACCAGGCCGGCCAACGCGATCGCCTGCACGGTCCCCAGCACCGCCACATACACAATCGTCCGACGATCCGAATCGCTCAGTATGACGGGCGACTCGTCTTTGGTCGTTGGGCGAACGGCAATCAGTTCATCGTTTTCGGTCAGCCAGGCCATTGAATTCAACACCAGATTCAAATTGCCCCAGATGGTGGTTAATTGGCTGTTGCTGGCAAAATCGGAATCACCGAATACCACCAGGCGCGCGTCGCGTGTCTTACCGGAATCGCCCACCTGAAAATCGGTCTTGGCTGCCACGGCTACGGCCAACGGCAATGGCCCGTTGCGCTCACCGGACGATTTGGAGATGCGTCCGCCCGACAATAATAAATTGATGTCGGATTCGTTGTAGAAATCCGGGGTGGATCGCAACAGCCGTTCACCCGTCACGCCTTCGGGCATTGTGTCGGCCAAATCCACTGTTCGCGCAATTTGCATCAAGCCTTGCTCGGCGGAATTCGCCGTGATTCGATGAGTGGCATTAAAGCAGCCCCGGAAGCCACTGTCGGGGCCGTCCGGAAACAAATCGGTGTTGGCGGTCAGGTCCACCACAATCTTGCTCTGGCTCGTGGGCGACACCAGGATGCCATCCTCAACAACCACGCCGTATTTATTTTTTAGCCACGGCAACAACTGTTCCGTTTGATTCTCAGCCGTCGTCAATTTCCGCCATGGGTCCAGTAGAATCAGCAGGCGCCCGCCGCGGTCCATGTATTCTTCGATGGCGCGGATCTCGTTTGGATGCAAGTCGCTTTGGGGCCCCTGCAGTCCCAGTCCATTGATCACCAGCACATCGCAGTCGCTGGGAATCTCCGGCGCCGACAGGCGAATCGCGATCCGTTCGGCCGCATATCCTTCCATCTCCAGCACCTTCTTGAGCATAGAGGCGCCGGATTTTTCGTTCCCGTCGTCAATGTTTCGCTCGCCGTGTCCGCTCAAGAAACACACCTTGGGCTGCGTATCCCGCACGATGTTGATCAGGGCATTTGTGAACTCGCGCTCCTCAAGCCGCGGGCTGGCGCCGCTGAGCGAAATCGTTTGCTGGCGCAACCCGCACTTCAACACCACCGTCCCTTGCGGCGAGACGATGACATTGAGTCCTTCCAACCGCATCCGGTCAACCTGCGGATCGAGGAACTCCACCTTCAGAAGGCCCGAGTGTTGAGCGCACTGTTCCAGGAAGCGCGCGGTCTTGTCTTTGCCGGTGCGGACAAATTCATCTTCGGTCTGCACGAAACAGGCGATTACATTCACTTCCTTCGTGAGATTCTCAAGGATTTGAACTGTTTGGTCCGAGAGCGTGCGCCGGCCTTCCTCGGTGAGATCCCAGGACCGGTTGCCATGGGCGGCAAACGCATAGATCACGATACAGATGCACAAGAACAAAATGGACGTGATTACGGTGTTAAGGCCGTACAGCGACTTGCCCTCGCGCAGCGAGTATCGCGCCATGCCGTACAACACCAGCCCTACCCAGGCCAGCCCCAACAACACGCCCAGGCCCAACGGGATCAATACCGCCGCGCTGAACGCATTCTGCTTTAGCACCACCGCGTTGAAACCAATCGCCAACAAGGCCAGAGAGGCCACGCCACAGATCCGTTTGAGATTCATCACGCCCTCCACTTCCTGCTCTCAAGCGAGCGGAACGTCAGGAACAGGAAAAAGGCTGCAAACAATACGTAGTACACGATATCTTTCGGGGCCACAATGCCCTTGGCCATTTCGCGCGCGTGGACGTCCAGTGGCAACTGTTGAACCAATTTACTGAAGATGCCATAGGCCGCTCCCACCGCCAGGCGAAGGCCCTGCCCCCAACTTTCAGGAGCGGGATTGGTCTTGGGCAAGTTCTCGCCGAAGGACCCCAGGATATACAGGACAAACCACAGACCGAACGTCATCGTGCCCGCGGTCACCTGCGTGTTCGCGATCGACGACACAAACAGCCCCAGCGCCAGAAACGCCGCTCCCATCAAAAAGACCGTCAGCAGGCCAAACCCCAGCACGGTCGTCTCCACGTCCACGTAATATCCGATAATCAGCAGGTGCACGGTCAGCACGGCCATCATGACCACCAGCATGCCCAGCGCCGCCAGATATTTGCCGAAAATAATCTCACGGTCGCGCAGCGGGTGGGTCAGCAGAAGCTCCATCGTGCCGCGATTTTTTTCTTCGGACAACAGCCGCATTGTCACCAGCGGCCCGATAAACATGATGAGCAGTCCCGCGAACACCAGGAACGGGCTGAGCAGCGTCTCTTCAAAATCCGGCACACTGGCATAGGCATATTCTGAAGGATTCACGCTAATCTTGGCGTAGAACAGGAACGATGCACTAAAGCCCAAACCTAAGATGGCGGCAAAAACGCCAATTACGACATACCCGATCGGCGTTACAAAATAACTTGCAAACTCCCGTTTGCAGACGGCCCACACGTTTCTCATTTTGCGCCTCCTGCGTTGGCGGCCTCATCACCCGAGATCGACCGAAGAAAAATATCTTCCAGCGTCTGCGTGCGCCGCCGTAGGCTCACCACGCCCACACCGGCCTCGATTAACGCTTTGGTGACAGCCGGGCCCGGCTCACATCCCTCTTTGGCGACCGCCGTAAAACGCGTGGCGCCTTCCGATGAGAATGAGACCAGCTCTCCGACCTTCTCTAGCGCTGCCGCCGCCGCGCTCGTTTCACCCGACACTTCAAGTTCAATCACGCTGTTGGCGCCGGCCAGATTCTGCATGGTGTCCTGTGCCACGATTCGGCCTTTATTGATAATGAGTACCCGCTGGCACACCATCGTAACTTCCGGTAGAATGTGCGTGCTCAGCAGCACCGTATGGTCCGCCCCCAGCTCTTTAATCATCTGCCGAATCTCGATGATCTGCTGAGGGTCAAGGCCAACCGTCGGTTCATCCAGAATGAGCACCGGCGGATTGCCAATCAACGCCTGCGCCAACCCCACCCGCTGACGATATCCCTTGGATAAATTGCGAAGGACGCGATGGCTCATGTGGCTCAATCCACACCGCTCCATCACGCGCTCCACTTCCAAGCGCCGCTGGCCCGACGCCACCCCTTTCACTTCCGCCACATAAGACAGAAATGAACAAACCAGCATCTCATCATACAGCGGCACGCTCTCCGGCAGATAACCCACGCGACGCTTCACTTCGACCGGGTCTTTTGTGATGTCGTATCCGGCAATCTCCGCCGTGCCACGTGACGGCGGCGTGAACCCCGTCAGCACCCGCATTGTCGTGGTCTTTCCGGCGCCGTTGGGGCCAAGAAAACCGATGATTTCCCCTTTTTCCACGGAAAAATCGACTTGCTCAATAGCCGCAAATTGCCCGTAGTATTTGGTGAGACCGTTGGCCACAATCATTGACGTTCTCCCGTTGTATTCGTATTCATGCGACGCTTTATATTGTGCTTGACATATTGTCAAAACACAGTATATTGTAAGCTCCTAGTGTGAGGCAACAAATGGTTGACGCTGTTGGCAGGTCTATCATTGTTCTTAGTCAGAATGACAAAAATTTAATCCTCGGCGACAACAATAAGGCAGTTCAGGAAAACTCTGCCTACTAAAATTGTTCTCGAATCGCAACATTCTGCGTGACATTTTACCGGGTCAAGCTGTATATTCTATTGGGCTGTAAGGACTTGAGTCAAATTGTCGCCAAGCCGGGCCCAATGGTATGCGTTATGCTTAGAACGGACGGGATCAACCCCGGAAAGTTGAGGTAAATAGATGACAGTTCAATGTTGCAGTTGCAAAAAAGTGCGTGATGGGAAGCAGTGGATTGATGTTCGCGAGAGCGGCTTATCCCTGGATCTTGGCGTCAGCCACGGCTATTGCCCCGTGTGTGCCACGAACGCCTTCAGCGCCATCCGTGAAGAACTCATGCGTGCCAAAGCGGCCATGCCTCTGCGGCGCGTCGCCTCGTCCTGAAAATTTCAAGCAGATTCAGGTGACCGCTGCGGACGCCTGAATCTGCATTTCCCTCCCCCCTATGGAAATGTCATGACGATTGTTGTGGCAAATCGGCCGCCAGGCAGCCAAACGTCTTGCGCAACAACATATTGCTGCGGCGCATCAGACGCGTCGCCAGCACCGTATTTCGCACGTCTTGGCGCGATATCTTGACGTGCTGTCCAGAAACGAAGTCAAGACGTCTGTAAATGTTACGCAACGTCAACACCGCCATCCCAAGTGCCAGCAGACAAAATGTCCGGATGCCCGCCTCGCGCCGGGGAATCAACAGCGTGTACTCCAACGCGTTCTGCAAATGACCGCGCGCAATGGCGATTAGATCCGTCAGCCCCTTTTGAAAAGCGTCACCATGGTTGCTGGTGGATAGCGTGGCGAGATCAAAATCGTATCTGTCAAACACCTGCTGCGGCAGCCAGCATACGTTTCGGGCCTTATCGTCCCAGATATCCTTGATGATATTGGTCATTTGCAGCCCTTGCCCGAACGATACCGCCAGCGCACCCAGGCGTTCCCGATGCCGTGCCATGCGGGGCGAATAGCTGCAAAAAAGATCCGTCAACATTTCGCCCACCACGCCCGCCACGTGATAGCAATAGGCATCCAGGTGCGCCACGTCGCGCAGGCCGTGCGTGAACTGGCCCTCCTGGAACGCCTCCATGCCGTCGGCCATAATCCGCACGCACCGCTCCAGCGCCGCCCGCTGGTCCGGAGGGAATTGAGCCGTCACCCGCAACACCCGGGGCGTATTTTGAATCAGATCGTGCTCCGCCTCCGATGATGACGCATCCAGCAGCGGCGCTAACGTCTGGACAAACGTGTCAGCCGAAGCCCGGCCTGCCACGGCGTCGGCAAAAAGTTCCGAGCACTGAATTTTTTGGTCGACCTTCAGCCCGGCGGAATCTTCAATCGTATCGGCGATCCGGCAAAGCAAATAGGCATTGCCGACAACCGTAGCCAACGGTAGGGGCAGCTGTGGAATCGTCAAAGCAAATGTGCGCGACACCTTTTGCAGGCTCGCAGTTTGATAGGCCAGGTCAGCAGACACAGGCGCTGAGATTGTCGCCACGTCACTCATGCACACAGCCTAACCTGCGGCGCGGGCGCAGTCAACATCCTTCACCCGAACTGGCAACCCGCCGTCGCGAAAACATGCTCCAGCACACCCGGATTGCAGACCGTTCCCAGATACATCCGCGTCAATCGTTCATGGAGATGAAATCCCAACGACACCGCAAGTTCTTTCGCCGCCAGATTGTCCGGAAGCAATCGCATCATCACCTTGCCCGCCGGAAGCTGCTCCAGCAACGTTGCCGTTACATGGCGCGCCGCTTCAGCGCTGTTTGCCACCAGCGGCCCGATATAGGACGTATCAAACTGCGCGCGCGCAAATCCATAGCCGGCGCCGCCATCGGCCCCGGGGAGAGCACAGGCGCTGAACTCCTCCGCCTGAAGCAGTCTCAACAACGCCAGACGATCGGCGCCAAAGGCAAGGCGATCCATTTCACTGATCACGGACCACGTTGAATCGTCCACAACACGCTCCCGCGCCTCAAGATGCTGCTCCTCGAGTGAGCCCACATAAACGTGCACCGGACGCTCGTCGTCAAAACCAAGCTTCAAGAACACACTGCGCCCGGCGTCGGTCGCATCAATCTTGATATGTCGGATGCCTTCATGTCGCAAGTATTCGATGCCGCGATTCATGAGGGCCGAGCCGATGCCGCGGCGACGATAATCCGGATGAACGAAAAGCAGCCCCATCCACCCCAGCCCCGAGCCATACCGAACGGTGCAAACCGCGCCGCAGGGGATCCCTTTATATCGGGCTATGAACTGCCCCTGCGGGCAAAGTGCCAAAAGCCGCCGCCAGTCCGCTTTCGCCTGCTCCCACCCTGCCCACTGGCAAAACCGTACACACCGAGGGATATCGCCGGTCTGCAACAGGCCTATTTCGAGCATCGCCCCCTCCATTCCTGGCCGAATGGCACTCAAAGCCCGAATTGCTTCCAATGCTAACACACCGGCTAGTATAATTATAATCCGATCCACGCTGTCTCTAAGAAGAAAGGTTGTTCTTTTCATGAAATCTGGCGCACTGAATACCGCTATGCTCATTTCGCATGATCTCCAGACCAAGACGTTTTTGGAGGCTCATCTGCAACAAATCGAACAAATGACTCGCCTGCACCGGTCTGAGGGGGGGGAATGCACGGATGAGTGGCAGTTGGGGGCCATTGCCGGAGCCGACATCATTGTGACCGGCTGGGGGACCCGTCCGCTCACGACGGCCATGCTGGATGCGGCGCCCAATCTCAAGCTGATGTGCCACGGGGCAGGTTCGGTTCGTCACCTGATCAATGCCCGTGAGCTTCAGGCCCGCGGCATTCGGGTCTGTACCGCCCGAACCGCCAATGCCACCAGCGTGGCCGAATTCGCGTTCGGGATGATGCTGGTTTCAATGAAGAATATCTGGCCCTGCGTGCGCGGCGGCCAACGCCAGAACTTGCGCGAACGCATGCGCGAACCCTACGGTGCTACCGTCGGCATCGTGGGCGCCAGTGCCGTTGGACGCGAAATGATCCGCCTGTGCCAAACACTGGCACTGGAGGCCATCCTGCTTTACGACCCGTATGTCTCCCCCGAACAGGCGCAGGCGATGGGGGTTCAGTTAGCCTCGCTCGATGACCTCATGCGGCGCTCCGATGTTGTCTCGTTGCATACGCCTGCCATCGAGGCCTGCCGTCATATTATCAACGGACAAAACCTTCCCCTGATGAAGGACAACGGCATTTTCATCAACACCGCCCGCGGCATGTGCGTGGACGAGGATGCCTTGATCAAAGAACTCAATACGGGGCGCATTACAGCTTGTCTCGATGTCACATTCCCTGAACCGCCCGTCGAAGGAAGTCCATTGTATACCCTGCCAAACTGCATCCTGACTCCCCATATCGCTGGCAGTGTCAAAGAAAACATCCTGCGCCACGGGCAGTTGGTCACGGAGCAGATTGACGCATTTATCCGCGGCGAAAACATCACCGACGAGCTCGATCTGACCCAATTTGATCGCATCGCCTAAATTCGAGCTTCTGTAGCACAAGCCGCTTTAAGCAGATTCACCTAATCAATAAAAAGCCCATATTTTATGGGCTTTTTCCCATTTTCCGGCCGATACGTGGAATCCCCTATGTGACAACAAGAACATGCCCCTATTGTTAATCAAGCAGCTTTCGCGGGAAACTATGACTACGGATTGCGACACTGAAAGTTGCAGCTGTCTACTCACCAGGAAGGGTTGTACAACATGCCGATTGATGCTGCTTTTCGAATGGCGCCTGAACTCACCACCACCGTTCCCAGCCAACAAGGACTTCAATGGGGCATCATTTTGGCCGGAGGCGAAGGCATCCGGATGCGGTCTTTGATCAAATCGTGGCTGGGCGAGAACCGCCCAAAGCAGTATTGCACCTTTGCTGGGTCCCGGTCGATGCTGCAGCATACCCTTGACCGAGCCGCGGCGCTGTTGGGTGAAACGCAACTGCTTACCATCATCGGTGCCGGGCACTGGGCGTATGTCGATGGCGCCGTTGGGACGTGCCACGGTTCCTTAGTCGAACAGCCTTCCAATCGCGGCACGGCGCCGGGTGTATTGCTGCCGCTCAGCTTTATCCTGGATCGTGATCCCGAGGCCACCGTGCTGGTCCTGCCATCGGACCATTTTGTTTATCCGGAAGAGCGCTTCAATCGTTACGCGGCCAACGCGATTACGCTGGCGGAGCAGCACCCGGACCACCTGGTGCTGATGGGAGCCATTCCCGACGGACCCGAAACGGACTACGGCTGGATTGAGCCCGGAAAGTCCTTATCCAACGTTTCAACGTCAGACAGACCCTCCGAAGTGCGTTCGTTCCTGGAAAAACCGAGCCGGGATGCCGCCCAGACGCTGTTTGAAAATCAGTGGCTGTGGAATACAATGATAGTCGCCGCCAAAGCCAAAGTGCTTTGGGCATCAGCCCGCACCCTGATCCCTTCAGTCGTTGAGAGCCTGGACAATTTCCGCGTGGTGCTGCGGGCCGTGCGCGAGGGACGAGCCCCACAAGAGCATGTGGACATTGCGTTGGCCCATGCATATCAACGCATTCCCTCGGCAGATTTCTCGCGCGATATACTCCAGAATGCCGCCCGAAAAAGTCTGGTCTTGCCCATCGAAGGTGTGCGCTGGTCCGATTGGGGGCGGCCCGAACGCATCTGGGAGA
>Ga0116193_1004095_pt1 | contig 10245 bp, 7 predicted proteins | sample AD_UKC115_MetaG_FD_89892 | JGI IMG/M metagenome (GOLD analysis project Ga0116193, IMG submission 89892) | Active sludge microbial communities of municipal wastewater-treating anaerobic digesters from Hong Kong - AD_UKC115_MetaG | ecosystem: Engineered > Bioreactor > Anaerobic > Digestate | place...
CAGGATTGCCCAGCACATGAGCACCGAGCAGTGTACCGTCTTCGGACAGGATCATCTTGCATACGCCGTTGCCCATCTCGTTCTCAGCCACGAAACGACCGGAGAAGCTCATTGGAATCTTCTTCACGATGAAACTCTTCCCAGCAGCGGTCAACTCCTCTTCGGTTTTTCCAACACCGGCCAACTCCGGATTGGTATAAACGACACCCGGAATGGCGTCGTAACTCATCTTACGGGAACCGCCTAAGATGTGATCGACCGCTACGGCTGCTTCAGCCTCAGCTGTGTGAGCCAGCAATGAGACAGCGTTAATGTCGCCGGCTGCATAGACTTCCGGAACGGAGGTCTGCATATATTCGTTGGTCTTGATGCCGTTGCGGAACGGTTCGAGTGAAAGGGTCTCGAGTCCGAAGCCTTTGGTGACCGGACGGCGTCCGACACTCAACAACACCTTATCGCCATGCAATGTGAAAGCCTCTCCGTCTTTCTCGACTGAAACTTCTGTACCATGCACAGCCGTAACCTTATGAGCCAAATAAAACTTCACGCCACGTTTCTCATATTCTGCCTGGAGCAAGACTGAAAGCTCGCGATCCATCGGACCGAGAATCTTATCCATCATCTCCACAACCTGAACCTGCGTGCCGAGACTATTGAAGAACGAAGCGAACTCCATTCCGATCACACCGCCACCGATGATGACAAGTGATGCGGGAAGTTCCTTGCTCTGCAGAGCTTCGCGACTGGTCCAAAACTCACTCTCTGCAAGTCCTTCGATAGGAGGAACAACGGTTTCGGAGCCGGTGCAGATCAGCAGATGTTCTGCTTCGTACGTTTCTTCACCAGCAACGACTGTAATCGTTCCGTCGGCATTACGACCTTTGATTTCGGCAGCAGCTGAAACCATCGTCACACCGGCGGCAGTCTCCTGTTGACGGATTCCGGCAACCAGTTTACGAACCACCTTGTTCTTACGGGCAATGATCTTTGCCACATCAAAAGTGACATTCTCAGCCGTCACGCCATAACGTGAAGCTTCGCGGGCATGATCGTACATCTTTGCCGAATAGAGCAAAGTCTTGGTTGGGATGCAGCCTTCGTTAAGGCAAACGCCGCCCAATGCGTTCTTTTCAATTAATACAGTTTGAAGTCCGCCTTTAGCGGCACGTGCAGCAGCGGTATAACCAGCAGGTCCGCCACCAATAATAACCAATCCAGTTTTCATAATATTGAAGATCTATCTATTTGAATGTTCTCATTCCGTTTTTTCAGCAGCTTCACGAACTCATCCTGGCGTTTGGGAGAGATCAGCAGCCACATCTTTCCTTCTTTATAGATAACGATGCGATCGAGCGACAGCGCATAACTCGCAATGGGCATGTGAGTGAAGCTGATCTTGTCGATCTCGGCAATCTTAATATGTTTCTCCGGGAAGAATCCGCTATGGGCAATCAACTCGTCATCCGTGATCTTATACCATGTATTGACCAACAGATAGACCATCAGCATCGTGAAAAGCAGAAGCAGAATCTGTCCCACAGCATTGCGGCTTGTCACAAAAGCGAGGATACAGGAGATCGCCATGATGGCAAGTACCAGATGATACCACCATCCGACCTTTGATTTGAATTCGTAAACCATATTATCTAATGTTGCGTATTATTCATAAACAGCCTTATACCACGCCAGATTCTTATACCATTCGTTCAACGAGGAGAGCGACGTCTGTGGCACATAAATGCTCAGGCCGCAGAAAGTATTCATGGAAAGCTGTACGCCACCGCCATAAGCATACGTTGATTTGGGAGTCGTAGCCTTGTATATGACGGCATTGTTCAGAGCCGTATCGAAGGCGGTCATCTGTGAGGCAGTGCCGACACGGCTGACGAAATCTCGGAAGTCGTACAGAGCATGCACCGAAGAGGTAAGATATTCCAATTGCTGCAGCTTGCCGACATTCAGCGTCAGAATCGTGTCCATCTTGCCATAGAGGATGTCACGCGTGGCTGAAGCCAGTGCATCCATGGCGGAAGTCTTCACCAAAGCCACTGTTGCAGACTGATTATAGCCGGACTGGGCATTATAGTAATTATAGAACTTCTCGCAGATTCCCTGCACATCGGCCGGGACCGTAAACATGGAAGAAACGATTGTTGAGTAGGGGAAACTATCAGCCATCGTCTCTGTCGGAGATGCGATGATGTAATCGGCACAGTTGCGAAGCGCATACATCACCTCAGCACTGGCCATATAACAGCAATCGAAGAGAATGAAATCGAAATGATAAGGCGACAACGTCGTAGCAAGGTCGTTCAACTCCATATAATTTGTTCCATCCTGACCGAATGAACGCAGATAGTTCTTATAGGCAGAAGGCAGCCAGGCCGTGGCATGACTCCAAAGTACCAAGCCATAACTGTCAGCGGGGTAATCAGCCATCACCTCATTGATGACGCCCTGCATGACGGTCGGATCAACGGAATTCTGCTCCGCATAGGTCTTGACGGCGGTCTTCACAACCACACCTTTCGAATTCTTGGAAATCTCATACAATACAGGAACATCGTCTTTCGGGTCAAAATAGACGAGCAGTTTGCCATCGCCCAGATTGTCACCTGCAGCACCTGTCAGCGTCTGATCCAAACTGTTGTAAGCATAACTGTTCAGGCCATTGTCAGCAGCTATATAAATCAGTACAGTACGCGTGGTAGTTTTCTCCGGTTCGGGATCGGAGCCTGTGCAGCAACTGAAGGAAAAAAGTGCGACGATTGCAAATACGATATATTTGATGTTCATATTTTTCGCTATTAAGATGTGTGCTGCAAAGATAATGCAAGTTGAGTGCAGAATAAAATGAACTCGTTCATTTTTTATGCCGAAACGCAGCTTATCTTCGATGCGTATGAAGCAAAGTAATGCAAATCGAGTGCAAAATCATCAAGCTTGCTTGAATGTTTTGCCGAGATGCAGCAGTTTCTTTGATAGCTCAGATTGTTCCCGGCATGGGTGAAATGTCCTCAGCGAGGCTCCGCCAAGCTCTCTGCACTGGGTAAAACGTCTCGGCGAGTACTCGGGAAGCACTTTGTACAGGGTGAAATGTCCTCAGCGAGGCTTCGCCAAGCTCTCTGCACTGGGTGAAACACCTTGGCGAGTACTCGGGAAGGTCCCTGCAAGGGTGAAAAGTCCTCGGCGAGTACTCGGGAAGCACTTTGCAACGGGTGAAATGTCCTTGGCGAGTGCTCCGAATGCACTTTGCAACGGGTGAAGACGCTCGGCGAGTACTCGGGAAGCACTTTGTACCGGGTGAAAAGTCCTCGGCGAGTGCTCAGGAAGCACTTTGCAACGGGTGAAGGCGCTCGGCGAGCACTCGGGAAGCTTCCTGCACGGGTGAAACAACTTTTCGGAGATCTCGCAGTGCGTTTCACCCGGTGCAATGCACGAAAATCCATGGTTGCCCAGTTGGATTTTCTGATAAAAGGAATTTTCCCCTTTTCTGCTCTACATTTCACTCCATAACTTCTACGCTGTCTCAATCTTCGTCATTTCTGATTCCTATAAATAAAGGTCATCAGACTGGGCAGCACGACCAGAAGAAGCGGCAAGGCAACGGTGAATCCTCCGATTACTGCCACAGCCAGTGGCTGCTGCATCTGTGCGCCCATTCCCAATCCGAGCGCAAGCGGCATGAGCGCCAGGATACTCGAAATGGCTGTCATTAATTTCGGACGGATACGCAGAGCAATCGCATAATTGACCGCCTCGACGACATTGCCGCCAGCCTTGCGGTTCATATTATATTGATGAACGGTAAAGATGGCGTTTTCCGCAATGATTCCGACAATCATGATGATGCCCGTATAACTGCTCACGTTGAGCGGCACGCCGGTGATCCATAAGGCGAGAAGTGAACCACAGATGCCGATAACCGATATGAACAGTACGGCAAATGAGATACGCCATTCGCGAAAGAGAAACATCAGCACACACATGACCAAAAGGGTTGCCAGACAAAGTATCATCATCAGTTCACGGAAAGACTGTTGCTGTTCCTGATAGGCGCCGCCGAAGGTCACACTATAACCTTTGGGAAGTTTCAGGTGGTCGTTGAACTGCTTCTGAAGATCTTTCACCGTACTTCCCAAATCTCTGTTTTCGATGCGCGAAGTGAGCGTGATGACACTCTTCAGATTTTCCCTCCGCTGCTGAATCTCGCCCGGCACGACCTTGACGGTACAGAAATAGGACAATGGTCGTGTCGTTGCATCCGGCAAGAAAATGGGTTGACGCATCATCTTCTCGGGAGAATTCTCACTGTAACTTGTAAAACGCAGCAGAATCCGACGCATCTGCTCGCCATCCTGCACCGAACCGATCTGCAAACCGCCGGTCATAGCTGCCTGCGATGGCAAAGGCTCAAGCACATTATCATTCTGACAAAGCGGAACTCCACCGACATACGCCGACAACTGCTCCTGGAAATCTTTCAACGTGATGCCGAATTGTGACAGCCGATCAACGTTGGGCATGATCACCAGCGACGACCCGGCAGCGACCAGTCCATTGTCGATATCCACAACTCCTTTCACATTGCGCATAAGTTTCTCCGCCTGCGCGGCACTTTGCTGCAGCAGATTGTAGTTGTCACCGAAAATCTTCACCTCGATAGGCTGCGGCGTACTCATCAAGTCGCCCAGCAAATCAGCGATGCGCTGTCCGAATTCAATAGTCATCACCGGGACTTTTGCCGAGATCTTTTTTCGCAGTACACTGATCACCTCAGGTGTCGTATGCTTGCGATCTTTCTTCAGCTGTATGAGATAATCGCCGTAATTGCAGGGCGCCGTAATGAACGACATGCCCAAAGCCGTGCGCCGCGAATAGGTCTCCACATCCGGATTGGCCATGATGATCTTCTCCATCTGCCGGCACATTCGATCGGTCTCCTCAATATCCGTTCCCGAAGGCGAGTGATAATCCAATACAATCGTACCTTCGTCAAGATCGGGCAGGAAGCCGGTCTGCATGTTGTTATAAGCCAAATATCCTCCCGACAAAAGCGTCAGAACAAACAACGCCGCTACCCAAGGCTTGCGATAAAGCCACGTCAGCCAAGCCACCTTGTTGACAGCAGCTGTCTCGATTTCCTTATCATCATGAATAGTCCTGTCCAAACTCTGTGGTCTGAGACGTTTCTTGTAACCTATCGACAAATGCAACACAGGCAGCAGCAACCACGTTACGAGAAACGACGCCACCATGGTGATCTGCATGGTGTCAGACAGCTCTTTGAAGAAACTGCCGGCGAGTCCGCTCATCAATCTGAAGGGAAAATGGATGACGATGGTTGACAATGACGAGGCAATCATCGCGGGAAACAGATTGCTGATGGCCTGCTTTACAGCAAAGAACTTGTCGATGGCAGGATTCTCCTCGTGTTCTCGGTAAATCTGTTCGATGATCACTATCGCATCATCGATAATCAACCCCACGGACGCCGCTATCGCGCCCAGCGACATAATGTTGATGGTAATTCCTGCCAGATAAATGAAGAGGACACTCAACGCAATCGTTACGGGAATGGTCAGAATCACTACGAGACTCGCTCGCCAGGTTCGAAGGAAGAGAATCATGACGATGATGGCGAGGAACAGTCCTTCGTAGATCGTCTTCATCACACTGTGGATGCTGTCTCCCACAAAAGCGCTCTGGTTGTAATAGGGTTTCAGCTCGTAACCGGCCGGTAGCAATGCCTGCGCCTCTTTGGCTTTCACCTCGACATCCTTCGCAAAATCCAGGAGATTAACGCCGGGCTGTTTGACCAAATCAATGAGTACGGCATCGTTGCCGTCAGCATTGATCTTGAGAAACTCCTGCTGTTCCTGCACTTCAACGCGGGCAACATCGCTGAGTTTCACCTTTCGTATTCCGTCATTGCGGATAACTGTGTTGGAAAGTTCGTCGAGTGTATTGATTCGCGTGTCGGTCAGTGAGAGATAGAGTCGATTATATGCCGCCACGTTCCCATTCTCCAAAACGAAGTTCGTACCGTTGAGCGCATCCTTGATCTTAGACGGCGTGATACCGAGCGCCGTCATCTTGGCTACATCGGGAATCACCACGAACTCCTTCGCCTTTCCACCGTGAACAACCACGTTGCTCACACCTTCAACCCGCGAAAAGACAGGACGCACGATTAAATTGCCCACGTCACGAAGTTCGATGCGGCTGTGCGTCTTGCTCTCCAATGTAAATCCGTAAACCGGATAAAGTGACTGGTTCGTGGCCTCGGTTGAAATGATTGTGCCAGGAGGCAGGAATCCCTTGATCTCGTTGATACGGCTCTCAAGCTGTGTCTTCAATGCATAGATATCCAGTCCCCACTTGAAATAGACATCAATATCGCTGCTGCCACGTCCCGTATAACTCTTCACAATCGTGACGCCAGGCACTTTCTTCACCGCACTCTCCAATGGTTTGGTCACAGTGATCATCATTCGGTCGATCGGTTGCTGACCGGCATCGGCGATCACGGTGATTCGAGGGAAGAGCACTTCGGGAAAGAGATTCGTCTGCATCTGCATATAGCAATAGATGCCGGCCAAGAGAATGAGCAGACCGACAAACATAATCGGTTTGCTGTATATCTGATGGAAACACTTCTTCTGTATCGGATTCATAACGGATGTTCTATTTTACGACCCTTACTTTGTCACCCTCCTGCAATTGATAACTGCCAGTCGTCACAATTCTATCGCTTTGAAAAAGCGTCGGCGACAACACCTCCATCTCATCTACATTACTGTTGCCAACGGTGACTGCCACCTTCTTCACACTGTTGTCACGGTTCACGACGAGAATCCAAAACGAAGTCATGTTATCATCACTTTGTATGGCCGCTTTGGGCAATATCTGAAGGTGTTTCCCTGTGTTGCGTATTTTCAGCATAGCCTTTGCGCGCAATCCTTCTGGCAAAAAAGATACTTTGGCATGTGCCGGCACCTGCTGTACCTGAGCAGTCACGTCCATCGTAGCCAACGGCGTTGACAACAAAGCATCCACTGTGCGTCCATCAGGCAAAGCAATCCAGCAGGAAGTACCGGGCTGAGCGTATCGCATGTCTTCCGTTGGGACATCCACTTCGAACACCTCGCTGCCGGTATTGGCGATGGAACACAATGGAGAGCCTTCGGTGACGTATCCGCCCGATTGTTGCTGTACTTCCGTGATGACACCCGACGTACTTGCCGTTACATTCACCACGCCCATATTTCTTCCACCCATCATATCGCCACCCAGTGCCTGACGTTCCTTGCTCTCCAGTTGATACAGTTTCTGTCCGAAATGCACAATCGTTCCCGGCTGCACATAACAAGCCGTGATAAATGAAGAGTTGGGTGCAGTGACCACGTTCTTTCTCAGAAACGCCGTCACTGCGGTAAGCTCAATCTCACTGTCTATATGTCCGTAAGAAACCGTCGTCACTGAGACATCTGTGACATGCGGCTGTTCCGTTGTATCGTCGGTCTGCACCTTTCCGCTGCAACTCATAAGAGTAAGGACTGTAAAAGCTAAGATTGTAATTCTTTTCATATCTGCTTTCTAAAGTTACCAGTTATAATAGTTATATGCGTTGACGGCCAACTGGCGATTGGCCTCGACATTCATCTTCTGCTGCTGCGCTGAGATGACATTTTTCAACGTGGTTATATAATCGAACACCGACATCTGTCCGGCGCGTATCTCCTTCTGACTCATGTCGAGCAACCGATTGTATTCGTTCAGCTGCGTATCGAGCAGATGCAAGCGCGTATCAAAATCACGAATGGTTGACAAACATTGGTTCAGACGAATCTGGTTTTGAGTCAGCAGATTGTTTTTATAGATAGAGATAGAAGAGAGCGCGGCTTCGGTCTCGCGACGTTTGATCTTCTTCAAGCTTCCGTCTGAAAGCAGCATGGTGAAGGTCAAGCCGGCACTGAAGCCGAAGTTCTTGTACATCGTGTCGTAATGTGTTGTCTGCATTCCGGAATTGAGGAAGAGACTCAACTGCGGTTTGTATCTCGTCTCAAACACACGTTGCGTTGCAAGGGCATTGATGCTGTCAAGATCGTATTTCGTCAGGAACTGTGAATAACCGCTTTCTGTTGTCTTGTCAAGCTGGATCTTCTCCAACGCTACCGTTTCCGTATCACGAATACAGCACAAAGCATTGAGCTCCATCAGATGGTTATAATACGATTGTGCACATGCAGTCTTCGTCTCATCGTTCACATTCTGTTCGATACGAATCATCTGGATGTCCGATTGCTTTGCCTGCCCTGCATAGGCCAGCTTAGTGATAAAATCCGCCTGTGTCGAAAGGAGCTGTGAGACGCTGTCAGCATAATCCGCCTGTCTTTTGTCAAGCAGACAGAGAATATATTGATCGACGACATTCCGCTCGATGTCATGGCGGTTCAGCTTGATGTTGTTTTTAAGAATATCCTGCTGGACGTTGAGCTGCTTCTCTGCATCTTTATATACATTGCTGCCGAGGAGAGGCTTCTGCCACGTCACACCATATTGCAGACTTCCATTGCTCGCTCCGAGATCGTAGCCGTAATAATCGGTGGCTGATTGCGCATTCCACTTGAACGATGTCGTCCCGTTATCCTTTGATAAGATCGGGACAAACAGATAGTTGCCCGAGAGTAACGTTTGGGCGTGAGTATAAACATTCTTCAGATATTGCCTTTCATTATCCAAAATAGCCGTTTGGTTATGCTCATCCATCATGAGCGGGCTGCTCTGAAAAGCCTTCTCGAGATAGAAATCGAGCGAACGTCCTCCCGTTTGAGCTTCTGACAGGGTACAAATCACTAAAAACACGACAAAAAGAATAGAATGTCTTCTCATACTTTCCTGTTTTTTGGCGCAAAACTAAAGTATGATTTAGAAGAAATTTTGAATTTAAGAATAACATATCAGCATATCCCGGACATTCAACCATTCAGCGACCGATACAATTCATCCGTCTCCCAAATTCAAGTTATTAAACGAAAGATAATGTGAAGAAAAGGATTTTATTTACCTTTGCACAAAGTACGATAACCAACGACGACACTTATGTTTAGACGAACCCTTTTTCTTCTGACTTTTCTGATATCTGCCATCACAGCAGTTCATGCTCAGCACATCGCACTGAAGAACAACATTCTTGTAGATGCTATGACTGCGCCCAATCTCTCTGTGGAAGCTACTATCGCACGCCATTTCTCCATTGACATCTCCGGCGAATACTGCGGATGGGATTTCAATGACACCAAATCGCTCAAGCATTGGACTGCCCGCCCGGAATTCCGCTATTGGCTCAACAAGAGTATGGATGGATGGTTTGCCGGACTTCACGGTATCTATTCCGATATAAACTACAGCGGACTGGACATGCTCTATGGTATGAAGAAAGGTTATGCCTACGACGGTTATAATTATGGCGGCGGACTCACACTGGGTTATCAGTTTTATCTCTCACCTCATTGGAATCTTGAACTTTCAGCCGGTGCAGGATATCTTCACTTCGATTACGATAAACATTATGTCGGTACAGGTGGTCTCGTCGGTCACTATAAAAGAGATTACTACGGTCCAACCTGCGCTGCCATCAGTTTCTGTTATATCATCAATTAATCACATTGAATCATGAAAAGAATTATCATTCTCTTACTCGCTATCACTCCATTCCTCGCATCTGCACAAGTCCAAATAAGAACTTTTCAAGGGAAGGTTACAGTCCATGTCAACGAAGCAAAGATTAAAGCGGATAACTCCGGTCTGGTAGATCTGGAGTTCACGCTTTGCAACCTCGACGTTCGCAGTCGTCAGAGACTGGTGCTCACTCCTATTCTCTTCAACGGGAAAGATTCGTTGCGTCTTGCCCCGATCATGGTGAATGGCGACATGCGTCAACACCAATACTGGCGCAACATCCGTCTGCATGGAAAAGATGCTGAAGAAGCTGAGGCATTCACCGTCCTTCGAAATGAGGGTGACAAAATCATTACGGTTCCCTATCTTGCCACTGCTCCCGCAAAGCCTTGGCTCAAAAGAGCAGGAATGGTATTGGAAGGTAAATACATCACCGACACCGGCCGCTGCGAGCTGTACGTTACGGACAAACTCACCAACAGCATTTTCTAAAAACTTGCAGGTAGATCCATATTACCAACGATAATCGCTGGCGTTAAGTCTCTCATCAAGGAAAAGGCG
>Ga0116193_1004096_pt1 | contig 10241 bp, 9 predicted proteins | sample AD_UKC115_MetaG_FD_89892 | JGI IMG/M metagenome (GOLD analysis project Ga0116193, IMG submission 89892) | Active sludge microbial communities of municipal wastewater-treating anaerobic digesters from Hong Kong - AD_UKC115_MetaG | ecosystem: Engineered > Bioreactor > Anaerobic > Digestate | place...
ACCTGCCTGCAGAGGCGGACATCAACCTGGCGGGCATCGACCTGTCCGACGAAGCGCGGGCCAAGCTATTCGGCTACGACCGGGATGGCTGGCGGGCGGAATTCGCCAGCATCGGCGACTACCTGGATGAATACGGGCCGCGGATGCCGGAGGCGTTGAAGGTCGAGCAGGGACGCATCGCTGCAGATCTGGATTAAAGGATTCTGCTGCACTGCGGCGGTTTTCAGGGGGGTCGGGGGTTGCCAATCTGAATGCGTATTGGCCTCCCTGAATTGCGGTTCAGGGGCTTGTTAAAGAATTGTTGCCTGTTCTATAGTCAATGAGTCGGGCCGGTTGAGGCCGGGCGTACATGTACATCTTTGGTCACAACTGTCCCTATGGGGGTTACAAAACATGGCTTCTAATTATCTTGCCAAAGGCCTGAAGCGGAGCGCGCTCACTCTTGCGCTGGGTTTGTGTTTCGCTGGTGGCGTGCAGGCGCAAAGCACCACCGGTGGCATCTACGGTACGGTGCCGGCTGGCTCTTCCGTGACCGTCACGAGCAATAGCGGTTTCAGCCGCACCGTGACTGCCGATGCAAACGGCCGCTACAACATCAACAACCTGCCGGTCGGCAGCTACACCGTCACTTCGGGCGACAACAAGCGCGAAATCACCGTGACGGTCGGTTCCGGTTCGAACGTTTCCTTCACTGGCGATACCGCCACCCTGGAAACCGTGACCGTCACCGGTGCCGCCGGTGTCGATCCGATCGACATCACCGGCGTCGACACCCGCAGCGTCCTGACCGCGCAGCAGCTGGAGCGCCTGCCGCTGGCGCGCTCGGCCGAAGCCATCGCGCTGCTGGCCCCGGGTGCTGTCTCCGGTGCCGCCGGCTTCTTCGGTGGCCTGGTGTCCTTCGGCGGTTCGGGCGTGTCCGAGAACGCGTACTACGTCAACGGCTATTTCACCGGCGAACCTCTGTCCAACCTGGGCGGCTTCTCGCTTCCCTACGGCTCGATCGAGCAGCAGGAAACCTTCATCGGCGGCTACAGCGCGAAGTACGGCCGCTCCGACGGCGGCGTGATCAACCAGATCGGCAAGCGCGGTACCAATGATTGGCACTTCGGCGGCCAGGTGACCTACACCCCGAAGAACCTGCGTGGCAGCGCCACCGACCTGTACCTCCCGAACATCGATTTCAGCGAAGCCAATTCGAACCCGAACCTGCCGCATACCTGCGGTGACGGTGGCGATGAGCTGTGCCAGTACTCGTACGAAACCCCCGAGAACGCGGGCAAGCTCTACTCGCGCGGCAAGGAATCCAACGCGTGGAGCCATTCTTACAGCCTGTACGCGGGTGGCCCGATCATCAAGGATCGCCTGTTCTTCTACGGCGCCGGTGAGTGGACCAAGAACGAATCCACCAATGCCCCGAACCTGCTCGCGACCAAGCGTCGGACCGATACCACCACCGACGTGCCGAAGTTCTACGGCAAGTTGGACTGGAGCATCACCGACAACCACTTCCTGGAACTGACCTACCTGCAGCAGAAGACCGATACCTCGGGCAGCTTCTACAGCTACAACTTCAATGCAGGCACCACCGGCGCCCTGATCGGGAATTCCGCGCCGGACAGCGCCTGGCAAAAGAACCAGTACGCCATCCTCAAGTACTCCGGTTACCTGACCGACAACCTGACCCTCAGCGCCACCTATGGCCAGGGCAGGCTGCAGGTGCTGAACCAGCCGTACCTGATCGGCAACATGCCGCTGATCAGCAGCGCGACCCTGCAGAACCCCGCCTACAACGGCGGTACGCCGCGCACCAACCCGATCGCCGGTTTCCAGGGTCGTGACGCGCAGGACGACACCAAGGGCCTGCGTGCCGACTTGGAATGGGTGGTTGGCGACCACACGCTGACCTTCGGTCTCGACAACATCAAGTTCGAGGCCAAGGACGAGGGTGTTACCCAGTTCATCGACCGCTTCATCTACGGCCGCAGCACGGCTTCGAACATCGTCAGCGGTCACGTGGGTTCGGCCGTGTCGGCCAGCAACCCGCGCGGTTACTACGTGTACAAGTACCTGCTCAACACGGCCACCAGCATGACGCTGGACCAGAAGGCGTGGTACATCGAAGACCGCTGGCAGGTGACCGATAACCTGCTGTTGTCGCTGGGTATCCGCAACGACCAGTTCACCAACTCGAACAACGTCGGCGAGAAGTACCTCGATGCCAAGAACCAGTGGGCTCCGCGCCTCGGCTTCGCTTGGGACGTGCTCGGCGATTCGTCGATGAAGGTCTTCGGTAATGCCGGCCGCTACTTCCTGGCCATGCCGAACAACGTCGCCATCCGCGGCGCGTCGGCCTCGACCTTCACTCGCGAATACTTCACCTACACCGGCATCGACGCCAATGGCGCCCCGACCGGCCTGACGCCGATCCCGCGCGTTGATGGCGGCAGCGGCCCGTATTCGGCCAACGGCGAGTACGGCCAGCCGATCGACGTGCTGTCGTTCGCTCCGTCCGACCTGAAGAACATGTACCAGGACGAGTTCATCCTGGGCTTCGAGACGATGCTGACCGACAAGTGGATGATCGGCGCCAAGCTGACCCACCGCGCCCTGAAGTCCGCGATGGACGACATCTGCGACCCGGCCCGCATGGCCGCGAAGCTCGAGCACATGGAAGCCGGTCTTTCGGACAAGGTGGAAATCCCGGGCTGCTTCATGTTCAACCCGGGCGGCACCAACACCTTCAGCCTGGCGAACATCGATGCGCAGGGCCACAGGACCGGTAGCCGCACCGAGGTGGTCATGACCGCCGACGACTGGGGCTTCACCGACAGCATGAAGCGCACCTACGCCGGCCTGGACATCTACCTGGAGCGTCCGTTCGACGGCAAGTGGGAAGCCCGCGTCGACTACACCTTCAGCAAGAGCCGCGGCAACATGGAAGGCCAGGTGAAGTCCGAGTTCGGCCAGGACAACATCTCCAAGACCCAGGACTGGGACGTGGCGGAGATGATGCAGTACGCCTACGGCTACCTGGCCAACGACCGTACCCACCAGCTGAAGGTTCGCGGCAGCTACATGATCACGGACGAGTGGATGATCGCGGGCAACTACCGCATCAACTCGGGTAGTCCGTTCAGCTGCCTCGGCTACTTCAACACCGGTTCCATCGACGAGAACTCGTCGGCCGGCGACCCGATCGGCTATGGTTCCTCCTACCATACCTGCCTCGGCGAGATCGCGACCCCGGGCGCCAAGCGCAACCCGTGGAACCGTACGCTGGATCTGGGCCTGAGCTACAGCCCGGCTTTCCTGGACAAGAAGCTCACCCTGGGCGTCCAGGTGCGCAACGTGTTCAACGACAACGCCGTTCTGCAGTCGAACGTGACCTCCGAGGTGTCGCCGTACACCATCTCGAACACTTTCATGCTGTCGCAGGGTCGCCAGACCCCGCGTACCGTGGTGTTCACCGCGTCCTACGACTGGTAATGAAGCGTCAGGGCATGGCGCTCGGATGATCGCCATGTCCCCGTAGCAAATTGAACCGGCCTTCGCGAGAAGGCCGGTTTTTTTTGTTTAAACGTTCGGCGGCAGACGCGCATCACAAGCACTATGCTGATGCAGACCATGCCGATGCCGCCCCCTGTCGAAAGCGACATCGCCCCGTTCGATGCGGGCGAGGACGCCATCCTGGTGCGTCGGGCGGCCTCGGCGGACGTGACCGCTTTCGAAGCCTTGTACCGCCGCCACCATCGCCGCGTGCATGGCGTGATCCTGCGCCTGGTCGGCCAGGCCAGCGCGCGGGCTGAGGACCTGACCCAGGAAGCCTTCGTGCGCGCCTGGCAGGCGCTGCCGAGTTTCCGCTTCGAGAGCGCGGTCTCGACCTGGTTGCACCGGCTGGCGGTGAACACCGCGCTGATGGAGTTGCGCGCGCGTCGCAGCCGCCCGCTGGCGGACGACGACGAGGACGCGCTGGAATCGCTGTCGATGCCGGACACCGCCGGCCGCGCCGTGCTCGGCCGCGACCTCGAGCGTGCGGTCGCGAGCCTGCCGCCGCGCGCCCGCGCGGTGCTGGTGCTGCACGACGTGGAAGGCTGGAAGCACGAGGAAATCGCCGAGGAACTGGGCATGGCGGTCGGCAGTTCCAAGGCGCAGTTGCATCGCGCGCGCGGCTTGCTGCGCACGCGGATCGGAGAATCGGCATGAACGAACAGATCGACCAGGCCCCGCACCCCATCGGCGAAGCGGAGCTGCGGATGGCCCTGCGCGGCCTGCGCCGGGATGCCGAACCCGGCAGCGACTTGTGGCCCGGCATCGCGGCGCGCATCGCGGCATTGCCGCGGCCTGCGCAAGCGGCGCCGGCGCGGCCCGAACGGCGCTGGTTGTGGCCGCTGGCGACCGCGGCATCGCTGCTGCTCGCCGTCGGCCTGAGCTGGAAGACGCAGCCGGATGTTCCGTCGCCGGCGGTGTCCGGCGCCGCCATCGCCACGACCGCCGCCGCGGCGGGGAAGAAGGCGCCGCTGGTGCAGCGCGAGGCCGACACCCTCACCGTGCAGTACCAGGCGGCGCTGCGCGAGCTCGACGCGCATGCGGTGCCTGCCGGCTGGCAGCCTGGCCTGGAGGCGCTGGACCGCAGCGCCGCCGAGATCCGCGTCGCGCTGCGACGCGACCCGAACTCGCGCCTGCTGCTGCAGCGGTTGCGCGATACCTACACCCGCCGGCTCGCCCTGTCGCGCCGCGCGCTCTACGCCTGAAGGAGCCGAAGATGTCCCCGTCGTTCAAACGCCCGATCCTCAGCGCGTCGATCCTGGCCCTGGCCTGCATCGCCGCATTCCCGGCGCTTGCCGCCACCCCGATCGACCAGAGCCGCCCGCTGGATCCGCGCGGCCGCGTCGAGATCGACAACCTGAAGGGGCGCGTCGAAGTGCGTGCCTGGGACCGGCCGGAAGTGAAGATCACCGGCAGCCTCGGCGCCGGCGTCGAGAAATTCTCGGTGGACGGCGACAAGGGCGCGCTGCACATCGAAGTGAAGTACCCGAACCGCTCGAACAACGCCGAGCCGACCGTCCTGGTGGTGCAGGTGCCGCTGCAGGCGGAGCTGGAAGTCAGCACGGTCTCGGCGAACATCGACGTGCACGGCGTGGCCCCGCGCGAACTGTCGCTGGAATCGGTGAGCGGCGACATCGTCGCCAACGGCGCGCCGCGCCGCGCCTCGGTGGAATCGGTGAGCGGCGACGTGGTGCTGACCTTCAACAGCGGCGACGTGGATGCCAGCGCGGTCAGCGGCGACCTGAGCCTGAGCGGTCGCCTCAACGGCGAGGTATCGGTGGAGACCGTGTCCGGCAACATGCGCGTGGACAGCAAGGGCGAGCGCCTGCGCAAGTTGTCCGCGAGCACCGTGTCCGGCGACGTCGAACTGAAGCTCGGGCTGGCCCCGGATGGCGAGGTCAGCATGGAAAGCGTCAGTGGCGACCTCACCCTGGTCGCGCCGCGCGACCTGTCCGCGGAGGTCTCCGGCGAAAGCTTCAGCGGCGAACTGAGCGCGCCGGGCGCGAAGATCGAGCGCGAGGAATTCGGTCCCGGTTCCAGCTTCCACACCCGCTACGGTGCGGGCAAGGGCGAGGTGCGGATCGAGACCTTCTCCGGCGATGCGACGCTGCGGCTGCAATAGCGCATCGCCCCGATTCCCCGACCCGAAAGCACGAAGGCCGCACGATGATGCGGCCTTTCGTTTGCGGCGATGGGCAGGGCTTACAGGTCCTGCTGGTAGCGCACGTACGGCACGGTGCCTTCGCCATCCTGGGTGCCGGTGGCCGAGAACGGGTTCTTGCCACTGGTCACCACGTTGTCGGCGCCCACGCTGAGCTGGCCGCTCCACGGCGTGCGCCAGGTCAGGCCCAGGCCCAGGCCCTTCCAGACGTTGCTCTCGCCCGGCACGTTGACGACGCGGCCGACGATGTTCGCGCCGAACGAACCGAAGCCGCCGCCGATGCTCAGGCTGCGGGTGTTCCACTGGTCGGCGATCTGCGGCACTTCCGCGGCCGGGACCAGGCGCGCGCGGGCGACCGTGCCGCCGACGCTGACGTAGGCCTCGCGGCCGATGTTCTTTTCGGCGAGCAGCGAGAAATCGCTGGACTCGACCTTGCCGGAACGCAGGTTCGGCGACAGCCAGGCGGGCAGGGTGTCGCGGCCGTTGCCGATCGCCACGCCCAGCTTGCCGCCGCCGCGGCTGATGCTGGCGCCTGCGCTGCTGTGGCGGCTGATGTTGCCGCTGTTATCGCCGTTCACGGTGGCCATCACGCAGTTGTCTGCGAGTTGGCCGATGGCGGAGGAGATCCCGCTCTGGCGATCGCAGACGAGTGCGAGCGAGTCACCGGCCTGCACGCCGTAGGTCGCTTCCAGGGTGGTGCTGCCGAAGCGCCAGCGGGCGCCTGCGCCGGTTCCGGTGGTGGCCGGTTCCAACAACAGGAAGGCTTCAAGCTTGCCGCTGTCCTTGTTCAACACCGGCACCAATGCGGCATCGCGCTTGGCCTTGGATTGCGCATGCGCGGCGCCGCTGGCGAAGGCCAGGGCGAGTACGGCAGCAGCAATGGGCGTGAGGCGCGTGCGCATGGCGTGTGATCGGGCGTGTCGGATCTAAAGACAGGTCGCGAGACGCGAAGTTCCTTTCCCCGGGTCAGCCGAGTCTAGTCGATTTATGATTCTTTAACAATACGCACTTTGGCCGAAGCTGCAGGATGGCGTGCCTGCGCAAGCATCACTGGATGCCCGGCGCGGCGGGGAGTTCGGCCCCGGCTTCGCGGAACAGGGCGGCGACTTCGCCCGCATCGAAACGGTAATCCTGGCCGCAGAACTCGCAGCGGACCCGTGCCTCGCCGCCGCCGGCTTCGATCGCGGCCGAGGCCTCATCCCGGCCCAGCGAGACGATCATCGCCGCCACCCGTTCGCGCGAGCAGGAGCAGCCGAAGCGCAAGGGCTTCGTCCCCATGGATTCGGGCGATTCCTCGTGGAACAGGCGATGGACCAGCTCGTCCGGGGCCAGCGCCAGCAATTCGTCGCTGCCCAGGGTCTCGAACAGTGCGCCGATCCGGTTCCAGCCGTCTTCGTCGCCTTCGTCGCCGGGCAGTTTCTGCAGCATCAGGCCGGCCGCGTGGCCGCCGTCGCAGGCCAGCAGCAGGCGGGTCGGCAGTTGTTCGGAGCGGCGGAAATAGCCCTCGAAGGCTTCGCCGAGGTTGTCGGCATCGAGTTCGACAAGGCCCTGGTAGCGGATCGGTTCGCGACCGCCCAGCGACGGATTCTCGATGGTGATCGCCAGCATGCTGTCGTCGCCGAGGCTGCGCAGGTAGCGCGCAGGCGGCCTGCCGCCGCCTTCCAGCATGTCCTCGTCGAGCTGGGCGATGCCGCGCAGGGTGCCGGCGGCCGTGCATTCGGCGAACAGGGTGCGCAGCACGCCCTGGCCGCGCAGTTGCACGGACAGCCTGCCCTCGACCTTGGCATGGCCGGTGAACAGCGCGGCGGCGGCGGTGGCCTCGCCGAGCAGTTCGGCCACGGCCTGCGGATAGGCCGCGCGCGCGGCCATCGCCTGCCAGGTGTCGTCCAGGCGCACCGCCACGCCGCGCACGCCGGCGGTCGGCAACAGGAAACGGAGCTGGATGTCGTGGTTCTGGGTCATGTCGAATACCGTAAGTCGCCCGGCCTGCGGATAATGCGCGGGCCAGCGGGAGGAATGGGGATGATCGGCGATATGGGGCGCGAAGGCGGGGTTCGCAAGGCGATGGACGCATGAACGAAGCCGTGGTGGCGCCGCGACGCAGGCGCTGGCGTGCGTGGTTGTGGAAGCTGCCCTTGGCCTTCATCGCCTTCAGCGTGTTGCAGGTGCTGGTGCTGCGCGTCGTCGACCCGCCGTTCTCGATGTTCATGGCCGCCCGCCAGCTGGACGCGGCGCTTGCCGGCGATTTCGCTTTCCGCATCGCCCACGACTGGCGCGACCTCGACCGGATCTCGCCGAACCTGCCGCTGGCGCTGGTGGCATCGGAAGACCAGAACTTCGCCAGGCACAACGGCTTCGACTTCGCCGCGATCGAGAAGGCGCAGGCGCACAACGAGAAGATGATCGAGCGCGCGGAGAAGCGCGGCAAGCCGGTGCGCCGCCTGCGCGGGGCCAGCACGATCAGCCAGCAGACCGCCAAGAACCTGTTCCTGTGGCAGGGCGTCGGCCCCACCCGCTGGCTGCGCAAGGGATTGGAGGTCTGGTACACCGCGCTGATCGAACTGCTGTGGCCGAAGCGGCGGATCCTGGAGGTGTACGCCAACATCGCCGAGTTCGGCGACGGCATCTATGGCGCGCAGGCGGCGGCGCGCAGCTTCTTCCGCAAGGATGCCTCTGGACTCTCGGCGGCCGAGGCGGCGCGGCTGGCGGCGGTGCTGCCCAGCCCGAAGCGCTACGACGCGGCGCGTCCCGGCCCCTACGTGCAACGCCGCACCAACGCCATCCAGCGGCAGATGCGCTACATGGGTGGCAGCGGTTACCTGCGCACGCTGGACTGAACATCGTCGGCCCAAGCTGGCATACCATCGCCGCATGCAGGACATCGCGCCGCAACACGACTGCCTGACCCTGGTGATCGCCGCGTACAACGAGGCGGATGCGCTGCCTGCATTGCAGCCGCGGATCGCCGCCGCGCTGGACCTGGCCGAAAGCGAAGGACTGGAAGCGCGCGTGCTGTACATCGACGACGGCAGCCGCGACGCCACCTGGGACGTGCTGCGCGGGCTCGCCGCGCGCGACCCGCGGATCGGCCTGCTGCGCTTGTCGCGCAATTTCGGCAAGGAGGCCGCGCTCACCGCGGGGCTGGACCGGATCGAACGCGGCGCCGCGCTGATCCTCGATGCCGACGGCCAGGATCCGCCGGAATTGCTGCCGCAGTTCATCGCCAAGTGGCGCGAAGGTTTCGACGACGTGCACGGCACCCGCCTCGAGCGCGACGGCGAAGGCCTGCTCAAGCGGGCGACCGCGCACGGCTTCTACCGCGTGATGGGGATGTTGTCGAAGACGCCGGTCCCGCGCGATACCGGCGATTTCCGCCTGCTCTCGCCGCGCGCGCTGGCCGCGTTGCGCGAACTGCGCGAACGCCACCGCTTCATGAAGGGCCTGTTCGGCTGGATCGGCTTCAACCAGGTGGCGATTCCCTACCACCGCGAGGCGCGCCTGGCAGGGCGCAGCAAGTTCGGTTTCTGGAAGCTGTGGAACTTCGCGCTGGAGGGCATCACCAGCTTCAGCACCGCGCCGCTGCGGGCGGCGACCTACCTCGGCATCGCCACCGCGTTCGTCGCCTTCGTGTATGGCGCGTGGATCATCGCCAAGGCCCTGCTGTGGGGCGACCCGGTCGCCGGCTGGCCGACCATGATGGCGGTGATCCTGTTCCTGGGCGGCGTGCAGCTGGTCGCGCTGGGCCTGATCGGCGAATACCTGGGCCGGCTGTACGAGGAGTCCAAGCAGCGCCCGCTGTACCTCGTCGACAGCTGGCTGCCCGCGACCGGAGTATCCTCGCAACGGCACCCGATCCCGCAAGGAGCAAGCCATGCGCACGGTAAGGCAGCTGCTGGAAACCAAGTCGCCTGAGATCCATTCGATCGCGCCCGGCGCGCCGGTGATCGATGCGATCCGGCTGATGGCCGAACGCCGGATCGGCGCGCTGCTGGTGATGGAGGGCCCGCGCCTGGCCGGGATCCTGTCCGAGCGCGATTACGCGCGCAAGGTGGTGCTGCAGGGGCGTTCGTCGAAGGACACGCCGGTGCGCGACATCATGACCGCCGAGGTGATCAGCGTCGGCCCGCAGGATTCGACCGACCACTGCATGCAACTGGTCACGGACAGCCGCATCCGCCACCTGCCGGTGGTCGATGATGGGCAGGTGATCGGCGTGGTGTCGATCGGCGACCTGGTCAAGGCGGTCATCGAGGAACAACGGCAGGAGCTGGACCACCTGCAGCGTTACATCGCGTCGTAGCGCCTCCATCGGCCGGGGCGGAGGCCGCGCAGTCAGGGCCGGGGCAGCACCTGCGCCATCACCGCCAGATAGTGGCAGAGGCTGCCGCCGAGCACGAACAGGTGCCAGACCGCGTGCGAGTAGCGCATTTGCGGGCGGTGGTAGAACACGGTGCCCAAGGTATAGGACAGGCCGCCGGCCAGCAGCCAACCCAGCGTCCAGGCATCCAGCGCGGCCAGCATCGGCTTGGCCGCG
>Ga0116193_1004097_pt1 | contig 10241 bp, 7 predicted proteins | sample AD_UKC115_MetaG_FD_89892 | JGI IMG/M metagenome (GOLD analysis project Ga0116193, IMG submission 89892) | Active sludge microbial communities of municipal wastewater-treating anaerobic digesters from Hong Kong - AD_UKC115_MetaG | ecosystem: Engineered > Bioreactor > Anaerobic > Digestate | place...
ATTTAATTTTAATACTTTGTATGATAGTGTTCAAATGAATAGTTATCAATTAAAAATTAAGTTGAATGCCGCACATTATTTTCCTTTAAATAAGTACGCTGTTTTAAAAACAGCTTTACAAAGTGGGTTAATTCAAAGTCATTCTGTTTTTAGAAATGAAATGTTTCAAATAGGAGGTTTAAAATTATTAAGAGGCTTTGACGAAGAAAGTATTTTTACAGACAAATATGCTGTTGCAACTGCTGAATATCGTTATTTATACGGATTAAATGCTTATTTCAATGCCTTTATAGATGCAGGATTTACTTACAATTCTTTATTAAACAAAAACTATAATTACTTAGGTTTTGGCGGAGGAATTTCTTTTGAAACAAAGCAAGGAATATTCAATATTGCTTTAGCAGTAGGTAAAAGAAATGACGAATCATTCAGTTTTCGTCAATCCAAAATTCATATTGGCTTTGTTAGCCTGTTTTAGTGATAATAATAATATTTCCTAAGCTTACTAATAGGTATAGGCCTATTTGTATTTAGGCTAAAAACATTACTGCCATTATATTTGCAAACTTATTTTGTAGAAATAAATTTCACTTTATGTTTAATAGTTTATCGGAAAAATTAGAATCAGCTTTTAAAAACCTAAAAGGGCAAGCTCGTATTAATGATCTAAATATTGCAAATACTGTAAAAGATATTAGACGTGCATTATTAGATGCTGATGTAAATTTTAAAATTGCAAAAGAATTTACCGATAAGGTTAAAGACAAAGCCATTGGCTCTAAAGTGTTGAATGCTGTAAGTCCTGGGCAACAAATGGTAAAAATTGTTCAAGATGAGCTTACAGAATTAATGGGTGGCGAACCTGCAGAATTTAATATTAATGGCAACCCTGCTGTTATTTTAATTGCTGGTTTACAAGGTAGTGGTAAAACTACTTTTACAGGAAAATTAGCTACTTATTTAAAAACACAAAAAGGCAAATCTCCTTTAGTGGTTGCTGCAGACATTTACAGACCTGCAGCTATAGATCAATTAACTGTTTTAGCAGAACAAATTGCTGTTGATATTTATAAAGAACCAGAAACAAAAGATGCCGTTTTAATTGCTCAAAATGCAATTAAAGAAGCAAAAGCAAAAAACAAAAATGTTGTTATTATAGATACTGCTGGTCGTTTGGCTATTGATGAAATAATGATGACAGAAGTAGCCAATATTAAAGCTGCAGTAAACCCTACAGAAATTTTATTTGTTGTAGATAGTATGACAGGGCAAGATGCTGTAAATACTGCAAAAGCATTTAATGACAGGTTGGATTTTAGCGGTGTAGTTTTAACAAAATTAGATGGTGATACAAGAGGTGGTGCTGCATTGTCTATAAAATACACAGTAAATAAGCCTATAAAATTTATGAGTAGTGGCGAAAAGATGGACACTTTAGATGTGTTCTATCCTAATCGTATGGCTCAAAGAATTTTAGGCATGGGCGATATTACAAGTTTGGTAGAAAAAGCCCAAATGCAGTTCGATGAAGAACAAGCCAAAAAATTAGAAAAGAAAATACGCAAAAACCAATTTGACTTTCAGGATTTTTTAGAACAACTACAACAAATAAAAAAAATGGGCAACCTGAAAGATTTAATGGGTATGATTCCTGGCGTTGGTAAAACTATAAAAGATGTAGATGTAAATAACGATAGTTTTAAAGGTATTGAAGCCATTATACAAAGTATGACACCTGAAGAACGCTCTAACCCAGATTTAATAAGCCCTTCTCGTAAAACACGCATTGCTAAAGGAAGCGGAAAAAATATTAATGAAATAAATGCTTTCTTAAAACAGTTTGAGCAAATGAAAAAAATGATGAGTATGATGAATAAAATGCCAATGGGTGGTGGCTTAAAAAATATGATGAGAGGAATGAAATAAAGTTTAATGTACCACTTCTTTTGTAAAAACAAAATGGTGCATTTGCTTTAAAATTTTTTCCATTTGTTTCATACTTGTTATATCATCTACAACCAATAAAAAGTTTTTAGCTACTTGTTTTAACCTGCCTTTGTTGGTACCTTTTTGTAAAAAGTCTAAAATGTTTTTAAAGGTTTCACTTTCAAAATAAGGGCTATCGTTTTTGTTTACAAAATAGCAACGCATGGTGTTTTCTTTTAAACTCATTTTTTCAAAACCCAATTCTATTGCTAACCAACGACAACGAACAGTTGTAAACAAATCTTCAACTTCATGAGGTATTACACCAAATCTATCAGTCATTTCTTCATACAATAATTGCAACTCATTTTCTTTTTCACAATCATTTAATCTTGTATAAAGTGATAGTCTTTCTGTTATGCTTTCAACATATTCATCAGGAATTAAAATTTGTAAATCTGTATCAATAGTACAATCATTTACATAATCATCTTGCTTACTAATTTCTTCTTTAAAAAGTTCTTTAAAAGATGTTCTTTTTAATTCTCTAATGGCTTCGTTCAAAACTTTTTGATAGGTTTCAAAACCAATATCTGCAATAAAACCACTTTGTGCACCACCAAGCATATCGCCTGCTCCACGAATATCCAAATCTCTCATGGCTATTTGAAAGCCACTTCCTAAATCGCTAAATTGCTCTAAGGTTTGTAATCTTTTTCTGCTTACATCTGGCAAAGTACTTTTTGGCGGAGCTAATAAATAACAAAAAGCTTTTTTATTACTTCTTCCAACTCTGCCTCTCAACTGGTGCAAATCGCTTAACCCAAATTGATGTGCATTGTTGATGATGATGGTGTTTACATTTGGTATATCAACTCCACTTTCTACAATATTTGTACAAACCAACACATCATATTTTTTATCAATAAAGTCTAAAATTTTTTCTTCCAATTTATCGCCTTCCATTTGTCCATGTGCATAAGATATAGAAATATCGGGGCATTGAGATTGAATTATAGCAGCCATTTCTGGCAAGTTTTGTACACGATTATGAATAAAGAAAACCTGCCCTCCTCTCGAAATTTCAAAATAAATAGCATCTCTTATAAACTCAATATTAAACAACTGAACTTCTGTTTGTATAGGTTGTCTGTTAGGTGGTGGCGTATTGATAATGCTTAAATCTCTTGCACCCATTAAGCTAAATTGAAGTGTACGAGGTATGGGTGTTGCTGTTAAGGTTAAACTATCTACATTGGTTTTTAAAAGTTTTAATTTTTCTTTATGTGCTACACCAAATTTTTGTTCCTCATCTACAATTAATAAACCTAAATTTTTAAACTTTACTTCTTTACCCAATAAACTATGTGTGCCAATAATAATTTCTATTTTTCCTTCTGCTACTTTTTGTATCGTTTCTTTTTTTTCTTTAGATGTTTTAAACCTGTTTATGTAATCTATGGTTACAGGAAAATCCTTTAATCTTTCAGAAAAAGTTTTATAATGTTGGAAAGCTAATATAGTTGTAGGTACAAGAATAGCAGCTTGTTTTCCATCTACCACAGTTTTAAATGCTGCACGAATAGCAACTTCTGTTTTTCCAAAACCCACATCACCACAAACCAATCTATCCATTGGGTTTTCGTTTTGCATATCTTTTTTTACATCTGCTACTGCTTTTGCTTGGTCTGGTGTGTCTTCGTAAATAAAACTTGCTTCTAATTCTGTTTGTAAATAATTATCAGGCGAGTGCGAAAAGCCTTGCTGTGCCTTGCGTTGAGCATATAACTTAATTAAATCAAAAGCAATTTCTTTAACCTTCGATTTTGTTTTTTCTTTTAATTTATTCCAAACATCGCTACCTAATTTATTTACTTTAGGTTCTGTGCCTTCTTTGCCTGTGTATTTAGAAATTTTATGTAAGCTGTTTATATTTACATACAAAATATCATTGTCTTTATAAATAATTCTTACTGCTTCTTGCAACTTTCCATTAGCATCAATTTTTTGTAAACCACTGTATTTACCAACGCCATGATCTATATGTGTTACAAAATCGCCAGGTTGCAGTTCTCGTAAGGTTTTTAGCGTAAGGGCTTTGTTTTTATTAAAGGCTTGTTTTACACGATATTTATGATAGCGTTGAAATATTTGATGGTCTGTATAACAAACAATTTTTAAATCATTATCAATAAAACCTTCATGAATGGATATTGGTATAGGAATAAAGTTTATGTCGGTATTTAACTCTTGAAAAATAGAATGTAACCGTTCTAACTGTTTTACTTGTTCTGCAAAAATGTAAATGGTAAAATTATCTGTTTCGTGTTGTTTTAAATTTTGAATGAGTAAATCAAAATTCCTGTTGAACGAGGGTTGTGTTTTGGTATTAAATTCTATTTCAAGATTGGCAAAATGTGGCTTGTAGCCAAATTCTACAATATGCCTTTGCTGTATTTGTCTTTCTGTTGTTGCAGCAGGTACAAAATCTTCCAGCTTGGCTTCTTTTAATATTTTGGTATCATCGTCTTCAACATCTTCTTCTGTATTATTATTGTTGTTGGTTCGTTCAATAAAAAGCCCTAAATCTTCTTCTTGTGTTTCAATTTTTTCTTTAATAACATCCCAATCTTTCAACCAAAGAATTGTGTTGTTGGCTAAAAACTCAAACAAGGTTGTTTTCTCTGAATTTTCAAATTGAGTTTCTACGTTTGGAATAATATTTACTTGCAATATTTTTCTTTCGCTAAGTTGTGTTTCAGGGTCAAAAATTCTAATGCTATCCACTTCGTTGTCAAACAACTCAACCCTGTAAGGCTTTTCATTTCCAAAAGAATAAATGTCTAAAATTCCACCACGCAAAGCAAACTGTCCAGGTTCGTAAACAAAATCAGTTCTTTCAAAACCATACATTACAAACAGCTCCATAATACTGTTTAAGTTAATAGTATCATTGGCTTTAATGCTAATAATATTGCTGCTAAGTGTTTTCGATAAAACTACTTTTTCAAACAAAGCTTCTGGGTAAGTAACAATAATTTTTTTATTTCCTCCAGCAGAAAGTTTGGTTAACATTTCTGTTCTCAACATTACATGTGAGGAATTTAATAAACGAAAATTTTTTCTGTTTTTAAATGATGAAGGGAAATAAAAAATATCTAATGCAGAGGTAAGATTTTCTAAAGTGTTATGAAAATAAGCAGCTTCTTCTGCATCATTCAATACAATTAAATGATTTAATTTTTCTGTTTGTTGATGAAAAAAAATGCTGGAAATTATAAACTCTGCACTGCTACCTTGAATGTTTTTTAAAAATATTTTTTGAGAATTGGGCAATAAAAGTTTATCCACCAGTTGTAAAAGGTGGGGGCTGTGTTTATATTTTTCCTGCAATTCGCCCAAGTTCATACCGAGTAGCAAATATACTTAATTGCTATTTATTTTTTCGTTAGCCCATTGCAATGCAATGGTTAATTGTTCTTCTCTTGTTAAAAAACTATTGTCTAAAACAATAGCATCATCAGCCTTTTTAAGAGGGCTTATTGCTCTTGTGCTATCAATAAAATCTCTTTCTTCTAAATTCTTTTTTACCTCTTCTTTTGTTGTGTTTATATTTTTTTCTATCATTTCTTTCAGCCTTCTTTCTACACGAATATCAATAGTTGCAGTAACAAAAATTTTTAGTTCAGCATCAGGAAAAACAGCAGTACCAATATCTCTGCCATCCATTACCACTCCTTTTGCTTTACCCATTTGTTGTTGTTGTGCTACTGCAAATTCTCTTACATCTTTCAAAGTGCTTACTGTGCTTACGTTTTGGCTTACTTGCATTTCTCTTATCAAGTCTTCTACATTTTCGTTATTCAAATACATATCACTACTTTCTTTTGTAGCATTAAATTTAAAAGTTAGAGAAATATTTTGCAAAGCTTGCTGTACTGCTTGTGGGTTATTGTTATCAATTTTATTTCTTAAAAAATATAAAGTTATAGCTCTGTACATAGCACCACTATCTACAAAAACATAATTTAAAGCATTGGCAAGTTGTTTGGCTAAAGTGCTTTTACCACAAGAAGAATAACCATCAATAGCAATAACAATTTTATTCATGTAGCAATTAATTCTTTTGTATCGTTTTTAAAAGAAAATAAGGGTTTAAAAACAGAATTGATGGTTAATAGTTCTTTAAAAAGGTTTTTACTTTTTCTTGTATTGCATTGCTCAAAGGCACAACAGGCAAGCGAAGCACATTTTGTATTAAGCCCAATTCGTACAAAAATCCTTTTACACCTGCAGGATTATTTTCTACAAAAAGTAAATCGTAAGCGTTTAATAATTTATAATGAATTTTTCTTGCTGCTTCAAAATCTCCTTTCAATCCTAATTGAATCATGTTAGAAAAATCTTTAGGGAAACAGTTGGCTGCAACACTAATTACACCATCCATTCCACAGGCAAGTTGAGGTAATATTAAACCATCATCGCCACTAACAATTAAAAAATGTTCAGGTCTGTCTCTTAAAATTTGCATACACTGGTTCATATCATCACTTGCTTCTTTTATACCTGCAATATTTTCTACTTCATTTGCCAAACGAGTGGTAGTAGCAGCACTAACATTTCTTCCTGTACGTCCTGGAACATTGTAAATTAATACAGGTTTTGGGCTTGCCTTTGCCAATGTTTTATAATGCTGAAAAATACCTTCTTGACTGGGTTTGCTGTAATAAGGCGATGCACTTAAAACGGCTGTTGCTTTTGCTAAAGGATATTGTTCTAAATCTTTTACCAAAGCTTGTGTGTTATTGCCTCCAACGCCTACAATTACAGGTACTCTATTGTTTACTTTTTCGTAAGTAAAGTTGATGATGTCAATTTTTTCTTGTTTATCTAAAACAGGTGTTTCGCCAGTGGTGCCAAGCGATATAATATAGTTTACACCATTGTTAATTATGAAATCAATTAAATTTCCTAATGCTTCAAAATCTACAGAAAAATCTTGTTTAAAAGGTGTTACAATAGCTACTCCTGTTCCTTTTAATTGATTACGTAACGACATATTTATTGATAATTTAAAATTGAAATTTTACTAAAAAAGTTACACAGTTGCTTCGTTCCAAAAACCCATTTTTTCGTATTTAGAAATACGATTGTTAATCCGTTCTTCTACCGAAATATTTTTAAATTCGTTTAAAGCATTAATGATGTGTTGTTTTAAAATTTGTGCTGCACGATCATAATCCCAATGAGCACCACCATCTGGTTCTGGTACAATTTCATCTACCAAACCAAAGCCTTTCATATCAGTAGCAGTTAATTTTAATTGTTCAGCAGCAATTTCTTTTTTATCCCAACTACGCCATAAAATAGATGAGCAACTTTCTGGCGAAATAACGGTGTACCAGGTATTTTCCATCATCAACATTTTATCTCCTACACCAATACCTAAAGCTCCTCCACTTGCACCTTCACCAATAATAACACATATTACAGGCACTTTAAGGCGTATCATTTCATAAATATTTCTTGCTATGGCTTCGCCTTGCCCTCTTTCTTCTGCTTCAAGACCAGGGTAGGCACCTGGTGTATCTATTAAGGTAACAATAGGTTTATTAAATTTTTCGGCTAAACGCATTAAACGCAATGCTTTTCTATAACCTTCTGGATTAGCCATACCAAAATTTCTTAATTGGCGGGCTTTGGTATTAATTCCTTTTTGCTGACCAATAAACATTACAGTTTCGCCATCTAAGTTTGCAAAACCTCCCACCATAGCTTTATCATCTTTTACATTTCTATCGCCATGCAATTCCATAAAATCAGAAGACATTTTTTGAATAAACTTCATAGTATAAGGTCTATCAGGATGTCTGCTTAATTGCACTCTTTGCCATGGAGTAAGATGTTGAGTAATTTCTTTTCTTTTATCAAGAATAGATTGCTCTAACTGTTGTAAAGTACTGCTATAATCAATCTTAGGATTTTTTTCTGCTAACTTTTTGGTTTGTTCAATTTGTTCGTATAATTCTTTAATGGGTTGCTCAAAATCCAGAAATTGTCTGTTGGGGTATTGTGGCATACTATTAAAAATTGGGATGTAAAAATAGTAATTTGATTGTTTCAAGGGTATAAAAACATTTTTACATAGCAATTAATGCAAAAATTATAGGTAGAGATTAATTTTTTAAAACCTCAATCCTTACTTTTGCCACTCTTAAAAAAAGTATATGGCAACAACATCAGATATCAGTCGTGGAATGGTTTTAAAATTAGATGGTAACTTATATAGTATTGTAGAATTTGGTGAAAATAAAACAGCCCGTGCTGCAGCAAAAGTTTGGGCTAAATTAAAAGGTGTAGATAACAATCGTTCTATTGAAAAAACTTGGAATAGTGGCGAAACCATTTATCCTGTAAGGGTTGAGAAAAAAGCATTTCAATTTTTATATAAAGATGAAAGTGGTTATAACCTAATGAACAATGAAACTTTTGAACAAATTATTTTAGCAGAAGAAATGATAGATGCTCCGCAGTTTTTAAAAGATAATGGCGAAATATTTGTTTTAATTAATACAGAAACCGATCAACCTATTGGTGCAGAATTGCCTGAAAAAATTGTGGTAAAAATTACTTATTGCGAACCAGGATTAAGAGGTGATACTGCAACAAGAGCTACAAAACCTGCTACAATAGATACAGGAGCTACAGTAAATGTTCCATTATTTGTAGAAGATGGAGAAACAATTCGTATAAACACCAAAACTGGTGAATATGTAGAAAGAGTAAAAGAATAAACCAATTATTTTAAGAAAAATATGCATAGCCGTTTGAAAATTTCAAACGGCTTTTTTGTGCACAAAAGCTTGTGCAGTAGCTTATACAATAAACAATCATTTTCCTACAATAAACAAAAAAATAATTCTATCAGTTTTTGAACAATTAAATAATAAATTAAATATATTGCAATGTAATTTTTACTAAAACTATGTGAGTGAGAGTAGCGAAGCTATGAGTAATGGAAATGTAAATATAAAACAATTGCCTCTTGTAATTATTGGAGGCTTACTGCATCGTAATAAAGAATGGATAAGCATTTCATGCAAAAAAGATTTCAGTATTAATAAAATTATACGAGCTATTACAAATAATACATTTAGTGCATCAAATAATTGTTGGTTAGTACCTTTTACAAAAGAAAATTTTGATTTGCTTTACAATAATTTAAAACCCATTGCAAAAATTGATAGTAACCAATTATTAGAATACAGAAAAAATAAAACTGCAAGAGAGCAACTAAAATTAGCTTCGTTAGGAAGACTAAAAAACCAAGAGCAGTTTTTTAAAATACAAGCACCAATACCCGATTTATTTAAAATAAATGAAGTAAATAAAAATGTTTTAACGCAAGTACAACAACACTTACAGCTAAAAGCATACAGCATAAATACAAGAAAAACTTACCTAAATGAAATTGCACAGTTTTTAATTACTCTCAAAAATCATAAAGCAGAAAACATTACACCTAATAGATTAAAAGACTACTTAGAATACTGCATTAAGGAATTGCGTTTATCCGAAAATACTTTACATAGTAGAATAAATGCATTAAAATTTTATTACGAGCAAGTATTAGGCAAGCAAAAGTTTTTTCACGAAATACCCAGAGCCAAAAAACCTTATAAACTACCCAATGTATTAAGTGAAAAAGAAATTGTAACTCTTTTTAAAACATTAAAAAACACAAAACATAAGGCAATATTATTTACAGCATATAGTGCAGGAATGAGAGTAAGTGAAGTGGTAAGTTTAAAAATAAGAAATATTGATAGTGAAAGAATGCAAATAAAAATAGAGGGAGCAAAAGGTAAAAAAGATAGGTATGTAAATTTAAGTATAGTACTGTTAGATGCTTTGCGTTTATACCTAAAAAACTGCAACCCACGCCCCAAAAAATATTTATTTGAAAGTGAAGTAATGGGAGAGCCTTATTCATCAAGATCTGCACAAAAAGTATTTCAAAGAGCCAAAGAAAAAGCGGGCATTGCAAAAAATGTAACTTTTCATTCGTTAAGACACAGTTTTGCTACTCATTTATTAGAAAAAGGAGTAGATATAAGATACATTAAAGATATTTTAGGGCACAGCAATATAAAAACTACAGAAAGATACACCCATGTAAAAAAAGATCAAATAATACAAATAAGCAGCCCCTTAGATGATTTATGGCTAAAAGGCGACATAAAATTATAATCTCAAAAGGCGACATAAAAAATGAACCTTTTCAAAACAAAAGCTCTGAAAATTAATAAAAAATA
>Ga0116193_1004101_pt1 | contig 10232 bp, 2 predicted proteins | sample AD_UKC115_MetaG_FD_89892 | JGI IMG/M metagenome (GOLD analysis project Ga0116193, IMG submission 89892) | Active sludge microbial communities of municipal wastewater-treating anaerobic digesters from Hong Kong - AD_UKC115_MetaG | ecosystem: Engineered > Bioreactor > Anaerobic > Digestate | place...
GACGACACCCCGTAGTTGCCGTGTTTGGCCACGCGGATTCCGGCGCCGGACAGCACAAAGGCGCTCAGCGTGGAGATGTTGAAAGTGTTTTTCCCGTCGCCGCCGGTGCCGCACACATCAATCGTATCGAATCCCGACAGGTCGACCGGCACACACAACTTCAGCAGGGCATCGCGAAACCCGGTCAGTTCGTCGGGAGTAATTTCGCGCATCAGAAATACGGTGAGGAACGACGAAATTTCAATATCCGAACATCCATTCTGCCCGATCTTCAGCAGGATCTCCTCAGCTTCCTGACGGGTCAGGCTATTTCCTTCAAAAAGGGATGAAAGCACACGTTTCATGGCAAAATAATTTTAAAGGAACAACCAGTTTTTAAGGATCTGTTCGCCCAGCGGCGTGAGTACCGATTCGGGATGAAACTGCACGCCCTGCACATCGAACCGGCGGTGACGCAGCGACATGATGCGTCCTTCGTGATCGAGGCTGGTCATTTCAAGGCAGTCGGGAAATCCGTTGGAATCCACAATCCAGGAGTGGTACCGTCCGGCGTCGAAGGTGTCGGGAAGCCCGTCGAAAAGGCGGGTTGTGCGGCTGGTGACGCTGACCGGCGTGGCAATTCCGTGCAACACCCGGTTCATGTTGAGCAGCCGGGCGCCAAAAGCTTCGCCGATCGCCTGATGTCCCAAACAAACCCCCAGAATACTTTTTCGCGGGGCATACTCCCGGATGACCGGCAGCAGCAGTCCCGCCTCTGCCGGCACACCCGGCCCGGGTGAGAGCACAATTTTATCGTAGCCCTCCAGGTCGCCCAGCTCCAGCTCATCATTGCGGATCACCGCCACCGGCAGTCCCGAAATCTTTTTGATCGCATGTACCAGGTTGTAGGTAAATGAATCGTAATTGTCAAAGACGACTATCTTCATAACTCAATTAATTTCTTTAGCCATTTCAATTGCTTTTTTCAGGGCTGCCAGTTTGTTGTTCACCTCCTGCAGCTCGCTCTCTTCCGACGAATCGGCGACAATGCCGGCGCCGGCCTGGTAAAACAGCTTTTTGTTTTTGCTGAGGAACGACCGGATAACAATGGCGTGGTTCAGCGAACGGTCGAAACCGAGGTATCCGATGCAGCCGCCGTAGTAGCCGCGCCGTTGGTTTTCATATTGGTCGATCAGCTGCATCGCGCGGTGTTTGGGCGCCCCCGACAAGGTTCCGGCCGGGAACGATTCGCCCAGCACCTTGACGAGGTTGGCATCGCCGGCCAATTCGCCGGAGACTGCCGAAACCAGGTGGATCACATGCGAATAGAACTGCACCTCGCGGTAAGTTTCCACCTGCACCTTCGAGGCATTCCGGCTCAGGTCGTTACGCGCCAGGTCAACCAGCATCACGTGTTCGGCGTTTTCCTTCGGATCAAGACAAAGTTTTTGGGCCAGCTCCTTGTCCTGCTCGTCGTTGCCTGTCCGGCGAAAAGTGCCGGCAATGGGATGAATAAACGCTTTGTTTTGAACGACCCGCAGTTCGGCTTCGGGGCTCGATCCGAAGATGCGGTAAGTACCGTAATCAAAATAGAAGAGGTAAGGCGACGGGTTGATCGACCGCAGCGAGCGGTAGACATTAAAATCATCGCCTTCGAACGACTGCGCAAACTGCCGCGACAGCACCACCTGAAAAACATCGCCGCGGTAACAGTGCTCCTTGCCTTTGGTCACCATTTGCCTGTACTGTTCGTCGGTGATGTTGGAACTCTCTTCGCCCACCGCTGAAAAACCCGATGTGATAAAATTAAGGTTGACCAGCAGGTGCTGAATGTAATCGATCTGCGACTCCTCTCCTTCGCGCAGGTTCTCGATCAGCTGGATACCATTTTTGTGGTGGTCGATGGCCACGATGTACTTGTAGAAACAATATTTCACTTCGGGGATGCGGTATTCCTCTTTTTCAGGGGCCGACAGTTCGATCTTCTCGAAATAACGGACCGCATCGAAACTCATGTAGCCAAACAGCCCGTTGGCCGCCAGCTGCGCATCCTTCTGTTCTACCTCAAACGACTGGAAAAAATCGTCGAGCAGCCGGTACAACGGTTGTTCCAACGAAATGGGAAGAGTCGTTTTTCCGTTTCCGGCATATTCAAGGGTAACCTGGCCTTTGTCGGCGGTGAAACAGGCCACCGGATCGAAACAGATAAAGGACCAGGCATTCTCCTGGCCACGATAGTCGGAACTTTCCAACAGGATAGATTTGGGGTAAAGGGTCCGCAGCCGCAGGTAAACGCTTACCGGCGTTACCATGTCGGCCAGAATTTTCCGGACTACCGGGGAGAATTTGATCTTTTTCATTGTTGCTCTTTTTGTTTTTTCAAATAAAAAAAAACGGCCCACCGTGATCCGATGAGCCGCCTTAAGTTGTTCCCATAGCGCGTGCGCTCTTCACGGATTTTGTGAAAAGTTACTGCGCCACCACCAATTATTTGAAGTTATTATTACCATTTTTTTCAAATTAAAAAAGCCTGCTCTTGTGTAAGAAGCAGGCTCCAATATCTAAAAATACCAATATGGCCCGATTTACTCCTTACTGTAAGTTAGAAGTCCCCACCACCAAAGCCATATTGTATTTATAAGTTTTTCCATTGTCATATATTCCGGGTGCAAGGAATGAATATTTTGAGTAAAAAACAACATTTTTTTCAAAAAACTTTACGGGCTTAAAATCTTACCCGCTGCTATTGCGCCAGTGTAAACCTGAAACTTACGCCAAAATTGGTGTTCGACGTCACAAACGAACCAACATAAGGCGTATTGATTACCTTATCGTAGTAAACGCGCAGCTGAAACCGGTCGCTGAGCATGTAATCGGCTGTGGTTTTGATCGTAACCGCACTTTGCCCGGCCGTGAGCTGGTCATCGTTTTCAACCAGTTTGCGCAGGACGGTTTTATTTTTCCGGAACGAAAGGTCGGCACGCAGGTTCAGGTCGTTGGAATAGGAACGCTGCGAATTTTTCGTTTTCAGGATCAGGTCCATGTGGGTAAAGCGGTAGCCAAATCCAATCAGGTATTCGTTGCTGAGCGATTCGGTCAGCTGGTTGTTGGCGAAAGAGAGCGCAATATTACGCATCCGCTTGATCTCGCCGCGGGTGGTCAGGTCGTTCATCCACGTCACATCGACATTGATGAGCGGGCTGAAAGCTTCGGTAATGCTGACCGAATTGAATTCGTACGCCGGGATGAAGTTGTTCTGCACGTCGCGAATGTAGCTGAACCCATCGCCCTCCTCCAGGTATTTGAGATTGGTCAGGAACGATCCGACCGTATAACTCGACCGGTAAGCATGGGTAAAGGTCATCGATTTCATCAATAAATTCAGCTTGGGGATCCGCGAAACATTCCCTTCATACTGCACACGCCAGTTGGGCATGATATATTTGATGGAGGGGAACATGCCGAGCGAAACCTTGTTGGGGTCTTTCCCCTGGTAGGCAGCCAGGAAGGCCGGCACCAGCACCTCAACCGACGTCGGGCCGTATCCGTCGGGGAATCCGGTGGCCGGGTTGACGGCTGCCGGATCGTATCCGTAGGCGGGATTGGCCACCCGCTGCGCAGCCAGGCGCCGGGCAATCGTCAGGCGGTATTCTTTCAGTTTTTCGAAAGCTTCCGACTGGTGCACCTCCTCTTTTCCGATGGCAAAGAAAGCCGTTCCCCAGGTAAGGGTTGTCATGCTGAAATTGCCGCGTTCGGTAAAACTGTTGGCAGAAAAACGGCCGGTATTGCTATCGTAGCTGTAAAACTCGCTGATATTTTTGGAGAAGGAGCGGTCGGCATTCACATCGATGCGCAGGTCGGGCAGCGGTTCGATGTTGGCCCGGATGGTAAACCGTTCGTTGCGGGTCATCTGGAAAGGCATGTTGAGCGTGGAGTCGGAAGTGATCCAACCCTTTTTGGCCGCCCGTTCGGCAAACTGGCGGTCCTGCCAGCCGAACAGGAAAGGCAACCCGGGGGCGAAACTCCCGGCAAAAGGACGGTTTCCGAAGAGCGACTCATCGGGGTAGTAGCCTCCGGCGCCCATAAACGCAGGGACCGGCATGTATCCCGGCAGCACGGTTCCGCCGGTAATCCCGTAGTTCACCGAAATGGTCCGCACGCCGGTGAGCATCCGCATACTCAGGTCGAAAATATCTTTCAGCAGGTTTTTCTCCAGTTTACCGGTCACTTTTACGTTTGCCAGCGCAATGGTGGTGTCGGGCGTAAACTCCAGGACATTTTTATCGACCACCTTTGTTTTGCCTTTGATGATCAGCCCGCGTGGATCAACAACCGACACGGTGACATCTTTGGTTCCCAGCTTGTGGTTGATCTCAATGGGCTGTCCCGAAACGATCTTCACCCCACGCTGGTTAAATTCGGGATCGGGAGGACGCACCGGCTGCTGCTGGCTGACATTTCCGCGCTGCCCGGCGCTATTCCGCGGAGTTGCACCATACCCGTAGTTGAGACGTCCGGTTCGCTGGAACTTGGTATCGAGCTTCCGCAGGTAGGGAATCCGGTTGTAGAACGAGGTCAGGCTGACATTTCCGGTCACCTGCAGGTTCTGTGAGTTTTCAACCACATTCCCCAACCGGATGGTATCGGCAGTGATCGGTCCGGCCGACCAGTCGTAAGTCCCCTGGTAGGTTCCGTTGACCGTCAGGAAATCAAACATCTTATAGTTGTTGATCGGCAACATGTACCTTGCATTGAAGGTGTGGCTGTAGAGCGTGGGACGTCCCATACTCCAGAGGTTCGACAAAATGGAGTCGCGCTTCCATTCATAATCGTTATCGTGCCGGTTGATACGGCCTTCCGGTTCGTCGATCCGCGAGGTGCTGCGGCTCGAAAAATCGAAGTCCAGGGTCCGGGTGATATCGTAACGAAGATCGAAAAAGCGGTTCCACAGAAAATCTTTTTCAAAGGTGCGGGGCAAAATCATCCCGGGATTGGTGACGTTGCGCATCTGAATTTCGTTGTAGCGGCGATACAGATCGGTCCGGAACGAAATCTGGGTCGGCAGCGGATAGAGATTAAAATCGCCAATCAGCTTCAGTGGCCCCTTTTTCAGCAGTTGCGCTTTTTTAAACGGCTCGAACAGGGTGGGCCGGGTGTTGAAGTTGTAGGAGAGCATCCCCCGGTAAGTTTTGTCGATGTTGTAGGCGGTGTTGATATTCCGGCTGAAAATTTCGTTGTAGGCATAGGTTGCCGAGAAGTTCCCGGGGTCCCACAGCCGGACTTTGGTCGTTTCTTTCCGGGGTTCTACCCGCACGTTGGTAAAGTTGAGGCTTTTTCGGACCACCAGATCCTGGGTGATCTGCTTCAGCGAATCGCGTTCCTGTTTCGACTCGGTTCGTTTCAGCGACTCATCCAGTTCGATATCGGGGTTCAGCGGGTTGTATTTGGGATCCCGGTTGCTGCGCGAATAGCCGAAATACATCGGGATATTCACGCCGGCATCTTTGGGGAAGAAGCGTCCGAGGTCGAGCGAAGAGGCAATATCATACTCGGTAAGGTTATCGAGCGACCGCTCGTTCATCGACTGGTCGATGCTGCCAAAACCGGCCGACCGAGTACGTCCGGCCAGCGTGATGGTTCCGAGATCGGCCAGACGGGTGGTTACCCGGGCGTTGGCGGCCCATCCGCCCTCTTCGTCAAAATCAGAGAGGCGTAACTCGTTGACCCATACCTCTACCGAACGAGGTCCGGTATTCAGCTGTCCTTTTCGGTTACGAACCCCCATCATCATCACCTGCACATTGCCCAGGTTGGGGCTTCCTTTCACCTTCACCCGGTTTTTACCGTTGTTCCACCCCTGGTGCGGAAGTTCAAAGATGTCCTGTATCCGTAAAGTGGAGCCGGCCCGCCGGATTTCAGCATCGCGGTCGAGTTTGGCACTGGTAAACAGCTCAAGCGGAATGTCGAGCCGGTTTTCGTTGGGCCAAACCTCGTAACGGTCGTTCAGGATTTCGCCGTTGTAACGTCCGGGAGCAGTCAGTTTCAGCGGCACTTCATATTCGTAGTAGTTGTAATTGTAGTCAGACCCCAACCGGATGAAAAAGCTCAGCTCATCGTCCTTGAGCGAAAATCCGTCGATCTCCTCGGCGTGTACTTCGAGTTTCAGCCGTTTGTAACGACGGAAATCCATAAAAATATTTTTGTAGGCGGCACGGGCATCGCCCTGTTCCAGGTCGGTAACCTTCAATACCATCGACTGTTCGTTGAGCTGCCGCAGCTGCGGGTTGGCCGGGTCGATCACACGGTCGATTCCCGGGGGCAGAATATAATTGACGGGCGCGCGGCTGCCATTTTCTTCAATATTGACAGCGGAGATATCAAATCCGGCATTTACCGATTCGGGAACACCGTTTTCGGTGAGCGAACGGGTGTAGCGGCGCCAGTCGGCCCGCACCAGATCGAGGGTGGCAAACCGGAGAATGGCCGGATCCTGGAAACCACGCAGGAACATGCGCAGGAAACGGATCGATTTAAAGTCGCGGATTCCGCCAAAAACTTCGTCGGGATCGCGTACCGGGATTTTGAACTGGAACCACTTCACCTCCCCGATCTGGCCGTTTTTAAGCTGCACGCGGCTCTGCTTGACATCGGTAATGTAATTGTTTCCCAGCTGCATATCCTCTTTCCGGATGCTGATCTTGTACTGGTAGTACCGTTCGTACTCATTCAGCGTATTGTCGCCGTTGATATCCTCCATGTCGGGCAGGGTGGTGGCCGAGGTGGGATACGATTCGGGCGACATTTCGGTGGTGGGCGAGTTTCCTTCTGTCCCGTTATACCGTTTGTAACGCTCTAAAATACTGAGCTGCAGATCATCGTAATCTTTTCCGCGGTAGTAGTGGTAGTTGTCGCCGGCAGGGTCGGCCACAATCTGTTCCAGCGAATCGTCATCAACCACCGTGCTGACCTCATCCAGGTAATCTTTGAAAAATCTTCTCTCATCGTCATCGTTCAATCCGTCGAGCCCCACGTCCTGGTATTTTCGCGAAGCGGGATTGTTATCGAAAGCATTCACCAGCGACTGCAAGGTGGAAACACGTCCCCAGTTGGTGGAGTCGACATTGACCAGCAGCCCGGTGGTTGGCAGGCCGTTTTCAAACGACTTGCGCGAGTCTTTCAAAATATCTTCGGAGATATCCCCCAGGTTGAAATAGAGGTCGCCGCCCGAAAGCTGCCCGAGGGTATCGTACACAAACGGGTCCATCAGCCAAAATTCGATAAACTCAATATTGGCCGTTTCAAAATCGCTGGTTTCGATTTTACGCATGATCCCGCCCCAGCGCGATTCGGGGTTGCGCAAGGTTCCGTTGGGATTGAGCCCGGATGAAAATGGCGACGGCTTCGCATCGAAGTTGTAAGGCCCGCGTTCGGATGGGTAAAAGGCCAGGTCGAAAACCGAAATATTGGTTGGCTGTCCCACGGGCGATTCTTTGGCCGGAAAGATCTCCTTTTCAAATACCTCGCGCACAAAGTGGTTCGACTGCAAATCCTTGTCATTTTTGATATGAGTCGGGGTCAGGCTGTTGTTGCGCAGAAAAAGCGGATCGATGATGTACCAGGCCAGAAGGGCGCGGTTGTATCCATATTCCCACGAGTTGGTAATATTACCTTCGGGAAAGATATCCTGAAACTGGGGCGTACTGGCCATCACCCAGTTTTGCCGGGGTTTCAGGTCAATACTGGTTTTGGTTCCCTCAAAATCGTCGACGTAGGCAGTCCCGCTCTTGTTGATCACTTTGGAGTGCCCCGGCACCAACTGGGCCACCTCGGCTTCCAGGTCGATGGCCGACGGAGTTTTGGTGCTGATAAACGGCAGCTTGTCGATCGCCTTGGTAAGCAGCATACTCTCGGTAGAGTAACGGGTCTCCAGCCCAAACATGAGGTTGGAGATGGGGTCTTCACCGTAGTTCACCTTTTGGGTCAGCGGCCGCTCGTGCATATACAGCATGGTTGCCCCCAGGTTAAACCGGTCGGAGAAAGCGTAATTGGCATGCGCCCCCATCAGGGTTTTGCGCTGCATCGAAAAGAGGTCCTGGCTTTCGGTGGAAATCTGGATCGGGGTTCCCGCTTCGAGCAACCCCTGGTTGATGACTTTTACCCGTCCCAGGGTGTAATCCACGGTGTAGTCCACATTTTCGACCAGCTCGCGGCCGCCGGCGGTAACCTTCACCGATCCCTGTGCCAGGTTCAGCGTGTTAAGCATAATTTCGGAGCCCGATTCCCCCTTGTAACTTCCCACCAGCCGGAACTTGTTGTGTTCGGCATCCTGGCTGGCAAAAGTTTTGGTTGAATCGTAAAGCGACTGGTAGGTATATTTCTGAATTAACGCCAGATCCTGGATTGAATCGGCCAGATGGCGGCCAAATGGTTCCACTACCGGAAAAATAATCCGGCCGGAGGCGGAGTTTACCGTTATTCCTTCAATAAAGTCGAACACCCCGTCGTTGTATGGATCCAGCTGTTTGTTCAGCTTGTCAAGGTTCAGCACATTCAGCAAAATGTGGCCGTTGATTCTGCCTTCGGGGATGTAATTGATATAGGTCCCGGTAGAATCGTTCTGGTACATCACATTCAGCACAAACTGCTCGGACGAAAGCTGGTAGGCATTCAAACTGTATATATTTTTCATCATCAGGTTCCAGGTTGGCAGCGCGGGCGACAGGTTGGTTCCCTTGAGCAGCTTCACGATCAGCGTTTGCGGGGCATCCACCCCGTCGTTTGAAAATTCACCCACCTGGAAAGTTTGCCCGTTGGCGGTGTAGTTAAAGGCAACCGCCAGCACTTCGTCGTTATTGAGCGCTGTGTTGAGCGAAATGTACCCCAGCCTTTGGTTGATGGTATATTCCGAAGGGTTCAGCTTGCGGGCCTGCTCAATCTTCTCAAAATCGCGCCCGCCGGTAAACTGCGATCCGAACTGCGCCATCACGCCGGTGATATTCTGAACATCGCGGATGGCGGAGTAGGTGTTGACCATTTCGGAGTAGAGGCCGTTTGAGGCGTTGTTGGGATAAATATTTTGCGGATAAGGTAGTCCAGGCGTCTGCTGGAACGAAGGAACAGTGTTGTAAATGTGGGGGTCGCGTTCGGCGAGATCCTGAAAGGCAATGATGTTGCGCGATTCGGTAAAATTATTCGATTTGTTGGTTACCCACACCTCAATTTTATTGATGGTGATTCCCGAACGGACAATCGGAAGGCTACGCAGCGCCTCATCGTAATGGTCGCGGAAATATTGCGAAAGGAAGAAGTGGCGGTTGGCATCGTAGTCGGCTGCCGAAATTTCAAAGTTGGTAACCTGTGCGCCACCCTCGGTTTCCATGGTCCGGTTTTCGCCTTTGTGCTGCGAAAAGAGGGTGGTGAGGGTCAGCTTTCCAAACTGCATCTCGGTCTTCACCCCAAAAAGGTTGGAGGCGCCGGTAATCAGCGAACCATTCAGCGGCAGCGACACGTTCCCCGCTTCGATCCGCTTGATGATCTCATCCTCTTCCCCCGTGTATTCGAGGTTCATTTTATTTTCATAGTCGAAGGTGGCATCGGTGTTGTAGTTTACCCGCATGTTCATCTTGGTCCCGATCTGCCCCATCACGTTCATCTGGATTTTTTCGTCAAAATCGAACGTGGGAACTTTCCGCAACCGTTCCGGGATTGCCGGGTTTTCGGTCGCATTCATCTGGTAGCCAAAGCTCACCTCTACGTACCCCTGCGGTTTGATGTTGATGGTATTGCCGCCAAAGATGCGGTTAAACGCCTCACTATCGATGGTCAGTTTGGGGATCAGCGACCCGTGCTGTTCCGTGTCGAGCAGATTTTTGCGTTGCCGCCAGTAGTCCTGCATCGATTTTTTAAAATCATACTGAAGGTAATCTTCCAGCGACATCGACTGGGGGAGGCGGTAGTTGAGGGTACCTACTTTTTCGTAGAAAACATATTGTCCGGTAACCGGGTCATATTCCACCTGGTAGCGGATATTGCTGGGTCTTTTCAGAAAAAGGCGGGAGGTGTCCTGCTGATCGGGGTAACCAAACGGGGGCTGGTCTTTAAAGGGGAAAGGGAGGTTTCCGGTGGTATCTGTCACAACGGTATCACGCGCCCAGCCCGCTGCTCCCGGTGGAAATAAAAATTCGGGAAGCGCTGCTGCCTGGACGGGCTCTCGGCTACCAAAAGAGAAAAAAAGAAAAATAACGTTGAGAAGA
>Ga0116193_1004102_pt1 | contig 10231 bp, 10 predicted proteins | sample AD_UKC115_MetaG_FD_89892 | JGI IMG/M metagenome (GOLD analysis project Ga0116193, IMG submission 89892) | Active sludge microbial communities of municipal wastewater-treating anaerobic digesters from Hong Kong - AD_UKC115_MetaG | ecosystem: Engineered > Bioreactor > Anaerobic > Digestate...
CTTTTTACCCTCAAGGGTAAAAAGGTGCTGGAAAAGGCCGAGGTGGTCGTTTATGACCGCCTGGTTGGGGAGCAGATTCTGGATATGGCCGGCTCACAGGCAAAATTTATTTATGTTGGTAAAGAATCAGGGAGACATGCTCTGGCCCAGGAAGAGATCAATGAATTACTGCTTCGGCAGGCCCGGGAAGGGAAAATAGTAGTCCGCCTCAAAGGGGGCGATCCTTTTCTGTTTGGGCGGGGCGGGGAGGAGGCCCTTTACCTTCGCCAGAATGGTATCGATTTTGAGGTAATACCTGGTATTACCTCGGCCCTGGCCGTTCCTGCTTATGCTGGCATTCCCGTAACCCATCGGGAGGCCACTTCCAGTTTCGCGGTAGTTACCGGCCACGAAAAGCCGGATAAGGCGGTAAGCTCCATCAAATGGAAGGAATTGGCCGGCGGGATAGGTACCCTGGTTTTTCTCATGGGAGTGGAGAATCTTCCTTTTATATGTGAAAGCCTGATTAATAACGGCCGTGATCCGGCTACACCGGTAGCTCTGATCCGCTGGGGGACCCTGCCGGAACAGGAAGTTTTAACGGGACGACTGGATAACATTGTGCGCCGGGTGGAAGAGAAATCCTTTCGGCCGCCCGCAGTCATCGTGGTGGGTGAGGTCGTCAGTCTGCGCGAGGAATTGAAATGGCTGGAGAATAAACCCCTGTGGGGGAAGAAGATAATGGTGACCCGTGCCCGAGCTCAGGCCAGTGTACTGGTAGAGGCCATCCTGGAACTGGGGGGGCAGCCAATCGAGTTTCCGTCCATAGAAATTCGCCGGGAAGAGAATCTGGGACCACTTTATAACGCTCTGAAAAACATTAACCATTACCAGTGGATTATTTTTACCAGCGTGAATGCGGTGGAAATCTTTTTTGCGGAGTTAGACAATCTCGACATGGATATCCGTGATCTTAAAGATATTCATATTGCCGCCATCGGACCGGCTACCCGCCAAGCGGTTCAAAAACGGGGCATCAAGGTCAGGGTGGTTCCGGAAGAATATCGCGCGGAAGGGATACTGGAGGAGTTAAAACAATTGATTGCACCGGGGGAATGGATTCTGCTTCCCCGGGCCCGGGGAGCGCGAGGTATTTTACCAGAGACCCTGCGCAATTGGGGAGTCCATATTAATGAAGTGGTCCTTTATGAGGCGGTTCCCACCTCCCGGGGTGAACATAGACACCTGCAAGATATTCTGAACGGAAAGGTGGACTACCTGACCTTTACCAGTTCATCAACGGTAAGCAATTTTGTTGCCATGATTGGTCCGGAAAACGTCTGGCGGGTTAACCGGGCCGCCCGGGTAGCGTGTATTGGCCCTGTTACCGCTCAGAAAGCTCATGATTTGGGGTTTAGTGTGGCTGTAACGGCCAGGGAGTATACCATTAATGGTCTGGTGGAGGCCATTCTGGAGGATAGCCAATCGGGGCTGCACCGGTAGTCACGTTTAAATGATTTCTGAGGATCATACTTGAACGGGGGGAAGGATTGATGATAGGTTGCACCAAACTTCTTTGCGGAACTGCTACCGTATCCGACGTTATTCGCTATCAGGGCTCAGGGCAGGAAGTTCCTGCCCAGCTTTTGCAGTTTTCGGATATTAACCGCCCATTGGTGGTCTGGAACATGACCAACCGCTGTAACCTGCGTTGCCAGCATTGCTATATTGAGGCCGAGGATCGGCGTTATCATGACGAACTGAGCACGGATGAAGCCCGGGTGATGATTGAGGACCTGGCGGAAATGACAGTGCCGGTTTTGCTTTTTTCTGGTGGTGAACCTCTGCTGCGCCAGGACCTCTTTGAACTGGGAGAGATGACAGTAGGGTTAGGAATCCGGGCGGTCATTTCCAGCAACGGAACTCTTATTACCGATGCGGTGGCCCGTCAAATAAAGGCGGCCGGATTTTCCTATGTGGGGGTCAGTATCGATGGGGCTCCACGGACCCATGACACTTTTCGCAACAAAGCGGGGGCGTTTGCCGAGGCTATCAGCGGTATCAAGGCCTGTATGGATAATGGAGTGAAGACTGGTATTCGCTTTACCGTAAACCGCCATAACCAGATGGACCTGCCGGAAGTATTCGACATTATTGAAAAGGAAGGTATTCCCCGGTTTTGCATGTATCACCTGGTTTACGCCGGCCGGGGCAAGGAAATGGCCGCGACCGATATCGGCGGGGAGGAGAAACGCCGCATCCTGGAGTATATCTGCCAGAAAACTCTGGAATTTCATGAAAAGGGTGTGGAGGTGGAGATCATGACCACCGACAACCATGCCGATGGAATCTTCCTGTTGAATTACATTAAGAAACTTGCCCCGCAAAGGGTGGATGAGGTGGTGCGCCTGCTGGGGATGCATGGGGGCTGTTCGGCTGGTACCAAGTTTGCCAATATAGACCCTCGGGGGAATGTACACCCCTGCCAGTTCTGGCAGGATTACACGGTGGGCAATGTTCGTGAAGAGCCGTTTAGCCGGATTTGGACTGGAGACGACGAACTTATGGTAAAACTGCGCCATAAAGAAGAGCACGTAAAAGGAAAATGTGGACAATGCAGCTACAAGAGTTTGTGTAGCGGGTGCCGTATACGCGCCCGGGCAGTCTATGGTGATCTCTGGGCCGAAGATCCAGCCTGTTATCTTAGTGAGGAGGAAACCAGGGAAAGGGCGTAAGGTGTATAAGCCACAGCTGTTGGGCTTTTAGTTTCCATCAACAACCGCAGAAAGGAAGGGGTATTATGGCATTTCCAGTTACTCGTATGCGCCGTTTGCGGGCCAGTCAGACGGTTCGGTCTATGGTCCGGGAAACTGAACTAACCGTAAAAGATTTGATCTACCCGCTTTTTGTGGTCTATGGCCAGAACAAGAAGATACCAGTTGCTTCCATGCCGGGAATCTGCCAGCTGTCGGTGGACCTGGTGGCAGAGGAGGCTCGCCGGGTAAACCAACTGGGAATACCGGCCGTGCTGCTGTTTGGAATTCCGGAGCATAAGGATGCCGCAGGTAGTTCCGCCTGGCAGGGGCATGGCGAGGTGCAGAGGGCGATTCGGGCTATCAAGGACAGCTGCCCGGATTTAATGGTGATTACTGATGTGTGTATGTGCGAATACACCGATCATGGTCATTGCGGAATGGTAGAAGACAACGGTGTGGTTAACAACGATGCCACCCTGGAATTACTGGCCCGGGAGGCCCTGTCCCATGTTCAGGCCGGATGTGACATGGTAGCCCCGTCGGATATGATGGACGGTAGGGTGGCCGCTATCCGCAAATGCCTGGATGAGAACAGCTATACGCAGGTACCCATCATGGCCTATAGTGCCAAGTACTGCTCCAGCTTTTATGGACCGTTCCGGGAGGCGGCTGAATCAGCGCCGCGTTTTGGTGATCGCAAGACCTACCAGATGGACCCGGCTAATGCCCGGGAAGCCTTGCGCGAAGTGGCACTGGATATCGAGGAAGGGGCGGACATCGTGATGGTGAAGCCAGCCCTGCCTTATTTGGATGTCATTCGTACTGTGAAAGATAAATTCGGTATGCCGACGGCGGCCTATAACGTCAGCGGCGAGTATGCCATGGTGAAGGCAGCCGCCCTGCAGGGCTGGATAGATGAGGAACGGGTGGTTGCTGAGGTATTGACCTCCATTAAGCGGGCCGGAGCTGACCTGATTATTACCTATTTTGCACCCTACATGGCTGAATTGCTGCAGGGCTAAAAGGCTGACGATTGTTGTTGGGAGGGAATACGGTGCTGGTTTCCTGGAATACCACTAATCAGTGTAATATGTTCTGCGACCATTGTTATCGTGATGCGGGAGCCCGGCTTGGTGATGAGCTCAACACGGTGGAAGGCAAGAGGCTGATTGAGCAAATCCGGGAGGCCGGATTTAGGATTATGATTTTTAGCGGCGGAGAGCCCTTGATGCGCCCTGACCTTTTTGAGCTGGGTAATTATGCGCAGAGCCAGGGGTTAAGGCCAGTCCTGGGGACGAACGCGACCCTGGTTAGCCCTGGAGTTGCCAGAGAATTGAAAGCGGCCGGTTTTCAGGCCGCCGGGGTTAGCCTGGACAGCCTTGATCCGCAAAAGTATGATGTTTTCCGCCACCTGGATAAAGCTTTTGAGCGAACGGTGGAAGGCATACACAATTTAAAAGCGGCGGGTCTGGCAGTACAAATCCACACCACTGTAATGGACTGGAATGTTGGGGAACTTGAGGCCCTAACCGACTTTGCGATTGACATAGGCGCCATGGGGCACCACGTTTTTTTTCTGGTTCCCACCGGCCGGGCGGTAAACATAGAGCAGGAAGCGCTGCGAGTGGCCCAGTATGAAAAAACCATTAATCTGCTCATGAAAAAACAGCAAGAGGTAGCTATAGAAATCAAGCCTACCTGTGCTCCACAGTTCATGCGGATTGCGGCGGCAAAAGGAGTTTCCCATCGCTTTACCCGGGGATGCCTGGCGGGAATCAGTTATTGCATTATTAGTCCGGTAGGTCAGGTGCAGCCCTGTGCTTATCTGGATATAAAGTTGGGCAATGTCCGTGAAAAATCCTTCGCGGACATTTGGAGGGACAACCCGGTTTTGCAGCAGCTGAGAGCGGCCGAGTATAAGGGCAAATGTGGCATTTGTGACTTTAGAGAACGGTGCGGAGGCTGCCGGGCTCGTGCCTATTACTATAGTGGCGGAGATATGATGGCGGAAGACAACTGGTGCAGTTACCAGCCGGGAAGGCGGGGGAAAGATGACCGGTAAAAAGCTGGCGGCACTGGATGCACATATCTTGAATGCCTTGCAGGGTGATTTTCCTATAAGTGTGGCACCATTTGCAGACCTGGCGGTAAACTTGGGCATCAGCGAAGATGAATTGCTTGAACGTATTCAGGCGCTCAAGGACCAGGGACTGATCCGGCGCATTGGTGGAGTCCTGGATGCCCGCACGTTGGGATTTTACTCCACTCTCTGTGCCTGCCAGATCCCCAATGCGGATATCGACCGTGTAGCAGCGCTGATTAATCAGGAAAGAGGAGTTACGCACAATTATGTGCGCGACCATGTTTTGAATATCTGGTTTACCCTGACGGCCAGCTCCAGGGAAGAGGCAGATAAGATTATATCCAGATTGGAGAAGGAAGCCGGAACCATCATTTATAGCCTGCCGGCTACCCGGGTTTTTAAAATACGGGTCCGTTTTCCGCTGCAGGTTGAGGGAGAAAAGGAATATGAATGAAATTGACAGGGAAGTCCTGCGATTTCTGCAGGGAGATCTGCCCTTAAGTTCGCGGCCATTTGCTGGACTGGCCCGGCAGCTGGGGATTGACGAAAAAGAAATTTTAGCTCGGATCAACAGGTTATCAGATGCTGGTTACCTGCGCCGGGTAGGGGCCATTCTTCGTCACCAGCAGGCCGGATTTTCCAGCAATGCCATGGTAGCCTGGAGAGTCAGACCGGAGGATGCTGAGCGCAGTGGAGATTTGCTGGCTCAGTTTGGCGAGGTCAGTCATTGTTATCTGCGCGAGGTGCCAAAGGATTTCCCTTATAACCTGTTTACCATGGTTCATGCCAGCAGTGAAGAAAGTCTGCAGAGCACTATACAGTCCATGGCCCGGCAAAGCGGTTTGGATGATTATGTAGTCCTGAAAAGTTGTCGGGAATTAAAAAAGGTCAGTATGGAATATATATAGATTTAGGCAGACGGGAGAGGATAATTTTGCTAAATACCATTAAGTCGCAGGAACTCTTTTCTCGGGCCCGGGAGCATATTCCCGGAGGAGTTAACAGCCCGGTAAGGGCTTTTCGAGCGGTAGGGATGGAGCCTCTTTTTATACAGGAAGCCAGCGGCTGCAAAGTCCGGGACGTAGATGGAAATACGTTCATTGATTATGTGGGGTCCTGGGGACCGTTGATTCTGGGACACAGTCATCCCCAGGTGATACAAGCAGTGCAGGAGGCGGCGCTGAAGGGGACCAGTTATGGCGCTCCCTGCGAAGCGGAACTGGAGATGGCAGAGATGATTTGCCAGGCCATTCCCTCCATGGAAATGGTCCGCATGGTTAATTCGGGAACCGAAGCGACCATGAGTGCTATAAGACTGGCCCGTGCTTACACGGGGCGCAGCAAGATTGTCAAATTTGAGGGATGCTACCATGGACACTCGGACAGTTTTTTGATTAAAGCCGGTTCAGGTCTTATGACGGGTGGAGTGCCGACCAGTCCGGGAGTGCCGGAGTCGGTGGGCGGTCATACCCTGGTGGCAACCTATAACGATTTGGCCTCGGTAGAGAAGCTTTTTCGGGAAAACGGACCTGATATCGCTGCCGTAATAGTGGAGCCCATTGCCGGTAATATGGGGCTGGTACTACCGGAGCCGGGATTTCTCCCCGGACTGCGTAAAATTACCGATTTGTATGGTACCTTACTCATTTTTGATGAAGTGATTACCGGCTTTCGTACCTGCTATGGGGGATTTCAGAATATATGCGGGGTTTGTCCCGACCTCACTACCCTGGGGAAAGTTATTGGTGGTGGTCTGCCCGTGGGTGCCTACGGCGGCAAAAAGGAGATTATGTCCCGGATAGCTCCGCAGGGGGATGTCTACCAGGCCGGGACCCTGTCGGGAAATCCGCTGGCCATGGCGGCCGGTGTGGCTACACTGAAGATACTTCAGGACAATGATTGGTATGAGCGTATGGAAGTTATGACTTACGTGCTCGCCACCCGCTTAAAATCGCTGTTTGAGGAACACGACCTGTACTACACCATAAACCATTTTGCATCAATGTTCTGTGTCTTTTTCACCGATGTGGAGGTGGAGAGCTATGCCCAGGTTCTGACCTGTGATACCGAAAAGTATGCCCGGTTTTTCCGTGCGCTCTTGAACGAAGGTGTCTATATTCCGCCTGCCCAGTTTGAGGTGAGCTTCATTTCCACCGCCCATGAGTTGGAGGATGTGGAAAAGACTATCTCTGCATATGCAAGGGCTTTGAAGGGGCTGAATCAGGAGGCGTGAGTATGGAGGCAAACTTTGACTGGGAATGGTTTATCAAGAAATTTGGGCGTATTAGTAAAATTGACCTTACCGCTTACAAGAGGCCGCAGATGGAGCGCCGCATCAACAGCTTTATGCGCACGGTGAATGTTGCCGACTATCGTCAGTTTATAGATACTTTGCAGAGTGATCGGGTAATTTACCGCAAATTTTTAGAGCACATTACCATCAATGTCTCGGAGTTTTTTCGCAACGGCAACCACTGGGACATCCTGGCACGGGAAATCATCCCCATGCTTTTGCGTGACCGCCCCGGACTAAAGATATGGAGTGCAGGTTGTTCCACCGGGGAAGAGGCCTATTCTCTGGCTATGCTGGCCAAAGAGAATCATTTTCCGCTTTCCGGGCGGATTCTGGCCACAGATATCGACAAAGAGGTATTGGAGCGAGCGGAAGCCGGACTATACGCCAGCAAAGCTTTACAGGGCATGCAGCTCCAGTATTTAAACCGGTATTTTAAAAAAGAGGATGAGTATTACCGTATAAGTGATGAAATAAAAAAAATGGTTCGGTTTGAGCACCATGACCTGCTCCGGGAGCCTTTTGGCAGAGGGTTTGACCTGGTTCTCTGTCGCAATGTGGTTATTTATTTTACCGAAGAAACCAAACAAAGGCTTTATAAGCGCTTCACCGAATCTTTAAGCAGCGGGGGAGTATTGTTTATCGGTAGTACCGAACAAATCTTTCAGTCAAGGGAACTGGGACTGCAATCTATTGCTACGTTTTTCTATCAAAAAATTTAGTCAAGAAATCGATTCAGCAAAATCTTGTTCGACAACGATAAAAAAGCAGGAAAAAAAATGTGGACAGCGAATTTTACTCTTGAATGGGCATGTCTCTTGGGGGGGAACATTCCTTTTTTCTTCAATCTAGGCGGTAAAATTGCCGTAGGCAAAAAGATATACTCATATTCTGGGGGTGGTGGTTGATTTCAAGCTTGGTGCGTTTTCTCTACTGTAGAGGGAATTGATCATTTAGAAGAAAAGGAGGAATGAACTTGAAGGTTCTAGTATGTGTGAAGCAGACCTTTGATACCGAGGCCAAAATCGAACTTAAAGATGGCAAGATTTCGGATGCTGGTATCAACCTCATTATTAATCCCTATGATGAAGTGGCGGTTGAGGGCGCTATTCAGCTTAAGGAGAAAGGGGTTGCCAAGGAGGTTGTGGTCGTTTCTGCTGGCTCCGATAAGGCCATGGATGCGATTCGTACTGCTTTGGCGATGGGTGCAGACCGCGGTATTTTGGTTACTCAGGATGCGGGAGCAGATGAATATGCTCGTGCCGTAGCGCTGGGTGCTGCTATTAAAAATGAAAATCCTGATTTGGTTCTGGCGGGTCATGTTGCTGCCGATGACGGTTCCTCCCAGGTGCCAACTCGTGTAGCCGAAATTCTGGGCTATCCTCACATCAACGTAATTACCAGTCTGGAAGTTGCCGGGGGCAAAGTGGTTTGCAGCAGTGAAGCTGATGGCGGAACTCAGATTACCGAGGTCAGCCTTCCAGCGGTTGTTTCCAGCCAGGTAAGCTGGAACGAACCGCGTTATCCTTCCATGAAGGGTATCATGCAAGCCAAGAAGAAACCAGTGGACACTGTAGCAGCTGCTGCAGCCGATAACAAGACCACGATCGTCGAATTGAGCCTCCCGGCTGCCAAGCAGGCCGGCGTAAAGATCGAGGACGAACCCGAGGTCTGTGCCACCAAATTGGCTGACTGGATGAAGAACACGGTAAAGGTTGAAGTGAAATAACCGCAGAATTACGGGATAAAAAGGAGGGTAAATGATGGCAGGAACATGGGTATTTGTGGAACAGAGAGATGGTAACATCCGTAAGGTTACCTTTGAAATGCTTTCCCAGGCCAAAAAATACGGGGATGAAGTAAGTGCAGTAGTGTTTGGCAAGGGAGTCAAGGCCCTGGCCCCGGAATTTGCCAAGTACGGTGCTGACAAGGTTTACGCTGTAGAGGGCGATATTTTCGCTGACTATAACACTGGTGCTTTTGTGGCCCAGATGGTGGCTATGATTAACGAGTTCCAGCCTAATGCTGTTTTCTTTGCACATAGCTTTAATGGACGCGATTTTGCTTCCCGTCTGGCTCAGAAGCTGGAAGCCGGTCTGGCGACTGACGTAATCGCTGCTGAACTCAGCGCCGGCAAGGGTGTTTTTACCCGCGCCATTTATGCCGGTAAAGCTCTGGCCAAGGTGGAAGTTGCCACCAGCCCGGTATTAGCTACTATTCGCCCGGGCGTATTTGAAGTTGCTGAGGCGGCCGGAGCCGGTGCAGTGGTAGAGCCGGCAGTTGCTGCTTCTGCTGCTGATGTATATCAGACCATTAAAGAATTTCAACCCACTGTTTCCTCCCGGCCCGAACTGAACGAGGCCGAAGTGGTTGTCTCCGGTGGACGTGGATGCAAGGGTCCTGAGGGGATTAAAATAGTGGAAGAGTTGGCTGATCTGCTGGGCGCTGCCGTAGGTGGTTCCCGCGCGGCTATTGACTCTGGTTGGCTGGGCCACGAACTGCAGGTCGGACAGACCGGTAAGGTGGTTAACCCCAACCTGTATGTTGCTGCTGGTATTTCCGGCGCGATTCAGCATCTGGCCGGAATGTCTTCATCCAAGTTTATTGCTGCGATTAACACCGATACAGAAGCCCCCATTTTCAATGTAGCTGATTTCGGCGTTGTGGCAGACTTGTTCAAAGTCATTCCCACTCTCATCAGCGAACTTAAGAAGTAGTTTCCTCCGCTGGGGGGATGGTATTGGTTGGATATGCAGCCTGGCTGTGTATCCAACCAAATACCTCGGTTGTTTAAGGAGGGAATAGGGTAATGTTTTTTGGATTTGAACCGTTAACAGGCGGCTTTGACATTCCGATGCGCGAAGTCGGCGCCAACATTCCCTATGAATGGTTGATTTATGTCATTATGTTTATCCCCATAGGCATCTTCCTTTATGGGTTTTTTAAGAAAGTTCAAGTATGGATGCTGGCCAAAGGGGAATTGCACCGTAATGACAAAATCGGTGCCCGTATCGGTTCATGGTTCGTCTTTACCTTTGCCCAGGCAAGGGTGATACGTAAACCGCTGGCCGGATGGATGCATTTCTTCCTATTCTGGGGATTCTTCCTATTGTTTATGGC
>Ga0116193_1004104_pt1 | contig 10224 bp, 7 predicted proteins | sample AD_UKC115_MetaG_FD_89892 | JGI IMG/M metagenome (GOLD analysis project Ga0116193, IMG submission 89892) | Active sludge microbial communities of municipal wastewater-treating anaerobic digesters from Hong Kong - AD_UKC115_MetaG | ecosystem: Engineered > Bioreactor > Anaerobic > Digestate | place...
AGGTCAAGCTGCTCGGCTTCCTGCGTCGCACGCACGGCAAGCGCGAGGCGCCCGTAGAGGAGACGGCCGCGCCGCGGCAGATCACGCTCAAGCGCAAGACCGTCAGCGAAATCACCGTCAACCAGGGCGCGGCCCGCGGCAAGACGGTGAACGTCGAGGTGCGCCAGAAGCGCACCTACATCAAGCGCAGCGCGGTCGAGGAAGAGCAGCAGATCGATCCAGACCGCGAGGATGCGCTGCGCAAGCTCCAGGAATCGCAGCTCAAGCGCGAGGCCGAGGAGCTCGAGCGTCAGGCGCAGGAGCGCAAGCGGTTCGAGGAAGAAGCGCGTCTGCGTGCGGCCGAAGACGAACGGCGCCGTGCGGAAGAGGAGCGTGTGCGTGCCGAGGAAGAGGCACGCCGGCAGACGGCATCGACCACCGCCGAGACTCCGCGTGAGACCGAGGCGCCCGCGCGCCGCGAGGAGGTCCGGCCGAAGCCCGTGCAGCGCCCGCAGGATACGCCACCGCGCCGTACCGACGATGCGGGCCGCCACAAGCCGCGTCATGCTGGTGGCCCGCGTGAGCGTGAAGCCGACGGTGCCGGCCGGTTCCTCGGCGGCGAGCTGCATCTCACCGCCGAAGAGCGCGCACGCCGTTCCGGGCGCAAGAAGACCAAAGGCAAGCCGGATCTCACCAGGATCACGGCACAGCACGGCTTCTCCAGGCCGACCGCGCCGGTCGTGCGCGAGATCGCGCTCGGCGACGCGATCGTCGTTGCCGAGCTTGCTCAGCGCATGGCGGTGAAGGGTGCGGATGTTGTCAAGGCGCTCTTCAAGATGGGCGTGATGGCGACCATCAACCAGGTCATCGATCACGACACGGCGGCCCTGGTCGTCGAGGAACTCGGCCACAAGGTCGTGCGTGCCGACGCGAAGGATGCCGAGACTGCGCTGACCGCCCAGACCGAGGCCGGGCAGGGCGAGAAGGAATCGCGTCCGCCGGTGGTCACGATCATGGGCCATGTCGACCACGGCAAGACCTCGCTGCTCGATTACATCCGCCGCACCAAGGTCGCGGCCGGCGAGGCGGGTGGCATCACCCAGCACATCGGCGCGTATCACGTGACCACGCCGAAGGGCGTGATCACCTTCCTCGATACGCCGGGCCATGCCGCGTTCACGGCAATGCGCGCGCGCGGTGCGAAGTTGACCGATATTGTCGTGCTGGTGGTCGCCGCCGACGACGGCGTGATGCCGCAGACGGCCGAAGCCGTCCAGCATGCGCGTGCCGCCGGCGTGCCGCTGATCGTCGCGATGAACAAGATGGACAAGGCCGACGCGAATCCGGACCACGTCAAGCAGGGTCTGGTACAGCACGAAGTCGTGCCCGAAGAGTGGGGCGGCGACGTGCAGTTCGTGCCGGTATCCGCGAAGACGGGCATGGGCATCGATGCACTGCTCGACGCCGTCCTCGTGCAGGCCGAAGTGCTCGAGCTGCAGGCCGTGCGTGATGGTCGTGCCAGTGGTGTGGTGGTCGAGTCGAGCCTCGACAAGGGACGCGGTCCGGTCGCGACGGTGCTGGTCCAGGCCGGCACGCTGAAGAAGGGCGATTTCCTCGTCTGCGGCGTCGAGTACGGCCGCGTGCGTGCGATGTTCGACGAGGCCGGTCAGCAGGTCGGCGAAGCCGGGCCGTCAATTCCGGTGCAGGTGCTGGGTCTTTCGGGCGTGCCGAATGCGGGCGATGATTTCGTCGTTGTCGAGGACGAGCGCCTGGCCAAGGACGTCGCCCAGCAGCGTCAGCAGAAGCGCCGCGAGACGCGTCTCGTCAAGCAGAGCACCAAGCTTGAAGACATCATGTCGCAGATGACTCAAGGCGGCGAGCAGCAGACGCTGAACCTGGTCGTCAAGGCGGACGTGCAGGGCTCGGTCGAGGCACTGCGCGAGTCACTGACCAAGCTGTCGAACGATCTGGTGCGCATCAACGTCATCGCGTCGGGCGTGGGCGGCATCACCGAGTCCGATGCGACTCTCGCTGCCGCCTCGAAGGCTACGATCATCGGTTTCAACGTGCGTGCGGACGCGACGGCGCGCAAGATCGTCGAAACCAATGGTCTCGACCTGCGCTACTTCTCGATCATCTACGACGTGATCGACCAGGTGAAGCAGGTCGCCTCGGGTCTGCTCGGCATGGAAGTGCGCGAGGAGATCATCGGCATCGCCGAAGTCCGCGACGTGTTCCGCAGCTCGAAGTTCGGCGCGATCGCCGGCTGCATGGTGGTCGAGGGTACGGTCAAGCGCAACAAGCCGATCCGCGTGCTGCGTGACAACACCGTGATCTTCCAGGGCGAGCTCGAATCGCTGCGGCGCTTCAAGGAAGCCGTCGAGGAAGTGCGTAACGGCATGGAGTGTGGCATCGGCGTCAAGCAGTACAACGACGTCCGTGCCGGCGACCAGATCGAATGCTTCGAGCGCATCGAGGTCCAGCGCACGTTCTGAGCGGTAGCGCAGGACGCTGCGGACCCGCCCTGTCGGAGCCGGCCGTGGACGGCCGGCCTTCGGGCGTCGCCATCACGCCGGGATGTCAGCATGCCCCGCGTCCTGTGCCAACGATGAGGCCATACCCATGAGCCATGATTTCACCCGTGCCGATCGCGTCTCCGCTGAACTCCGTCGCCTGCTCGGCAGCATGGTACACGAGGCGGTGCGCGATCACGCGCTGCCCTCGGTCAGCGTTTCGGATGTGGAACTCACGCGCGAGCTCGACGTGGCTACGGTATTCGTCACCGCGCTGCTGCCCGAGCAGGGACCGCCGGCGGTGGCCCTGCTGAACGCGATGGCCAGGGACCTGCGCCGAGATCTGGCCAAGGTCATGCGCATCCGGCGAGTGCCCGAACTGCGCTTCCGCTACGACGATTCGGTCGACAAGGGTGAACGCATCGAGGCGCTTCTGCGCGGCGTCAAGACACCCGGCACCGACGGTTAGTGGCGCGATCTCCCTGCGCCGCTCCGAACGCATATCCAGCCGCCGCACGGTCCGCATGTCCTCACCAATCCGCCAACCGCGTCCGGTCTGGCGTCCCGCCCACGGCATCCTGCTGCTCGACAAGCCCGCCGGGCTGAGTTCGAACCAGGCGCTGCAGCAGGCACGCCGCCTGTTCGCGGCCGAGAAGGCCGGACACACCGGCAGCCTCGACCCGCTCGCCACGGGTCTGCTTCCGCTCTGCTTCGGCGAGGCCACCAAGATCGCCGGCCATCTGCTCGGCGCGGTCAAGGCCTACCGGGCCGAGATCCGGCTCGGCGTGACCACCACTACCGCGGATGCCGAGGGTGAGGTGCTGGCCGTGCGCGAGCTGCCAGCGAACCTAAATGGAGCAGTCCTCGAGGCCGTGCTGGTCGGCCTGCGCGGACGGATCGTGCAGGTGCCGCCGGTCTATTCGGCGCTTAAGCAGGACGGCCTACCGCTGTATGTCCGCGCCCGGCGCGGCGAGGCCGTGCAGGCGCCGCCGCGTGAGGTCGATGTCCATCGTCTGGAGCTCGAGGCACATCACGGCGACCGGCTGATGGTCTACGTCGAATGCGGATCGGGTACCTACGTGCGCAGCCTCGCCACGGATCTCGGCGAGCGCCTGGGCTGCGGCGCGCATCTGACGACGTTGCGCCGATTGTGGGTCGACCCCTTCCGCCAGCCCGTCATGCACACGCTCGACGCGCTCGCCGAGCGCGCCGCGGCGTGCGGGGTGAAGGCTCTCGACATGCTGCTGTTGCCGGTCGAGAGCGGATTGTCCGCCCTGCCGCGCGTCGAGCTCGATGCCGCCGCGGCGGACGCCTTCCGTTGCGGGCGGCTGGTGCGGGTGGCGGGCGCGCCGGCCGGCACAGTCGCCGTCTTCGTGGGCAGCTGGCTGCTCGGCCTGGGCGAGGTCGGCGACGGCGGCCGTCTCGGCGTGCGGCGCGGCTTGAATCTGCCTGCACCACCGGGTTCACCATCGGCCCAAGGCTTGTTGCGGCCGGAAGGCTCGGGCTAAAATACCGTGCTTACCCATATCGACCAATCCACGCGGGGCTTGTGCAGCGCCATCGACGGGTGCCGCCGCACAAGCCTCGCCTAGCTTCGAAGGTTCAAACAATGCTCACTGCGGAACAGACCAAAAAGATCATCAGCGACTTCGGCCATGCGCCGAACGACACCGGTTCGCCGGAGGTCCAGGTCGCCCTGTTGTCGGCCCAGATCGACAGCCTCGGCAAGCACTTCGCGCACCACGTGAAGGATCACCATTCACGTCGCGGTCTGCTGAAGATGGTCAACAAGCGCCGCAGCCTGCTGAATTACCTGAAGAACAAGGACGGCGACCGTTATAAGTCCCTGATCGAGCGCCTCGGCATCCGCCGCTAAGCGACTGAAGCACGAGGAGATGGCAGTGGCGAAAGTAACCAAGTCTTTCCGGTACGGGAATCACGAAGTCACACTGGAGACGGGCGAAATCGCCCGCCAGGCCAGCGCGGCGGTGGTCGTCGGCATGGCCGGCACCGTCGTCCTGGTGACGGTGGTAGCGGCGCCCAAGGCGCGCGAGGGGCAGGATTTCTTCCCGCTCACCGTCGATTACCAGGAAAAGTTCTATTCCGCCGGGCGCATCCCCGGCGGTTTTTTCAAGCGTGAAGGACGTCCGACCGAGAAGGAAACGCTGACTTCCCGGCTGATTGACCGCCCGATCCGCCCGCTGTTCCCCGAGGAGTTCCGGAACGAGGTGCAGGTCATCGCGACCGTGCTCTCGATGAACCCCGAGGTCGACGCGGACATTCCGGCCCTGCTTGGCGCATCGGCCGCGCTGTCCCTGTCGGGCATCCCGTTCAAGGGACCGATCGCCGCGGCGAAGGTAGGCTATGCCGGCGGCCAGTACCTTCTGAACCCGACCGCGACCGAACTGAAGACCTCCGACCTCGAGCTGGTCGTCGCCGGTACCGCGAATGCGGTGCTGATGGTCGAGTCCGAAGCCAATCTGCTCAGCGAGGACGTGATGCTCGGCGCGGTGGTGTACGGCCATCGTGCGATGCAGACGGCGATCGACGCGATCAACGCCTTCGTCGCCGAAGCCGGCGGCCCGCGCAAGTTCGGCTGGGTCGCGCCGCCGTCCAACGATGCGCTGTTCGGCGCGATCAAGGGCGTGCTGGGTGATCGCCTCGCCAAGGCCTTCCAGATCCGCGACAAGCTCGAACGCCGCGACGCGATCGCCGCGCTAAAGGGCGAGGTGAAGGCCGCGCTCGCCGAGCAGGCCACGGCGAACGGCTGGAGTGACGGCGAGATCGGCGCAGCGCTCGGCGAGGTCGAGTACCGCACCATGCGCGATGCGGTGCTCTCGTCCAAGATCCGCATTGACGGGCGCAAGCTCGACGACGTCCGCCCGATCACCGTGCGTGTCGGCGTGCTGCCGCGTACCCACGGCTCGGCGCTGTTCACGCGCGGCGAGACCCAGGCCCTGGTCACGGTCACGCTCGGTACGACCAAGGATGCGCAGATCATCGATTCCCCGGAAGGTGAATCGAAGGACACCTTCCTGTTCCACTACAACTTCCCGCCGTTCTCGGTCGGCGAAGTCGGCCGCATGGCCGGTCCGAAGCGCCGCGAGATCGGCCATGGCCGCCTCGCGCGGCGTGGCGTGCAGGCGGTCAAGCCGACCATGGAGCAGTTCCCGTACGTGCTGCGCGTGGTCTCCGAGATCACCGAGTCGAACGGCTCCTCGTCGATGGCCTCGGTCTGCGGTTCCTCGCTGGCGATGATGGATGCCGGCGTGCCGCTCAAGGCGCCGGTCGCCGGCATCGCGATGGGCCTGGTCAAGGAGGGCGACCAGTACGTCGTCCTGTCCGACATCCTCGGCGACGAGGATCACCTCGGCGACATGGACTTCAAGGTCGCCGGCACCGCCGACGGCGTGTCTGCTCTGCAGATGGACATCAAGATCGACGGCATCACTGAGGAAATCATGCGCGTCGCGCTGGATCAGGCCAAGCGTGGTCGTCTGCACATCCTCGGCGAGATGGCCAAGGTCATCACCACGCCGCGCTCGGAGATGAGCGAGTACGCGCCGCGCCTCCTGACCATGAAGATTCATCCGGACAAGATCCGCGAGGTCATCGGCAAGGGCGGTTCGGTCATCCGCTCGATCACCGAGGAGACCGGCACCACGATCGACATCCAGGACGACGGCACCATCGTCATCGCCTCGGTCAACCGCGCCGCGGCCGACGAGGCGAAGAAGCGCATCGACATGATCGTCTCCGACGTCGAGCCGGGCCGCATCTATGAGGGCAAGGTCGTCAAGCTGATGGACTTCGGCGCGTTCGTCACGATCCTGCCCGGCAAAGACGGTCTCGTGCACGTGTCGCAGATTTCCAACGAGCGTGTCGAGAAGGTTTCCGACAAGCTCAAGGAAGGCGATGTCGTGCGCGTCAAGGTGCTCGAGGTCGACAAGCAGGGGCGCATCCGCCTGTCGATGAAGGCGGTCGCCGAAGAGCAGGGCGTGGCTTGATCCACCGCCTGCCGGATCGAAACGAAAAAGCGGGCCGAGTGCCCGCTTTTTCGTTGGTGTACTTGTTGCGACGCAGCAACGACGGGGTGTAGCATCCCCGCGCACGTTGGGAGGCTCTCATGTCCGAAACGAAATCCGTGCACGACTGGGCGAAGGACTGGCAGGCGCTGTCTCAGCAGTACTGGTCCGCCTGGGGCGATCTGGCCAGACAGGCCGGTGCCGCCCCGCGGTTCGATGTCGCCACCCCGTGGCATGAAGGTCTCGAGCAGTGGGCACGGCTGTTCGGCGGTGCTGGCCGGCAGAGCGAGGTCGTCGAGCGTCTCGGGGCGAGCGCCAAGAGTTTCGTCTCGCTGATGCAGTCAATGCTCTCAACAGCGGCGGGGAATGACGGCGCCGCGGCATCCGTGTGGACCGACGTTCTCCGTCAGGGCTTCAACCTGCCGGGCATCGATGCCTCACTCCTGAACAATCCGCTCGCCGCGAGCCTGCGCGATCTGTCGGGCAAGGGCGCCCACAGTCTCGAGCAGGGCATGGCCGAGCTGCTGCGCCTGGCGGCGCCGGTCAAGCAGGAATGGCTCAACCTGCTCGGCACGCCGGCATTCGGCTATGCGCGCGAGCACCAGGAGCGCTGGCAGCGGCTTTCCGCCGCGCTGGCTGGCTATCAGGAACAGACCAATCGCTACAACGCGCTGATCTTGAAGGCCAGCGAGCGTGGCTTCGAGCGCTTCCAGAGCAAGCTCGCCGAGCGCGAGGAGCCTGGGCGTCAGCTCGACTCCGTGCGTGCCGTCTACGACCTCTGGGTCGACGCGGCCGAAGAAGCCTATGCGCAAGTCGCGATGACCGATGAGTTCCGCGAGGTCTACGGCGACCTCGTCAATGCACAGATGAAGGTCCGCTCGCTCGTGCAGCGCGAGGTCGAACTCGCCACCGCGCAGCTCGGCATGCCAACGCGCACCGAGATGCGCAGCGTCGAGAAGGCCGTCCACGAACTGCGCCGTGCGGCGAAGTCGCGTGAGGATGGCATGGCGAGCGTATCGGCCGCCGAGCTCGCCGAGCTGAAGACGGAACTCGCCGAACTGCGCCGGCAGGTGGGCGCCGCGAAGAAGAAGCCGGCCGCGGCACGCTCCGTGCCGAAGCAGGCCGTGAAGACGTCGAAGTCCAAGCGCTGAGGGGCACGGCATGGGTCCAGTCAAGATCGAACCGCAGAGGGCGCTCGACGAGGCGCTCAAGTTCCAGCAGAAGCTTGCCGCCGGCGTCAGGACGCTGCGCTCGCTCGACGAGGTCCATTTCGGTGCGACGCCGAAGGAAGCGGTTTACCGCGAGGACAAGATCACGCTGTACCACTTCAAGGGCAGTGGGAAGCCACGCCGCCGGACGCCGCTGCTGATCTGCTATGCGCTGGTCAATACGCCGTACATGGTCGACCTGCAGGAGGACCGCTCGCTCGTGCGCAATCTGCTCGCGCTCGGCGAGGACGTCTATCTGATCGACTGGGGCTATCCGGACGCGTCCGACCGCTTCCTCTCGCTCGACGACTACATCAACGGCTATCTACGCCACTGCGTGGATTTCCTGCGCGAGCGCCACGACGTGGATGCGATCAACCTGCTCGGCATCTGCCAGGGCGGCGCATTCTCGCTGTGCTTCACCTCGATCTACCCCGAGAAGGTGAAGAACCTGATCACGATGGTCACACCGGTGGACTTCCACACGCCGGACAACATGCTCTCGCACTGGACGCGGAACATGGACATCGACCTGTTCGTCGATACGCTCGGCAACGTGCCGGCGGATCTCATGAACTGGTGCTACCTGACGCTGAAGCCGTTGCGTCTCAACCAGCAGAAGTACATCGGTCTCGTCGACATCCTCGACGACAAGACGGAAGTGGAGAATTTCCTGCGGATGGAGAAATGGATCTTCGACTCGCCGGACCAGGCCGGCGAGGCCTTCCGCGAGTTCATCAAGGATTTCTACCAGGGCAACAAGCTCGTCAATGGCGGCCTGTCGATCGGCGGCAAGGACGTGGACCTGAAGCGCGTCACTCAGCCGGTGTTAAACATTTTCGCCGAGCAGGACCATCTCGTACCGCCGGCAGCCTCGCGTGCGCTCGAGAAGGTCGTCGGCACGAAGGACTACACTCAGCTCGCCTTCAAGGGCGGCCACATCGGCATCTACGTCAGCGGGCGCGCCCAGCGCGAGGTACCACCGGCGATTTCCGACTGGCTCGGCAAACGCTCGCCCTGATCCACCCGGAACGCCATGCCGGACGGCGATGACAGCGGCCCTTGCGGGCCGTTGTCGTTTCCGGGCTCGCCGATGGAGCCTCCGGCACATCGTCGATCTGTTCGGTCGTCGCGCTGGATCGCGTTCCTTGCCATGCCTGGCGGATGACTGCCGGCCCGCGCGAGCTACGGTTTCTGCGATGACCTTGCGAGGCGTGCGATGAAGAAAGTCTGGCCTGTGGTTCTTGCCGTGTCGCTCGGCGCCTGTGCGATCCAACCCGCACGTCTGGATCAGCCGTTCACGCTCAAGGTTGGCGAGACCCGACGCGTCGGCCCGGACGGTCTCGAAGTCACCTTGCGTTCCGTGTCGGCCGATTCCGGCTGCGTCGCGCCCAAGGACTGCTCGACGATGCTGTTCAATGGTTCGGTCGCCATGCGTATGGGCGAGAAGAGCGATCTCGCGCAGATCCAGGCCGTCCTCAGGCCAGGTGCGGGCGTGGCGCTGGATCTGGATGGCTATCGCTTCTTCCTGACCGGCATCCGCCGGACCGCCCGCGGCGAGTTCGAGGCAAGCTTCATCGCCACGGGCCGGGCAAAGCCCAACTGAGGTCCGGCTAGGACTTGCCGCGTACCGTCCGGAGCGATGCCGGCTCCCGCAGATCGGCCTGTTCGCCCACGCCGCCGGCGAGGCGGCCCTCGAGCTGGCGCCGGCGTTCGAGCAGGGTCGCAAGCTCGCGATCCAGGTCCGCGAGATGCGCCTGCACGTCCTCGCGTGGCTCCGAGTCGAGCCCGGGTATCGCCGCATCGCCCGGAGACGAGCCGGAAGCAGCGGGCTGGGAGAGCCGCTCGTGGATGCCGCGCAGGGCTTCGATGAAGCGGGCGCGGGTTTCCTCGGCGAATGGGTTCTCGCGCTGGATCGCCGCGAACAGATGTCCCGCATCTGCGCGTACCGCCTCGATCGACTGGGCCAGCGCGCGGAAGCTCGGCGGCGCCATGCCGAGATCGTCGGCCGCGCCGATATCGAGCAGGCCCTTGGCGACGAAGAATGCCATCGCATGCGTCGAGGCCATCGCCCGGTCGTGGCTCGCCGCATCGCGCTCGATGATTTCGCTGCCCAGCGCTTCGAAGAACCGGCGCACGCGCCGGGCGGTTTCCGGATGCCGGGGGCTGGGACAGATCACACTGCGGATCGGATCCGCACGCGCGAGGCTCAGTGGCCCGAACAGCGGATGCGTGCCGGCATGTGCGACGGCATCGCCGAGATGGCGGTCGAGCCATGCGCACGGCTGCAGCTTCACGCTGCCGACGTCGATCACCGTGTGCCGCGCGCCGAGATGCGGGCGGAGTGCGACCAGCGCGCTTTCGATGGCGGGCACCGGCACGGCGACCACGACCAGATCGGCCGCGGCGACGAGCCGGGCGAGGTCGGTTTCGGCATGGCCGGCGGGCACGCTGCCGCGGGGGTCGAGCGCCCGCCAGGCGATACCATGGCGCGACAGC
>Ga0116193_1004107_pt1 | contig 10218 bp, 9 predicted proteins | sample AD_UKC115_MetaG_FD_89892 | JGI IMG/M metagenome (GOLD analysis project Ga0116193, IMG submission 89892) | Active sludge microbial communities of municipal wastewater-treating anaerobic digesters from Hong Kong - AD_UKC115_MetaG | ecosystem: Engineered > Bioreactor > Anaerobic > Digestate | place...
CGCGAGCCGTTCGTACCGGCAAAACACAAAGTATCAGTTATTCAAATAAGAAAGGTACGGCCGAGATTACTCATACCGCAACTCCAAAACCTAAGACCACGCCCAAAACTGGCACAACGTACGAAGCACCAAAAGTGACCGTGACTCGCGTACCAGCCAAGGGTATCCCAAAGAATAACAGCAAGGACAAGACGCTATGAAAGTAACGGTAGTTCCAGCACAAGTCACAACTGTCGAAGACCGAATCATCGGCAATCTTGGCTTCTCACAAATGCTCCTGATGATTATTCCAGTATTCGTCAGCGCAGGACTGTTCGCTCTATTACCGCCATTCATGGGTAGTGCGCTCTACAAGTACATCGTCATGGCAGTTCTAGCGTTTGTTTGTTGCATTCTGGCTATTCGCATCAAAGGTAAGATCATTGCCTTATGGCTAGTTACGATAATCCGTTACAACGTCCGACCGAAGTACTATCTGTTTAACAAAAACACCTCAGCACTTCGGCAGGACTATCCGCCGATTGTCGAGCCAAAAATAGAACAGAAGGTAAAGAACGTGAAAGAAGAACGGATGGCACGGCCGAGGCTCAATACACCTGAAACCGCCAAAGTCCTGATGACAATTGAGAATCCGGCCGCTAAGTTCCGTTTTGAAACAACCAAGAAAGGAGGCCTAAATGTTCGCCTTACAGAAATCGAAAAGTAAAACCTCGGCACGCCACCAAATAGCTATCAAGGGTGTGCGAGATGGCATCTTGATGCTGCCGAATAACGAATATCGAGCAATCTTACAGGTATCATCACTCAATTTTGAACTGCGTAGCGAAGAAGAGCAAGACGCAATCATCGACACTTACGAAAGCTTCCTCAACTCGGTCGGTACGAGTTTACAAATTCTTGTACGCACCCGAGAAATCGATATGGATAAATATCTCGATGATCTCAAAGAGCGACTCGATAGCGAAAAAGTACCAATCTATCGTACGCAGCTTAAGAACTACGATGCGTTTATCCGCTCACTCATCACAACCAACAAGATTTTGACGCGACACTTTTATATCATTGTGCCGTACAAGCCTACGGGTAAAGGAGATTTTGACTTAATCGAGGAGCAGCTCAAGATCAAACTCGATATTGTCTCAAAAGGCATGTCGCGACTTGGTATGTATACCGATCAACTCGATAGTCTTGAGGTTCTGGATTTGTTCTACAGCTTCTACAGTCCGTCACAAGCCAAACTGCAACCTTTGACCGAGCAGGCGCTACAGATGATACACACCGCCCTTATACAGAAAGGAGAAGATAATGGTAAAAGCAAAACTCGAAAAACCAAATAAGTTCGCAAAGTTGAACGAACTGCGACAAAAAGTCGTTACCCCAATAACTGCACCCATTAAGAAGCAGAAGCAAGCGAGGCTTGATAAACAAAAGGAGTTGACGATTGCTTTCGGCGAACAAGACGCCATCGACGCGTTGTCATACGCTGGACTAGAAGAAAACATCGACTACTTGTGTATCGACGGTATCTACATGCGCACTATCTACATTTCTGGCTACCCGTTTGTGGCCAACTCCGGCTGGATGGATAGTCTCATTAACTTCAATCACGACTCAGATATTAGCTACCATCTACACGAAGTGAGCGCAACATCCGCCTTGCCAAAACTACACCGTAAAATCACCGAGCTTGAGAGTACGAAGCGAGCCATGATGAGAGCCGGTAAAATTGTCGGCTCTGAAATTACCGATCCACTTGATTCAGCGATTGAGCTACGTGACAAGATCCAACGCGGCCAAGAGAAGTTATTTCAGATGGCAATTTACGTCAGTATTCGTGCTGATAACCTTGAAGAGCTTGATAAGACGACGAAGCTACTTGAAGCTACCATGTCGGCACGCCTGTTTTACTCAAAAGTTGCAAGGTATCAACAACTCGAAGCCTTGCAATCTATTTTGCCACGCGGCGAAGATCAACTCGGACAAAAACGAAACCTTGATAGCTCAAGTGCCGCGCTCACATTTCCATTTATGTCATCTGAGTTGGTGCAAGAAAGCGGCATCTTGTACGGAGTAAATAAATCGAATAACTCACTTGTTATCCTTGATCGCTTTAGCCTGCATAACGCCAATTCGATCACGTTCGCACAGTCTGGCTCGGGCAAAAGCTACACTACTAAGGTTGAGATATTACGTCAACTAATGCAAGGCACGAAAGTTATTGTTATCGACCCGGAACGAGAATACAAAAATCTCTCTGAATCAGTTGATGGCACGTATATCAAACTATCGACGCGCAGCAAGGACAAGATAAATCCGTTCGATTTGGCGACGACTTTTCACTCTAAAGATGACTTGTCTGAGCATATTCAAGACCTCACCGATGTCATCGGCTTGATGGCCGAGGGCTTGGATAAATCAGAAAAAGCAGCGGTAGACCGCGCTATCCTCAAGGTGTATAAAAAAGCAAAGAAGTCACAACCGCGCCTACAAGATTTGTACGCAGAGCTACATGACCTTGGACAACTACAACTTTGTGAACGACTAGAGCGATATATCTCTGGCTCGCTGGCTGGCGTATTTAATTCACATACCAATATCGAACTAGATAATCGACTGGTGATTTTTGATATCAAGGATATGGCGAGTAACTTGCGACCAATCATGATGCTCATTATCTCTAACTTCGTTAAGAATCAAGTTATGGCTAGTCCCGAAAAACGCCTGCTCGTGATTGATGAGGGCTGGTTACTACTTGAACACGAGCAAAGTGCTCGATTCGTGGCAGGGCTAGTCCGTCGAGCGCGTAAATACTACCTTGGTGTTTCGATCATCTCGCAACAAGCTAATGACTTTTTGCATAGCGAATACGGCCGCGCTATCGCCTCGCAGAGTGCCTTGCGTATTCTAATGCGACAAGACACTACGACTATTCGTGGTGTTGTCGATGAGTTTAATCTCAGTGAATACGAACAGAGTTTCTTGCTGACATGCGAGCGTGGTGACGCATTAATTGTTGCTGACCAAAACCATGTTGCGGTCCGAGTAGTGGCCGCAGATAAAGAGCATCCACTCATTACGACAAACCCCACGGAGATTTACGCGTGAACCCAAGCATCGTTGTCTTTGGTGTAGCTGGCTACAATCCAAAACGAACGATTGCGGTCGTATTAGCGACGCTAGTTGTTATCCTATCGCTACCATTTATGGCGGTCATGTCGATGGGCACTGATGTCTTGAGCTTTCTTGCCGGTACGCCAGACGCCAAAGCCGCCGAGACGCAAGGCTTCTATATGGGCGGTGAGGTGCCTGGCGACACTTATGCATGGGGAAACTGCACCTATTGGGCTTTTGCGATGCGTCTTTGGGCTGGCACACCGATACCGACGACTTGGGGCAATGCGAACACATGGGATGATCGTGCTCGCGCCGATGGCTACGAGGTAAATCACACCCCAGCCGTCAATGCAGTCTTCCAAACCGATGAGGGAGAATGGGGTCACGTTGCCTATGTCATTAAGGTCGATGATAAGACTGGCGATTGGACAATATCAGAGATGAACGCGCCGCACCTAAACGTAGTGTCACAGCGTACATTCTCCAAAGACTCAGCGCAGTATTACAACTTTATATATGGCAAGAAAGGAGAAGCATGGACACCAAAGCCTATCTTGAATCCATCATTGAACACTGGCAACCTATCACCATCGTTCTAGTAGCTATTGTCGCTACATACTTTATAGCAATCTTTGTTCTCACTCTTTTCAACCGTCGCCATCTGTCACATCGTGATATGGTCTGGCTCGAAATCACACCACCAGCCAATATTGCCAAGACACCAGAGGCTACCGAGCAGCTCTTTTCGGTCATACATGGCGCACGCGCTGCACGGCAGCTAAAAGATAAGCTATATAATCGCTCGCCAGTGATGAGTTTTGAGATTGCTTCAACACGCAAAGACGGTATTCGTTATCTCCTACAAGTTGAAAAATCTCGCTCAAAAAATACTCAAAAAACTATCACGTCATATATACCGGATTCAAAAGTAAAAGAGGTTGAGCGCGAGATTGACATAGTAGACAAAGTTATCGAGTTCAAAGAGACCGGCCACTACGTATTACCACTTACGCTAACTTCTGTATTTGAGCAACATGATCCTCTATCCTATGTTACCGGTGCAATGACAAAGCTAGGCGACGATGAAGAGATTTCATTGCAAATTGTAGCAACACCAGTACGCCTACGCGAAGCTGACATACTCTCTCATAAAATCCTTGGTAATGAGAATATCTTGCAACAAGTAAGCGGTAAGCAACTAACACTACTTGGACGTTTCACGAATATCTTTAGCAAAGCATCATCTGGCATTACAGATCTTGCCGGAGAGGTGTATATGGGGACAACCTTTGGCCACAAAGACTATTACAATTCCAAATCGCGTGCCGTTCAACAACAAGCACGTATTACCACTCACGATAGGCCAGCGCGAACCTTGAGCGCCTTTGAACTCGAACTTATGGAGACGATGCACCAAAAAGTCACGCGCCCACTATTTCAAGTAAACCTGCGCGTACTCGTCAAAAGCCCCGATGCAAAGCAACACATCATTGCGCTCCGATCAGCACTCGATGGCTATAGCGTGCCACCGTACCAATCTATCAAGGCAAGGTTATCGCTACCAATCATTGATAAAATGCGCCAACGTAATGCAATAGGCCGCCTACCATCCCTTTTGCGTCGGTCGTCGATGATCTTGGCTTCAACAGAGCTTGCAAGTCTCTACCACTTCCCATCAAGTCAAGTAAGTCAAACTGATAACCTCATTACGTCACTTAGTCGTACACTACCAGCGCCCGTGTCACTCAAGTCTGGCAAGAAGTTGTCCATCCTGATTGGTGATAACTACCATCATGAAACGATCACGCCCATCGGTCTTACCGAAGAAGAACGAGAACGGCACATGTATATCATCGGTGGTACGGGTAATGGTAAGACAACAATGCTATTTTACGAGATACTGCAAGATATACGTGCAGGCAATGGTGTGGCAGTATTAGATCCCCACGGTGATCTTGCCGAACGTATCTTGCGATATATACCAGAGGAGCGTATCAATGATGTTATCTATCTCAATCCTGATGATCTAGCCTATCCAATAGGCATGAATCTACTTGAGTTATCATCCGATCTTGAGGGTGATGATCTTCTGCGAGAAAAAGACCTTATCACTGAGGCCACCATTTCAGTATTGCGTAAGATATTCTCTGAGGACGACAGTGGCGGCCATCGTATTGAGTATGTACTTCGCAACACCATACAAACCGCTTTAACGCTTGAAAATCCGACTCTGTTCACTATCTTTGAGTTGCTTAACGATGCTAAATATCGTCGCAAGGTAGTAAAAACACTCGAAGATAAAAACCTGAAAGACTTTTGGAATAATGAGCTTGGCAAAGCTGGTGATATGCAGAAAGTTAAAATGGCCGCAGGTATTACCGCTAAAATTGGACGCTTCCTATTCTCCGCATCTGCTCGACGTATGATTGAGCAACCAAAATCTACAATCAACTTTGAGGATATCCTAGCAGGTCGCAAGATACTGGTATGCAACTTCTCTAAGGGTCTTCTTGGAGAAGATACCTCGGCACTATTTGGTACGACTGTTCTTGCGAAGCTACAAACTGCGTCCTTACGCCGCGCACGCATCGGACAGGGCGAACGCACTCCGTACTATCTGTATGTTGACGAGTTTCAGAACTTCGCTACAACGAGCTTCGTACAGATGCTATCGGAGGCACGAAAATATAAATTATTCCTCACTATGGCCGAACAATCTACTTCGCAGCAAGATGAGCAGCGCCTTGTAGATATAATTCTTGCTAACGTCGGTACGGTGGTATGTTTCCGCTCAGGCAGTCCGTCGGACGAGCGACTTGTCTTGCCGCTGTTCATGCCTTTCATTCAGCAAGGCGAGATAGCCAACTTGCCAGCTTATTCATACTATGTACGCATCTCAGCCGTGAATGCCCAAGAACCGATGTCAGGTGTAACGGTGGTGGAGCAAGAAACTGGAGATGAGTCTATAGCCCGAAAAGTGATCGAGACATCACGTCAACTTTACGCGAAGAAAGTCGAACTAGAAGAAAAACAGCCTAATGAACCAAAACAAAAAGATGCGGCTAAAATATCTCAAAAATCTACAAAGCCGAAGAAGAAGCAAGCGAGCAAAAAATCAGATGACGAGCTATCTGCGATGAAATCAGTAACTTAGGTATAATAAGGCTATGAATATTTACCTGGACATTGACGGTGTATTGCTAGCAAACGAGAGTAACGCTGCTAACTATGCAGATGAGTTTCTACAGGCTGTACTAGCAGCATATCCCGATTCTACCTATTGGCTGACTACACATAATTGGAGAGGTGAAAATAGGACTAAAGAAGTGCTCGCACCACACCTCAGACCGGAAACAGTGCCACTGCTTGACAAAATTAAGCCGTCCGTCTGGAATGAAATGAAGACGGACGGAATAAACTTCTCAGAGAAGTTTATATGGCTCGATGATGACTTATGGCAGGATGAGTTAAAGGTACTTGAGCAACACAATGCCACCGATAACTTTATCTTAATAGACCTCCAGAAAAACCCAAACCAACTAAAAGATATAGCCGAGATTATTTAGTCTTTTTATTATCTTTTAGGTAGTCGCGCATTACCGCAAAGACCATGAGTCTCTTACGAGCACCAGCCCCACGTGGTTTTACGATAATTGCATAGAGCGCTAAAACGCCTAAAGCTATAAGCACGCCTCCAATGTAGTAGTACCAATTTGACCAAAATAGGACTGCCGGTAACAGTGTGATAGGCAAAACACGAACTAAGATTACTCGCACTAACGTGTCGTAATATTCCCTGAATCGCTTATACGCCGAAGGGCGAGCTGACTGGTGTATGCGCAGATAATCAGCGTAGTCTTTCACGGCTATTGTTTCCGTGTACTTCAGATGTTCGTAAACCGATTCTTGCTCAGTATTATCATACAATCCGTAGAAACTATCTTTTGACCTAAAGAATGCATAGTGAAGTACAACAAGGATCCAATCGATAGCCTGTGAAAAATGTAGGTACGCAAGACCAAACAAAACTCCGGCACTTAACGCTAGATATTCCATACTATCTATCATATCATTTACACCATTTTTCCAGTCTTATGAAGCGTAGCATCTCTTGTACTGACGAAGCATCATCTATACGACGCATTAACTCACAGCTATCATTTTGAGATAGTATATTCAAACTACCTTCGTAGAGGATATCATCGATGATAGCTAGTTTCCTGTGATGGCCGATCGTCATTAGGACGGTAACTCCCATACTCTGCATCATTTCGATAGCCTTGATCACTTGATCTTGATACTGCGGATCATGCTCCTCAATAGGTTTCGTATTCACGATAACCTCAACGCCGCGCTTTTTAAGTTTTGCAAAGACGACAAGCAAGGATGTAGAACGACGCTGAGTAATGAACGGACTTTCTATAACTACACGATGTCTTGCACTCCGAAGGTCTTTGTAAAACCTGTCATAAAATGTAGACTGATTGTAGAGTGAAGATGATGATAGCCTAAACATTTTTACCTCCTGAAATAGCGTTTTCGCTAACAGAGTAAAAAGTTCTATCTTCATCCATGTACCCCTGCCAGATTTATGATTTTTTCCACACTTCCACTAGAGAATGCTGCTGCACATATTGCAACCAAGATTGCACGGGGTTGCAAGGACCACAAAAGCGTGGTCTGGCTTGTCTCTGGCGGCTCCTGCATCCCACCGCAGGTTGCAATCATGGCGCAGCTTCAGCAAGTATTGAGCCCTGATGAACTAACCGCACTGACAATCCTACCGGTTGATGAACGATATGGTCACCAAGGTCACGCCGCATCCAATAGCGAGCAGATGCGTACAGCTGGGTTTAGCCCCGCCCCTGCATGCTGGATCGATATATTAGGGAGAAATCTGCCTTGGGAACAGACATTGCTCGAATATAAAAACTCCTCTACTCATGCTCTTGCGCGCGCAGATGTAGTACTTGCCACACTCGGGATGGGTCCAGATGGGCATACGGCCGGGATTTTACCTAGGAGTCCTGCCGTAACAGATACAGTCTCCTTCGCGATCGGCTATAGCTGGTCGGATTATGAGCGTATGACGCTTGGTATTTCGATGCTCCTGCAGATCGACCACGCTTGGGTGCTTGCCTACGGCGAGTCCAAAGAAGAGGCCATCGAACGCCTGCAAAAGAACACGGAACCCATGGAGAAGCTTCCTGCAAAACTGCTCTATGATTTACCCGACGTCACAGTCTATAATGACTACATACAATCGTGAGAGGGTAACCATATGAAAATAGTGATTCATGGTCTCGGTCGCATGGGCATGCAGATTGCCCGCAAACTGGCAGAGAGCGAACAACACGAGGTATTTGCGCATAACCGCAGCCCAGAGCCGATGACCGAAGCAGCTGGATACGGCGCAAAACCCACCCCTGATGTTTCGGTCATCCCGGACGCATTTGAGGGAGAACGTGCGGTTATTTGGGTTATGCTACCGGCCGAAATCACCGAGCAGATAGTACTAGAGTGGACGCAGAGACTCCCTGCAGGGTCTATTATCATCAACGGGGCCAATTTTGATTTTCGCGAAACAAAAAAGCTGAACGAAAAAGTTCTGGCCGCTGGCATGGAGCTCGTAGATATCGGTGTCAGCGGCGGTGTCTGGGGTTACCAAAATGGGTTCCCGCTGATGTGCGGCAGCGACAACGAAGAGGCCTTTGAATATATCCGGCCAGTTCTAGAAACACTGGCAAAGCCCGGTGGCATGTACGCTAGATTTGGTACCAGCGGCGCTGGGCATTACGTCAAAATGGTACACAACGCCATAGAGTACGGCATGATGCAGAGTCTGGGCGAGGGCTTCCGCATGCTCCACGACGGTCCGTACAAAGGGCAGATTGATCTCGCGACAGCCGCTGACCTCTGGCAGCACCACAGTGTGATCACCAGCTGGCTCACTGAACTCAGTCGGAATGCACTCGCCGAAAATCCCGAGCTTGACGGTATCTCAGGATATGTCGCCGAGAGCGGCGAGGCACGTTGGACGCTCGAAGCGGCCAAGGATCTTGGGATCGACCTGCCAGCTATCCAAGCTGCATTTGATGTCCGCGTACGCTCACAAAAGGGAGAGACAAACTTTGCCACAAAAGTTGTCGCCGCTCAGCGCAATAAATTTGGCGGGCACAATCTGAACGGCGAAGGTCGCGCATGAATGATTATCTCGACCGCCCACTCCTGATCGTCATTTTCGGCATTACCGGAGATTTATCGCAGCGGAAACTACTGCCTGCGCTCTATCATCTCCTCAAACATAACCAGTTACCAGAAAAATTCGCCGTTGTCGGTATTAGTCGCCACGATGTACAGGTTGCTGAGGTATACAAAAACCTCCACCTCAAGATTCATGGTGAAGATTATGATGCTTCCATCGTCGAGCGACTGATGTCTGCAACAAAGATGGTCCAAATGGATCTCGACACCGTATCAGACTATGAAACCCTCCTCGAAAAGCTCCGTGTTCTGTCTGATACGCTCGGACCCGGCGTGACGCGCCTCTACTATCTGTCTATCCCAGCACAGGCGTTTGTAACGGTGGTGCACAACCTCGGCGAGACGAGTCATCACGAGCCTTTCACCGAGGACGGCGAACGCCCTCGTTTGCTGGTCGAGAAGCCTTTTGGATACGACACTGCCTCGGCTGAAACACTTGTTCGAGCAGCCGATGAACACTTTGGAGAACAGCAGACTTTTCGTATTGACCACTACCTCGCAAAAGAAACCGCTCAGAACATCCTGACATTTCGGTTTCAAAACCCATTGTTTCAAACCATCTGGAACCGAAAACATATCGCCAGTATCAAGGTTCTCGCGTACGAGACAATCGGCATCGAAAACCGCGTCCTGTTTTATGAACAAACGGGTGCGCTCAGAGATTTTTTGCAGAGTCACCTTCTGCAGCTCCTCGCGCTTGTCACCATGGAAAAACCCGCGACCACCGAAAGTGCCTATATTCATAAAGCCAAACTGCGTTTGCTTGATAGTATCGATACAATACGCCCCGAAGAAGTTACTGAGAAAGCCATTCGAGGCCAATACGATACCTACCGAACG
>Ga0116193_1004108_pt1 | contig 10217 bp, 8 predicted proteins | sample AD_UKC115_MetaG_FD_89892 | JGI IMG/M metagenome (GOLD analysis project Ga0116193, IMG submission 89892) | Active sludge microbial communities of municipal wastewater-treating anaerobic digesters from Hong Kong - AD_UKC115_MetaG | ecosystem: Engineered > Bioreactor > Anaerobic > Digestate | place...
GTCAGATAAACCAGCAGGTTGTAAATATTTTTTGAAAACATGATGGTAGAACTGGTTGACAACATCCCGGGAATATTTTTGATTCCCTGAATGGTCACGCCATGTTTTACCTCCACTTCACCGGGTGTTGTAATTTCACAGTTTCCGCCCTGGTCGATGGAAATATCGACAATACAGCTTCCGGGCTGCATCGATTTCACCATCTCTTCGGTAATCAAAACCGGCGCTACTTTTCCCTGGATCAGGGCCGAGCAGAAGATGATATCGGATTTCGAAACAATATCCCGGAGGTTTTCGCGCTCCACTTCCAGCCATTTTTCGGGCAGCTGGTTGGCATGTTTTCCATCGGGACTCACGGCAATTTCCGACGGGACGCCGGTTTCCACGATGGTAGCCCCCAGCGATTCGGCATTTTTATTAGCCTCCGGACGGATATCGGTGGCATAAACCATTGCTCCCAGTCCTTTGGCGGTTGCCAGTGCCCGCAGTCCGGCAACTCCGGCCCCGATTACCAAAACCGTCGCCGGCTTCAGCCTTCCGACAGCGCTCGTCACAAAGGGAACAAACTTACTGATGTCGTTGATTCCCATAATCATGCCTTTGTATCCGGCACAAGCGCTCATCGACGAAAGGGCATCCATTGCCTGGGCCCGGCTGATACGCGGAATACCATCGAGGGTGAGGCCGATAATCCCTTTTTCAGCCATCTGTTTCACCATCGGGTGGTTCGACGGGGATGCCGGGTGGATAAATGAGATCAGGTACTGCCCGGCATGCATCATATCCAGTTCATGTTTATTTTTCGCTTCATTAAAAAGCGGCTCTTTCACCTTCAGGATTACCTCGGCCCGGGCAAAAATCTCTGCTACATCCTCTACCAGGATGGCGCCGGCTTCGGCGTATGCCTCGTCCATATAATGAGAGCCCACTCCGGCTCCTTTTTCAAACAAAACTTTAGCCCCTCCGTCAACCATCTTCTTCACCGTTTCGGGAATGGCAGATACACGATTTTCGCCGTGCATAATCTCCTTTGGAATACCTACAATCATGGTTTCAAATTTTAAATGTCCGGCCCAAAATAGACATCAAAACCAAATCAAAATATGATAAATCTTAATAATAAAATGAATTTCAAGAAGAGCCAACTTCTTCCTAATAAATTGAAAGTTAATTTTTTAATAAAACTTTGAATTAGAAAATTTCAACTTGTATTGTTTTCAGATTGTTACTTGTATATTTGCCTCCTTTTAAAATATATATTTTGCCATATGCCAAGAGTTTCAAACCGAGGAGGGGCCATGCCCGATTCCCCCATTCGAAAACTGGCCCCGCTGGCCGATAAAGCCAAAGGACGGGGGATAAAGGTGTATCATCTGAACATCGGCCAGCCCGATTTGCCAACTCCTCCGCAAGCGCTGGCGGCCATCAAAAATATCGACCGGAAGATCCTGGAATATTCGCCCAGCGAGGGGATCCGCTCCTTTCGGGAAAAGCTGACAGATTATTACCGGAAATTCAAAATCGAGGTCAGCCCCGACGAGATCATCATCACCAGCGGCGGCAGCGAGGCGGTTACTTTTGCTTTTATGGCCTGCCTCGATCCGGGCGATGAAATTATTGTCCCCGAACCGGCCTATGCCAATTACACCGCATTTGCCATTGTTGCCGGCGCAGTGATCAAATCGATTCCGGCCCGCATCGAAGAGGGCTTTGCCCTTCCGCCGGTAGAAGAGTTTGAGAAGCTGATCACGCCCAAAACCAAAGGGATGATGATCTGCAATCCCAACAACCCGACCGGCTATCTCTACACCCGCGACGAGATGAACAAAATCCGCGATCTGGTAAAAAAACACGATCTGTTCCTCTTTTCCGACGAAGTTTACCGGGAATTTTGCTACACCGGCGCACCCTATATTTCGGCATTTCACCTGGAAGGGATTGAAAACAATGTCATCCTGATCGATTCGGTATCGAAACGGTACAGCGAATGCGGACTGCGGATCGGGGCGCTGGTGGTAAAAAACAAAGAGGTGCACAACAATGTGATGAAGTTTTGCCAGGCACGCCTCAGCCCGCCGCTGATTGGTCAGATAGCCGCCGAAGCTTCGCTCGACGCCGATGAAGAATATATGTTGAACAACTACAACGAATATGTGGAGCGCCGCAAATTCCTGATCGACGGGTTGAACCGCCTCGAAGGCGTCTATTCGCCCATCCCGATGGGAGCCTTTTATACGGTAGTCCGCCTGCCGGTCGACGATGCCGACCGCTTTTGCAAATGGCTGCTTTCCGACTTTCAGTACCACAACCAGACACTTTTCCTGGCTCCGGCCTCCGGCTTCTACACCACGCCGGGTTACGGTGCCGACGAAGTGCGCATGGCCTATGTACTGCAAAAGGAAGACCTGGCCGTTTGCCTCAAAATTCTGGAGGAAGCGCTGAAAGTTTATCCGGGCAGTAAAGTAAAAAAGTCTCACACCGCCCAAATGACGGCCTGAGATTTACCGGAAGAATTTCGAAAAATTTTTAGCGCTCCGCCCACTTCAAAAGATTTTTTTGGGGACTAAAGGCCCAAATGAAGCCTTTATTTGTAACTTTGTGATCCTTTTTTACCGGGGCTGACCGGTTTTGACAGCGGGTAGAAGAGGTATGTAAGCATGTCGGGCCTTGATCGCACAGCCCGTTAATCCTGGCGTTCAAATTATAACTGGCGAAAATAACTACGCTCTCGCTGCGTAACCGAACTTCAGTAAGTTACACTTAATCCCGGTGCAAGGCGCCGGGACGGGACGTCACTCCGGAGGACCCGCCTTCTTCCGTCCGGGTCAAGTGGCGCAGCAATTGAAGGATAGCCGGCAGCAAGTTCCGGGCTTTCGGTGAAATAAAGGAACTAAGGATCAGGTAGGCGGTTTTGGGCCGGCCTGTTCACAAAAACCAAGTCAAAACTAAACATGTAGAAAGCATATTGCTTCCTCGTTTGGACGCGGGTTCGACTCCCGCCAGCTCCACCGAAGACCACATTGTCCGGCAGTGTGGTCTTTTTTATTTTCCACCGGCGCTGAAATATCATTTTTTTCAAAACAGGCTTCCCATCTGTAAAAAAATTCCTGTTTTTATTTTAATTTTCTGCCGGATTGCAAAACCGCCTGTTTACTATGCTTATCAACCATATCGGCTACCACTTCGGGATGATCAGTCACCTCATGTTTCTGACCGTGGCGGTAGGAATTTTCACCATCTTCACGCTTTGGAAACATCTTACTTCGCCGGGGATTAAATACCTGATCTACCTCGAAATACTGGCCTGTATTTTTGCTTTTACCTATGGAATGGAGTTTGGCACCCAACTGCTGGAGACTAAAATCTGGTGGTCCAAACTTTCCTATTTCGGAATTGCATTTTTGCCAGTGTTTTATTTTCTGTTCACCACGGCATTCAGCCAAAGCAAACTGCTGATCAGCCCGCTCAAAATTGCCCTGCTCTCCGTGATTCCGGCCCTGACTATCCTCCTGGTGCTGACCAACGAATTCCACCGGCTGATCTGGACCGATGTAGTTGCCGACCCCAAAAACAATATGGCTTTTTATTACCACGGCTTCTGGTTCTGGATCTACTGGTTCTATTCGCTGATACTGCTGGTGGGAGGATTGACGAACCTGTTGGTTTCCGGCTCCCGGTTTTCTTCGTATTACCGATCCCAGATCATTTTTCTCCTACTCGGATCCTTTTTCCCCATCTTCGGAAATATTATTTACGTCACGCGCATCAATCCCATCCCCGGCTTCGACTGGACGCCGCTCTCCTTTGTTTTCACCGGACTGATCATATCCTTTGGGGTGATTCGTTTTAAAATCTTCGACCTGATCCCTATTGCCCGCAATAAGCTGGTCGATGTTATTTCCGACGGTATTATCGTCACCAATGCCCGGGGAATTATTGAAGATTACAATCCGGCGGTATACAAATTCCTGAATGTCGAAAAAGACGCCTACCTCGGCAAACCTTTCGACGAAGCATTTCCGCAGTATAAAAACCTGCGTAAAGGGCTCGACAAACTGAAGGAAAACAAACTGGAGATTTCAGTTGAACACCGTAATCGCCTCAAATATTACGAAGTAACCAGTACTCCCCTGTTTGATCACCACCAAAATTTTTCCGGCAAACTGATCATTATTCACAACATCACCACTGCCAAAAGGTCGGAAAAAGCACTGAGAGAAGCCAACCGTCAACTGCAGGAAGGAATTGCCAGCCGCGAGAAACTGATTGCCGATCTGGATGCTTTTGCGCACACCGTTGCCCACGATATTATGAACACCCTGGGAGCAATTGTTACCGCCAGCGACCTGATGAAAGAGCATCTTGCAAACAAAGACTACAACTCGGTTTCGGACCTCAACAACCTGGTAGAGCGGTCGGCCAACAAAACCCTGCACATTACCCGCGAACTGCTTACCCTGGCTTCAGTCAGGCAACAGGAGGTGAACCGGCTGCCGCTCGACATGGCTGCAATTATTGATGAAGCCGAAAACCGCCTGCACCATATGATTGCGGAAAAACAGGCACGCATCCTGAAACCGGAAAAATGGCCGGTTGCCATCGGCCATGCCCCCTGGGTAGAAGAAGTGTGGGTGAACTATCTGAGCAATGCCATTAAATACGGAGGTACCCCACCGGTGCTCGAACTGGGTGCCAACCAGCCCAAGGGCGGTTTCATCAGGTTCTGGATCAAAGACAACGGCGCCGGGTTATCGGAGGAGGAACAGGCCACCCTTTTCAACAAATACACCCGGCTGGCTCCCAAACGCGCCCCGGGGCACGGACTGGGGCTTTCGATCGTAAAACGAATCATGGAAAAACTGGATGGAAAGGTTGGTGTTACCAGTCCCAAAGGTGGAGGTTCTGTTTTTTATTTCGATTTGCCGACCGGCGAAGCACAACCTTCCCCGAATAACTAAACTACCGAAATTTTACCAATTTCAGCAACCCTGTCCAGGCCACCGGCGCCGTTATCCACAATACAAACCGGAGTTTGCAACAAACCACAATATCCATCCGGGCTGAATCTGCCGGTCCTTTACCGGCCTGTTTCCGGCTCAACTTCTGCCCCACTGATTGTCGCAACAACGCATAGTCAACTACCAATCCGGCAAACCAGCGCCTGCCTGCACTTTCGGATCACCACCGCGTGCACCCCACTTTTCAACAATTGTTAATAACTGCGGTTTAAAGATGGTTAGCTTCTTCTCCGAAAAAAACTTGACTTATACCGGTTTGTTTATTTAATTTTGATACATCAGGTGAGCGATAAAAAACAGTTCTAAAGATAGGGAGATGACAAAAAGCACTTAGGTGGGCTTCAAGTCAGATCAGCCGGGTGAAAACCTGCTTATCGGAAGGACCGGAGACGAAGGCAAGAAAGGTAACACTTTTAAGCCAGGTCAAACGCCAACCACTGCAAAGTGTTCATTGGAAAGTTGAGTTTAACGGCGGAAAAAAAGAAAGGGTTTCGGCCCCGGAGAGTTTTCCGGAAACGGGAAAAGGCGCAAGCCCCGACCCGGATCACAATCAGAGGGCGAGCAGCAATGTAAACCCGTTGATGATTGTCCGAAGGGCGCTCCGTCCGGGAAGAAATTTCAGGAGGGGAGAAATCTCCTGCGAAAGATCGAGCGGACATCCTGAAGGTTTTGCCGTAACAAGCATCTCCCAAAGGAAATGGGCCGATTTTTCAGGCGAAAGCCTGGGAAAAGGGCCGGTTGTAATAACCGTAGCCTGACGTTGCAGGATGCCCCGGCGGAATGCAGCGAAATGGGAGCTATCAAAAAAGATAGTTCCCATTTGTGTTTTATACCCCCAGCATCTCCCCTCCGCACCAAAAGACCAAAATCAACTGCGGAATCAACTTTATCGGACAGTAATTGTCATTATGGGGAAAGACTAAAACAGTGATTCCGAAAGAGGCAAAATTCATCGTATTTGACGGGGTTTGCAATTTGTGTAACCGAAGTGTCGACTGGGTGATTATCCGCGATGTGCAGCGCCGGTTTCGCTATGTTCCGCTGCAGTCGGAAGCCGGAAAATTCCTCCGCCGGCAGTTTGCCCTGCCCGAAATACAGGAAACGATTCTTTTGATTCAGAATGGCCAGATCCTGGCCGGCTCCGATGCGGTTCTGCAAATTGCCGGAGAGCTCCGTTTCCCCTGGAAAATGCTGAAACTGCTCCGGATAATTCCGCATCGGTTCCGCGAAAAAATCTATCGATGGATCGCCCGAAACCGCTACCACTGGTTTGGACAGAGAGAAAGCTGCCGGCTCCCGACCCCTGAAGAGGCAGCCCTTTTTCCCACAAAAGAGGCGTTAGAACTCTATTTCGCCGGCTTCAAATTTCCTGAAATTATCTGACAAAGCTGCCAGCCAGTTTCCAAACTGCTGCATCGCCTCCTGCGTTCCGGCCGAAATGGCTTTATGCTGAACCTTGAGCAAAACGTAGCCATAAATCGCATTGAGACAGGTCTCCACATCGCCGGCATGGCGGTCCGACCTTTGCCGGAATTCATCAATCAGAGCGGCCACCGAACGATAGACCACGCCATAGCCGGGATCAACCGCGGTTTCGAGCAACTTCCGGTGAAAGCGCTCCACTTCGTCAATCAGGTTTTTCAGAAACTGAAAATGGCCAGACTGATGGAGATGCTCCTTCTCCATCATCAAAACCAGGTTGGCATACCAATCGACCATCTCTTTACGCACCTCGTCCCGCACTTCAAATTTATCGACCAGGTTCTTCTCGATATGCTCCAGATCGAGGTTAAAAGCACGGATAACATCTTCCACCTGGAACATGTAGAGCAGATATTCGGCTATATTTTCCTTGCGTTTTTGACGAGCGGTAAGCATACAATCGGGATTTAAGGTTGTTGGTTAAAAAAGTCGTCGAGGTCGCGCCGCTCCTTTTTGGTTGGGCGGCCGGTTCCCCGGTCACGGGTAATCCACACCATACTTTTCTGGACGTCAATCAGGGCAAGTTCTTCCGGCGGGGTCACCTCTTCCATAAACCGGGCTGCTTCGGGAGCGCCCATCCGTTTTTCGGCCAGTGCGATCACTTTGTAACTGCGGTAAATGGGCGGTTTACGCACCTTCACCACATCGCCGGGACGTATCGCCCGCGAAGGTTTCACCGGCAGGCCGCCCATCAGCACATGCCCTTTGAGGCACGCTTCGGTAGCCAGGCTGCGCGTTTTAAACACCCGCACGGCCCACAGCCATTTGTCAACCCTTACATGATCGGCCATCTATTTCCGGGTATTAAACAGATTCATGGTACGCTCAATTCCCAAGGTGCCAAAACTTTTGATCGCTTCCACACAATGCTCAATTTTTTCGGGAAGCAGTTTAGCCTCCTCGGCGCTCCATTTTCCCAGGACATAATTGACCTGATGCCCTTTGTGGTAATTGTCGCCAATTCCAAAACGGAGCCGGGCATATTCGTTGGTTCCCAACACCTCGGAGATGTTGCGCAAACCGTTGTGCCCGCCGTCGCTGCCTTTGGTCTTCAGCCGGACGGTGCCAAACGGCAGGGCCAAATCGTCCACCACCACCAGCAGATTTTCCAGCGGAATTTTCTCCTGTTTCAGCCAGTAGCTTACAGCACGGCCGCTCAGGTTGACATAGGTGGTCGGACGCAGCAACACGAATGTGCGGGCTTTGTATTTGAATTCAGCTACAAAACCGTAACGCCTGTCGTTAAAAACAATATTGGACGCACCGGCAAGCGCGTCCAATATGTCGAATCCAATGTTATGGCGTGTATTATCGTATTCTTTGCCGATGTTTCCTAATCCGGCAATCAAATATTTCACACGTTAAATTCTTTACAGATTAATCAGTCCCGATTATTTGCCTTCTTTACCCGACATGGCAGCTCTTGCAGCCCTGGTGATTGCAACGGTCACAATAACGTTCGATTTACTATCGAGGAACTCGATTCCTTCCGGTTTCAGATCGCCAACTTTAATACTTTGCGACAATCCCAGCTCGGTAACATCTACATCGATGGAATCCGGAATATTTTTAGCTACTCCCCGGACTTTCAGTTTCCGCAGATTCACTTTCAGTTTACCTCCGGCCCTGGTTCCTTTGGCGCTACCAACGACATTCACCGGCAAATCGATTTTGATCGGCTTTTTGTCGTCAATTTCAAGGAAATCAACATGCATCAGCTGCTCGTCAACCGGATGCCACTGGGTATCCTGCATAATCGCCTGGTAGTTTTTCCCGTCAATATCGAGATTGACAAGATAGACCTCCGGGGTGTAAACCAATTTCCTGAACTCACTAAATCCGGCATAAAAATGAACCGGTTTTTCACCTCCGTACAACACGCAGGGAACAAGTTCCTGACTCCGAAGTTTTTTGGCGTCTTTTTTCCCGGTCGCTTCCCGGAGATTTCCTTTTACTTCAATTGATTTCATCTTAATTTTTTAGTTTAAAATTATGGTACTCAGTCCTCCCTTTTCGGAGAAAGGGCAAACAGCATGCATAACTACACAGCCGTTGTGTTCCGAAAAAAGCGGTGCAAATATAAACAATTAGCGGTAATACAACGAACTAATTGACTGATTTTTATAAACCCGGCTGATCGCTTCGGCAATCGCGTCGGCTACGGAAATGTACTTGATCTTGGGCGAACTGTTTTTGGGCGGGAGAGAATTGGTGAAATAGACCTCTTCGAGCGCCGAATTGTTGATCCGTTCGATAGCCGGACCGGAGAGAACGCCATGCGCAGCAAAGGCACGCACACTTTTAGCCCCTTTCTCCTTCATCAGGTTGGCTGCTTTGGTAATGGTGCCGGCGGTGTCGATCATGTCATCCACGATGATCACATCTTTTCCGGATACATCACCAATCAGGGTCATATTTTCCACCACATTGGCCTTTGAACGCGATTTGTGGCAGATTACCATGTCGGATTCCAGCATGCGGGCGTAGGTATTGGCCCGTTTGGTTCCGCCCACATCCGGTGAAGCGATAGTAATATCGCTGAGCCCCATTTGGCTGATAAACGGAATAAAGAGGGCTGAGGCGTAAAGATGATCCACCGGTACGTTGAAAAATCCCTGGATCTGGTCGGCATGCAGGTCGAGGGTAATCACCCGGTCGACGCCGGCAGCGCTCAACAGGTCGGCCATCAGTTTGGCGCCGATCGAAACGCGCGGTTTGTCTTTGCGGTCCTGGCGGGCAAATCCGAAATAAGGAATAACAGCAATCACCTTGTAGGCACTTGCGCGTTTGGCTGCGTCAATCATCAGCAGCAACTCCATCAGGTTATCGGCAGGTGGCGGGGTCGATTGCACAATGTAAACATGCGATCCGCGGATAGTCTCCTCGTAGCAGGGTTCAAACTCGCCATCGGCAAATACGGGGCATGATGATTTCCCCATATCCAACTCCAGGCTTTCGCAAATTTTTTCTGTCAGATAGCTGGTGTATCGGCAGGAAAAAATTTTCAAAGAGTGGTTTTTTTCTCCCATAATTGCTGATTTTGTTGACTTGCCGGATTCGTTTCCCAGTTCTCCAGCTTCGGCTGAAATCATTTTTTTCTCCATTCAAGTTATCAATTTTTAGCTAACCAAACAACCCGCATCAGTTTGAAAGATTAACCTGTTCAATAAAATTCAGAATCTCCTCGCGCCCGTCACCCGAAACCGACGAAGTGTCAAAAACCGGGGGCAGCTCTTCCCATTTCTGCAGTAGAACTTCGCGGTAACGGGCCAGGTTTTCGTCCAGCTCCGAGGGTTTGAGCTTATCGGTTTTGGTAAAGATGATGGCAAACGGAATCCGGCTGATTCCCAGCCATTCCATAAATTCCAGATCGGCGGGTTGTGGATCGTGACGGCTGTCGACCAGCACAAACAGACAGTAGAGGTTGGTTCGCCGTAAAATATATTGCCGGACAAATTTCTCCCACTTTTCGCGCTCGGTTTTGGGAACCTGGGCATAACCGTAGCCCGGCAGGTCGACCAGGTACCACGATTCATTGACCAAAAAATGGTTGATCAGTTGTGTTTTGCCGGGTTTTGAAGATATCTTGGCCAGTGAACGGCTTTTGACCAGCATGTTTATCAGCGAAGACTTTCCCACATTCGATCGCCCGATGAATGCATATTCGGGTTTGTCAGGCTTCGGGCATTTTTCAACCTTGGTATTGCTAACCAAAAA
>Ga0116193_1004109_pt1 | contig 10217 bp, 8 predicted proteins | sample AD_UKC115_MetaG_FD_89892 | JGI IMG/M metagenome (GOLD analysis project Ga0116193, IMG submission 89892) | Active sludge microbial communities of municipal wastewater-treating anaerobic digesters from Hong Kong - AD_UKC115_MetaG | ecosystem: Engineered > Bioreactor > Anaerobic > Digestate | place...
TCTGCACGGCAAAAACAAAAATAAAACTGACGGATTTTAAATCTTATGCTTCGCTCAAAAGGCAGATGCGAAAAACATATCCTGCCGCCAAAATAAAAAAAGGAGTCTGCGTTTTAAGCCGATAAAATGATAAATAAATTTAAAATTGTAACAGGGTTAACTCCGCAGGATGAAATATCAGCCGTAATTAAAGACGGTATAGATGAAGTTTACTGCGGATATTATGACAGCTCGTTTGATAAAAAATGGCCCGTTGCTTTTACTACCGTAAACAGACGCGGCGAAGGCGTTAACTTTAAAAATTTTAAAGATCTTGCCGCCAAAACAAGGCAGCTGTTCAAAAAAGGCGTAAAATCATATATAACTTTCAACGGCTGTTATACCGGAGAACAATATCCCTGGCTTATCAAAAATATAAAAAAAACGGAAGCTGAAAAATCTATAGAAGGTCTTATTGTAAACGACATAGGACTGCTTCTTTTGCTTAAGAAGTTGAAATATAAAAAAAACATAACCATATCGACTCTGGGCTCGGCTTTTAATAACAGCGCCGTTGATTTTTATAAAAAATTCGGGGCATCAAGAATAGTTTTAGACAGACAGCTTACGGCAGACGAAATAATCAAGACGGCCTTAAAATATCCGGAACTTGAATTTGAAGTTTTTATAGTTTCGACCGGAGGATGTCTTTTTATAGACGGATACTGTTCTTTTTTCCATTGTCTGGAAAAACCTGAAAAAATAATTAAAGGGCAGATATTGCATATTCGTAAATACGATATAACGACTTCAGGCGCCGGCTGCTGCGAACTTTTAAACTGTTTTTCAAAAAAACAATACAGTTCAAATACTCAAACGCAACGGTTCAGCCTTTCAAAAACGCTCGGGTTTAACTGTAATATCTGCATGCTTTTTAAACTTAAAAATATTAAAAATATTTCTCTTAAAATTGACAGCAGGGGAGCAAACGGAACGGGAGTAACCGGTATTGAAATGCTTAAAGACCTTTTGAATGCTGCCGAAAAATCAAAAAATCAAAAACAGTACGCTGCTTTTGCAAAAAAAACTCTTATGAAATTTAAAAAAATAAAATGCAATCCTGCAATTTGTTTATGCGGCGGCAAATTATGAAATATGCTTTTTTAACGGACGATTTAAAAACATTGGCAAAAACAAAAACTCCCGATATTCTGTATTTCGGCAGCGAATTCTGCGTCAATATGATGCCTGACATAAAAACTTTGGAAAAAGCTTTGAAATTTTCTTTAAAAAGAAAAACTGGATTTGTTTTAGTGCTTCCTTTTATTTCAAACGATAAAATAAAACAGGCCGATAAACTGCTTGCTTTTTTAAGCAGACATAAAAAACGCGCTGAAGTTATTTTTAACGACTGGGGTACTCTTTTGCTTATTCTGAAATATAAAAATCTTGAACCCGTGGCGGGGAGACTTCTTACAAAGCAGAGAAAAGATCCTGCCGCTTTTGACATTATTGAAAACAAGCAGCGAAAAATGAAAATTACCGTTATAAATGGCCGTCAGACGATTCTGGAATCAAAAAAAATACCGGCGGCTTTAAAAGAATATTTTCAAAAAAGTTTCATCGATGCGCCCGGCGTTTCGGAATTTATGACCGAAAATAAAATCAGAAGATGCGAGCTTGATCTTCTGCCGTGGTCAATAAAAATTAAAGAATCAAAAAAAATAAAATTAAGCGTTTATTTCCCTTACGCAAATATTACGGTTACAAGATACTGCGGCGCGATAAACTTAAATTATTCGAAAGGATGTGCTAGACTATGCGCAAGCAGAATTACGGAAGTCGGAGCAGGCAGGCTTAAATATCCGTATATAATAAAAGGAAATGCCGTGTTTTACAGAACCGGCAGCGAAATGCTTGGCAAGGCTGTTTTGCAAAATAAAAATATAGACAGAATAGTTTTTAATGATGCGGAAAGTTTTAATAAACATAACACAATAATATGAAAATTTTAGGAATATCGGCATTTTATCATGATTCTGCGGCAGCTTTAACTGTGGACGGCCGGATTATCGCCGCAGCCCACGAAGAACGTTTCACCCGCCAAAAACACGATCCGTCTTTTCCGGCAAATGCGCTGAAGTTCTGTTTAAAAAGTTCCGGTTTAAAGATAGACGAGCTTGACGCCGTAGTTTTTTACGATAAGCCGTGGCTTAAATTTGAAAGACTGATGATGACTTATTATATGCATGCTCCGAAAGGGTTTAAATCTTTTGCAAATGCCGTTCCGGTTTGGACGAAAGAAAAAATGTTTCTCTACAGAGTTATAGAGCAGGAGCTCGCATCTGTTGAAAAATATGATGCTTCAAAACTTAAAATATTATTCCCGTCTCATCATTTATCGCATGCGGCAAGCGCTTTTTTTGCAGGGCCTTATGATAAAGCCGCCATTCTTACTATAGACGGAGTAGGAGAATGGGCTACAGCCTCAATTTCTTACGGTGAAAACAATAATATTACGCTTCTTAAGGAACAGCCGTTTCCCCATTCGCTCGGTCTTTTTTATTCAGCCGTAACTTATTATCTCGGTTTTAAAGTAAATTCCGGAGAATATAAAGTAATGGGCCTTGCGCCTTACGGCAACAAAAAATCGGCGGCTGTTGAAGAATATAAAAATAAATTAAAAGAAAATATCATAAAAATAAATGACGACGGGTCATGCAGGCTTAACCAGGATTATTTTGATTATTCGACCGGCATGAAAATGACTGAAAATTCCAAATGGTTTAACCTTTTCGGGTTTAAAAAAAGAGAGTCAGATGAAGAATTGGCCCAGAATCACTGCGATTTTGCTCTTGCCTGCCAGCAGATAACGGAAGAGTCGGTTCTCAAAATGGCAAAAACGGCAAAAGAAATAACAAAGAGCGAAAATTTATGCCTTGCGGGCGGAGTCGCTTTAAACTGCGTTTCAAATACAAAAATCCTGAAAGCCGGTATATTTAAAAATGTATGGATACAGCCCGCTGCGGGAGACGCCGGAGGAGCATTGGGAGCGGCTTTGGCTGCCGAATACATATATTTCGGCTCAAAAAGAGATGCCGGCCTCACAAAAGATATTATGCAGGGCTCGTATCTCGGTCCCGAATTTTGTGCGTGTGAAATAGAAGAAAGCGTAATTAAAAAATATAAAGCGTCTGCCGAATATATTAATGATGAAAATATTTTGATTGAAAAAACAGCCTCCGAAATTTCAAACGGAAAAGTAATAGGATGGTTTCAGGGCCGGATGGAATGGGGGCCGAGAGCTTTGGGAAACAGGTCAATAATTGCCGATCCGAGAAATGAAGAAATGCAGATGAAGATGAATTTAAAAATAAAGTACAGAGAAAGCTTCAGGCCGTTTGCACCGTCTGTTACAAGCGAAGACGCAAAAGATTATTTTGACATAGAAACGGATTCGCCTTATATGATGCTGACTGCCTCAGTTAAAAAAGATATTTGTTTTGAAATGCCTGAAAATTATGATAGTTTTACGGTCAAAGATAAATTGTATTATAAAAGATCGAAAATACCTGCCGTTACGCATATAGATTATTCTGCCAGACTGCAGACGGTAGATAAAAATCTGAATCCCAGATACCATAAATTGATTTTAAAATTTAAAGATATTGCAAAATGCCCCGTTTTGATAAATACAAGTTTTAACGTGCGGGGAGAGCCTATAGTCTGCACGCCGGAAGACGCTTATAAATGCTTTATGAATACCGAAATGGATATTCTCGTAATAGGCAATTATTATTTTGAAAAACAAAAGCAGCCGGAGTATGCCAATAAAACTGATTTAAAAAATAAATTCATCTTGGACTAATGAAAATTATGGGTTACATATCAGAATATTTTTCAGGATATCAATTCGTGTATATTTTTCTGTTCGGCGGTTTTGTTTTTTTGAGTCTTGCCGCATTTGTAAAATCAAAAAAAATAAAATTAGTATGTCTTGCGCTGTTTTCTGTGCTTGTGACTATGGCATTTGCGGAGTTTATACTGGCTTTAAAAATTAAAAGCAAAGGCACATTTGAAAATTATCCGAAACGTGCGTTCTCTCTGCGGGATAATATTGTATATGACAAAAGACAAATGCATGTTATTGATAAGAACGGCATTAAAATAAAGTGTCCGGGGCGATCTACGGCAGCCGGCGAAAAAATTATTTATGATTGTATTGTAAGCAGATATTGCAACGGATTTCGTTATACAAAATGCAATTTGAATTCGGATAAAAATTATATATTTTTAGGATGCTCTTTTACTTTTGGCGAAGGATTGAGTAACGATATGACTTTACCTCATTATTTTTCAGGATTAGCGGATTTTAAAAATAATGTTTTAAATTGCGGGCTTGAAGGGCGCTCAACAAATTCGGCGATAAGCGTTATGAATTCCGGTATTATAAGCAGGTTTGTAAATAAAAACAGTAAAACCGAATATGTCGTTTATTCATTGATCTCCGATCATATAGCAAGGAATTTCAGAACGTTTACCTCCGGTTCATCTCCGGGCGACAATCATATGTTTAAAGAAGGCAAATGGATAAGAGCGGCCCAGCCGTTCGGGATTTTTAAGATTATATTTGCGAAAAGTTATATATTTAATACAATTTTTCTGCAGCATATAGACAAATATAACGAATCATATTATGAAGACTATATGATCGACAGTTTAAAAAAACTAAATGAAATAACAAAAACAAAATATAACGGCAAATTAATCGTTATGGTGTGGCCTGATTTAAATAAGATAACGCGATTTATGAATAAATTGAAGAATACCGATCTTGATTTGATTTTTATCCCTAAATATTTTGAAGATGATGAGTACAAGATCGCAGAAGACGGACATCCTAACGGCAAAGCCAATCTTGAGATAGCGAAAATTCTGATGGCTCATATTGAGAGTAAAGATAATAAAATAAACACAAAATGATATAATTAAGCGTATGAATAAAAAACTGCTGATTTCTTTTTTTATGGTTGTCTCTTTCAGCGCCTGTCTTTTTGCAAAAGACAGAGCCGTTGTTTTCTTTTTTGAAACGGCCGAAGGCATCAGTCAAAAAAATGTACAAAAAATGCTGTCGTCAAAAAATTTCGGATTCTGTTCCAGAATAGATTCTTCAAAACAGATGTCTGCCGCAGCCGCCGAACTTGTCGGAACAGGAAAAATGGAAGCGGTGCTTACAGCCGATTCGGATCCGTATCTGCCGTTTGTTTCGGCGCCGGTTAAGATAAACGACTCTTTTTCATTTGATATAACAAAAGAGCTGAAAAGATTTTTATCCGATTATTCCGATTTGGCATCTAAATTTTTACAAAAAGAAAAAACAGGTTTGTTTTTTGATTATTATTATACGGTTCCGGATACTTTTAAGTATTTTTCAAAACATTCGATACGCTGGTTCGCCTCAAAATTCCCTGAAGAAACGCCCAAAGGCGTTTATATAAGAGACGGAGTCGTAGTGTTTGTCCCCTATACCGATTTCCCCAAAAATTCAAAAGATATTGAAAATTGGTTTATGACAAAAAAGGAAAAGATAATACCGGTATATCTTTCAAAAGAGCGTATACGCGATGAAAAACTGATGTCGGCAGTTATTGAAATTTTTAAAAACAGCAAATACACGGATGTCGTGCTGCCTTTTGAGGCTTGTGATACTGTTTTAAATAATCCAAAAGAATACGCGGCTTTCGAACCGCCTGCCGAACCGCGCCTTGCGCAGAAAACAGTTTTAAAGATAGCGGCAGCCGCAAAAGAAACAGAAGAGCAGAAAAACTCTGCATTGTATGAAAATATATACGGAGAATTTCAGAATATGTGCAGCGCCGCCATCATAGACGGCATAATAAAGAATGACCAGCGTTCAATTACTCTTTTTGACGTATCATATTCGAATATTTTCAAACTTTCGGGCAAAGCGGTTCCTGACGCCGAACTTAACAAAATTGTTTTCGACCCGGGCCAGCCTTACCTTAAGCAGTTCGGGTTTAAACAGGCGCAGGATTCTTACATAATAGAAAACAGCAGCGGTATAATAAAATCTTTTACGGTAATAAAAACGGATAAATCGGTTGATTTTATTATTGACGCGGATTTGACGGGCGCAGACGCTTTTGACATATACATAGATATGAACGGAATACAGGATACCGGCTGCAGCATAACACTGAAAAACACGGAAGGGTTTTTTATGCCGGAAAATTACTGGGAATACGCGCTGAGAATATCCGATAACAGGATAACGGTTTACAGGTTTTATGTGGATGAAGTTACCGTCGTAAAAAATATAGCAAAAACAGGTAATGTAATCAGTATCCCCTCCGATATTTTAAGAGGTAATCCTTACAACTGGAGTTATCAGGTTTTAGCTTTAAAAGAAAATAAACCGGTTGATTTTTTAGACGATGAAATGGAAAAAGAAAGAATAAAAAACACATATCCGCTCCAGTTTAAAATGTTTAAGTGCGAATAAATTTAAAAGCAAAAAGAAAAACAGAGGTACAGTATGTCATATTTGGTATTGGCAAGAAAATTCAGACCGACTAATTTCAGCGAAGTGGTCGGGCAGGAACATATTTCGCAGACTCTTAAAAATGCAATAGCGGACAATAAAGTTGCCCACGCTTATATTTTCAGCGGGCCGAGAGGAACCGGCAAAACGACAATGGCAAGAATTTTCGCAAAAGCGTTAAACTGTCAGGAAGGTCTTTCTTCCGAGCCGTGCGGCAAATGTAAAAACTGTCAGGAAATAAGCACAAACCAGAGTTTAGACGTTCTTGAAATAGACGGCGCTTCAAACAACAGAATTGACGAAATAAGAGAAATAAGAGACAACGTAAAATTCGGAGCGATGTCTTCAAGATATAAAATTTACATAATAGACGAATTTCACAGAATAACCCCTCAGGCTTTTGACGCTCTTCTGAAAACTCTGGAAGAGCCGCCTCCGCACGTTATTTTTATACTTGCCACAACGGAACTGCAAAAAGCTCCGATAACTATTCTTTCAAGATGTCAGAAATACAGATTCAGACTTCTTTCGGCAAAAGAAATATCGGAAGCGGTAAGAAATATAGCAAAAAAAGATAATTTTGAAATAGACGACGGAGCTCTTGAAATAATAGTAAATTCGGCAGGCGGCTCAATGAGAGACGCTTTAAGTCTTCTCGATCAGGCTCTGTCATCTTCAAACGGAAAGATAACGTTTGAATATATGAGAAATCTTTTAGGGCTTCTTCCTAAAGAAATAATCGCAAAAACAACGGAAGATATCGCAAATAACAATACAGAATCTCTTCTTATGACCTGTAAAAAAGTATATGAAGACGGTTACAATATTCTCCAGTTTGCAAAAGATTTAAGAGATCATCTCCGACAGCTTATGATTTATTCGGTAAATCCGGATATTTCCGATGTTTCCCAGTCGGACAAAAATCTTTACAATAAACAGAAAGTTTTTTTTACTATGTCTCAGTATGTCAGGCTTGGCAACTTAATATCAAAAGCGCTTGAAGAAATGAAAGACCACGACCAGCCGAGAATCCTGCTTGAAATATATCTTTTGAAAATGGCCGAACCTTATTACAGCATAGGAGAACTGATATCTAAAATAGACGAAATTTCTTTATCAAAAGACGGCGTTTCAATCCGTCAGGAATCAAAAGAAACTTCGGTTGAAACCGACGAGCAGCCTGATATTGCCGAACAGAAAAATGAAATTTCAACGATGTCGGAAACTGAAAATGACGATATACTTGAAACGGCCAAGCAGGCCGTATGCGAAATTGCCCATAAACATCCGATGAGAGCCGAAATTCTTAATTCTGCCGTAATAAAAATATTGAACAACAATGCCGTACAGCTTTTATTCAAAGATAAATATGATCTTACGATGGTAAAATCCTATGATGAAGTTATAAAAAAACTGATTTCAAGAAAAGTTGCAAGAGACGTTTCGGTAAGCATGATCGTAGACGAAACCGTTTTGCAGACAAAACAGGAAGAAATCGTATCGCCTAAAGAAGAAGAACAGCCGAAAGAAGTTTTCTCAGTAGTGGAAGATTTAAAAGAAACGGCAAAAACGGCAGTTCCCGCAAAAATTGAAAGCATCGCAAAAAAATTCGCAGGCAAAGCGGTAAGAAAAAATACGGGTCTGCAGCAGGAAAACGGCGAAATTAAAAATGCGGAAACCGAAAATACGGAAGAATAAAGGACGGTTTTTAAATATTTATGAACAGACCACAAGTTATAGAGCGAATGATAGAAAGCATGAAAAGACTGCCCGGCGTAGGTCCTAAAATGGCGGAAAGACTTTGTTATCATATTCTTAAAAGTCCGAATTACGAAGTTGAAAGGCTTATTGATGCGATACAAAAGGCAAGACAGAAAATAAAAATATGTTCCGTTTGTTACAATATGAGCGAAACCGATCCCTGTCCCGTATGTTCAGATTCGATGAAAGAAAGAAATATTTTGTGCGTTGTTGAAACTCCGCAGGATCTTATAGCTGTAAGCAAAGTTAAAGATTATAACGGCTTGTATTTTGTGCTGGGCGGCGCGCTGTCTCCTCTTGACGCGGTGGGGCCCGACGATATCAGAATAGATAAACTGATAAACAGACTTAAAAACGATAAAATTTCCGAAGTTATACTTGCTACCGATATGGATTCAAAAGGAGAAACGACGGCGGTTTATCTGGCCCAGCTTATTAAACCGATGGGCATTAAAGTTTCAAGGCTCGGCTACGGAATACCTGTCGGAGGCGATATAGAATATGCCGATGAAGTCACCATAGCAAGGGCGATAGCCGGCAGAAAAGAGATGTAACTTTAATTTGGAGTATAAAGCGATATTTTTGTAAAATAACGGCGTTGCCTTAAAAATCTGTTTAAAAAACGACAATGAAAAAAATTAAAAATTTTAAAATAACCATAAGACCGAGAGAAATTTCCAGAATAATGCGCAAGCTTTTAAATGTTGCCGAGCTTGATATCGAAACGGAAGAATCGGTTCAGAGAGCCTGTTACTTTTACGGGAAAACCATAAATCCGGCCGTTGTTTACGAGACATTCCCTAAGGATAATACGAGTTTTGTTTTTGATAACCCCGAAATACCGTCCAAATGGGTAGCGTTAAATTATTATATTCTTACCATAGGCAATTCGTTAAAAGAAGAATTTGAAAAAAATAAAGACATATTCGGCCGTTATACTACGCAGATAGTATCGGCGATATCAGCCGATACGCTTGAACAATCTAAAAGTTTTGTGCAGAAGCTCATATCATCGGAAGCTTCCGACGAGCAATGCGAATTGTCAAGAGGCGTCGAACTTCCTCATGACAAATACGCCGAAATATGTAAAATTCTTCCTGCCGAAAAAATAAACGTTTCCGTGCTTGAAGACGGAAAAATAAGCCCCGAGTATACGGTTGCCGGCGTTTTTTACTGGATTCCGGTAAAAAAAAGAAATAAAAAATGAGCTTCAGATTACTGTAAGCCGCTGTTAAGTATTTATAAACGGGATTTTGCAATGTTAAAGATATTTATCTTAATCTATAATATGGTCGTTTTAATTTTTTTAGCGCCGATTCTTATTGCCATAGCTCTTTCGGGCAAAAGAAACAGAAACGATTTTTTTTACAAAATAAAAGAAAGGCTTGTCATATACGAAAACAATCCTGTTTTTGATAAGAATAAAAAAACGGTCTGGGTACACTGCGCGTCTTTGGGCGAAGCAAGAGCCGTTGAACCGATGATGGAAAAATTGAAACAGTATAATATCGCCGTTACCGTAATAACAAAATCGGCAAGAGAATATGTTTCAAAGCTTTCATATGTAAAATTCTGCGCGCTTGCTCCCGTCGATTTATATCCTTTTGCCGCAAAAGCCGTTTCAAAAATAAAACCCGATATTCTTCTGGTGGTGGAAACAGAATTTTGGCCTAGTCTTATTTACTGCGCGGCTTCGGCAAACGCGAAAATAATTACGGTCAACGGCAGGCTTTCAAAAACGGCATTTCCGTATTATAAAGTGACGTCAGCCGTTTGGAAAATTTTTCTAAAACCGGTCACGCGCATACTTGTCAGAAACGAACAGGACTATGAAAGATTTTCGGCAATAACGGATATGGCCGGCAAAATAGAAATAACCGGCAACATTAAATACGACAGAGACTGGCGCAGCGAA
>Ga0116193_1004110_pt1 | contig 10213 bp, 7 predicted proteins | sample AD_UKC115_MetaG_FD_89892 | JGI IMG/M metagenome (GOLD analysis project Ga0116193, IMG submission 89892) | Active sludge microbial communities of municipal wastewater-treating anaerobic digesters from Hong Kong - AD_UKC115_MetaG | ecosystem: Engineered > Bioreactor > Anaerobic > Digestate | place...
CCGACGTACACGCCGTCGAGGCCATAAAAATCCTTTCTGAAAATCTTGAAACGGCCGTAAAAAATCCAAACGACATCACACTCCGTGAAAAAATAATGTTTGCCAGCATGGAAGCGGGTCTGGCATTTTCAAATGCCATACTCGGCGCTGTCCATTCTATGGCGCACAGTCTCGGAGGGTTTCTTGACCTGCCGCACGGCGAATGCAACGCCATACTCCTCAGCCATGTTATAAATTTTAATTATACGGCGGCAAGCGACCGTTACAACAAAATCGGAGAATTGCTTGGAATAAAATCAAAAAAAATAACTCAAAAAGATATAGTCAATAAAATTTTAGAGATGAAGACTAATGTCGGAATAGTAAAATCATTATCGAAATGCGGAGTTAAAGAATCTGACTTGCCAACTCTGGCCGCCAAAGCGCATAACGATCCGTGCCTTTTAACCAATCCGCGCCAGGCATCAAAAAAAGATTTAGAGGTTATCTATGAAGAAGCCTTCTGATAATGAAAATGATATAACCGGACCGGCCGGCGACTTATTTGAGAAGATAATAGGCTTCGGCGAAAATTCCGTTCATAAAAGCTATTATCCGGCGCTTCAGGAAAATATCGCCGAATTAAAAAAAGCCGAGGAAAAATATTATAATTTATTTAAAAACGCGCTGAACGGAATATTCCAAACTACGCCAGACGGCAAATTCATTAGCGCTAATCAGGCTCTCGCGCGAATGTTCGGCTATGAATCGCCCGAAGAATTAATGAACTGCGTTTCAGATTTAGGAACGCAGCTTTATGTAGACCAGGCCGACCGCGAGCGCATAATAGAAATTTTAAAAAGAGACGGCAAAGCAATAAATTTAACTACACGATATTATAAAAAAGACGGCTCAATAATGTATACGTCATTAAATATACAGGTGGTTTATTCAGAAACCGGCGTTATCGAATATTTCGAAGGATTTGCCGAGGACATAACCAAACGAATCGAAGCGGAAACAACCATTGCCCGCCAGCTCAAAGAGCTCGAAGAAAAAAATATCGCGCTGGAAAGATTTAATGAGGAATTACGTGATTTCGCCTATATCGCTTCGCACGATCTGCAGGAGCCTTTAAGGAAAGCTCAAAATTTTTGCGACATGCTAAAATTAAAATGCGGCCGCCTGCTTGACGAATGCGGAAATTTGTATCTTGATAAAATTTTCAATGAGAACAAAAAAATAAGGCTTTTGTTAAATGCGCTTCTCGAATATACTATGGCCGCGCGCAATTTTCAAAAATTAGAAAAAGTTAATTTGCTGGACCTGATAAACAAGTCAAAAAACAAAATAATAAAAAAATATCAAGCCGTAAATATCGATTTCGAAATAGATGAGAGGGTTCCCGCGGTCACCGGCGACAGCGAATTATTACAAATATTATTTTATAATATACTTGATAACTCAGTAAAATTCAGGAATAAAAATATACCGCTAAAAATAACAATTAATCATAGGATAACAAGTCAAAATAAAGTTGAAGTTAAAATAACGGATAACGGAATAGGCTTTAAAAATGAATATAGCGGCAAAATTTTTAACTTGTTCGAAAAATTTAATCCGCCGGAAGCGTATGACGGCGTTGGAATAGGACTTCCAATTTGCCGTAAGATCATTCACAGCCATGGCGGATCGATCAAGGCAATAGGAAACGAAGGAAACGGCGCGGAATTTATTGTCACATTCAATTTGTAAAAATATGGAGCTTATCATGACGGAAAAAAACACATTCAGAATATTGATTGCCGATGACGATCCCGAAGACAGAAATCTAATCAGCGAAGCTTTTGAGATCGCCGAAATACCGCATGAACTTTTCTTCGTCAAAGACGGCGAAGAGCTTCTGGATTACTTAAAAAAAAGAAAAGCTTATTCCGATTGTTCAAATTATAAAACACCTGCAATCATACTGCTTGACCTGAACATGCCTCGTAAAGACGGTCGCGAGGCATTAAAAGAAATAAAAAGCGACCCGGAACTGCATAATATTCCCGTCATAGTCCTTACAACTTCCAATTATGAAGAAGATATTAAAAAAACATATTTAATGGGGGTCAACGGATTTGTAACCAAACCGGTCACATTCATGGCCCTTGTTGACGCGCTCAAGGGAGTTTGTAAATACTGGCTTGATACTGTTAAGTTATCTCATTTAAATAATAACTGATTCAGACATTTTTTTATTCGTGTAGCAACTAACGAAAGGAGTAATTTGCAATGTTTTCAAAATTAAGCACCGGAGGGAAAATACTCATTTTTGTGGGAATTATTGTTTTAATAGGATTTTCATTTACAATAACATTCATAAGCAGCCGTTCAAACGCAATGACGAAAAAGCAAGTGCTTGAATACGCAAAATCATTAGCGCTTACTTATAAATCAGAAATCAATTCCGAATTCGAAACGGCACTTTATACTGCAAGGACTATAGCTACGGCATTCTCCGGAATAAAATCTTCCAAAATACCGCCTGATCGCGACGCAGGCAACGCTATACTCAAAAAAGTGCTTGAAGCAAATCCTTCTTATCTTGGAGTATGGGTTGGCTGGGAACCAAACGCCTACGACGGACGTGATTCAGAATTCATAAACAAACCCGGCAGCGATGGAACCGGCCGTTTTATTTCATATTACAACAGAGGCGCCGGCGAAATAAAACTTGAGCCCATTGTAGATTATGAAGCACCATCGCCGGCAAGCGATTATTATAAAATTCCGCTGACAACAGAAAAAGAAGCAATCATGGACCCATTTATATATCAGGTTGGCGGACGTGACATCCTGTTGATAAGCATTTGTGTACCAATAAAAGTAGACGGTAAAACACTCGGTGTAGCCGGTGTGGATATATCTCTGGATCAAATCCAGGAAATGATAAAAAAAGTCAAACCTTACGAAACGGGGTACGCACGTTTAATAACAAATAAGGGATTATATGCTGCCCACGGCGACGCTGGTTATTTAAACAAAGACTTTGGAACATCGCCGCAGGAATTAAAAATAAAGGAACATATAAAAGCTGGAAATGAATTTCAACAGTTTGAATATTCAGATACTTATGAAACCGAATTTTATAATCTGTTCGTTCCTATGAAAATCGGGATTTCAGAAAAACCATGGTCTGTGATGATCGGAATCCCTATGAACAAAGCTCTTCAAGGCGTCAAAGAGATAACAAATTTCTCGATAATTTGCGGAGCTCTGTCGATGTTTTTTATAATAATAGCAATTTTTCTAATTTCTAAAAATATATCAGGTAATATCAAAGACCTTACTACTGAATGCGAAGGCCTGGTGCAAGCCGTAATGCGCGGCCAAATCGACACAAGAAGCAATACGTCTAAAATTAATTACGAATTTCGTCCTATCGTAGAAGGAATCAATTCGATAATGACAGCTTTCGAAAAGCCGATAAATATAACAGCAAATTACATATCAATGATTTCCCGGGGCGAAATCCCTCCGCCGATAGATGAAACAAGCTATCAGGGCAGCTTCAGAGCGACAGTAGCGAATTTAAACAACTTAATTTCAAATCTTAACGGCTTCATAGAGTCTGTAAATAAAATGTATTCAGAGCAAAAAGCCGGAGATATAGATTTTTTCATCGAAGAAACGCAATTTTCCGGCGCGTATAAAAAAATGGCCGAAGGCGTCAACGAAGCCATAAAAATACATATAAACAACATAAATAAAATATTAAATGTTCTCGATTTTTACGCTATTAAAGGCGATTTTTCTATACAGCTCGAAAAGTTACCAGGTAAACAGGCTATTTTAAACGAAAAATTGGACGGATTAAAAAATAACTTGCAAAATTTAATATCCGAAATGATTAATTTGGCAACTGCCTCATCTAACGGCAATTTAAAAGTAAGAGGAAATTTTTCGAAATTCAACGGAGGTTACAGACAGATTATAGAAGGCGTTAACAACACGCTTGACGCTTCGATAAAACCTATCGAAGAAGCGGCAGAGTGTTTGAAACAAATGGCGGATGGAAATTTTCAAGTGACAATGAAAGGAACTTATAAAGGCGATCACGCAATAATAAAAGAAGCCTTAAACGCCACTATTTCATCAATAAATATGGTGCTTTCCACATTCAAGAACGTGGTCGCGCTGGTGAACAACGGTTCACGCCAGGTGGCGGCCGCTAGCCAGACGTTATCTCAAACATCCACTTCATCAGCGAGCTCGCTTGAAGAAATATCGGCTTCGATGCAGCAGGTGGCTTCGCAATCGAAAAAAAGCGCCGAAAATGCAGCGGCTGCGAATGCGGTCGCCATGGAAGCCAAAGGTGCAGCAGACACGGGCAATTCAAAAATGACCGAACTGCTTAATGCGATGAAGGCCATAAGCGAATCAGCCGGCAACATATCAAAAATAATTAAAGTAATAGACGAAATAGCTTTCCAGACAAATCTTCTCGCACTAAACGCCGCCGTAGAAGCGGCAAGGGCGGGAAAACACGGCAAGGGTTTCACTGTAGTCGCCGAAGAAGTAAGAAATCTCGCTCAAAGAAGCGCCAAAGCTGCCAAAGAAACTGCGTCGCTGATAGAAACCTCCATAGAACGTTCGGAAGCAGGCTCGAAAATCACCCGCGAAACCGCCGAAGTCCTTGGAAATATATCCGCGAAATCAAGCAAAACAACCTTATTGGTAAACGAGATCACTGCAATGACCAAAGAACAGACAAGCGGAATAATCCAAATTAACCAAGGTTTATCGCAACTCGACAATATAACGCAGCAAAACACCGCCACTGCCGAAGAAACCGCGGCAGCCAGCGAAGAATTATCATCCAATGCAGTCGAACTGCAAACATTAATCAATAAATTTAAAATTACCGAAACCGATAATTCCGAATTTCGATACGCAAAGCATAATAATCCGCTTCCGCAGGCGTAATCCGAAATAGCGAACAAAAATCAAATAAAAAATACGGCCTAAAATATTTTTGGGCCGTATTTTTGTTTTGTTTAAACTATATAAAAATATAAACTGCGTTTTATTTAATCACAACCATAAAATAAGAAACTATTTTAAGCGAACCGGGCAGGATATTATTTTTTCAATACATTCCTCGATTTATTTTTTGCCGCAAGGTATTTTTCAATAGCCATGCAAAATTCGGCGAGGTCTTTAGGATCTCGGCTCGTTAATATATTGCCGTCCGTCACTACAGGCTGGTTTTCTACTACATTAACTCCGCCGTTTCTCATGTCGCCCCTTATGTCGCCGACGCCTGTCGCTGTTTTTCCTTTAATAACTCCCGCGCTCAAAAGCACCTGCGGGCCGTGACAGATACTGGTGATTAAAAGTTTCTTTTCATTAGCTTTTTTAACGAAATCTAATATCTGACCGTCAGTTCGCATTATTATCGGATTCCACGCGCCGCCCGGAATCAATAACATATCATAATCTTCGACTTTAGCCTGCGATATTTGTTTCGTAACCGGAATCCATAACGACGGTTTCAAAAAACGTACAGCCATTACTCTGCCTTTTATCCAATCGGGCGTTATGACTTCAATAGTAGCGCCGCGAACGCCAAGATAATCGATAGGATATGTGGCTTCCACTTCTTCGAAACCGTGAGCCGCAATAACGGCAATTTTTATCCCTTTAAGCGAATCCGGCTTCGAAACCGGCACCTGCTTTATGTCATACGGCATTCCCGAATCGACATCCTCGAATTTCACGGGTTCATAAGCCGCCGCAAATAAAGCCGTATTAAATAATAACGCCATTACAAAAACCGATAATGAAATTTTTAAGAATTTGTTCATTGTTTAATGACCTCCGTTTTAAAATTAAAGCCATTATAACATATCCAATTCAGACAATGCTTGTCATTTTTTGCTATTTTTTATTTTGAACCTGCTCAATAATTAAATCATTACAAAAAAGCGGCTGTCTCAAAAGTTACCTTTCTAAACAGCCGCTTTTTAGCGATTATTATTTTTGGTCTATTGTTATTCTCCAATATCCTCCTGATTAATAAGAAAATCAGACTTAACATTATGCATTGCCTTAAAAATATTTTCAAGCGCAAATTTATTTTTATCAGTTATAAGCCTAACGACTTCCTTAATTTCCTTACGGCCGGAATTCGTGCCATACGGGCATTTACAAGTAATACTGTCGATGCCGAGCAACTTCGTAAATTTTATTATCATATGTTCGGGAACCAGCGCAAGCGGCCGTATTACTGTATGAGGGAATTTTTTGTATTCGAGCACCGGCAGCATTGTTGAAATTTGGCCTTTTAAACATATATTCATCAAAAAAGTCTCGACAATATCATCGAGATGATGTCCAAGCGCCACTTTGTTGCAGCCCAGTTCATCGGATAACTTCATAAGTTCGATTCTGCGCTGAGTCGAACACCAATAGCAGTTCATTTTTTTTCCGGGCTTTAACCGTTCGATAACCGAAACATTAACTATGCGATAGTCTACATTCCATTTTTGAAAAATATCCTCTAAAACATTTTTTTGACAGCCGTTATCAAAATCAGTTTTGATGTGCGCCGCCACGATATCGTAATGAATCGGAAATGATTTTCTGCGCTGAATCAAATCATAAAGCATCGTGAGCGAATCCTTGCCGCCTGATACTGCCACGAGGATTTTATCATTTTCTTTTATCATCTTATAATCAAAAATCGCGCGCCCTATTTTTTTTGAAATTACCTGATTTAATGGCAGCATCTTACCTCACATAAAAAATAAAATTATCATCAATAAAACTTAAAATAGCCGTTTTTAAATAAAAGCCAAGCGGCATGTTATCATAAAACAGGCTAAAAATCAAGGTGCTCTTTAACTATTGACATATAAAACCAATTGTTATATACTTCATTTGTCGAATTAGAATCTAAAAATATATGTTAAAACAGCTAATTTCAAAATTTAAAAATAAGGAAACCACTATTGTATGCCATTTATAATAATGAGGATAAAATGAATTTTATAAACAATTTGACTTCCGCCAGAAAAACTTCTTTATTCGAAACTTGCGCGCTCATAATTGCGCTGCTCGCGATAAATTATAATTTCTGCGGAAATGATATGGGGTTTCTCAGTTTCTCGTTTAACCCTTTCTGGCTTATAATATTCTGGGCGGCTCCCGGGCAGAAATTTCCAAACGGCCTTATTTCGTCGGCAATAGTCGCCTTCGTGTTCCTGATCATCGCTTATTTCAGAATGGGCATGCCGGTATTAGAATTTTTAACCGACATATCCGCCTTAAAAACTTCAATTTTATTTTTATTGACAGGCTATTACCTATCGCTGATACGTGAAAATTTTGATTATGAGATTAAAACGCTCGAAGAAAGAAACGACTTGCTGGCGGCGCAACTGAATAAAGCGCAGGAAATAAATTCAGGTATTTCCGAAGATGACAAAGCTAACGCCCTTAAAATATTCGAAACTTCGCATACTTTAAAAACCGTTTACCAGGCAGCGTCGTCCCTTAATTCCCTTAACGAGGACGAGCTCAACAGGTCAATTTGCGAATTAGTGAAAAAATTCACATCCTCCTCGTCATTCGCGATTTACAAGATAGTCGAAGATTCAAAACTTATTCTCGCCTGCGACAGCACCGAAAACAATACCGACAGCGTAATCAGCTCCATAAACGACGATCCTGTCGTAAAAAAATCCTTCGATACGGGAAAAATAATGACCGTCGCCGATATATCAGAGTTAAAGGCAAAATACGGCGCAAAGCAAAATGTAAAATTGTCATGCCCCGTTAAATTTAAGGGCACCGATGAATTATACGGCTTTATAATAATTTTTGAAATCCCTTTTTCGAAAATGAACCATGAAACAATAAATATCATGGAAATAATAGCCGGCTGGGCTCAGGGCGCGCTTCTGAATTCCCGCGAATTCCTGAACGAACGTTCAAAAAATATAGAAGACGAACTTACACTCGCATATAAATATGATTACTTTAAAAAACGCCTAGCCGAAGAATATAAAAGGGCGCAAAGATACAACTTCGATCTTTCGCTGGTACTCGTAAAGATAGTTAATTACGAAGAATTTCCACCCGAAAAACGCGGGGAAATATTGAGACTGATCACTATATTCCTGAAGACAATAATACGTGATATCGACATAGCTTCGCGGTTTAAAAACGAAAATTTTCTGGTGAATCTGCTGCCTTCGACTGACGAAAAAGGCGCCATGATACTTATAAAACGCATCAAGCAGGCGCTGCCGTCATTTTTTGCCGGCGCATCGATGCCCGAAAATTTCATAAAGCTCGATTTCAATTATAAGGTAGTTTACAGAAAAAAATGATTTGCGAAAAAATATTAAAATATGAATATATGATAGCGCTGGCCCAGGGAATATTCATTTATGGACTGCATCGCCTGAATTATCCAGCCCTGCTGTTCTGGCCGTTTCAAGCTGCGATATTGGCCGCGCTTTACGGCAGAATACGCGGCCTGAATTTCAGCGGAGAAAAGCAAAATTTACTATTTCTGGCTGCTTTAATTTTTTCGGCGCCCTTTATAGGCTGCTTTATTTACCGTTCGACATTCATAGTGCGCGCTTCGTCAGGTAAAAATTACGGAGGGTTAAAAACCGAAATTGAAAATTATATAAAAAGCTCGTCCGATAACGAAAAAATTACAACTAATCTTCCGCACGGCATAAACGAACTGCAAAAAAACGCGGTACCTATAATCGACGTTCTAGGCGGCGAAAACATAGACATAAAAAGAAAAGCCATAACTATATTGGCGCGCATGGGTTCGCGGCACGCCGTCAAACTGTTAAAACATGCGCTTTCAGACCCGAGCGTTGAAATCAAGTTCATGGCCGCGACCGCACTTTTAAAATTAGAAAACTCGATGCGCGACAGGATAACTCGTTTATCCGATTCAATCGGCGAAATAACAACCGGCGAATATGATCAATGGCATTTGAAAAGGTTTGAATTAGCCAAATGCCTCTCCGAATATATACACTCAGGAATATTCGACCGCACAAGCGGCAGCGATTTTCATGAATCAATGTTCAACGAACTGCGATTCATAACTTCGCAAAAACCAGATTTTCTGGCGGCGCGGAAATTTCTTGCCTCGGAATACGCTCTTTGCGGAAAATACGATACCGCGCTTGAAACGCTTGAAGCTTTATTAAAGGAACCCGCCATTTTCGAACCGCGAAATAAAAAAATAAAAATCGAGGCGGTAATACTGTTTTGCGAAATACATTATAACCTTAAAAATTTTGATAAAATCAGGGAAATATGTTTTAACTCGCGAAAATACTTAGACGAGGATTTGATAAAAAGAACCCCGGAATTTAAGGAATTATATAATTCGATAATTTTTTTTGCGGAGCGTAAATGAAAAGCGATACATTTGATGACATATCAAAAATAATAGACTCGATGGAATCGCCGGACTCGGAAATCAGGAATCTTGCGACAAATATGTTCCTAAATATCCGCGACGAGAGTTTGCTTCCGGCCATCTTTAACGGAATTCAAAAATCTGGCAAACACGTAAAACAAGCGTTCATAAGACTCGTCACGCTTTTTCAAAAGCCCAAGACGGGCCATTACCTTATATATTTTTTCACATGCGACGATATAGATATTCAAAATGACGCGGTTAAGGCCGTGGGAAAAATAGCCGGCACTCTGTCGCAAGAAGAACTCGATTCGATGTTAAACTCAGAAAATTCACTTGAAGTTTCAACCGCTCTGGCCATATCTACTGAAGCTTCGGATAGACCGATTGCCGAAGATAAAATAATAACCTTTTTAAAAAACGCGCGCGATAATAACAGCGACAACATCTTTATAAATTCGCTCAAGTACGCAGTATCACATAAAATAAAAACTCCCGCGGCCGCTGGAGCCGTTTTAAACGCACTTAACATTTTTTTTCACGGCAAGCGCTTGAAATTATTTTCCGTAACATGCCGTCTCGCCCGTTATATAGTACCTGAAAACGATCTTCTGGCAGTTTATCAATCAATATTCGGCAAATTTAACCAATTCGACGACGAGATTATTTCTTCTTTGCTTTCTTTTGAAAGCCTGGATGCCCTTGATTTCGCCGAAAGAATATTCAAAAACAGTGATATTTCATTAGGATTGCGAAGCGCCTGCCTTATCAAATACTTAAACCGCGGCG
>Ga0116193_1004111_pt1 | contig 10212 bp, 13 predicted proteins | sample AD_UKC115_MetaG_FD_89892 | JGI IMG/M metagenome (GOLD analysis project Ga0116193, IMG submission 89892) | Active sludge microbial communities of municipal wastewater-treating anaerobic digesters from Hong Kong - AD_UKC115_MetaG | ecosystem: Engineered > Bioreactor > Anaerobic > Digestate...
CAATCAGCTCTGCTTCCCTCTCTATGCGGCCGCGCGCAGAGTCGTATCGATGTATACGCCGCTGCTCAAGCCGCTGGGGATCACCTACACCCAGTACATCGTGTTTCTGGTTCTCTGGGAGGAGGATGGCGTTTCGGTCGGCAGCCTGTGCAGAAGGCTCAGGCTGGACAACGGCACGTTGACCCCGCTCCTGAAGAAGATGGAGGATTCCGGCTGGGTCGTCCGCACGCGCAGCCGCGAGGACGAGCGCGTGGTGGTCGTGAGCCTGACGGAGCGGGGGGCTGCGCTGCGAGAGCGGGTGGCGGGAATCCCGGAGCAGGTGGGGAGCTGCGTCGGCCTGAGCCATGACGATGCGGTGGCCCTGTATCGGCTGCTGTATCGAATCCTGGATGACGAGAGATGCGGAACGAAGGAAGCATGACTCCAGCAGAGCGCAACAGAGAGATCATCCGAACGGGGACAGTGGGCATCGCGGCCAATCTGATGCTCGCCACGTTCAAGGCCTTCGTCGGTGCGTTGTCCGGTTCCATCGCCATCACCTTGGATGCCGTCAACAACCTCAGCGATGCACTCTCCAGCGTCATCACCATCGTTGCCGCCAAGCTCTCGGCGAAGCCTGCCGACAGGGAGCATCCTCTGGGCTATGGGCGCGTGGAGTACCTCAGCGCCATGCTGATCTCCGGCATCGTCTTGTTCGCGGGCGCGACTTCCCTCATCGAGTCGGCCAAGAAGGTCATGGAGCCCACTGACGCGAGCTACTCTCCCGTCGCTCTCCTGATCGTGGCGGTCGCCATCGCCGCCAAGCTTCTTCTCGGGACCTATACCAGGCGAAAGGGGAGGGAGACGCAGTCGGACTCACTCGTCGCCTCTGGCTCGGACGCGCTGTTCGATGCCGTCGTGTCCCTCACGACACTCATCAGCGCGGGCATCACGATTCTGTGGGGCATCAATCTCGATGGCTGGCTTGGCGCGGTCATCGCCGTGGTGATACTCCGAGCTGGCTTTGGCATGCTCCGCGAGACGCTCGATGACATTCTCGGGAAGAGAATCGACGCCGAGACCGCTGGAAGAATTCGAGCAGAGATCTGCACCTTTGATGGCGTTCTCGGGGCGTACGATCTCTTTCTCGACAGCTACGGTCCCCAGAAGCTTGCCGGAAGCGTCCACATCGAGGTGTGCGACACCATGACGGCGGGACAGATAGACATTCTGACGAGAAGCATCAGCAGGAAGGTCTATCGCATGTTCGGCGTCATCCTGACCTGCGGAATCTATGCCGTGGACACGGTCAACGAAAAGAACGTCGCCCTGCGCCGGGAGATCACCGACTGCGTGAAGCGCCATGCCGGCGTGCTGCAGGTGCACGGCTTCCATGTCGACGAGGAGGAGAAGGTCATCGGGCTCGACGTCGTACGCGACTTCTCGGTACGAGACGTCGCGACCTTCCTGCAGGAGATAGACGAGGAGCTGACCGCCCTGCACCCGGAGTATCGCTACGCCATCACGCCGGATTTGGATATCAGCGACATCAGAGAATAGAGGTTTCAATGTCTCCCATCACTATGGTTCTTGCTGTGCTTGTGGCGGCAGAGTTCGTGTTCATCATGTACCTCGAGACGTTTGCCACTTCGTCCGAGATGACCTCAGCCACGTTTGGGATGGGGAAGGACGAGCTGCGCCGCCCATCCGTTCGAGTGCTGTTTCAGAATCAGGGGGTATACAACGGCCTTCTCGCCATACTGGTGCTGGTGGCCTCATGTGGGTTTCGGGACGTGACCTGGACCGCCATTCTCATGGGCTACATCATGTTGGTGGCGGCATACGGCAGCTATTCCAGCAACCCGACGATATTCTTGAAGCAGGGGGGACTGGCCACGCTGACGTTGCTGTCGTGCGTTCTGCTTCGATGAGGTCCGAGCGGCGTTGCCCGAGAGGGAGCCTGCGACGTTTCTAGGACTAGCGCCACTCCAGCAACTTGTCGAGGAAGGCCCGCAGCTCCGGCGTGGAGGGGTGTGCAAAGAGCTTCGAGCTCTCGCCGTACTCGAGGAGCCGGCCCTGCGAGAGGAAGGCGCACTTCTCGCAGGCGTTTCTCGCGAAGCCCATCTCGTGGGTGACGATGACGAAGCGCATCCCGTCTTCCCGCAGGTCATCGATCATGTCGAGAACGTCGTTGGTATAGGCGGGGTCGAGCGCGCTCGTGGGCTCGTCGAGCAGGAGCAGGCGCGGCCTGCCGGCGACCGCCCGCGCGATGGCCACGCGCTGCTGCTGTCCGCCCGAGAGCTGCGCCGGCCGCTTCTCCGCGTCTTCGGCGAGACCGAAGCGGTCGAGAAGCTCGCGAGCGGTCTGCTCGGCTGCCGAGGCTTCTACGCCGTGAACCTCTCGCAGCGGCATGGCGATGTTCTCGACGGCGCTCAGATGCTGGAAGAGGCCACCCTGTTGGAAGACGAAGCCGAGCTTGGCGCGGTAGGCTGGCAGCGTCGCCTCGTCGTATGAGACCGTCTCGCCGTCCACGCGCACGGTTCCCGACGTCGGCGCCGTGAGACCGCCGAGTATGCGCAGCAGGGTCGACTTGCCGCCGCCCGAGGGACCGATGATCGCCAACGTGGTGACGTCGTCATCAAAGTCGAGCCCCTTGAGCACGCTCGTGCCGTCGAACTTCTTGCAGAGGTCGGCCAGCTCAATGCGCATAGTCGAACCTCCTCTCAAAGTGGCGGCCAATCGCGGCGACGGGGAGCGTGAGCGCGAGGTAGAGCACGCCGAGCAGGAAGTAGCACTCGAAGAGCTTGAAGTTGCTGGCGCTTATCTCTCGCATAGTCTGGGTGATCTCGATGACGGCGATGATCGAGAGCAGCGAGGAATCCTTGATGATGCTGGCAAACTGGCCTGTGAGTGCGGGGAGAGTCCTCGCCACCATCTGCGGGAGGATGACGAGTCGCACGGTCTGCGCGTGGGTGAGGCCCACGGCGCGGGCGGCATCGCGCTGGGTCTCGTCGATGGAGAGCAGGCTGCCGCGGATGATCTCGGCAATGTAGGCTGCCTCGAAGGTCGACAGGATGAGGATGCCGGCGACCACGCGGTCGGTGATGCCCCAAGCCGTGCCGATGATGTAGAAGAACAGGTAGATTTGCATGATGAGAGGTGTGCCTCGGATGAGCTTCACGTAGAGGTCGCACAGGTAGCGGAGGGGGAGTATCCGCGAACCGCGACCGGCTGCGACGAGGGTGCCGAGGGCGAGACTGGCCACGAGGCTCGCGGCGCTGATCTCGATGGTGAGGAGGAAGCCCTGGGCGATGCGCATTCGGTACTGGCTGACGAACGAGAAGTCGAACGTGTAGCCGAGCATGGCAAGGCTCACCCAGAACAGCGCGATGACGAGGAGGCACACGAGCAGGTAGTTGATGGCTGCCTTGAGCGGGGAGGTATGCCCTGCGCCATCGCCCACAAAGGGGTTGGAATGCCTCTTCGCCGTGGTCATGAGACCCCTCCTCCTAGCTCAGGTCGAAGAACCACTTGAAGCCGAGCTCGTCGAAGGCGGCCTTCTCCTCGGATAGGTACTTGTCGGTGAGCTTGTCGTACTCGCCGTCGGTCTTGGAGGTCTCGATGAATTCGTTGAGCTGGCCGAGAAGCTCGGTGTTGCCCTTCTGGACGGCGATGCCCCACTTCTCGGGATCCTGGAAGGCGATATAGACGGCCTTGGTCGTCCCGGAGTTGGACTTCTGCTCGCGGTAGATGGTGAGCTGGTCGTAGAGGAACCCGTCGGCCTTGCCCTGGGAGACCTCCGTCACACAGGCGCTCTCGTCGGCAAGCCGTACGATCGTGGCGTTGGTGAGGTTGTTGGTGGCGTATGTGTCGCCCGTCGACCCGGTCTTGACCGCGACGGTCTTCCCAGGCTGGTTCAGGTCGTCGATGCTCGAGATGTTCGAGTTGGCGTTGGCGAGAATGGCCAGCTGAGCGACGGCATAGGGTTCCGAGAAGTCGACGGTCTGGGCGCGCTCGTCGGTGATCGTCATCGAGCTGATCACGCAGTCCGCCTGCCCCGTGACAAGGCTCGGGATGAGGCCGTCCCACGCGGTGTTCTGGATGACGACGTCATAGCCGTACGCCTCGCCGAAGTCCTTGATGAACTGGACGCTCACGCCGTCCGGCTCGCCCGAGTCGGTCTTGGTCTCGAAGGGCGGATAGGCGAGCTCCATCGCGACGACGAGGGTCTTCTTGCTCGACGAGCCCGAGGCGCTCTTCGATGCGCTCGAGCTGGAGTCCGACGAGGACCCGGCGCATGCCGTGAGAGCGGAGGCGCAGACGAGGGACGCGAGGGCGAGAAGAACGAACAGCGTGCTCGCGACATGCCCTCTGGCGCGGCGGACGGTCCTGGACCTTGAATTCGAGTTCGTCATGTCTTCCTCCTTGGTGCGTTTCCCATCGCATGCATCAGCAAGGTTATGGTGACACATCTTGACCTCCTCTTTCTGCGCATTTTCAGCGGTGCAATTAGCCCGAGCTTTCCGCTGGGCGGTGACTGTCGAGCAGCTCGTCCGGCGGCGCTTTCAGGCAAATCTTGTGGTGTTGCGCTCACTTCAAGGCCTTATCGGGGGTGCGAAGTGAGCGCAACACCACAAGATTTGCCTGAAAGGGGAGGGGCGGGTAGGGTGCCGCGGGACCAGCGAGGCATCGGCATGGGTTCGCGGGGTGCTATGATGTGGCCACCTGCGGATTACCGCGCGATCGAGAGACAGGGGACTCCATGCCGGTTGACTTCAAGAAGCAGTTCAAGGAGTTCTACCTTCCGCCTGCGACGCCCGGCATCGTCACGGTGCCCGCGGCGAACTTCCTCTGCGTGCGCGGCGCTGGTGACCCCAACGAGGAGGACGGCGCCTACGCTCACGCGCTCAAGCTGCTCTACGGCGTCGCCTACACCATCAAAATGTCCCCAAAGGCAGGCCATGCCATCGACGGCTACTTCGAGTACGTGGTGCCGCCCCTCGAGGGCTTCTGGTGGATTGACGGGCTGGCGAGCATGGACGTAGCCCGCAAAGCCGACCTCTCTTGGATGAGCTGCATCCGTCTACCGGACTTCGCGAGTCGCGACGTGTTCGGCTGGGCCATCGAGCAGGCTACGCGCAAGAAGAAGATGGACTTCTCGCCCGTGGAGTACCTCACGCTCGATGAGGGCGTCTGCGTGCAGTGCATGCACGTCGGCCCCTATGACGCCGAACCGGCGACGACGGCCGCGATGGATGCGTACGCTGTCGAGAAGGGCTACGTGCTTGACTTCTCCGACGTCCGTCACCATCACGAGATCTACCTCGGCGACCCGCGACGGACTGCTCCCGAGAAGCTCAGGACCGTCATCCGCCATCCCATCCGGAAGGCGTAGGCTCGCTGGCGTGCCAAGCGCTTACCTGTCGGAGTAATGGAACCTGCAGGCAATGATCTCGATGTCGTTTCCGCTTATACGGTAGACCAGACGATCGCGATCGTTGACGCGCCTGCTCCAGAACCCCGAGAGGTCTCCGACGAGGGCCTCGGGCTTGCCGATGCCTCGGTAGCCGTTGCGTGCGCAGTCGGCAAGCAGCTGATTGACACGCTTCAGACCCTGGCGGTCATGCATCTCCCACCACGAATAGTCCGCCCAGGCATTCTCGGTGAAGACGTACCTCATTCGAGAAGTCCGTGCTCGTGTGATGCGCCCTCTTCGAGTTGGCGCTTGGACTCGAGTAGCCACTCGCGGTTGGTGTGGTCCCCCATGAGGTAGAGGTTCTCCTGCATGTTGTTGTAGGTTTCCTCTGAAATCACGATGACGTTCGCGCCGCCCTTACGGGTGACCACGAGCGTCTCGCTCTCATCGGTGACCTGGTCGAAATAAGATTTCATCCTATCGCGCAACGTCGTGTAGTTTGTGGCAATCATGGGCGCCCCTTTTGGCGATAGAATATCAATGTACAGAATATTGTACCTTGCAGTGGTCACTGAGGCAAGGTTGCCGTCTTTTCAGAGGGACTGCCAGGGGAGGGCGTGCGCAGGTTCATCGGACCTCTCGCTTGGCTCACGTGCGCAAGTATCCGCGCTCCCTGCCGGCTGCTCCCGTCGCGTCGAGGTAGCCGTCCATTCCCTTGCACGTCAGCGCCACCGCCAGGTCGGCGGCCTCGGTGAGGGGGATTCGCTTGCCGCCCTCGACCCACAGGCGATAGACCATGAGGGGCGTCTCGCCCAGGAAGTGGTGCAGGATGTCGGAGCGCTGCTCGTCCAGACCCGCCAGCCTGACGCTCCTCACGCCCGCCCGCTCCTCCACCTGCTCGATCATCTGCTGGCGGATGGAGCCGTAGCCGCCCGCGGCGCAGGTGATGCGCTCGTAGGCCGCGCCCTGCTCGGCGGAGAACTCGAAGAGGGCGCGCACGAGCTTTGCCTGGTCGCGCACTGTGTCGAGGCCTCTGATGCGCTCGGCGTACGCGCTCGCATAGCCCTCCTGGAACTCGCGGAGCAGGTCGTCGAGCGTCTCGTAGTAGCGGTAGAACGTCTTCTTGTTGATGCGCGCCCGCTCGCAGAGGCCCGTCACCGTGATCTTGCCGTAGTCCATCTCACAGATCATGGCCTCGAACGTGGAGCGTATCGTGGCGAGGGTCTTCTCCACCCGCAAGTCGTTCGGTGGCTGCTCTCGCATCGGAGCCCCTTTCTCTGCTGGCGCGTGCCCTTATCGGTACGTCGCGCGGGAATCAGTTGCTTATCCCCCCGCATTGCGGGGAACCGCCCATTGAGCCGTCTCTCATAGGAGACGATACTTCAATCACCGGGGATAAGCAACGTGTGTACCAGTAAGATACGCGCAACGAACGATTGGAGCCATCATGGCAGAGCAGTCCTACGTCACCTTGAACGACGGAACGAGAATCCCGCAGATGGGGGTGGGCGTCTACATGGTCGCCGGGGACGACCTCACCGAGAGGACCGTGGCCGAGGCGCTCCGCCTGGGGTACCGCCACGTCGACACCGCCCACGCCTACGGCAACGAGCGCGGCGTGGGGCGCGCGATTGCGAAGAGCGGCATCGACCGAGACGAGGTCTGGGTCACGAGCAAGCTCTGGCCGAGCGAGTACGGCGAGGGCGCGACCTCGGCGGCCATTGACAGGATGCTCGCGCGCCTCGGCACCGACCACCTCGACCTGCTCCTCCTGCACCAGCAGTTCGGCGACTACCTCGGTGCCTGGCGCGACATGGAGCGGGCCGTGGCTGCAGGCAAGGTGAGGAGCATCGGCATCTCCAATTTCGAGAGCGATCGGCTCGAGGAGCTCTGCAAGGCCGCAACCATCAAACCGTCGGTCCTCCAGGTGGAGTGCCACCCCTTCTACCAGCAGCGAGCGCTCAAGGAGCGCGTCGCCAAGTACGGTACCGCCATCGAGTGCTGGTACCCGCTGGGCCACGCCGACGCCGGGCTTCTCGGCAACGAGGCCATCGTGCGAATCGCGGAGGCGCACGGCAAGTCGGCCGCCCAGGTCATCCTGCGCTGGCACGTCCAGACGGGAAACATCGTCTTCCCCAAGTCGACCAACCCCGCCCACCTCGCCGCCAACCTCGACGTCTTCGACTTCGTGCTCGCGCCTGACGAGATGGCCGCCATCGATGCGCTCGACTGCGGGAAGCGCTTCTTCAACATGACGCTCGAGCAGCAGGAGCGCACGCTCGGCGCCTTCGCGCCCGAGGACTGAGCGAGATGGGCTTCGATGCCGACGAGCTACTGGGGAGCATGGTCGACACGCACTGCCACGTGCAGAACGACACCAGCGACGACCCGCTCCAGACCGAGACGACGAAGGACCTGATCTGGTCCTGCCGCGAGGGCGGGATGCGCGGGGTCGTCCTGAAGGCCCACGGGTGGCCGGCGGTCAGACTCGCGAGAGAGCTGGACGCCGCCTGCGAGGGCTTCCGGGTGTATCCGAGCGTCACGCTGAACTCCACCGCTGGAGGCCCGTACCCCTGGGTCGTCGAGATGGCCTGGCAGCTCGGCGCGAGATACGTCTGGCTGCCGACGTGGAGCGCCCTGAACGACAGGAACTCGCGCGTCAGCTTCACCCGGATCATGGTTGACAGGGGCTACAACGGCTTCTTCAAGGACATCCCGGAGAGCGGCTTCTACACGGGGCTGGACGAGGAGGGGAGTCTGAAGCGGAACGTCCGGGACGTCGTCGACCTGTGCAAGGAACATGACCTCGTGCTCGGTACCGGTCACGGCTCCACCGCAGAGGCCCTGGCGGTGGCGAGGTACGCGAAGTCCGTCGGGTTCGAGAGACTGGTTTTCACCCATCCACACGTCGGGATTTCCGATGTGACCGACGAGCAGGTCGAGGAGTTCGTCTCCTGTGGCGGCCACATCGAGCTTTGTATGCTTGAGACGGAGCCGTTCTCTGGCTGCATGACGGCGGAGCGTTGGGTGCGAATCTGCAAGACGGTCGGCTACGACCACTGCCTCATTTCCTCTGACCACTTCTGGGACTGGAAGACGACGATTCCGGAGCAGTTCCGGTCGTTCCTCATCAGGATGCACGACGCCGGCGCTTCCATGGGCGATCTCAGTGCCATGGTCGAGGTGCCGCGGCGCCTCCTGGAGGCCTGACGCGGACAGGAATGCAACTGACAAGAGATAGGAAGAGCACATGAACTTCGACATCAACAAGGACCTGCCCGTCATCGCACTTCTCGGCGCGGGAAGCATGGGGGTCGCGATCACCCGGAGAATCGCCGCAGGCAAGCGCGTGCTCCTTGGCGACATCAGTGAGGAGAACCTCGAAGCACGAGCGAGGGAGCTGCGGACGAGCGGCTATGCCGTGGAAACATGCGTCGTGGACGCTCTGAGCCGCGAGTCGGTCAGGGCCTTCGCCGAGAGGGCCGCATCGCTCGGGGAGGTCAGACACTTCATCGACACGGCGGGGGCCTCGCCCAACCAGGCATCACCCGAGTTCATCGTGGCGCTCGACCTCGTGGCCACCGCAGTGGCCATCGACGAGTTCGCCCGCGTGATCGCTCCGGGCGGCTCGGGGCTCGTGGTCTCGAGCCAGACGGGCTACATGATGCACTTCTCCCAGGAGGTGGAGCGCCAGCTCGCGCTCACGCCCACCGACGAACTCGCCGACCTGCCGTTCGTGAGGGAGGACGCCGTCGCCAACCCCGGCATGGCCTACATCGCGGCCAAGCGTGCCAACCACCTGCGCGTCCGCACCGCCGCAGCGACAACCTGGGCGGACGCCCGCGCGCGCATCAACACCATCAGCCCAGGCGTCATCGTGACGCCCCTCGCCTACGACGAGTTCGCGGCGGCCGGCGACAGCTACCAGGCCATGATCGACGCATCCCCCGTGCGGCGCGTGGGCACGCCCGACGAGATCGGCGCGGCAGGTGCGTGGCTCCTCTCGGACGAGGCGGGCTTCGTCACGGGCACCGACCTGCTCATCGACGGCGGGGTCATCGCCGCCATCGAGAGCGGCTGTTACTCGCTGAACGTGAGGTAGGGATCGTGACAGACATCTTCGAGAGGCTTGCCGCCGGCGAGCCCGTGGATATGCGCTCGCCGGAGTACCGACCAGCGATTGAGGAACTTCAGAGAGGAAGCTTGCTGAGTTTCCGAATCAACCAGACATCGCCCGCCGATCGAGACGAGCGTAGACGTCTCATCGAGGAGCTCCTCGGACGTCCACTCGAGGGGCATGCTGACGTTCTCTCGCCCCTTCAGGTGGACTTCGGTCACAACCTTAGGTTGGGACGCGATGTGTTCGTGAACCACAGCCTCACGGTCATGGCCATCGGAGGCGTGAGTATCGGCGACGGCGTGCAAATCGGACCGCAGGTTACCATCGTGACCGACAATCACGACCCCTACGACCGATTCGTCCTGCATTGCTCGCCGGTCTCCATCGAGAGCGGGGCGTGGATCGGAGCGCGGGCTGTGATTTGCCCTGGGGTTACGGTGGGGGAGAATGCCATCGTGGCCGCAGGCGCCGTGGTCACGAAGGACGTGCCTACCAACGCCGTGGTGGGTGGCTGTCCCGCGAAGGTTATTAGAATGTTGTAAGTGACGCGCCCCATGATTCTGACGCACGTTTTGTCATCTTCCTGCGGGTCTTCCGCGGGTTGCAGGACTATGCTCGGCTCCTCTAGCCCTTTTTGGCAGTGGTCTGAAGGCAGTGGTTTGATGGCGACAAGTGCTCTCGGCAAGCGAAGGCATGA
>Ga0116193_1004116_pt1 | contig 10206 bp, 7 predicted proteins | sample AD_UKC115_MetaG_FD_89892 | JGI IMG/M metagenome (GOLD analysis project Ga0116193, IMG submission 89892) | Active sludge microbial communities of municipal wastewater-treating anaerobic digesters from Hong Kong - AD_UKC115_MetaG | ecosystem: Engineered > Bioreactor > Anaerobic > Digestate | place...
CGCTAAAATTGCCTGGAACACGGTTCAGCATTTTCTTGCGAACAACCCTGAAGCTACCTCCCTCATAGTCTGGTTTGTATTTTTTTCCGAGAAAGATGCACGCATTTTTCTCGATGCAAATGAACTATCCTGATCAGGCTGATTATATTCGCCTTATATGATAGATAAATAAATATACATATCTTTATGCCAAAATTAAAAGAATCGCGCTTATAATTACAATGTCGATTCAATCTAGCTAGTAACTTTAGAAAGACGTTGTCAAGCTTTTATACTACTTAAAAATGAATTCCAATCTGCTCTCTCCAGGTAGAAGTGTCACCATTTCTCTTCGACAACCAGGCTCAAAGGCTATCTCGAGTCTTGTTCCGTCGCCCAAGGGAACAACACGGAAATCATGGGTTCCTTCCATAGAAAAACCGCCAAAATCATTAAACCTGAATATCCATATATCACCCTTTCGACTTAGATTCAGCGTTACCTCCTTGAGTCTAACATTCTCAACTGAAAAATCCCCAAGCTCAGCAAGAATTGGATGGAAACGCAATCCTGAGTTCTCCGGCACGATACCAGCTATGAAACGCATTATCATATCGATGTAAAGAGCTCCCCAGCCATGGAAAGGCATGCCGACCCCCCTGCCGCTTTCCGAATCGTAGTATTCATAGCAAGTGCTATTCCCTTTTGTGGAAACAAGGAATCTCTGGAGTATTTCTCTTGCTGTTCCTGGGTTGGAATCGGCTAGAGAAAAAATGATTGTCCATGTTATTTGTGGCCAGTTCGCGCCTCTCCAAAAATCCGCCGGATTATAGGTCGGTTCTGAACGACTCACCGAGGGAACTGGACAACCAGACATGAATTCTTTTTTCGATTCGACATACTCCGAGACTATTCTTTGGCGCATCGCTTTATCCGGGATGTCGGTGATGAGGGGTATAAGGCCAGCCGCTGTCTTTACACGTATGCGCTCCTCCGTACCCGCTATTAAGTCGTGGTAGAAACCGTCGCTTGAGTCATACATGATTGTATTCATAGAGCGCTTAGTCGCCTGCATACGCTCTACAATGCGGGCTGGCGCTTTCTCTTCAAGCGCATTCGCCATCTCAAGTATAGTGCGGCGCATGTAATAGATGTAAGCGTTGAAGTCAGCGCTCTCGATGGCTGGATCAAGCACCCTATTGCGTGCACTTGCATCTAATCGAGGGCTATTGTCCCAACCTGTTTCCCATATGTTTAGATAGCATGAGAGGCCTCGTTTGGCTAAGTCGCGATAGAGTGTAAGCCATTCCTCATAGCGCAGAAGAGGCTCGTAAAAAAAGCGAAGATATTCTATATCTCCATATTTCTTATAGATTTCAGAAATTGCAATGCCAATGACTGGTGGCTGAGTCATGGCTGTGGAGGTGCCATCGCTATCCATCCATTCTCGACCATTTACAGGATACATGAAAAGTTCATAAGGTATCATGCCATTACGCCATTGGTTGATCACAAAGTTTCGCAATTCGTCCTGAGCTGGACCAGCTTCGTTGTACCATAGCCAGGCTATCGCTTGATAGGCTGAATCCCAGAAAAATTGATTGTAGTAGTGGTGTTTGTTCACGGAAGTGAAAGCATATGGAAAGCGAAGATCCTCGAAGTGAACACGATTAGCCTTCAGTATGAACCAGCTAGAGCAATACATGCGTTCGAGCTCCTTGTCCTCAGCGTGAAATCCGGGGATTCCTCCTAAAAAACAATCCCAATCTTTCATAGCTCTCCGTATCAAGGCTTCATGGCTTTCAAGGGAAGCCTCGGTCTTATCTGCCATATCTCCGATACTGAAAGCGAGGTATATTTCACGAGCCTCCCGCATGTCTCCCAGATCGATCAAAGCTTCATATCCAACATTTCGGGCTGTTACCGGACCTGAATTGTCTGATGCGATACTGTCAGTTTTTCCAAAGGCTAATGATGAGATTCCAGTACGAACTCCTTCTACTGCATTTTTTGCTGCCAGCGCGCTTTCTGCTTCTACCCAGTAGGTGTAGCGCTTTTTTAAGTTGAAACTAGTGAAATAATGTGTACGGATTATTTCATCATCCATTATCTTGCGAATTATTAAGCTATCGAATCTCACTGATGAACGTAGCGAAAAAGGAAGCCTGCCATAAATCCACTCGCCATCGATACCGCTCTGCCCTCCATTCGCATTCCTTACCGACAGCAGGCTCTCATCTCGCCAGTGATAGGGAACCCCTTGAGGCGAAAAAAGAGAAGCACCGTCTATTGTTAACGTGAAAGATAAATTACCAGCGCCTCTCCCTGGCACCATAGGTATAGCGGATGCAAGCTTGTCACAATTTTGCATCTGCTCGCCGCTCGTCCTCTCCAGTCTTAGAGATAGTGAAGCTTCATCTCCAAATACGACTAGTTCCTGAGAGAGCCGGACACCTCCGCCCTCGAAAACCTTGTTAGCGGTTATTGGATCGGAAGAGGCTGAAATCAATGCAAGGGGAATACGACCACCAGGCCCCTGTATGCTAAGCCGAGCAAGGGGCTGGAACTGTATGACCGAGGACAGAAAACACTCCTGTGCTCCAGGAATATTCTCGTGCTCATACTTATCGCGTATAAGGATTAGATTTCCGAATTGGGCCTCCATCACTGGCAACTTAGAGAAGAATTCGCTTGTTTTCATAAGTACAACCTGTATTGAGTCACTGTGAGACGTAGGGATTCTCCGATGTCATGGGGAATACTAGTTTCATAGACGATAGGCAAATTACAGCCCGCATCCAAGGTGTAACGTCGTATGTTCCCGCGATACACGAAATCGCTTATTCTACCCTCTATGTCAGCTAATTCTTCCTTCTTGACCTCTCTAAGGGCCTCGGGCCGAAACATTATCTCGGCATCGCAGCCCTCAGGAGCTATTGCTTGATCCTCGGAAGCAAGGCTGATCTTGAATCTCTTCGAACAGACAAAGACATTGCCATCGCGCTTTCCCTGTACGATATTGGCCTTTCCTACGAAATCCGCTACAAATCTCTTCGATGGTCTTTCGTAAATATCCTCGGGTGTCCCGATCTGGAGCACAGACCCAGCATCCATCACAGCTATTCTATCCGAAATCTCTAAAGCCTCCTCCTGATCGTGAGTGACATAGATAGTAGTGATTTTCAGCTTTTTCTGGATCTCCCTAATCTGAAAACGAAGAGAGATTCTAAGTTTGGCGTCCAGATTGGACAGTGGCTCGTCAAGAAGAAGTATGGTGGGATCGATGACGAGCGCCCTGGCTATTGCCACTCGCTGCTGCTGACCACCAGAAAGCTGCTCAGGCATCTTGTCGCCAATACCAGGAAGCCCTAGCAGGTCCAGTGCCCACTGCACTTTTTCGCGTATAAAGGATGCGCTTTTCTTGCGAATTTCGAGACCATAGGCAATATTGGCGTACACCGACTTATTGGGCCAGAGGGCATAGTTTTGGAATACAAATCCGATATTTTTCTCCCAAGGCGGAATATTCGTCATGTCTACATCGTTGAAAAGTATTCTGCCACTGGTAGGCCTTTCGAAGCCGGCTGTGCAACGCAGAAGGGTCGTTTTGCCACAACCCGATGGACCGAGAAGGGTAAAGAACTCTCCGCTCTCAATGGAGAGATTAACCCCCCCTAGAGCTTGAAATGAGCCGAATTTTTTCACCACATTTTGTACCTTTACCGATACCACTTGAGAATCGTTTCGTTCATAGTTCTTCAATTCTGGTCTCCTTAGGTTTACGCGTTTCCTTGGTTATGAAATAGAGTGGCACGTAAAGCATGACCATAAGCACAACAGTCATGGCCGAAGCCACGCCGAAATCAGCCCCGGCATCTATCGTGTTCTCGAATATCACCGCCGTCATAGGCTTCCATGGCGGCCGATAGAGCATGATTGTCGAACTAATCTCGGTCATTATCTGGAGAAAAGACAGGGTCGCACCAGAGATGACGCCGCCGATCATGAGTGGGAAGGTAATATCCCAGAAACTCTTCGTTGGTGTAGCGCCGAGGCTTCTAGCTGCCTCCTCGAGCGCAGGGTGAATCCTATAAAGGGCCGACTCGGCGCTCTTGACCGCATAGGGCAGTTTCCGAACGAAATACGCCAGAACGAGGATGAGCCATGTACCTGTTATCATAACTGGCGGACTATTGAAAATAAGGATGAAGCCAATTGCAAGGACAGTGCCGGGGATGATGTATGGGATCATTACGAGGATGTTCAGTGCCTGCCCAAAAAAAGGATATCGCTTCTTCACGATTACATAGGCTATGCCGATGCCAACCGCAAAGGTCAAAAAAGTTGCGGCGGTTCCAGTCGTAAGCGTCACCCAGATGGAATTAAAGCTCAAGTTGAAGAGGCGTATAAAGTTTCCCCATGTCAGCGTCGAACTTAGAATTCCAGCTTCCCACTTTAAGAAGGATGTCACCAAAACGGTGATATGGGGGACGAATGCAATTGCAATGAGAATCAAGGTCAATATCTCTATCGTGATCTTTTTCTTCACCGAAGGCATCCGTGCCGATGGCTGCTGTGTCTTTATCGAAGCATAAGAACGCCTAGCGAGATAGAAGCGCTGTGCCAGGAGGATGATCGAAGAGAGAAGCACCATGACGACACTTCCCGTGCTAGCTATGGAGTAGTTCCCTCCGACCTCGCTCATGAATTCCTTGTAGATTAGAACGGGAAGCGTGCTCAGATCGAGTGAAATTATATATGGCGTTCCAAAATCAGTAAACGCAGTCATCAACGCCATGTAGAGTCCCGTAATAATTCCTGGAATTGCAAGCGGAAGCTCTATCCTTAAGAATGTCTGCCTTCGGTTCGCTCCCAGACTGTAAGAGCATTCACGCATGGAATTATCTATAGACACGAAACTATCGTATGAAAGAAGAAACACAACGGGAAAAATTAGCCAGATTATTACCCAGATGACACCATGCATTCCCATGATGGTCCAATTAAGACCGAAAAGTCGGGTTATTATGCCAGAGCTTCCAAGCAGCATGCGCCATGCATATGCGCCAAGGAATGGAGGCGACACCGATGCCATGGTTACGAGAGAGATTACAGTGCTGGTCATCGGCATCTTATAGCGTGCATACATATAAGCTAACATCGTACCCAGCACACCAGCAACGGCTGTGGCTGTCAAAGCAATGAGTAAGCTATTCATGATGGCATCTAGGTATTTGCTAGTAGTGAGAAAACTGATGTAGTTGCCAAAGCCAAAGTGCACGCTTGAATCTTTGAAGTTGAGATAGGCCTTCGGGGCATGATAGATGCGCACACTTCCGGCAGAGAGCCGCTCGACCTTGAGTTTTTGATCCGCTAATGATTGAAAAAGTGCACCAAAGACCTTTTGTTCTATTTGAATGAAGGTGGACTTGCGCGACCTGGGCCGGCTGCCTGTGCTATAGGGAATCGTGAGCTTCCCATCCTCGTCGAGGTATGGCTCACCGAAGCTAGCTGTCCGAGAACTCAAGACGATTTGGCCTGGAATCGAAGAGTCAATAGAAAAGAAATCGTGTCCTGCACGAGTAATAGCAATTACACACATCGCATCCTGACGCATCGCGAAACCAGAGAGAGTTTCGGCTTCGATCTGCGCGGGCTGTTCCGCCTGGCCTGTCTTTAATGTGAAAGCTCCTCCCTTTTCCTGTATGGAAGTCTTCAATATCCAAAGCTGAGATACCACCGTCAGGATTGTAAGCACAATAAATACGACAAATGTGAAAAATTTCCATGGGTCTTTTAATGCATGAATTCTATCGAATTTCAAGGATCCTCCATAATATTTACATTCTCAAACAAGAAAACGGGAAACGGAAGCCCAGAGGTCCGTTTCCCATATAAGAGACTTCATTATTGGACGATTAATCTATTTACCGTATATTTTTGTGAATTTTGCGTTGACCACTTCCCTTGGTTCGATTGCAGTAAAGAGGTTTAGATTCCCAAGATCCGGAAGTCCTGGAGGAGGAGCTACATCATTTCTTGCAGAGCGGCGATTTATCACCTTTACAGCGATAGTATGTGCCTCTTTGGAGCATAGAAAATCCAGCACTTTTTTTGCAAGCTCGGGGTTTGGCCCATTTTTGATTAGACCGCAAGCATCCATCTGAACAGTAACTGCATCCTTTGCATAGATAACTTCGATTGGCAATTTCTGCGCTTTCCATGTTGCTCCAAGATCTTCATTTATAAAGCCTACCGGAAGTTCGCCATCCTTGACAGCAGTAAACATCTGATCCGATCCGGGAAGCACGACGCTGTTTTGCACTAATTTATCGATGAAGTCCCATCCGAATGCGCTAGATAGTCCAGAAACGATGGTGTAACCAGTTCCAGATTTGTTGGGATCAGCTAGAGCTACGCCACCAGCTTTCTTCCATGCCGGATTCAGAAGGTCTTTTACGTTTTTGGGATAATCGGCTGGTTTTACGAGGTTTGTGTTGACCATGATCGCTTGGCAGAAGATGGTGAATGCATGCCATTTATGGTTGGGATCCTTCGAAACCATATATTTGTCTTCGGGTGAATCATAGGAAGCAAAGAGATCCGAATTCCCATCGAATACAGCGAGATTATCTCCACCCCATAGAATGTCGGCAGCTGGATTGTTTTTCTCGGCTTGTAGCCTCGCTACAATCTCTCCCGTTCCCGCTTTTACCAAGTTGATATTGATTGAAGGATATTTCGCTCTGAGGGCATCGAGTATCGGAGTAGTAATCTCGGGCCCGCTCATTGTGTAGATAGTCACAGTATTGGAAGCAGCAGCCAAAGGGACAAGTCCTGCCATTGTGATAATCAGGACAAAAATGAGGGTGTGTTTCATAAAACCTCCTATTATGGATATATCCAAATTTATTCTTGGATATAGAATATGGTATGGTCTAATGGAGCTTATGTCAAGTTTTTTTAATTTATTCGCCCTAATGGCCTATAATAATTAGCATATTGACACAAATATTATAATTTCCTTGACTTTCTTTCTTGCTCATGCAATTATAAGAATACCAAGCATAGGACCATTTATGAGCTATAAAAAATATGAGATGGTAAGCCGTGGCATTCTGGGAAAGATCGAATCAGGAGAATGGATGCCGGGAACACAGATTCTTGCCGAGCGAAAGCTAGCTGAACTCTTCAGAGTGAGTAGAATCACTGTCCAGAAGGCAATCAACGATTTGGTCGAGCGGAATATTCTGGAACGCCCAGCGGGCAGAAATGGGACATTTGTTAGTTCAAATCCAGAAATCTGGCCGGGAATGGTTTCGCGCAAGGAATCGCGCTTGGTGGGGGTCGCCATCGATGATATTTCCGATAGCTTCGGAGCCCATATTCTCAGAGGTATCGAAGACTGTCTCTGGAACAGACGCTTCCATACAATCATCTGCAATGCTGATCGAAACTTCCGCAAGGTTGAAACCTATTTCCTCTCTTTGTCCGAACAGAATATCGATGGGATTATTTTTTCGCCAGTTATCGAAAACGAAGCTTATGAGGAAAAAAACCGAGCGATCATCGACAAAATCGAACGACAGAATATACCACTTGTACTCTTGGACCGTACGATCACCGATGCGCACAAAAATTTCGTTTCTACCAATCATAGGGAAGCATCCCGCCGCCTCACGACAGAATTCATTGCGAGAGGTAATCATGTACGACTCATACTAGTAACTGGCGTCAAATGTTCGAGCATCATGGAGCGTGAGGAAGGATTTTTTGATGCTGTGAAAGCTGCCGGACTTGATCCAGAAAAGCAGATCCTGGTCCGGCTAAACGACAATCTCTTCTCTCCTGATATTCAACCAAGCAGTACTTGTATCGAGGAAATACAAAAATTCTTCGGAGATATCGATGGGGCTACTGGCTTCATAGCACTGAACGGTCGCTTGCTTCGAGGCGCTGCCTTAGCGCTCTGCAGAATGGGCTTCCCTCTCCACAAGTTCACGCGGCCAGACCTACATGGACAATTCGCAGTGCCTCTCGACGGTCTTGGAGACACCTTCATATCCATTCAACCAGCTTATCAGTTGGGCTATGAGGCGGCTCGCCTGCTATTACATAGCATCGAAAATCCCAGCTCTTCCACTATGCAGATACGCCTAGATGCAAATGTAACACTCTTCAAGGAATAATTCAGAAAAACTCCAATTGATCCGAGAGCGGCTAAAACGCTTCTTATCATTTCTATGAATATCAAAAAGAGGGCCTTTTAATAACCTTAAATATCACAAGGGCGCCAATCTTGACCAAAGCTTGTACTGCTCGCTATATTGTGAAAACGCCGTAAAGAGCAATTGATAATCAATAGCGACCATCGTACCCCTATGGCGCGCGAATACACCACTGCGACCGTCGTATACCGGTATTACCCGAGCTTCCCAAGCTCGTGAAGCGGGTTCGACTCCCGTCGGTCGCTATAAGTAAGATAGAGTCTTTAGAAATTTAGATATTCCAATATTGAGAAACACCGACTTAGCACCACGGCGCTTGACGCCTGGGATTCTGTCTCTTATTATTGAAATGCTCTAGGGAACCGAGGAATGCGGTGCAAATCCGCAGCGGTCCCGCCACTGTAACCGGGGATGACCCAGCAGGCAAAGGTTCAAAAACCCTTTGCAGCCATTGCAGCTATTGCTGTGAGAAGGCGCTGTGCGCACAGATGATCCGGAAGCCAGGATACCGCTCTGGGGCGAGCCCGACCTGCTTTCGGGCAAAACTTCGAGGATTGAGGAACTCTTGATGCGCAGCAATCTCTTCTCGGGCGCCCTCGTTCTATTCTTATTCATCTCATTTTTGCATAGGCATACGACTAATCTCCTCCCTCGAATTCGCTTATGTCCCAAGGAGGAGATCCGGTATGTATGTTCTGCGTTCCCCCGTGATTCTGGTGGCTATCTGTCTCTTTAATCTTATTCTGCCCACGGCATTTCCCCAAACAGTCGAACTGCCCTCTGTAATTGTGGAAGGCGTATTGCCGATGAGCGACCTTGCGCCTTCCGCAGGCACAACGAGCATAGACAGCGCTACGATCGAAGCGACTGCCGCATCCGATCTTCCCGCTCTCCTTTCGTCAGTATCGGGTGTTATAAGCTCTCCTACCGGCGCAAATGGCGCACAGACGACAATCTCGCTTAGAGGCTCCACCTCGAACCAGGTGCTTGTGCTCGTCGATGGCGTGCGCATTACAGACCCGGCGACAGGCCAGACCGATCTGTCGCGCCTCGATATACCGCTCGATCAGATCGAGCGCGTCGAAATACAGCGTGGAGCTCTGTCAGCCCAATATGGCGCAGATGCGGTTGGCGGAGTCATCCATATCCATACAAAAAGAAAAACGACGACTCCCTCGGTCGAGCTCTCCATCCGGAACAATGCGTTTGTACCTGCTTCCGTGACAGTCGGCAGTGGCCTCTCGGCCACAACCGTTCCTTTTGTAGGCCTAGCTCTCGTCGATGGACAATCCTTCAATATCTCCGCTCGAATGAACAATCTCTCCGCATGGGGGAAAGCACAGCGGGCCTCGAATGCCTATCCTTACTACGACGCAAACGGAGAAAGGCGCCAGAGAGCGAATGCAGGGTTGCTAGCTGCGGCTGCCGGCTTTCAGGGTTCCTTTCCTCTGTCTGTCGGAGAGCTATCTACAACGGCAAGAGTGAACTATCGCTCATTGGGAGTGCCTGGAACGGAAGATATGCCGACTCCGAAAGCCCATCAAGAGGATTGGAATGCCAATCTTTCAGCCCATTATGGCACGGATGCTTTTTTCGCCGGTGCCCTGGCTCTAGATGTAAACTCATATGCTCAAGCTGGAGGAATCGAGTATCGCGAATCGGATACCTCGAGTGCAGACATACATTATTCATATCGAACCGGCTTAGACAGTTCATTCTCTTGGCTGACACCATGGCAGGGAGAGCTTAAAGGGGGAACTTCTTTCCGCTACGACCGTCTAGACTCGAGCATAGTCAAGACAGACGAAGGAAGCTCTCCTCAACGGTTTACAGGCGGAGCTTTTATCGAGCCTCATATCGAGATCTGTAGATGGACCGCCATTCCAGCTATCCGTTACGACCTGACGAGCGATTCTCCCTCGGGAATTTCGGCAAGCTTGGGGCTTCTTTAGGACATGGCTAAGGATACCGTCTTCCGAAGCTCAATCTCGAGCGCCTA
>Ga0116193_1004117_pt1 | contig 10205 bp, 7 predicted proteins | sample AD_UKC115_MetaG_FD_89892 | JGI IMG/M metagenome (GOLD analysis project Ga0116193, IMG submission 89892) | Active sludge microbial communities of municipal wastewater-treating anaerobic digesters from Hong Kong - AD_UKC115_MetaG | ecosystem: Engineered > Bioreactor > Anaerobic > Digestate | place...
AATCCGATGAGTGCCCAATGGCAGAGGAACATGGCAAGTACTATATTCACTTTTTCCGAAAAGGCAAGCATGAGTCCGATGGTGAAGATAGCTACCGAGCAGGGCATCACCGGTGATGTCATCATCGGGAAGGAACGACCCAGTACCAAAGAAAATATGGGATAAACCAAAGGCATCAGGAAAAGAACAAGAGCAAAGATGGTGTGGTTCCCCGTACGTTCCAGTGAAGCATGCTTTATGGCCAGGTCATAGACCCATATACACCCCATGATACTCCAAAAAAGAGCCAGCATCCCACTGTATTCCCGTGGTTCGCAATAAATCATGTAGTACACTCCGGCAATCCAGAAGTTCAATACAGCCATGAATATTTTCATAGCTGTCCGCACCAATCGGGACGGGCGGTAATAAAGCAATGCAGTCAGCACCAAGGCAGTGATTGTAAAAAGTATCTGGATAGGCCAGGTAGCAGCATTGTAGGATGCGATTGTTTCCCAAAATATTTCCATGCTCATTTCGTTTATTTGTTAATCCGTCTTTTTCTGGTGAGTGAGAAAGCCCTTCGGTTAAAAATGAATACCGGAAGGGTAGCTCCTACAGCTAGAAAAAATATGACACTCAGTGAAACAGTCGCATTCAGGAAAAATTGTTCCATGTATTGCAGGCCTTCGCCGGTGTCCTTGAGTGATTGCAGAAAGCGGATAAGCGAGAATACTGTCTTGTAGGCATATATGCCTGGAACCATAGGCAGAAGGGCCGGTATGTAGAGCACGGTCATCGGGCAACGAACGCCTTTGCCCAGCCATAGGCTTCCCATACCGATGGTAAAAGCTGCGCAGAACGATGCCAGGGCTATGTCTGTTTCAAAATACGTCATCAGGCAGAAACGCAATGCATGGCCGATTGCTGCCAGAACCGCAATTCTCGGAAACGCCCGCATGGGAGGGTCCGAAACAGCCCCGAACCCGGTGGCTGCTATTGCTGCAAAAGCAGCATCAAGAAGTATGTCCGTAACTATCATAGCAAACTGTCTTTAACCATTAATAAAGTTGCTGCAAGGCCGATGGCTATGCAAAGAATCAGGAGAAGGGCATTGATCAGCCTGCTGCAGCCGATGAGAATATGACCTTCCACAATATCGATGACTCCGTTGATGAGAGGAACTCCCGGAACCAGGAACAGAGGACTTGTTGCCAACGCTATTTCCGAGGTACAGTCGAATCTCAAGGCAGAGGATGCACAAAGGGAAGCCAAAAAGGCACTGGTGATGAATATCAGAAAATGATTCATTCCGTGTGCCTGCATGCGTTGTTTGGCGGCAAAGCCTACAAGCGTTGAGGTAAAGACTATGCTGATGGCCGTCAGGTCACCCCCGAACAAGCGGCAAAAGGATGCATTTGCCAGACTGATGGTTATCAGAACGAAAATAGGATCTATGTATGGTTTTGAAATCATCCGCGTATAGCGTTCTTTGATTTCATTCAGAGCAAGTTTGTCATCCACGGCATCCCAGCTGAGTGCACTCAAGTCTGAATTCCGTTCGAAACTGATGGGAAGAGCGGGTATTTTCACTACTCGGGTAATCACTTCGCTACTTTCTTCATCCCTGACTGTGATGACCGTACTCTTCTGAAAAGTAGATAATTCCACGTCTGTATCCTGTGACAGACCGATTCGCTGCGCACAGCGAATCACGCGTGATGTATGGACTCCCGAACCTAGCATGTGTGTCACGTATTCGGCTATAAAGTCCATGATGGCTGTTAATTCCTGATGGGTCTTCATATCGGCTGCAAAGTTAATACTTTGCTTTCAGAAAACCCGACTAATAAAGAATTTCTTTTCCTAAAAAGAAGACTTTCCGGATTTTGTAATCGTTGTCAAAAGCAACCATGCTGGCATCAAGCCCTTTGCCGATGGCTCCTGCATGGCTTTCTATTCCCAAGGCTTGTGCCGGATAGAGTGTGGCCATGCTGACGGCTTCTTCCAAGGTAATGCCGACTGACTCCACGCAGTTGCGGATGGCTTTCAATGGAGTCAGGGCAGAACCGGAGAGGGTTTCATTGCCCAGCTCGTCTATGGTTACGTATCTGTCGTCTTTCAAAACGTGTCGATAGAATCCGGTGTTACAGGGAGTAACGGCATCAGTCACAAGAAACAAGGATGAACCTAAAAGTTCTTTTGCCATGCTGATGATGGGAAACGATACATGATAACCGTCGGCAATGATACCGGCGAACGGCTTTTCTTCGAAGGCTGCCGGAATCAGTCCGGGTTTGCGGTGGTGTATGGGAGTCATGGCGTTGAACAGATGGGTGACCAGTCGTTTCTTCCCTTTGAAGAACCTTTTTCCTTCTTCGTATGATGCCCCGCTGTGGCCTATTGACAAGAGGATGTTTTGAGATTCCAGATATTCCAGAACTTCATCCGGTTGTAGTTCGGGTGCCAGAGTCATTAGTTTGATTTCTCCTTTTGCCTGTTCCACCAACTCTTTGGTTTCTTGCAAATCAGCTTTTTTGATAAGCGAAGGAATATGTGCACCCCTATATTTGGGATTGATATAGGGTCCTTCCAAATGCAGGCCCAAGCAGTTGCCTAGAGCATGAGGACGATATTCGCGGGTGCAGTCAACCAGTCGGCGGATGATTTTCATTTCATTGGTAGGGGCTGTAGCCAGAAATCCTGTCACCCCTTCTTTTATCAAGGTCTGTTCCATTGTTGCCAGTCCCTCTGTGGAAGGATTGCAGCCAATCAGGATTCCTCCGGCACCATTTACCTGCAAATCAATGAATCCGGGCGCAAGATAGCAATCCTGCAAATCTATGCGCCCGGTATTGTTTGGTAATTCGTTTTCATTCACAACGGCTGTAATCTTTTTACCGTCCACGATGACGGCTTTCCCCTGAAGAATCTTTCCGCCGGAAATGATTTTAGCATTTACCAGAGAATACATGATCAGATGGTTTTTAGTTTTCCGTTTTGGAGTACAATGATGTATTTTCTTCCGGTCTTGGTGTTGAATTTCAATTCAGCGTTTCCGTATTTCACGATACAGGGGCTTCCTGCTTTGGACAAAATAACGGCTTTCTGCAATTGTCCGTCTTTCCATGTCATGCTGACCTCGAAGTCACCTTTCGCGCAGAGTCCGCTTACGGAACCTTCGTTCCATGCATCAGGTAGGGCGGGAAGCAGTTGAATGAATCCGGCATGGCTTTGCATCAACATTTCCGTTACTCCGGCAGTACCTCCAAAGTTTCCGTCAATCTGGAACGGTGCGTGTGAGTCCCACAGATTATCCAGCGTTCCGTTCTTCAACAGATTTCCATAGAGTTTGTATGCATGGTTGCCATCTTGAAGACGGGCCCATTGATTGAGTTTCCATCCCATACTCCATCCTGTGGCACCGTCACCGCGGTGTTCCAGTACTACGCGGCAGGCTTTGGCCAGTTCCGGTGTCGTGACGGGCGATATGGTATGTCCCGGATGTAATCCGAACAGATGATTCACATGACGGTGTTCGTCTTTCGGGTCATCAATATCTTTCGACCATTCCATAAGTTGTCCGTAGCGACCTACCTTGTAAGGAGCCAGATGGGTAAGAATCTCTTCCCATTGTTTGCGTTCCGCTTTGTCGGTGTTCAGTATTTTGCTGGCATCGATGGCATCCGTCAGGATTTCGCGGATTACGGCATGGACAAAAGTTGTCCCTTCATCAATAGGGCCGTGCTCGGGCGAGGTGGACGGTGCTGCCGTATAAGTTCCGTCCGGCTTGCGCCACAGATAATCCGAAGCAAATTCCGCACTCGATTTAATCAAGGGATATCCCGTTTCTTTCAGGAACTTCAGGTCTCGGGTGTAATCGTAATATTCCCAGATGTGTGTAGCCAGCCACGGTCCTGCCATCGGACAGAAATTCCAAGACATATCTTCGCTGGCCAGAGGGGTGGTGAATCCAAAAATATTTCCTGAAATGGATGCCGTCCATCCCCTTGTTCCAAAATAAGCTTTGGCTGTTTTGGTACCGGGCTTTACGAGTGTGCGGATGAAATCGGTAAGCGGCTTCTGGCATTCCGACAGGTTGGTGGAACATGCAGGCCAGTAATTCATCTGGATATTGATGTTATTATGATAATCTATTCGCCATGGACCGTCTACATTGTTGTGCCAGATACCTTGTAAGTTGGCCGGCAGATTTCCCGGACGTGAAGATGCTATGAGCAGATAGCGTCCGAACTGGTAGTAGAGAGTTTCCAGATAATTGTCCTTCATTCCCTTTTTGTAGTTGGCGAGTCTTTGCGGAGTAGAAGCATTTATGCTCTGTACTTCCGGATTCAGATTTAGCTTCACTCTGTCGAACAGAGCGGAATAGTCTGCAAAATGACTTTTGAACAAAGAGTCGAAACCTTTTTCAGTAGCTTTGTTCAACCATTCTTGAGTACTGGCCGAAGGGTTTACGCCAACGTACGTTTTCGGGTTGTTATAGTCGGGATCAAAATTCATTTTGTAATCCGTATCGGCAGTGACGAGAAAAACCACTTCGTCGGCATTCTCTATGACGAGTTTGCCATCGGCATTTTTCACCACTCCTCCTTTGGTTATAGCCCGTATGCGAATGGCATATTCCATGCTGTTGTTGTCCAGTTTCGCTTTGAAAACCAGTCCGTTTTCTCCGTCGGGCATCATGGTACCTGTGGAAATCGGATTCGGGGCATAACTGAAAGTCAGGTTCTGTTTTTCTTTTTTGTCGGCAGAGAAACGGATTGCCATCACGTTGTCCGGATAGGAGATGAAGTATTTGCGCTCGAATTTCACGCCGTTCTTCTCAAACTGCACCACCGCCAGAGCGGAATCCAGAGAAAGGGCACGGCGATAATTCTTGATACCTACTTCCGACATTCCTGTTTCTATGTAGAATTCTCCCATGGTGGTGAAATTACCGAATCGGAACGGGTTTTCATCATTTACGCTGTATTGCACGGAACTGTTGAAATTCTTTCGGGTGAGTTCAGTAGCTTTCTTCTCGTCTCCGCTGGCAAAAGCTTCCCGGATATCTTTCAGAACATGTGCCGATTCCTTGTTTACGTTCCAATAATAATCAGCTCCTTTGGATGTATTGGGGCCTCCTCTCCACAAAGTCTTTTCATTGAATGTGATTCTTTCTGCACTGATGGAACCCAAAATGTTGGCTCCTATGCTGCCATTGCCAATAGGCAATGACTGTGATTCCCATTCTGCATCAGGATTTTTCATAGTGTCACCTGCACTTTCAGGCTTGTTTTCACCGACCCATTGTCCGGGTTGGGAATTAAACCAAACTGTCATTCCGCTCAAGTCGTTCGGCTTATCGAACCAGATGGACAAACCTTTTGTATAGTCGGTTTGGGCGAAAGAAGGAATAAACAAGGCCGAAGCCGCAAGAAAAAGTAAACTTTTTTTCATAATATCTTTAAATAGTTAGGATGCAAAAATAAGAAAAAAAGCTTAAGCCTCCCAACAAAGGGACTAGTTTCTGATGAAAAACTTTATAGGCTTTTCACGGGGGTGAATGTTGAGGAATAGTCGTTCTTTATTTTTAACGTAACTTCTTTTGTTGACTTCTGCATAACAATTATATTTGAATAAAAATTTCACTTATGAAAAGACTTATCGAACTTTTATTTGTTTTGCTGTTCATAATGGTCAGTATCAAAACATCGGCCCAGAACCTGCCACAAGGGCTGAATAGTACTTTGAAAGTGGAAAAGATGCTGCCCAGATTAGCTATTAAATCCGGAACAAGTGTGCTTAAAGGGCAATTTATTGGTTTGGACAAAACAACGAAACCGGAATTTATTTTTTATTATTATTCTGTGATAGGAGGAGTCAATGAAAGGGTAGAGGTCTCAGCAGATGGAAGTTTCACAAAAGAATTACATCTATCTTATTCACCGACTTGCGTGACCGGTGTAGTAGGTAATCATAAGGAATTTTGTTTTCTGGTCGAGCCTGGTCAGGAGACCTATTTATACATCAACCTTTCTGAATTGGAAAAGAAGAATAGAGTCTCTTCCGGGCAATTAATGTATTATTTCAAAGGTCCTTGGAAGGGTATTAATCAGGAATTAGCCAACAAGAAGACTGAATATCAGAAATATTCCTTGACGTTTGGTAATGATGCTTTCAACAAACAAATACAAGGAATGGATTTTGATCAATTTCTTTCATTTGTACGGAATTTTTATCAAGATAATTCTGCAAAAATAGCCAATAGTAATTTAAGTCTGTTCGGAAAGGAATACGCTAGAACTATGCTTGTCTATTCTTTGACTCCCACGGCTTTTCTGACAGAAAATATGCTGACGATGGCATATAAATATTCTCATATGGAGCTTAATCAAGACCAGTTGGAGGATTATTACCAAAGTCTTGTCGCCAGACATGCTAACAAACCGTTTTTAGATCAGTTCAATGTCTGTAGTAAGGATATAAAAAACCCGTTGATGTGGATGATTTTTCCAAACAGTTTTGTGGAAAACATAGTCAGTCTGTTTCCTCTCAAAGCCGATCAAGGTTTTCGTTGGGTATTGAAGGATAATGTCTTGATGAACGATATCATACAAGCCACTGTGTTAAGTTATAAACTTAAAAGCATACCATTGAAGAAAGAAGAGATTGATTCCATCAAAAATTCCGGACTCAAGAAAGAACTTCGGGAGGCAAGTGATAAATTGAAGCGGCAAATGGAGGATGACAGGAAGAAGACCTCGTTCAATGTAAATGAAGTAGGGGATGTCGTCAATGAAGATTTGTTTGCGTCCTTGACAAATAAATACAGAGGTAAGGTGGTGTTAATTGATTTTTGGGCAACTTGGTGCGGTCCTTGCATAGCTGCTCATAAAATGATGAAACCCATGAAGATGGAATTGAAAGGAAAAAATGTCGTATTTCTAAATGTAGCCGGTGAAGATTCCCCAAAAGACAGGTGGACCGAAATGATAAAAGGCATCGAGGGTGACCATGTTTATCTCAAAAGAATACAATGGACATATCTGATGAATAAGTTCGGCTTTTTAGGAGTGCCGGATTATATCATACTGGATAAGAAGGGCAATAGAGTCTATCAGGCTGCCGGATTCGAAGGCCCAAATATTATTCAGACAGCCATTGAAAAGGCTTTGAAAGGATAACTAAGATTTATCTGTCTTATAATGTTTACACGGTTTGTGAATAAAATTTCCTTTTGTAGAGCGTAATTTTATTGAGAATGAAGAATGTTAATTAAAGCCAACAGTTCCATTTTCACTTTTCCGCAAACCGTATGGAGCCCAAGGCTGTCCGCAGCCTGACTGATGCCAAGCAGGGACACGCCTTCGGCAGAGGCATAGCAAATGTGAGAGAGTTCTTCTGCACTGTAGTTCTTACCGAAGGAACCGCAGATCATTTGCAGGCATGCTATGCCGCATTGCATGCTATCGTGCTGGGAATGAAATATCATGAAATCATTTAATTTGTTTGCCCCACATTCGTTTCCTGCATTTCAAGAAGACTCTTTGCTCGTTTTGCCTTTACGTCTTTCCCGCCTTTAAATGTGTAGTTGATTCTGAATTGAAGATAATTCTGTCGGCTTACGTTCTTTTCCTCCCTTTGGTAGATGTCATTATCAACAGTCAGGATGCGGCTCCTGTGCGGGAAATAATTGGTTTCGATAGAACAATAGAGTTTCTTATTGAGGAAATACCTGTAGTAGCACCAACTGAAATTATACACGCTATGGTAATAAGTTTCCAGCATCTGGAATCCTTTTTCCCACATAATGCTTACCATGAATCCGTTGTCCGGAGATAAGCGCAGCGAGTTGCTGGAATAGAAAAACATCCTTTTAGCCGTTTCGTCAATCCTGTTGTACTGGTGTTCCTCAATGGATGATTGTATCATGTTGTTTGTTCTCCACCATTTGAACAGTTCTTTGTTGAAGAAGATACTCAGGCTGTGGGAATAAGAACGCCCGGTATTCACCGGCATCTTGTAGGTAACATTCGGGTCTGTTTCGTCTTGGAAAGTGATTGGATAGATTTCGTTTTTCAGATTTCTGTACTGATAGTTCAGACTCCAGGCATTGTTCAGTTGAAAGTTCATCCGGGCATAATACCAGGTTACCGGTTTCAAGTCGGGATTCCCTTTTTCATAATAAATCTCCGATGTATATACGCGCACCGGATTCATATCGCTGTATCGGATGCTGTTCATTCCTCGGCTCCATTCAAGACTGATTCTTGTATTTTTTTTCTTGTTGATGAGAAAGGACACAGTCATGCCGGGGAAGAAGTTGAAATAGGAATGTGTGTATTGTTCGGCATTTTTGGAGAAAATGCTTATCCGATCGTTCTGCAGACGAGCTGCTGCATTCAGACTTACCGGTCCCAATGTCTTTGTATATTCGGAATAGAAACCGAATCCGTTTCCCTTATATTTGAAGTCATCGCTCAGATTCCTGTCGTTCTCCCAAACGTTTTGCCTGTAATTGTCATAAACAATGTTGTGCATATTCTTGTTGCTGTAGTAGTCGCCTCCGAAACTGAACTGCGTGTTTTCCCATCTGTTGATGTTCCAGTCGGCTGTTGTTTTCCATTGTTTGGAATTCGTGAAGGTACGGTTCCTCAGCGAATCATTTTCATGTACGGCGGAATAAATGTATGCCCGTTGGTCGTGATAACGATTCCTGTTGTTGAGATAGTCGGCAACGAAAGCGAAAGAAGAACCTTTCTTGTCCAGTTGCATATTGTAGTTCAGTGTTCCCTGATATTGTCTGGTAACTCTCTTTCCCCATTGGTCATAATCTGATGTGTAGGAGATTTCGTCGGATACGTCGGATTTCGAAAACGTGTTCTCATCAGTCTTTTGTTGGATGGTATTGAAGGTCAGCCCAACATTCTGCCGGGAATTGATTTCATAGACCATGCTTATGACATCGTTCATCCCCAGTTTTTTATATCCTTCCTCCGAATAGCTGGTTACTCTTTTGGCCGAATTATCATAAGTGGTAGTTACATCCCGAAGGTAGGGCGTGTTCGTATGCCCCAGTTTTATATAGTTGTAGAAACTGAAATTACCTGTTCTGTAGCTGAAGGGCATACTCAAGCCTTCTTTGTCCTGGCTTTTTCCCCAATCTTCGTTGAATTGAACATTCCCGTAATATCCTCCGGAACTTTGCCTGTTCAGTGTTATTTTAATTACACTGCCCATATTGTCGGCTCGCAGTCGTTTGCCGCCATTGGGAATGATTTCAATCCTGCTGATATCTGCTGCCTGCAGATTGTTCAGTTCGTCTGTTTGTGTAATCTTTCTTCCGTCAATGTATATCTCTGAAACATCCGAACCATTTACGCTCAGTGAATTGTTCATGTTCACCACTCCCGGAAGCAATCCGAGTACATTCATGATACTTTTCCCTTCCGATATCGGATTGTTTGTCATGTTGACAATGTACTTGTTGAACTTCCTTTCTATGCGGTTGGCCGTGATTTGCACACCTCTCAATGTTTGTGCCGATTCTTCAAGTATGATGTTGTAAGTCCCAGTATAGGGAAGCGAGATTTTTTGAATGTAAGTGTTGTATCCAACAAATGAAACTCGTAGAATATACTTTCCGTTTGTCTTATAAGGAAGAATATATTTACCGTCTTTACTGGAAATTGTACCTTCAATAATTGTAGAATCTGATGGATTTAAAAGTGAGATTGTGCAATACTCAATTCCCATGTTTTGCCTGTCAATAATATAACCTTTCAAAACATTGTTAACTTGAGCTGACATGCTGGAAAACAAGAGTGCAAGTACTATGAAAAGAAAATGCCTTCTTTTTTTCATTGTTCTAATATTTTATTAGGCTGTTTATTCTATTTCTTATAATTTCTTCTTTTAAATTTGAAATATAAATTATTGCTACATACCGAATTTAAAAGAATAAATAAAAACGTACTTAAAAAATCCTTTTATAATTTTTCTTTTTTGCAATGATAGAAAAAAGGGAAAAAGAAAAGATATAGTTATATAAAAAGAAATTTCACAATAAATTCACATATCCTGTAAGAAGATACTATAAAATGGCCTATTTCATCGATGTTTTAGAGGTCTTTAATAAATTGATCAAAGACTTTCGGCTTGTCATCTTTTCCCAATATTTTTTTCAATAACCTTTTACGTATCATGCTGATGTTAGAATCTGT
>Ga0116193_1004118_pt1 | contig 10201 bp, 9 predicted proteins | sample AD_UKC115_MetaG_FD_89892 | JGI IMG/M metagenome (GOLD analysis project Ga0116193, IMG submission 89892) | Active sludge microbial communities of municipal wastewater-treating anaerobic digesters from Hong Kong - AD_UKC115_MetaG | ecosystem: Engineered > Bioreactor > Anaerobic > Digestate | place...
CCCCATTCCGATATGCAGTGTGCCTCGTCAATGGCATAAAAAGAGACTTTGATATTTTTCAGGAAATCGACATTTTCTTCTTTGGTCAGCGACTCCGGGGCCACATACAGCAATTTGGTTTTTCCGTTCATCACATCATCCTTCACCTCCTGTATGGCCGCCTTTGAAAGCGATGAGTTCAGAAAGTGCGCCACATTATCTTCAGTAGTGATCCCCCGCATGGAATCAACTTGGTTTTTCATCAATGCAATCAAAGGTGAAATAACAATGGCCGTTCCTTCCAGGATAAGAGCAGGTAACTGGTAAATCAAGGATTTCCCGCCTCCTGTGGGCATCAATACGAAAGTATGGTTCCCTTCCAACACACTTCTGATGGCTTCTTCCTGTTGTCCCTTGAACCGGTCAAAACCAAAATATTTCTGTAAATAATCCGTTAACGTTAGATCTTTTAACATGGAAACGAAATTTCGGGCAGGTAAAATCGCCCTACTGGTTACCTAAAATTACTTAAAGTTCAATAAAGCACAAACAATTGACGAAATATTTTAAAATATTTAAAGATTTCCTTTCAAAAGGTATTCTGGGGAAGTCGTTATATTTGCAAAGTTTTGGAAACAACAACATTTGTACGAATGAGTGAAATGACCGATAAAGAAAAGAGAGCTGCAGAGAAAAAGGAGAGAATGGAAAAAGTCAAAACCGGTGAAATGTCTTTCCTTGATCACCTTGAAGAATTGCGATGGCATATTATCCGCTCCTTCATTGCAGTGGTCGTGCTTGCAGTTATCGCTTTTATCAAGCAGGATTTTATCTTTAATGAAATCATTTTCAAACCGAAGATGCCCGATTTCTGGACTTACCGGATGTTTGCCAAAATAGCCCAACTGATGGGAAGGGAAAATCCTTTAATCAACCAGAGAGAGCTGGAAATCATCAATATCAAGGTGGCCGGTCAGTTCTCCATGTCGATGTGGACGGCGCTTGTGGCAGGTCTCATTGTTGCATCTCCCTATGTTTTCTGGGAATTCTGGAAATTCATCAAACCTGCACTGTATGAAAATGAAAAAAGAGCTGCCACCGGGGCGGTTTTCTATACTACCGTTCTGTTCATCCTGGGGATCTGCTTCGGCTATTTTCTGATTGTGCCGCTGTCCATCCAGTTCTTCGGCAATTATTCTATCAGTGATACGGTGACCAACCAGATCACCATCAATTCATATATCAGCATGGTGGTCAGCTGCGTATTTGCATCGGGTGTGGTCTTTCTTTTGCCTGTTTTTTCTTATTCATTGAGCAAGGTTGGACTTCTCACCCCCTCTTTCATGAAAACCTACCGAAAGCATGCCTATGTGGTTTTGATGCTGCTGGCAGCCATTATCACCCCTCCGGATGTCTTCAGCCAGATCATGGTGGCTGTTCCATTGGTTATTCTTTATGAATTCAGCATTTTTGTATCGGGAAGGGCTATCAGGCAGGCAGAGAAAAAATCGGGAGCGGGTGCCGCATCAACCCATTAATGAGTTAGATCAGCATGATTTTAAAGGCAGAGAATATTGTCAAGAAATACCGGAAACGTACGGTGGTTAACGGGGTGAGCTTTGATGTGCACCAGGGTGAGATTGTGGGATTGCTGGGTCCTAACGGTGCGGGGAAGACTACTTCGTTTTATATGATTGTAGGATTGATACAACCCTTTTCAGGGCGTATTTTTCTGGATGAAGAGGATATCACCCAGCTTCCCGTGTACCGGAGGGCACAGCTGGGTATCGGATATTTGGCACAGGAAGCCTCGGTATTCCGTAAACTCAGTGTGGAAGACAATATCCGCGGGGTTCTCGAAATGACCCGGTACACCAGGGAGTACCAATCTGAAAAACTGGAATCGTTGCTTGCTGAGTTCGGACTTCAGCACATCCGCAAAAGCAAGGGCTACCAGCTGTCGGGAGGTGAACGGCGAAGGACGGAAATCGCCCGTGCACTTGCCATTGATCCCAAGTTCATTTTACTGGATGAACCATTCGCAGGGGTTGATCCCATTGCCGTGGAAGATATCCAGCATATTGTTTCCAAACTGAAGGAGAAGAACATCGGGGTGCTGATTACCGACCACAACGTGCATGAAACGTTGTCGATTACGGACCGTTCCTATCTTCTGTTTGAGGGAAGTATCCTGAAATCGGGTACCGCATATGACCTTGCCAATGATGAAGTGGTAAGGAAGGTATACCTGGGGCAGAATTTTGAACTCAGGTAATGATCAGATTTTATTGCATTTAAAGCCGTTAAGTATCCCCTGAAATAAAAAAATTGCTACATTTGCGCCTCCATTTTGCGGACGTGGCGGAATTGGTAGACGTGCCAGACTTAGGATCTGGTGCCTTACGGCGTGGGGGTTCGAGTCCCTTCGTCCGCACCATTGGACGGCAGGTTGCTACGCGGAAAATGCCGGTTATTAATTAATTTTATTTTCAAGAGTTTACGAGATTATGAAAATTACAAAAGAGAACCAGATCAATGGTTCGGCCCTCATCAAAATTGTTATTGAGCAGAGCGATTATGAGAAGAATGTAGCTGACAAACTTCGTGAATACAGGCAAAAAGCGGCTTTGCCCGGTTTCAGGCCCGGAAAGGTGCCTGCTTCCCTGATTCAGAAAAGATTCGCCAAACCGGTTTTAGCTGAAGAGGTCAATAACCTGCTTTCCAATAGCCTTACCAACTATCTGAAAGAAGAGAAGATCTCCATCTTGGGTGATCCTCTGCCCAATCAGGAAGAGCAGAAGAAAATCGACTGGGATGCCGATACGGAATTTGAGTTTGCTTATGACATTGCCGTCTCTCCGGAAGTTAAAGTAGATCTGGCTTCGGCCGATGCATTTGATTATTACAGGATCAGGGTTGACCAGCAGATGATCGATGAAAGCGTGGAGTCGGTCAGGATGCGGTATGGCACCAATGAGGAAATTGATGCAGTGGCTGAAAACAGCAGCGTCAGGGGTGATTTTGTTCAGCTGGATGAAAACGGGCTTCCTCTTGAAAACGGACTTGCTCCCCAGGGGGTGCTGCTTGCTGTCGATCTGATGAAAGACGAAGTGGTTCGTTCAGCCTTCCTCCACAAGGTAAAGGGTGATACGGTTGTTTTTGATCCGGTGAAGACATTTGGCGATCGCCATGAAGTGGGCCACATGCTGAACATCTCCCATGAAGCGGCAGAAAACCTGGACAGTGAATTCAGTTTCACCATCACCCAAATCCTCGAGTTCAAAAAAGCAGAACTGAACGAAGATCTCTATAAAAAGATCTATGGTGCCGAGACAGAAGTCACAACCGAAGAGCAGTTCAGGGATAAACTTGCCCTTGAAATCTCTGCAGGCCTGGCTAACTCCTCAGATCAGAAATTTGCTTTCGACACCCGGGAGAGCTTGGTGAACCGCATTCACTTCGATTTGCCGGAAGAATTTCTCAAACGCTGGCTGAAGGAGATAAACAAGGAGATGAACGATGAGCAGATTGAGCAGGATTTCCCGAATTTCACCAAAGATCTCAGGTGGCAGCTCATTAAAAGCAGCATCATCCGTGATCACGATATCAAGGTCACTGAAGAGGAGATAGCCTTTTTTGCCCGGCAGGTTGCATTGTCACAGTTCCAGCAATACGGCATATACCAGGTACAGGATGAACATCTCGACAATTTTGCGAAAAAGATCCTCGAGAAGGAAGAAGACAGGGAACGTATCGTAAGGCAGATTTTTGACAACAAGGTGATCAGTATAATCAGGGAAAAGGCTGCCATTGTGGAAAAGGAAGTCTCATCCGATGAGTTCAGAGCCCTGGTGAATATTAACAGCGATCAGGAGTCCTGATCCTCCGACATTTTTTTATAACTTTGCAAGCATACCATGCAGCCTGGGTTTCAGGATGGAGGGTATGTGTTGTTTTACATAAAAACAGGAGGATAAGATATGAACTTAAACGATGAATTCAGGAAATACGCTTTACTGCAGGCCGGAATCAGCAGCATGACCATGCACCGTTATACCTCTGCGCAGGATTATTATATTTCACCGACCATCATCGAGGAAAGGCAGCTGAATGTAGCTTCCATGGATGTATTCTCGCGTCTGATGATGGACCGGATCATATTCCTGGGGGTCCCCATCGATGATACAGTTGCCAACATCATTCAGGCTCAGTTGTTGTTCCTGGAATCGACCGATCCGAGCAAGGATATACAGGTATATTTCAATACGCCGGGAGGCTCAGTATATGCGGGGCTGGGGATCTATGACACCATGCAGTACATTTCGGCGAAAGTAGCTACCATATGCACCGGTATGGCTGCCTCCATGGGGGCCATTCTGCTTACGGCAGGGGCTAAAGGGAAAAGGTCGGCGCTGAAACATTCGCGCATCATGATTCATCAACCCATGGGCGGGGCTTCCGGACAGGCCTCTGACATTGAAATTACCGCCCGCGAAATCATGAAGATCAAAAAAGAGTTATACCAGATCATCTCACATCACACCGGAAAACCAGTGGAACAGGTCGAAATCGACGCCGACAGGGACCACTGGATGACTTCACAGGAGGCCGTGGAATATGGGATGATCGACGAAATCCTCGTCAGAAACGAGAAATAGAATGACTACTAAAATAAAAATGGATAAGTGTTCTTTTTGCGGGCGGGATAAAAAAGATGTGGATCTGCTGATTGCCGGTATCGACGGTCATATCTGTGACCGTTGTGCTGAACAGGCTTATGCCATCATTCAGGAGGAATTCAAAAAAGAGGGTACCTTCAGCCTCGATAATGTCAAATTGATGAAGCCCCGGGAAATCAAGAATTTCCTTGACCAGTACGTCATCGGGCAGGATCAGGCAAAGAAAATCCTTTCGGTGGCCGTGTACAATCACTACAAAAGGCTGGCACAGCGGGTCGAAAACGACGAAACGGAAATTGAGAAATCAAATATAATCCTGGTCGGTGAAACCGGTACGGGAAAGACCCTTCTGGCCCGCACCATTGCCCGAATGCTCCATGTACCTTTTACCATCGTGGATGCCACGGTGCTTACCGAAGCAGGTTACGTGGGGGAAGACATTGAAAGTCTTCTTACCCGTTTGCTCCAGGTGGCCGATTATAACGTGGAGGCAGCTGAGCGGGGAATCGTTTTTATAGATGAAATTGACAAAATTGCCCGGAAAGGAGACAATCCCTCCATCACCCGGGATGTTTCGGGTGAGGGTGTGCAACAGGGGTTGCTGAAACTGCTGGAGGGTTCGGTGGTGAATGTTCCGCCTCAGGGTGGACGCAAGCATCCCGAGCAGAAAATGATTGCGGTGAATACAAAAAATATTCTTTTTATCTGTGGAGGGGCTTTCGACGGAATTGAACGGAAGATCGCCCAGCGGTTGAACACCAAGGTGATTGGTTACAGCGCAGCCCGGGTGGCCGACCGTATTGAACGGGAAAACCTGTTGCAGTATATTGCTCCGCAAGATTTGAAGGCATTTGGAATGATACCGGAAATTATCGGTCGTTTGCCTGTCCTTACTTATCTCGATCCGCTCGACCGTGATACACTCCGCAAGATTCTTACGGAACCGAAAAACTCAATCATCAAACAGTATGTCAAGCTCTTCGAGCTCGATAATATTCCACTTCAGTTTGATGAGGAAGCCCTCTCCTTCATCGTGGATAAAGCCATTGAATTTAAACTGGGGGCCAGGGGACTCAGGTCTATCTGCGAAACCATCATGATGGATGCCATGTTTCATTCCCCGTCACAGGAGATCACTTCCCTCCGCATCAGCCGTGAATACGCCGAAGATAAACTGGGTCATTCCAACATTCACCGGCTGAAAGCAGGTTGAACCGGAAAAACGGAGGATCAGGGAAATTTATAAACGACCGAATTGATCATCATTCCCGCTCCGACAGAAGTAAAGATGATGATATCCCCGCTTTCAAAACGGTGATTATCGAGTTTCCCCTTGAAAATAAGATCAAACAGGGTAGGGATCGTTGCGGCGGACGAATTTCCAAGAAAACTGATCGACATGGGCATTATCCCTTCCGGAATATCTTTGATTTTATATAATCTGAAGACCCTTTCCAAAATGGCCTGGTCCATTTTCTCATTGGCCTGGTGAATCAGTACTTTTTTGACATCGGAAAGCGTAAGTCCGGCCAGCTGGAGGCTTCGTTTGACCACCTTGGGCACGTTAGTTAGGGCATATACATATACCTTATGACCCTGCATCCTGATAAACAGCTCATCTTTTTCATATTGCGAATTCAGGGAAGTTCCGGATGTCAGATAATCGGCTTCCATGGCATCTGTTTGAATGGCATGTGAAAGAATCCCGACCGGATTTTCATCTTCTGAAGCTTCCAGAATCACAGCTCCTGCCCCGTCGGCAAAAATCATGGCATCCCGGTCGTGAGGATCTGCCGAGCGGCTCGTCACATCGGTTCCGACTACCAGTCCCCTGTGGTACTGACCACTTTTGATATAGAGGTCAGCCACGATCAGGGCTTGTACCCAACCCGGGCAGCCCGCTATCACATCGTGGGCGAACATGGCCGGGTTTTTGATTCCCAGTTTTTGCTTGATCTTGGCCGCAATACAGGGAATCAGGTCAGCACGGTAATTGTCGCTCTGCATATCCCCGAAATTGTGGCCGGCTATAATGAAATCCAGACTTTCCGGATCAATGCCTGATGACTCCAACGCATCCAGTGCAGCTTTATATCCGATAACCGACGTGGATTCCTCCGGTAAACAATATCTTCTTTCATTGATATTGGTGATCTCCTGGAATTTCTCGATGATTTCCCGGTTGTCTCTCTCAAAAGGAGCCCGGGTGGCAGGGTCAAAAAACCTGAAATCATTGAAATAATCGTTTGATATCACTACCGGCGGAATATAGCTCCCTGAACCGGTGATTATGGTACGGATTTCCCTTTTCATCTCAACTCTCTATTGCTGTCATTATTTACTTAATGTATCTCTTCAGTTCAAATGTTTTCCCGTCAAACACTCCATATGAAAATGACCTGATCCATTCGCCCAACAGAATGAAACGGCTGTTTTCCCCAATTTTCATGTCGGCTAGCCTGTGGCGGTGACCGAAGACAAAATAATCTACCGGCTCATTTTTCAAAACCGATTCGGCAAATTTATATAACCCTTCCTCCTCTCCCATGAAATCGGGACCTCCGATTTTCTTGGATAACCGGCTGTTTTTTGACCAGCTGTGAGCCAGGGCGATTGCCACATTGGGATGGATCCTGGCGAACAGCCACTGCAGAATTTTGCTGGTAAAAATTTTTTTCAGCAGGAGATATCCTTTGTCTTCTGCATCCATTCCATCACCATGAGCCAGATAAAACCTCTTGCCGGCAAATGCAGTGATAAATGATTCCTTGTGCAGAATCACTCCCGTTTCGGTAGGGAGATAATCAAAAACCCAGATGTCATGATTCCCGGTAAAGAAATGGACCGGTATGCCCCGGTCGGTAATTTCTGCCATTTTCCCCAAAACCCTGGTAAAGCCCCGCGGAACCACTTTCTTATATTCAAACCAGAAATCAAAAATGTCACCCATCAGATATATCTCTGCTGCATCTTTGCTGACTGTGTCCAGCCAGCTCACAAACAACAATTCACGCTCCTTATTGTTTAGCAAAGCGGGAGAACCCAGATGTACATCTGATACAAAGTATATTTTGTTACCTTTCGTCAATATTATTTCATCTGTTTCAAGGTGAAAACAAAAGGGCGAAATTAAACCAATTCATACGTTCATAAACAACCATGGGGCTACCGCAATAAAAGTGATAAGGTCCGGTCAATAGCAGGCCCCATCAGATTTTTGGCAATAATGGACCCCTCTCTGTCCAGAAGGTAGTTGTAGGGCACCGATTGGATGTTATAGTGCATTACCGGCTGAATGCTTCCCTCCATGTCTCCGACATTGGTCCAGACAAGCTTGTCCTTCTCAATGGCATCCAGCCATTGATTGCGGTCCTTGTCCACACTGACCTGGTAGATCTCAAAACCTTTGCTTTTATACTTGTTATAAACTTCGGCCAGCACCGGATTGACGATCCGTGAATTCTGGTCAACCGATGACCAGAAATGTACCAGCACGTACTTGCCGCGGAATGATGACAGGGCTATTTTTCTGCCTTCCGCATTAGGCAGCATAATTTCAGGACTGTTCTGTCCCATTTCCTGAATATACTTTTGCACATTTCCGGTCCTTTCTTTGGCAATAAGTTGCAGGGTATTGGCATACAGCGCTTTCACATGTTCCGATTTGGGATAAAAGGAGTTTAATGCGGAAGCGGCAATCCGGAGTGCCTGCAGGTCACGGACCACATAGTTCTGATCGTCGAATTTCTGGTAAAGTGCCAGAACACTTGCCATCGAAAACGGATGCTCCGAGACGAAAGCAGTGGAGTAATTTACCTGGTCCTGAACGATCTTGTCATAGGATGCATTCCATTCTTCCTTGCGTTTTTCTATATCAGGGCTTCCTGCAAAAAGGGTGGAAAGAGAGGATATGGAATCCAGTTTTTGCTTGGTCTCATTCAAGCGGTTATTCAACTCCTGAACAAGCAGTGATCCCGGAGATCCCTTAACCCGGTATTCCCGGCTGAAATTGATGGCATCTGCCTCTACAGATACCTTTTCAGCAGAGTCAATCAACAGGGTGATAAAATTGTTTTCCGCTAATTTCAGCAAATAAAAAGTGGGCATTCCCACATGCTGTCGGAGCGTGAATTCACCCGCGGCGCTTATTTTAGCCGAATCCACAGGCCGGACAGTCGACACCATTAATTCATCCAGGTAGATCTTCTTCCCTGCCGCATTGGTGATTTTTCCCTTTATTTCAAATTTTTCGGAACGGTTACATCCGGCCAGAAACACCACTGTGATCCAGGTGATTATTGTCAGAACTCTCTTCATTTCAGCGCCTTATTTTTGATCGGCTAAAATTAATAAATTCACTATACTGCAATTATTCCGACACGAAGATAATTATTTTATACTTTTGGCTTTAAGGAAATTTAACTGTGAAAGTATATTACGATCTGAAAAAATTCAACGCGGTCAATCCGGTAGTTACCATAGGTACGTTTGACGGTGTTCATCTGGGCCACAGGAAAATAATAGCCCGGCTAAAGGAAATTGCTTCCGAAATGCAGGGAGAATCGGTTATTTTTACCTTTTTCCCGCATCCAAGACAGGTGGTGACTCCGGAAGAGCATAACCTTCGTCTAATCAACACATTGCCCGAAAAAATCGAATTACTTCGCCAATCAGGTATAGATCATCTGATTGTTTTTCCTTTTACTTTAGAATTTTCGAAGCTTTCGTATCAGGAATTCGTAAAACAGGTACTGATCGACCAAATCCGAACATCCTGTCTGGTGGTGGGGTATGATCATAAATTTGGCCAGAACAGGAAAGGGGATTATGAATATCTGGCCAACTGTGCGGAAAAATACCATTTCAAGATTGAACGGCTCGGGGCCCTGCTGGTGGATGAGATCAATGTGAGCTCCACACGGATCAGGGAAGCTCTCGAAAATGGAAATATTCTGACTGCCAATAAATACCTGGGGTATCATTATGAATTGCATGGCAGGGTGGTTGAAGGGGAAAAAATTGGCCGGAAAATCGGGTACCCCACCGCCAATATCGAGGCTTCGGAGGTAACCAAACTCATCCCGGGTTATGGTGTGTATGCCGTTAAAATCAGGTTTGCAGGGAAGATTTACCTGGGAATGCTCAACATCGGCAGCCGTCCTACCTTTAACCAGAATGCCGATGCCCGCAGTATTGAGGTGAATATCTTCGACTTTAACGGAATTATATACAGGGAAGAGGTTACGCTCATCTTTCATGATAAGATCAGGGATGAAAGAAAGTTCCCCAACAAGGAGGCATTGATGGAGCAGCTCGGCAGGGACAGGGCCATTGCCCGGAAAATCCTCGGTGACCAGTAACCTTTTTATTTTCCGTTCAGGTTGAGACTGCAGGAAACGGGCAGGTGATCGCTGTACCGGATATTGTGAATTTTGAAATTGAAACTCTTGAAATTCTTGCTGTACAATATGTAATCTATGCGGAAAGAAGGAAGTTTGCCAATGTAAGTATGACCGATACCTTTTCCCGATTTTACAAAGGCA
>Ga0116193_1004119_pt1 | contig 10200 bp, 11 predicted proteins | sample AD_UKC115_MetaG_FD_89892 | JGI IMG/M metagenome (GOLD analysis project Ga0116193, IMG submission 89892) | Active sludge microbial communities of municipal wastewater-treating anaerobic digesters from Hong Kong - AD_UKC115_MetaG | ecosystem: Engineered > Bioreactor > Anaerobic > Digestate...
ATAATCAATTCTATTGAATTGATTAATTCATATTTTTTATCGAAGTTGTCAAACAAAGCATTACTGATTTACGTAGCAGAAGAGGTTGTCACTTGTTTCTTCTCGAATGAAAAGGTTGCAGCGAAAGAAGGTCGGGTGATCAGTATTTCTCATGCCCCTATCGAGCACAAACGATCAAGATCTTTATACATGAGTTATGCCAAGTCGATGTTGGAAATGAATGGATACTTTCTTTCCGATTTATCTTACTTAATATTTAATGATTCGACGGATAAAGTAATCAGAAATGCCATTAATTCTTTAAATATTCCGGAAGATAAGGTTTTAGTAAATACAGATAAACCAATAAGTAAACCCATTGACTCATTTTTAGCTTTAGCCCAAAACTATAAAAACTTTAAAACAAATGATCTTATTTATATCCTCGTTTTCAGGGAGCGTATCCTCATGGGTTCGTTCCTGTTGGAAATAGAATAAACATTATATTTTGAAATATGCATAGAATAAAAAATATGAAAAGATTATCACTATTTATTGTTACCACACTATTCTTCAATACATTTATTATGGCACAAGATAATATACTAACGCTGGATGAATGTATTAGGATAGGAATAGAGAATAACTTGTTGCTTAAAAGCCAATCGGAAGAAATCCGAAAAGCCGGCTACGAACACTCCGCAAGCCGGACCAAATTATTACCTGTAATCAACGGCTTTGGAAATTTTACAAATAATGTAGATGTAGGTACCAGTGTTACTGATGGATCCCGGATGGGAACCATGTTAGGGATAGATATGCCCTATATGACAACACAAGGCTTGAGATACAATACCTCGGTAGGGGCACAACTCTCAATGCCTTTATATAACCAAACCCTCTATACCAGTATCTCTATAGCTGAAAAGATGAAAGAACTGACACACTATTCATACGAAAAGGCGAAAGAAGATATTACCATCGAAATATGCAAAATATATTATTTGGCACAAACAACTGTTGAGCAAATCCGGCTGACGGATGAAAATATAGATCGCCTGAAAGCATTGGCCGATATAACCCGTGCCTTCTTTGACAACGGTATGGCGATGGATGTGGATCTGAAACGTGTTAATATCAATATAGAGAACCTAACCGTACAGCGCGAAAATGCAAAAGCAATGTACCAACAGCAACTGAATTTACTGAAATATATATTGGATCTGCCTTTAGAGTCTGATTTTGGACTCGTATATGTCAGTGCTGACGAAATGACTGTGCCTGAATTGTCCGGTTTATCGAAAGATCTGAACGAGTTTAAAATACTCTACTCACAAAAAAATATAGTCGAAAAACAAAAGAAAGCTATTAATCAGGGCTACATTCCCACATTATCATTAGTGGGGCAGTTATCCTATACGAACTATACCGATCATTTTGATAATTATTTCCATTCCAATAGCTCTAACAGCCTGAATAAATGGTACAATTCTTTTTATTGGGGCGTATCTCTCAATATCCCGATTTTTGACGGATTCAGCAAACGGATGAATCGAAAAAAAGCAAATTCGGACTATATAAAAATAAGATTTCAGATTGAAGATACGGAGAAAAAAATGCAAACACAATATGATAATACAATTAATGACTGGCTGAATAATTATAGGAATTACACCAAACAAAAAGACAATTATTCGTTGGCCGGGGATGTATATAAAGTTACAGCCGACAGATATAAAGAAGGAATAGTATCGATGACTGAACTATTGCAGGATGAGATGAGGCTGACCGATGCGCAGAATAACTTTATCAATGCACATTATAGTTGTAGGATTACCGAGTTGCAGCTGTTGAAGTTGACAGGCAAGCTGGACGAGCTTTCAATCAAATAAATTCCGTTTAATATAAAAAAAAATCATATGTCAGAATCAAGCAATCATAAAAAAGAATTGAGGAAATTAAGGATATTACGTACCACCCGTTGGTTTCTGAGTGCAATAGGATTAGTTATTATAGCCGTGGGAATCTATTTTGCAATTGATTTATTTCTCAATTTTAAAAGTAATGAGGTAACAAATGATGCTCAGGTAGAGCAATATGTTTCTCCCATCAATGTAAAAGTTCCCGGATATATCCATAAAATTTATTTTACCGAACATCAGTTTGTAAAAAAAGGAGATACGCTGCTTGTCATAGACGATCGCGAATACCAAATAAGGCTAAAAGAAGCCGAAGCATCTTTGCAAGATGCAATGGCAGGTTCACAAGTTATAGATGCCAGTGTAAATACATCGAAAAGTAATATTATTGTTTTCGATTCTAACATCGAAGAAACGGAAGCAAGGTTGAGAAAATTAGAAACCGATTATACGAGGTATCAGAATCTATTGTCTCGGAATGCAACTACACCGATACAAGTAGAACAAATAAAAACAGATTTAGATGCTACAACTGCCCGTTTGAATGCACTCAAACAACAGAAAAGGACAGCAGAATCGTCGTCCGACGAAGTGCAGAAACGCAGAGGAAACTCAGAGGCTTCCATTCTGCGCGCTTCGGCGGCATTGGACATGGCTAAGCTCAACCTGTCATATACCGTTATAACTGCTCCCTGTGACGGATTTTTAGGACGCAGGGCATTGAAGGAAGGACAATTAGTCAATGCAGGACAAAACATGACATACATCATTCCCAATACCCAAAAGTGGATAGTGGCAAACTTTAAAGAAACACAAGTTAAGAATCTGTATATAGGACAAGAGGTGATTATTATGATTGATGCATTTGACAAGAAAGAGTTCAAAGGAAAAGTTACAGAAATATCCAATGCCACCGGAGCAAAATATTCGCTGGTGCCGGCTGATAATTCAACGGGTAATTTCGTAAAAATACAACAGCGGATTCCGATACGTATCGAATTTGAGAATCTGTCGTCCGAAGATAATATGAAGTTAGCCGCCGGAATGATGGCCGTAGTAAATGCAAAAGTGAAAAAATGAAAAGATCGAATTTCCCTTTTCATAGCTGGGTTCCTAAACCGCTGGGCATATTTATTTATATTCTCATGTTTGTCCCCGCTTTATTTATCAGTGGAGCTTACACAAGTAATGTAGGCGAAATGGTAGGCAGCCTGGGCATCATGACCGAACATATACAGTATGCCAATTTTGCCACAGCCGTGGGGATGGTTGTTTTTACGCCGTTCACAATTCTGTTTCTGGAAATAAGGCGCTCCAAAATGACTTATCTGTTGGGACTGACGGTTTTGGTTATAATAAGTTATATCTGTGCCCAAACAACTTCGATACCAATGCTTATGATATGTAGTTTTTTTACAGGATTCATCCGTATAATACTTATATTCAATACATTGTTCGGTCTGCTGGGCTATATAGCGGGAAGAGACATCGTACCATTACTGAAACCTTCGACAGAGCAGAGACCTGAAGAAATGGAAGAGAAATTCGAAAAAATAAAGGCGATGGCATTGCCTTTTTTATACTTGTTCTTTTTGACGGTAGGCCAGCTCGGCTCATTTGTTACTGCATGGTTAGCCTTTAGCTTTCAGTGGCAGTATGTGTACTATTTCATGATTGCAATAGCTCTTATTTGCCTCTTACTGGTAGAAGTCACCATGGTCTATCAGAAAAGAATAAAGCCCATACGCCTGACTCTGATTAAATTTGGAGATACCGTATGTGCCTCATTGTTATTATTATCATTTAGTTTCATTTTTATATATGGTAAAACACTGGATTGGTTCGATAGCCCGCTGATAAATTACTCTTTAATTATATTGTTTATATCTACCGGTGTATTTCTCATTTTAGAAATATATAGCAAGCGACCTTATTTAGACTTAAAGATATTCTCTTTCCGGAATGTCGTCATAGCATTGTCAGTGTTTATTATGCTCATGGTATTGAATTCCAGCTCGATGCTAGTGAGCACATTTGTCGGTATATCAATGAAAATCGATAATTGGCAAAATGCAGTATTAAGCAATTACAGTTTGGTGGGGTATGTGATTGGAGCCATAATTGCTTTTTTGATGGCAAAGTGGAATATGCACTTCAAATACATCTTTAGCATAGGTTTCCTGTGTATAACAATCGCTGCGGCATACATGTATTTTCAGGTACAAAGTATGGGATTATACGAAAATATGATTTTCCCTGTTATCATTCGTTCAGCAGGTATGCTTATTCTTTATGCTATGGCGGGTATATGGGGGATGCGCAAATTAAATATGGCGTACCTCACTACCTGGATATTTGTAATGCTGGCCTTTCGTTCGGTTATAGGACCGGTCTTAGGCACATCTTTATACACAAATACACTGAATGAAAAGCAGTTGTATTATGTCAGCCGATTGTCGCAAAATGTAGATATGCTTAATCCTGAAATTGCAGGAACGTTTACGCAAACCCAAATGGGCAGTATGCAACAAGGCAAAAGTGTAGAAGATGCTCAGATAATGGCGACACAATCGGTAAAAGGGCGGATACAGATCCAAGCCACTTTGGCGGCATTGAAAGAGATATCGGGTTGGACTATTTACGGTGGAGTTGCCTGTATCGTTGTCGTTCTTCTGATACCTTATTCACATCATAGGCAGGATAAGAAAAAGAAGAAGACAGAAATTAACTGATACGGTATTCTTTAGGTGTCATACCTGTATGTTTCTTGAAATATTTGGCAAAGAAAGACGGATTGGTGAAATTAAGTGTATCTGAGATTTGTAATATCGTTAAATCCGAATTCTTCAGTTGTGCTTTCGCATCTAAGATTACCGCTTCATTTATCAGATCCAGAGCAGACTTTCCTCTAACTTCTTTTATTGCAACACTTAGGTATTTGGCTGATATACATAATTTATCGGCATAGAAGGAGATTATTCTTTCTTCTCTGTAGTTCTTCAAGAGACATTGTATAAATTGATGGTATATCGTTTCCTTTCGGTTTCGTATTCCTTTGTCGTCACCGTGTTTACTGCTTTTTTTTAGTTTGATTTCCCATATCCGTAATAGTCCGTAAATGAGAGTTGACATCAGGCCTTGGATGACTTCTGTTGCAGGATTAGATTGCTGTCTTTCATATATCCTCTGAAATATCTTACAATAATCCAAGAATAAATCTCGGTCTGCTTTCGATTCGATATTTAATACGGGATTATCCATAATAGTAGATAAATGAGGCATTATCGACTGGATCAGGCCTATATTATTAATATATCCCGGTATCATGACCAGATAGTATGCATCGAATTCATCACTATAATTATTCATCTGAATGATGCTATTCGGGAAAACGGTGACTATCGATTCTTCAGTAATTGTGTAATTCTCCAAATTAATAGACATATCACATCTTCCTTTAAGGATAATCATAAATAGTCCGGCGTTTAATCTGGCGGGGTATTTATATTTCTCTATTTGCTCTTTATTCAGATTGGAATAAAAAGAAAACTCTTTGGGTAATACCACAGAGCGTATATTCTGAATTTTCATTATTAGAAATTTGAATTAATCATCAAAGATATATTTTCTTCTCATAATAATTTACATCAATTATGTAAAGAACCTTTGCATATACAAAATATATCCAGCAAAGAATAGAAACATCTAAATCAAAAATCGGTAATTAACTGCAAAATCAATAATAAGTAAAAGATAAAATTTAATGTCGTATTTTAAAATTATAACTAACAGAGCTATATTTGGATGGACCATAAATAGTTCTGCAGACTTAAAAATTAAAATATTTATATTTCCGCCTTTATATTATTTTTTTTTAATAAGTAGGAGCCTACTCCCGATAAGCTGTCCGGTTATAGCCAATCCTATAAAAAGCGGAATTGCTATTTTAGGTGTATCTAACCAAATTCGCAAAGGTATAATTAATGGTATGGAGGCGTGTATCATAACCCACCACATGATTGTCATTTTTTTGAATCGTGCCCGATACTTTCCAAGGATTATATTGATACTCAATGCTGAGACAGCAACAATTAATATATTCACTTTGATTTATTTTTGTAAGTAAAAAAGCTAGATCATACATCTCCGAATCCCAGGAAAAAATAAACCGGAATAAGTATATAACCGACCATAATCAGATGGGAATAAATTACGGCAATTGTTTTTAGGCGGGGAATCCATTTGTTGTTGGTTACCCCGATTGATTGGAACATACTCCAGAATCCGTGAGTTATATGGAAACACAATGCTATGATCCATATTACATACATGGCGACATAGAACCCATTCGAGAAAAGAGTTTTGACAAGGTCATAAGAATTCTCTCCCTCATTGCCGAGAAAATGTTGCAGCTGCATTTTTGCCCAAAAATGGCTTAAGTGAATCACCAACAGGCCCAGCACGATTAATCCTAATGCCAGCATATTTTGGGATGCCCATGACACGCTGGTTCTACTTTTTACCTCATAGCCGACAGGCCGGGATTTCCTGTTTTGGATAGTAAGTAAGGATGATCCCCATGACAATATGCACAACAAAACCGAGTGCTAAGACCGGAACCATAATCCGGATAAAGATATTCTCATCCATGAATTTGCAGGCCGCTTCATAAGCTTCGCGCGAGATTAAGGAGGTGAGGTTAATCGCTAAATGGAGGGTCAGGAATAGAATGAGGAACATCCCGCTTACACTCATTACTATTTTTTTTGTTATCGATGATAATTTCATATTTATTTTGAATTAGACCTTTATATCAAATACCCGGTTTACAATCAATCCGATAAAAAAGCTGATGAATGCCACACTCAGGCTAATGGACAGCATTTCCAAAAAACGCCTTTTGAAAGGAATTCCTTTTGCAACAGACGCATACCAATTGAATGCTGCTATAATTGAAATGGCCGTGCCAATTGTCATCAGCAATGCTACAAAAACATTTTCAATTATCAGATAAGGAACTATCAATGCGATTACTGTTGTGACATACGCAGTTCCGGTGTAGAATGCAGATGTTGCAGGCTTTACGCTGCCGTTGTTTTCCGTTTTGGTTGATAAATACTCTGAACCTGCCATGGAAAATGCGGCAGAAATACCTGTGATAATACCGATAGCGGCTATGACCGGAGAACTCCGGATACCTAATGTAAGCCCGGCAAGTACACCGGTTAATTCGACCAACGCATCGTTTAAACCAAGCACGATAGAACCGAGATAATCGAGCGGCTTATCTTTCAACATCTCAAGGAGCTTGTCCTCATGCTCTTTTTCGGCCTGATACATTTCTTCCGCTTCCGGAAAGTCCGAACGCATTGCACCGTATGCCTGAACACCCCGGTGAGAATTCCGTTCCAACAGTTTTATCCCGAATGTCAGGCCAAAGCAGCGGACAAGAAATGTATATAAGGGAATTTTCCATCCATACGGCCGGACTTCCTGCCCGGTATATGATTCCCATATGCCGGCCTGCTGTTCTTCTTCTTTGGCTATCTGCGACAATATGGCACGATTAGCATCATCTTTTTCAAAGCCTGCAATCCGGTAATAGATTTTGGCTTCGGTTAATTCGGCCCGCTGTGCTTTTAGCATTTTATTATGAAACCCTATGATTGCCATATTGAAAATTTATTGTGCAATAATTTCCTTTACAAAGGACTTCAATCCATTCAAATCATTCCGGTTCGGCCTTCCTCTGTGTAACAGGGCGAATTGTCCTCTGCAATGGAATTCCCTCTCGTCCAAAGGTATATTCTTCTTTTCCAGAAGCCCTTTTATTTGAGCGTAGGAAGAGGTAAGGATTGCAGCTGAACTGAAAACTACAATATTCTTTACCGCCTTCCCATCCAATGTAGAGATAAACCCTTTCACCTTATCATCAATTCCGGCCATATAGACGGCACTTCCCAGAAAAAGGATATCCACTTCTTCTGTGACAGGAATATCTACAGTCTCTGCCTTAACTCCGGTCACTTCCGAAACCACCGTTGCCATTTTCTGCATGTGCCCGGTTTTTGAGAAATACCTGACAGCTATTTTCATCTGATTATTATTATTATTATTGTTCAACGCTCAACATTTTTTTTACTTGTTCTTCATGTTCAAATAAAGTACAACCGCCTTTATGCTCCCCTCCGACCAGTCCCGAATCCCTTAACTTCGCGAAAAATGGCGATCTCAATGCTTCCTTTAATCCTGATTCAGCAATATTCCGATCCGAATAGGGTGAAAAAGGGCAGGCTTCCGCCTCGCCTCCCGGGCTTATATGCAAAAAAAACCTGCCGGCAGCCAGACAACCGCCCATTGCTTTTTCATCACCGGGGAAAGATAGGAATATGACATCGTTAAAAGCTTTTCGGAGCTTCTCCAGGCTGGTTTCCATCTTTACGATACCGTTTTTGTCTAGAGCCAGGCCGTTAGTCCCTGCTTCTGAGGGGATATATTCGACATAGAATATGATTTTACAACCGAGATCTTTGAGCAGGTTTACATAAGATAAAGAGGTGGCTGTATCGAGATTTTCTGTTGTTACTGTAATTGATGTGCCGTAGAATAATCCCCTGCCTTTTAGCAGTTCCATTGAATGGATGACCCGGTTAAATACGCCTTGTCCCCGTCTGTCATCCGTGTTTTCTTTACATCCTTCAAGGCTTAATACAGGAATCAGGTTAAGATGTTCTGAAAAGAAGTCAAGATATAACCGGGTTATTATTATTCCGTTGGTAAATACAGGGAATATCATATCTTTTACCTGAGAAGCAGCTTCCAATACATCTTTCCTTAAGAGGGGCTCTCCTCCTGCCATAAGGTTGAAGCTGATACCCATCCGGCTGGCCTCTTGAAATATATGTTTCCATTGCTCCGCCGAAAGCTCCTTTTTTTCTGTTTCCCCTCTTGTACCGCAAATATCATTAGCCCGGGCATAACAACCCTTGCAGGTGAGGTTACAGTCTGTGGCAATGCTTGAAATAAGAAAAGGCGGTATGCTAAGCCCTTCTTCTGTCAGATGTTTCTTCCGCCTTTTTTCTGCCTTTGCTATTGCCCGTTGCATTTTAAGGATGAACAAAGACGCTTTAGGGTTACTCAATACTGCTTTATATGCATTCGACATGATATTCCTTATGGAATTATTTAAGTACAGGTCTAATGATAATTTACCGGTCATAAAATATAAAGGGATTATTCAGCAAGCATTTTTATAATGTTCTTTTCTAAGGAGAGTGGGCTTTTTAGCGGGCTGAACCGCTTGATTACCCTGCCGTCTCTTGAAATCAGGAATTTGGTAAAATTCCACTTGATCTTCTTTCCGAATAAACCGCCGGTCTTGTCTTTTAGAAATTTAAAAATGGGGGAAGCGTATTCTCCGTTGACATCCGTCTTTTTCATCAACTGAAATGTAACCCCGAAGTTGCGTTCGCAGAAAAAGGCTATTTCCTGATCGCTTCCCGGCTCCTGGTGCCCAAACTGGTCGCAGGGAAAACCGATTATGACAAGCCCTGAAGCTTTGTGTTTTTTATGTAATTCCTCCAAACCTTTATATTGAGGAGTGAATCCGCACTTACTGGCAGTATTTACAATCAAAAGGACTTCGCCGTCAAAGCGGGCGAAATCTATTTCAGGGTATTCAGGTTTCTCTTATGACGAAACTTTTGAAAAATCAAAATACAAAATAGAAATTGAACAATTAGACTTTCATAGTTTATTAAAATGAATGTCATAGTATTATCATTTAAAGTAAAAAAATATTTATATGTATATTATGATGGTTTTACAATCTTACTCTCTATGTGTAATAAATTAAAATCAAGTCCTTTTGTGGCATTGATATAATCTTCATTAGAATTATTGAATGAAGCAAAAACCAGAACTTGACTATTTTTGTACGTAGATAATTCAGTTAATAACGTTCTAAAGTCATTATTTGATGCTGATTGTTGCTGAGGTTCATCCAACATTAACAACTGAGGATGGTTTGTATGATGAATATCTGAAACTTTTTTTAATGCACAAGTGTATGCCCATATAGCACGAATAAAATCACTACCAGACGAGTCATATTTTATATCATATTGTTTCGATTTATTATCATTAATCTTTGTCTCAACAACGGGCAGATATTTATCCATTGAAATCCGAATTCTTTTCCCGTCCTGACTAGAATAATTAAACTGAGATAAGATTTTAAGGAAAAAAGACTCTAAATCAACTAGTTTTTTTCTGTCTTCTTCAGAATAAAAATCATCAGGCA
>Ga0116193_1004121_pt1 | contig 10199 bp, 5 predicted proteins | sample AD_UKC115_MetaG_FD_89892 | JGI IMG/M metagenome (GOLD analysis project Ga0116193, IMG submission 89892) | Active sludge microbial communities of municipal wastewater-treating anaerobic digesters from Hong Kong - AD_UKC115_MetaG | ecosystem: Engineered > Bioreactor > Anaerobic > Digestate | place...
AACCGAAGCCTTGCGGTGTTGGCGGACGATATGTCCACAGAAATGCCTAACCGCGATAAGGTTTTGAAGGCGGCAAACGCAAACAGCGTATCGCTGCAATACAAAAACATCATCGGTTTGAAACGTGCCGACCGGCAGGCACTGGTCAAGGGAATGGATGTCGTTTATATTTATCACGACAAAATCGACGAGGCGGCGCACACGTCAGACAGCTCTGTTTTCCCCGCCTGCGAGGATGCCACACAGGAAATCATCAATCTCGTCCGCATCATCGTGAACGAGTTCGGTGGGACACGAATTCTCATCACCGCAGACCACGGATTCCTCTATACATACAGTCCCTTAAACGAGGACAGCAAGGTCGGCAAGGATAGCTTAAACGGCACCGATGTGGAGTACGGCAGACGTTACGCTATCCTCCGCGAGGGTGCTACTCCCGACTACCTGACGCCGGTCAGATTTATCGGGCAGCCAGCAGGCTACGAAGCCTATGCGCCGCGTGAAAACATCCGCATCAAAATGAACGGCGGCGGGCTTAATTTCGTCCACGGCGGCATCAGTCTGCAAGAGATGGTCGTGCCGGTCATCGACTACCACTTCCTGCGCACAACCACGAAAGTCTACCAGCGCAACAAGTCGAGCATCGACACGAAGCCCGTGGAAATTAGCCTGCTCTCGGCAAATAGGAAAATCAGCAACATGATTTTCTCGTTGAACTTCTATCAGAAAGAAGCCGTGGGAGCAACCAGAACGGCAGCAACCTATCTTCTGTATTTCACCGATGCAGGTGGCACAGCGGTCAGCGACACGGTTAAGCTAATTGCAGATAAGACAAGCTCTAACGCGCAGGACAGGAGCTACCGCTGTACGTTCAACTTGAAATCACGGGGCTTTGATAATAAAGACAGTTACTATCTGATTATCGCCGACGAGACCGGTTTGCAGATGCCTGTTCGTGAGGAATTTCAGATAGATATCGCATTTGCAGTAGACGAATTTAATTTCTTCTGATGCAGGATTTGGAGGATTCGTTATGGGACAGAATGGCGATGATCGCAGCTCACGCGAAGTCATCAGAGAAAAGCTGCGCCAGAACTTTGATGGAAAAATCGTCCGAAAGGATTTGACGAAGCACATCAAAGAGGGCGCGAATGTGCCTGTATATGTGCTTGAATTCTTGCTGGGGCAGTATTGCAGCACGGACGATGCTGAAGCCATCGAAAGAGGCGTACAGAGCGTAAAGCGCATTCTGGCGGATAATTTCGTGCGCCCGGATGAAGCTGAGAAGATCAAGGCTGTTCTCCGAAAGAACGGAAGTCATACCGTTATTGATATGATTACCGTCAAGCTGGATATAGTTAAAAATGCATTCTATGCCGAGTTCTCAAACTTGGGATTGACGAAAATCCCGATTGAGGACGAGTACCCGGAAAAGTACGACCGGCTGCTGTGCGGCGGTATCTGGTGCATCGTACAGCTTGATTACGAGTATGTTGAAGAAGAAAAGAAAAACGGCATGCCGATTCGGATTCGCAAGTTGACTCCGATTCAGATGCCGCATGTGGATATCAACGAGCTGAAGGCGGGACGTAAAGCCTTTACGCAGGATGAATGGATGGACGTGCTCCTGCGCTCTTTCGGTATGGAGCCGGACATGCTGGAATACCGTGAGAAATGGCTGCTGCTAACGCGTATGATTCCGCTGGTTGAGAACAACTTCAACTTCTGCGAACTGGGCCCGCGCAGCACAGGCAAATCGCATCTGTATAAAGAAATATCGCCGAATAGCATCCTTGTCTCCGGCGGACAAACGACTGTCGCCAACCTGTTTTATAACATGGGACGCAAAACGGTGGGGCTTGTCGGCCTATGGGACTGCGTTGCCTTTGATGAGGTCGCCGGTATCCATTTCAAGGAAAACGACGGCGTTCAGATTATGAAAGACTACATGGCATCCGGCTCGTTTGCCCGTGGTAAAGAGGAAAAGGCTGCATCTGCCTCAATGGTGTTTGTCGGCAACATCAATCAGAGCGTGGACGTATTACTCAAAACATCCAGCCTATTCGACCCGTTTCCTCCTGAAATGGGCAAAGATATGGCGTTCCTCGACCGTATGCATTGCTACCTTCCCGGCTGGGAAATACCCAAATTCCGTCCGGAGCACTTTACAGACGACTACGGCTTCATAACCGATTATCTCGCCGAATTCATCCGTGAGCTGCGTAAAGAGCAATACGGCGATGCGCTTGACCGCTATTTCCGTCTCGGAAAAAGCCTCAATCAACGCGATACCATCGCCGTGCGCCGCATGGTCGACGGCTATCTGAAGCTTATGTACCCGGATGGCGAGTTCACAAAAGAGCAGCTTGAAGAGGTTTTGAAGCTGTCTCTGGAAATGCGTCGCCGTGTTAAAGAGCAGCTCAAAAAGCTCGGCGGTTTGGAGTTCTACGATGTTAACTTCTCATACATCGGCAATGAAAGCTTTGAGGAACACTATGTCTCCGTCCCAGAACAGGGCGGCGGCAAGATTATCCCTGAAGGTTTGACAAATCCCGGAAACGTATACACTGTTTCTCAGGGCAAGAGCGGTATGATAGGCGTATATCGTCTCGAAACACAGATGCTACCCGGCAATGGAAAGTTCGAGCGCACCGGCCTTGGCTCCGACCGTGACGCGAAAGAAGCCACGAACACGGCGTTCAATTACCTAAAAGCCAGTGGCAACCAAATAAGCGGTTCTATAAGTACGACTACAAAAGACTATATCACCAACTACCAAGACCTGAACGGAATTGGGATGACAAAATTTCTATCTTTACCGACCGTGATTGCGCTTGCCTCCTGCGCTTTAGGCAAGCCGACGCTATCAAGCCTTGCGGTACTGGGCGAAATCAGCATAAGCGGCACAATCCTTAAAGTAGAAGAGCTGGCGAGCGTCTTACAAGTCTGCCTCGATGCCGGAGCTAAGAAAGTATTGATCCCGATCACATCCGCGGCCGACCTTGGAACAGTTCCGTCAGACCTCATCGGCGCATTCAGCCTGATATTTTACAGTACACCGCCGGAGGCTGTGTTTAAGGCTTTGGGAGTGGAATAAGGGGGAATTGATTATGGCAAATAGAACTGGAACTTATGTCGCCTTTGATGGATTAGGCGAAGCAGACCCTACCAAATCCGATTTCAGATATTATGCGACAATACAAGCGTGGAGCGCAAACAAGAACATTGAGTTCTCGTTAACAAACAGCCATGAGAAAACATATGCGGTGCGCGATTCAAGTTTAAAAGCCACCCTATTTTCTCGAATTCAAGAAAGGCTTAGAGCATCAAAAAATATGTTGGTTATTATCACAAAGGATACACGATATACGGGAAGCGTACTCTCGTATGAAATTGAACAAGCTATCGATACATACAAGATTCCTTTGATTATCGCGTATCCTGAATATTCAGCAATCTTTGATGTTGATGCCTTGAGTAACCTCTGGCCAAAAGCACTCGCCGAGCGAATCGGTAACGCTGGCGTAGAGGCAATACATATTGCTTTTAAAAAAGAACCTATTTTTGATGCTATTTCTCGCTTTTATGTAAATGGTGAGCACCTGACCAACGGAAAGAACTATTACAGCCACCAATCTTACGTTGACTGGGGGCTTGTTAAATGAAAGTATCACCTTTTGATAAGAGAGTACTGAACAAATTCTATGCTTTTTTAAGTGCGATAAGTGTAATTACTTCTATTGTGTTTCTGTTTGCGGGCATAGAGGATAAGGATAAACCGGTCGCAGGCGCAGTGGCACTTGGTGTAATCATCCTTGCATATATCGGGATCTGGATCTACGCAAACATGCGTCGCAGCATTCGGCTTAAGATAAACACTTCTGAGGTAGAAGTGTATTTTGGTGACATTTTTGAGGATGCCGCAGAACTCAAGGCAATCTCTTTTAACGAATATTATGATACACAGGTAGATGACAAAATAATTTCAAAGCAATCTCTGCACGGGCAGTTCATCGAGAAGTATTTCGCCGGACAGGTGGATGTCCTTGACGACATCATTGCTGCGGACGAGCATTTAAAGGAGATGATCGCAGAAGAAAACTCCACTCGGCCGGCGGGCAAGAAAACGAAATACAAGCTTGGAACCGTCTGCATGGCAAAAGAATATCTGTTGATTGCGCTATCACGCTTTGATGCGAACAACAAGGCTTTTCTCGAGATATCCGACTATGTTAGCTGCCTACTTACATTTTGGAACGAGGTAGACAGAGTCTATGCTGGAAGGACTCTATCATTGCCGGTATTGGGCTCTGGTATCACCAGATTCAAGAATTACGAAAACATATCTGACCAAGAGCTACTGGAGCTTATAATCTGGACATTCAAATTAAGCAGAATCAAATTTACATATCCGTCTAAGGTTAAGATTGTTGTCTGGGAGAAAAAGAGCGAAAAGATAAACCTGCAAAAATTGAAGGATCTTGAAACATGAGGCACCTCTCATGACCTGACGTGGCTTTAAACGTTATAATAAAAATCTTTATGGATTGAGGGAGAATTATTATGGCTTACAGAACTAAAACGTACATCGCAGCAGACTGGGACGGCGATAAAAACGCTATCGACCAATTGCACGCATGGAATAACGGCAAGAAATGGAGCCTGTCTTTTACAGACGCACACGACTTAACTCAAGCACGAGACAATAGTCTCAATTGCAGCATCAAAGCATCTCTTGCAACGAGGATGGATGCTTCAAAGACATTCGTTCTAATCGTTGGTAGTGGCACAAAAAGCCGGAGAGCTGGCGAGTGTACATATTGTTCGAACTATGATAACGGCAAGTGTAAAACGGGCCATACTATCAGTAACGACAGCTTTATCGAATATGAATGCAAAAAGGCTGTGCGGGATAGCGAAAACATCAAACTCGTTGTCCTGTATAACGCAGCAACTGTAGATAAAAGTAAATGCCCTGACGCCATCAAAGCATATGGTACTCACGCTGCAATGCAAAAGATGGTAGACGGTAAGCATTATTGGGATTATGAGTCTGTCAAGACTGCTATGGATCAATAACGATTATGGCATAAACCATATATCGACTTGTTCCCACGAACGGATAAAACTGTTGAACTGTTCCCTTGAACAGAGAGTACCCATAAAATCCACTATTGACCTGTTTCCTTGTACGGAAAATCAACAAAATACATACCTGACATCAATCTGATGCTATCGTTCCACGTTGAGTGCGTAGTATTAATGTCAAGGGTAAAATAGTGAGTATGCAAAAAAGCCTTGATATACAAGGCTTTTCGCACATATGGGTATGAAACCCACCAGCCGAAAACGAGACTTTTTTGCTTCGCGGTAACAAGTCCATATAAGCAGCATTTGATAGTTAAGTGGTCAGATCAGATGTCAGTACTCGGTGAGTGTACAGGTTAGATATAAGCCTTCGCGAGTGGACGATTTTGATGTTTTTTCGGATTCTTTTGAGGTTGTGTGGTCAGGTTGGATGTAGAACGACTCCAATAAAATAAGAGGTGAAAGAAATGAACTGGACAAATTTCCAAACATATAACGATGCGCCCTCTAAGGCTTTTGAAGTTTTATGTAACCAACTTTTTGAAAATTGGTGTAAAGAAGAATATTCATCCCAGATTGTCTCTTTTAGCATTATAAATGGCGCTGGTGGTGATGGAGGGGTAGAGTCGTTTGCTGTGTTAACTAATGGAGAAATTATCGGAATGCAGGCAAAGTGGTTTCCTTCAAGTATTGATGAAAGTCAGATAAAGCAGATCAAAAACTCTATCAAAACTGCAATGAAAGTACGGCCTACAATTGTTCGTTACATTGTATGTATACCTAGAGATCTTTCTTCAATAACATTTAAAGGGAAGAATTCAGAAGACGGTAGATGGGAGAAGATGAAGGCAGCTATATCTACAGATTTTCCCACTCTGTCTATCGAATTATGGAATGAAACACGGCTTATCTCGGAACTTCAAAAAGAGTCGTCATCAGGTATATATAAATTCTGGTTTAAAGACTCTGAGATTTCAGAGGAAAACGTAAGATTTGCGTTTAAAAAAAGCAAAGAAAGTTGGCTGTCAACAAAATATGTTCCCGAATTAAATACTTACGGCGAAATTGATAATACCATTTCCGAGTTTCTTGGGAACCAAAAGCAACGTAATGATATTCGACTCATATTTGAGAAATTCTGTACGCTATGCGACAATTTTTTTTATACAGCAGACGAATTGATTTCTGTTTGTGAAGATAATGATCCAAAATTATCTGTTTCTCTAACAGCTATGAAGGATTGTTTAGCTGCAAGGAAAAATGAAATAAATAAGGCATTGGAATGGTTGAACAATAAAACAATATATAGCCTTGATATAGATGAAACCGATTTTTCCATTGATCTTGATACGCTCACTCTACAACTCAAGGAAAGCAAAGAAGAGTTCCATCACCATTTCCATTTCTATGAAGTATCAAAAGCGCTACGACAACTAGAAAGAATTGATATACAAAATGCAATTAGAGCCTTAATACACGGGAATGATAAAAGGAGTATTCTCTTTTTGGGTGACCCTGGGACAGGAAAAACGCACGGAGTTGCTGCAAAAACTGAAGAATTACTAGATGAAGGGCTCCATATTCCTATATTAATTCAAGCACGCGATATTCCTGCAGAGTATACATGGAAAGACATAATTATTTCAGCTCTTGGGTTATCGAATAATTGGAGCGAAGAGGAAATATGGCAAGCATTATCTTCACTATCGAATAGAAAACGTTTTTGCGTTATAAATGAACAGATAAACATATTGCCTAAAATTATAATTATTGTTGATGGCATTGACGAATCATCACTACACCAAAAGTGGATCGAACGAATTCAAGAAACAAATGCAATTATTCAAACATATCCACAAATTAGATTCTGTTTCACATCCAGACCTTATATAGTGAATCCAGATATTGATTATGTAAAAGTAATAAAGATTAACGCAAGTGGTGACGCGCCTACTTATAAACTTTTTTCAAGATACACTAAAGCTTATGCTATTAATGTGACTAATGCTGGTTGGATAAAGTATGCATTAACAACTCCATTATCTCTAAAGTTGTTTTGCGATATAAACAAAGGAAAAACTATCTCATACTACGCTCGAACCGATGTCACAATAACAATGCTTGTGAAAGAAAAAATCAATATTCTGGAAAAAGAGTTATGTTCTCGAATTAATGTAGCCTCGACAAATAATCAATATATACTCAAAGCTATTAGTTTAGTTGCAGCAGCATTTTCTACTCAACAAAGGCTCGAAAAAAATGTTCTTATTGATGCTGTAATGGAAAAGTTAATTTTAGAGAGATCTCAGGTAGAGATGTTGATACAGTATTTATTGGATTATGGAATATTAAGATTGTTCTGTGAGCATAGCTCTGGATATCTTTCACCTGATACTTATTTCTATTATCCAGGAATTCAGGGGTACCTTGACTACGCATCTGCTCTGGTCATTTTGAACGAATATGGGCATCCACAGGATATTAATTTTGAAAAATACAAGTATCTTCAAAAAAATACATTATATGCTTTAGCGATTATTACCATTCAAAATTACAACTATCTTATAACATCTAATGCAACCATAGATTATATAGCTGAACCATGGTTTAAAGAGGAACTATTGTTTTCGGCATTACGCCATACAAACCCTGATAGTGCAGAAACGTATAAAGAAAGACTTTTGCAAATCATGGCTGAAGGCGCTGAATCTCTTATTTTGATAACAAACAATGTTGTAATACCGTTGGCGAGGGATCCAAAACACCCTCTTGGAAGTGCTTTATTAGATGAATTTTTATCTAGTTTTGAGTTCCCTGCTCATAGAGATATGATATGGTCAGTGCCTCCTTATTTAAAAGGATCCTCCAGTGATAAATGGTATTACACAAATGAATTGGCACTTAATGATGACGAGTATGCCTTATCCGATGATGATGTGGCCAGTGGCTGTCCAGTAATATATGCATGGGGGCTTTCTTCCGTTAACAATTTACAGAGAAAATTTTGTAGAGTGTCTCTAATGAAATGGGCACAATTAGCTCCAGTCGAGTTTTATAAACTATTTCTGAAATTTTCCTCTGTGAATGATCCACAAATACGCAGTGACATTTTTTCGATCTTAATGTCTCTATTATTCGAAGATGAAAATCAAAGTTTAATTAAAGAAGCTACTGATTGGCTACTAACGAATATTTTAGCTCCAGATAAGATTCAAGAAAATTATGATATTTCAATAAGATATTATTCGTGTGCCATTGTACAAAAAGCAATTAGTTTAGGTCTTTTTGATATGAAAGAAGCGAAGTCTTTTTTACCGCCTTATAAGCCGGTTGGCAATTATATTCTCCTAAATAAAGATGCGTTATCCGGAACACGTATGGGTGGTTATAGTGGTATTGATTACGATTTAGCAAGATATGTGCTAATTGATCACTTTACTTCGTGCTTTTCCGATTATGACAGAAGAGTAAAAAATCAGTATGTAAAGTTAATAAAGCAAATTGCTAAGGAACAACCGGAATATAAAGGGATATCAACCGACCAGTTCATCATATCTGCAGCGTTTGCTTTTGTAACACAATGCGGCTGGAATGAAAAAGAATTTCAATATTATGATGAAGAAAAAGAAAAAGCGAGTGGCGTAGATTGTGCAATCAGCAGCTCTTATCATTCGGCTACGCACGGATCGCAGAGTAGAGTCATGACAATCTGCGAAAAATATGTCTGGCAGGCAAGAAATTTTATTAGTGGTTTTTTATCAGAGCGTTTATTATATTGTGATGATGATGAAGTAATTTTTGTATCTGATTACGGATTGCTGGATGATTTTATCATACCGGCACAAGAACTTAATCAGATCGATCCAGATAATATACCCGAAGATCATCCTTGGCATATCCCTGAAAAAGAAGTTGTTATTTTAGAGGGACAATACAATTCAAAAGAGGATGTAATAAATTCAATTATTAAATCCCCGGATATCGAATGGGTTAAATGGCTATTTATTAACAATGATGCTAATAGATACAGAGTAGAGAGCAGTAATTTGGCAGCTCTAGAGGGATTCTCATGTTTTTATGGGCCTGCTGGAGTTAAAACATGTCTCTTCATAAGTTCATTATTAATATCTGCTGACGATCTCGATATGTTTCTTGATATATTAACAAATGATTCCGTTTTGGCTGACCGTATATCAAATCCAGCAGATTGGCGAGGCGGGATATGTTCTTCCTGTTATATTACTCCTAAAGAGGTTTGTTGGTTCCCATGGAAAAAACGTTATAACAGCAGATTAGTTGATGATTTTCCTCAACTTAGTATTCAATCGGCTGTTGACAAGTGTTGCTATAACTTTGAGGATTATGGTGATGTTTATTATGAACTGCCATCTTACCCTATAAGAAAATTGCTAAGTATCACCAACTCGGACGGATACCTGTTCTATGACAATAAAAAGAAGGTAAAGGCTGAATATTGTATAGTTGGCGAAAAATGGAGAACTTTTCAAGACTATCTTTTAGTTGATAAAGATGAATTGTTTACAAAGGTTGAGGAAATTGGCTGTAATATTCTTTGGATAATGCGCGAATATCGTAGAGAAGATGGGATGTCCAAAGAAAAGTATGGGGAGTTTTATGCAGAAAAAGACTACTGTTATGTTGGTTTCTTCAAAAATGGTGAGTTTATTACAACGCAAATTTTCGCGAAACAAGATAGTAAAATAAAAGTTCGCTAATAGAAGGAGGTGAAACGTATGGCCAAATAGTCGGATGACGGAGAGGTGGACGGCTACGCCGCAGAGGGCAACAACGAGCCAATAATCCCAGAGAAGATGTTCGACCAAGTCCAGTAGGAACGCATTCGCAGGAGCAATGTTGAGGTCGGTGAGGATGGCGTCAAGCGCCGTAAATCCACGAAGTACTCGGCAAGGAGGCAATAATATGGGGTTACTTAAAATGCTGATGGGTGAAGAACCAGGCATCATTGGCACGCTTCTTCACTATGAGAATAAAGGGCAATTTGGCGAGTACGCAACTGAATATGCGTTGACTCACGATAACATCAGTGGCTACATTAAAGTGCTTCACAATATATATTTGCCCAATAAAGG
>Ga0116193_1004122_pt1 | contig 10198 bp, 7 predicted proteins | sample AD_UKC115_MetaG_FD_89892 | JGI IMG/M metagenome (GOLD analysis project Ga0116193, IMG submission 89892) | Active sludge microbial communities of municipal wastewater-treating anaerobic digesters from Hong Kong - AD_UKC115_MetaG | ecosystem: Engineered > Bioreactor > Anaerobic > Digestate | place...
GTAATCATTACGGTAATGAGAACAAGTACTGCTGAAAAAACAAGGCAGTTCGTTGTAGATACCGCAAAATATGCATCCGCTGTTTTTGAAAGCCGAAAAATCGATTTTAAAACCAATAAGGCCGATTCCATGAGGAATTTGTTAACGGCAAAAATTGTAAAAACTGCAGACTCGGCCGTCTACCGGTTTACTTCTGCAGATACATTACGCATCATAATGTTCTATGATGAATCCGTAGTGGATGGCGATATTGTCAGAACTTATAAAATACACCGCATCGAGCGAATGAATAATTCAATTGTTTGCAACAATGATTTCGATGGCGACGGTATATTGGATTCAGAAGAAATAAATGGGGAAGCGTCAAAAGTCCCTGGCGACTTTAGTGCACAGGGCTTGCCCGATTACGACCTCGACCATGTAGCTGATGAAAGCGATGATTGCCCGGATATCTTCGGCGATGCAATCAATCATGGATGCCCGGCAGTTGCATATTTCCCGAAAAACTTTCAGTGGGATGCATTTGCAGGAGTTAGCCTTAATAAAGCGAATATTAACCTGCCCGAACTCAATCAACTAGGCTATGTAGATGAATCTGGCAACGATGCAATCGATGTGTTGCAATCAAAAAAAGGCGTTTTGAAAAACCCAGGAAATACAACCGGCATAAATGCAGGTGCCAATTTTTCTTATTTCTTTGGTAAAACTAGAAGAAGAAGCGGTATCTCCATTGGGCTGTCTTATTCAGGATTTAAGGCTTACTACGAATTAACCAGCCCTATCGTGTACACATTTAAATCTTTTGATGGAACAGATTATTACAGGAGGCAAATTACCATCGACAGCTTAAATGAGGCAATTACTTACAGCGTTTTCAACCTCCCCATAATGTTCACTTATCGCATGCATTTTGACGACCAAAACAGGTCACTACTCAATATTAAATTTGGGCCATCGCTTATGTTGTTCAGCACAAAATCTGATTATAACGCGCACATCAGTTTTGGTGGCCTCTATCAAACCGACGGTGAAAACGTTGTTTATACTGATCTCTTTGAGAACGGGTCTACTTATAATTTTTTTATTACAGCCGACAGCATCAATGCGCAAAATCCCAACCCCGGTGCCAACGAAGTGTTCAATAAACTAAAACAAAACTCTGCCAGCTACGATTTTGCGGACAATAAACCTTATACCGGGAAACAAAAAAATTCGTTGCGCGCAACGGTAGCTTTTAACCTTGATATTAACCTTCAAAAACAAATCGGTAAAAATTGGGGTTTACAATTTGGCGCACACTTTATGTACGCTGCTCTGCCTGAAAAAAAAGAAAAATATAAACCCATCGATAAAACTACCGACCAGTTTAATTCCATTTATAACAGTACTGCAAAAACCAACTATAGCGCCTACGGATTGAATCTTGGTTTTGTGTATAATTTCTGATGCAATTTTCTTTGTTCCGGGCTCAATATCTTTTCCAGGCTTCCGTTGCGTCGCACTCTTGTGCTATAGCAACGCTGTGCAGCAAGGTTGCCATGGCAAAATAATATAATCAGTGCACTTCTAAAATTTATTGCCGCTTTTCTTTTTGCCGCTCAAAATTGCCTGCCGAATATCTGCTTCAGCGTTCTTTTATCCACATCACCTGCTTATGCGAAAAAGAAATCGGGAAAAGTGGATGACAAATTTAAATTTGCAGCGAACCGCCGCGCATTTTTTTGAACGCACAAGTGTGCGACGCAAGGGACGATGCCATTTGCACAAATGCCGGGCTCATAAAAGAAATGAACGCATAATAGGATCAACAAACAAACATGGCAGAAACAAAAGACCTTTTTAATTACGACGATTCGAGCATAAAAAGTCTTGACTGGAGAGAACATATTCGCCTGAGGCCGGGCATGTATATCGGGAAACTTGGCGATGGTTCCGCGCCCGACGACGGTATTTATGTGCTGATAAAGGAAGTGGTCGACAACTGCATTGATGAGCACATGATGGGCTACGGCAAACAAATTGAAATAACCATAGATGCAAGAACCGTTACCATACGCGACTATGGCCGCGGAATTCCATTGGGCAAGGTGGTTGATGTGGTGAGTAAGATAAATACCGGTGCGAAGTACGACAGCAAAGCGTTTCAAAAGAGCGTTGGTTTGAATGGTGTTGGTACCAAAGCGGTAAATGCGTTAAGCAGTTATTTTAAGGTGGAGAGCTTTCGCGAAGGGCGGGTAAAGGCAGTGGAATTTGAAAAAGGCGTTTTAATAAAAGAACATAAAGAAGCAGGCTCAACTGAAAGCAACGGAACTTTCGTAACTTTTATTCCTGACGATACCGTGTTCCGCAATTTTCATTTCATACATGAATACCTCGACAACCTGTTATGGAATTACTGCTACCTGAATGCGGGTTTGGTCATTACGTTTAACAACAGGCGCTATGTAAGCCGCAATGGTTTGCTCGACCTTTTGAAGCGCAAGGCCAATGAAGATGAACTGCGTTACCCGGTCATTCATCTGAAAGGGGAGGACATCGAAGTAGCTCTTTCACACAACAATGACTACGGAGAAGATATTTTTTCGTTTGTCAACGGGCAGTACACGACGCAAGGTGGCACACATCAGCAGGCATTCAGGGAAGGCTTTGTAAAAACGGTTCGCGAGTTTTATAAAAAAGATTACGACGCGGCAGATATTCGCCAGAGCATTGTTGCCGCCGTTGCCGTGCGTGTGCAGGAACCCGTGTTTGAAAGCCAGACCAAAACAAAGTTGGGCTCGCAGGCCGTGAGTGAAGGCGGTGAGAGTATGAAAAACTTTGTAGGTAACTTCCTGGCAAAAGAGCTGGATAATTTTCTGCATCGTAATCCATCAGTCGCGGATGCATTAAAGAAAAGAATTGAACAGAGTGAAAAAGAAAGAAAAGAATTAAGCGGCATTCGCAAACTCGCCAACGAGCGTGCAAAGAAGGCCAACCTGCACAATAAAAAATTACGGGATTGCCGTGTGCACTATAACGATGAGCCCCCTTCAAAAAATAAGGAGGCGTTTATCGAGTACCAGAACAAGGCAACCATTTTTATTACCGAGGGCGACAGTGCGAGTGGAAGTATTACCAAGTCGCGCAATGTTGAAACGCAGGCTGTATTTAGCTTGCGGGGCAAACCGCTCAATTGTTTTGGCCTCACTAAAAAAGTAGTGTACGAAAATGAAGAGTTCAATTTGCTGCAGCACGCTCTGAATATTGAAGACGGTCTCGAAGGGCTTCGATACAATAATGTGGTGATTGCCACAGATGCCGACGTTGATGGTATGCACATTCGGTTGTTGCTGATGACTTTCTTTTTGCAGTTCTTTCCCGACCTTGTAAAACAGGGCCACGTGTTTATTCTCGACACGCCTTTGTTCCGGGTACGCAATAAGCAGGAAACGATTTATTGTTATGATGAAGCCGAAAAACAAGCCGCGCTTAAAAAGCTTGGCGGCAAGCCGGAGATTACAAGATTTAAAGGGCTTGGTGAAATTTCGCCGGAAGAGTTCGGCCGCTTCATCGGCGACGATATGCGTGTGCAGCCGGTGATACTCGAGCAAGGCGATCATATTCAGAACCTGCTTGAATATTTTATGGGTAAAAACACCATGGAGCGCCAGGAATTTATTATCGATAATTTAAGAGTGGAGATGGACCTTGTGGAAGAGGGGTAGTAAATTTTTCTTGGCCGGCAGTATTGCTACTATAAAACATTGTTGCGTCGCACTCTTGCAATGCAAATATTGAGCAAAAAAACAACAAATACAGATTTACTAATATGCTAAAGCCTTTCTTTAAAAGGCACGAATAAATTCTATGATACACATTGTTTTCCAGGATGCAGATATAAACGTTTTACAAAAGGCTTTTGAGCTGGATGAGTCAATGGCCGGTGAAATATTGCATGTGAAAGATGATTTCGCAGTCGGACCACTAGCATCTATTTATGAGACAGAAGGTTACCAGGCAAGAAGAGATTGGTGGAAACAGTTGCTGGAATTTTCTCCGTATGTTGAACAGCTCGATATTGTTGATGATAAACTTACTGTCCACAATTTAATAAAGAGACTTGATGAAGATGCTTCCCCGCAGGTTTGGGTTTGGATGGGCCAGAACCAGCATGATGTATGCGGCTATTTCTGGCTCATTAGCCAGCTGAAAGATTACCAGGGAAGAATATTTGTTTTATACCTGAATAATCTTCCTTTCATTAACGAGAAAGGTGGCATTTTTTACCCCACAGTGCTGCACGAAATTCAGCCGAAAGAATTTTTAAAGGCAAAGAAATTGGCAAGGCCGATTACTACCAGCGAGTTTGAAGTTGATCCTGATGAATGGAAAAAGTTATGCAACGAGAACGCCATGGTGCGTTTACTGGAAGGCGGGAAGAAGATCATCAGCAAAGGAGTGGATCAATATGATAAAGACCTGCTGGCTGTAATAACTGCCGAGCCACAGAAATTGCAGAAGATAATTGGTAACGCTTTCAGCAAAATGAAAATAAAAACGGGTGATGTCTTTCTTGTATGGCGTTTGCGTGAAATGATCGCAGAAGGAAAATTAGAAGCCCAGGGAGAATGGGCGAGAGGCTGGAAAGAGATTGCCATAAAACTGGTAGCTGCTGCGCAACCGGCAGAATTGCCGGGCGAAACAATGGCCTAAATTGTTATCCAAATTCAAACTCGCAACATGATAAAAGTCGAGCCTATCAACCAGATCGGTGAAGATGAAAGAGGAAGGACGTACACTTTCAATATGGATCGCACCGGAGAATTTATTGTCGGGTTCAGGAAAGCCGGCAGTTCGAGCGGTAGACATTATCACAAAGGGCGTTCGCCTTATAAATGCCCGGAAAAATTTATGATCATGCAGGGCCAAGCAACCGTTCATTGGCGGGATATAAAAAGTGAAAGACTGGGGAGTGAAAAAGTTACGGGCCCAGCTATCGTTTATTTTGATCCCTGGATATGGCACGACATCGTTGCCGATAGCGATATCGTTTTTTATGAATTGAATTCGCTGGCAGACGGAAGAGATGATACTTTCAGGCTGGAGGAATAGATTGCCCCACTAATTTTTGCTGTTACATAAAAATTGCAGATGAAGCTTTTTAACATCACACGGAATTATGTTCAGAAAAATCCTGTGGTGTTGCTTTTTGTTGGTTCAGCATTGTTGGTCAGCCATTTGTTGTTTGCACACGGAGGGTGTTTTGGAAATGACGATATGGTTTATGCGTATTACGCGGACAATGCAGGTCATTCAGCAACCCCGGCCTGTGCGAACTGCACGCATTTTGAATTGAGATGGGTGCCGGTGTTTGTGACTGCTTTCTTTTATAAAATCTTCGGTTTGAATGATTTCGGTTCCGCTTTATTCTCACTGGTTTCTTTCGTTTCTATCGCGGTGCTTTTGTATGCTATATTAAGAAAGGAAACGTTGTTTGTTATCGCCTCTGGTTTTGTTTTGTTTTTCCTGAACCACAGCACGGTGTTTTATACACATCGTTTGCTCGCCGACACCGGTATTTCCGCTTTTAATTTTCTTGCTTATTATTTTTATCACAGGCAGTTGTTTGGCATAAAGAACAGGTCGGTGTTCAATGCGACGATCTTGAGTATTGCGCTTATGCTGGCGTTGCTGACAAAAGAAACAGTGATCATTCTATTGCCTTTTTGGCTGTTGCTGTTGGCAATAGATATCTTTAAGAAAAGAAACCGTCGCTTCTGGACAACCACAGTATTGTTGATCACCATGTTTACGGTTGCATACCTTTTATATTTTAGACTCTCAACCGGCGATTGGTTGTACCGCTATCATTTGTTACAATCAAATAATGCGATCGCCGACGAAACCTATGCAGAGCAACCATCCACTGATCTATGGCAGAGGATTGGCTATGAATTGTGGAAGGTGTTTTTGTACAATGGAGATATGGAATACCTGCTTTTTGCCATTGCCGGTTTGTTTTATTACAAGTCTGTTTTTAAAGAAGCGCGGGTAAGGCATATTGCCTGGTCATTTTTTGTGCTGTTGCTTTGTAGCAATTTCATGTCTTTTACGTTTAGCGCGTATAGTCCGCTCTGGCCTGATCCAAGACATTTTCTTTTTCTCATTCCATTTGCCGTTATCACCGGTGCATATATGCTTGCTGCATACATGCGTGAACCGGGTAAATATATGGGCCTGCTGTTTTGTTTTTTGGCTGCCGATATTTTCCTGTTGGTTTCGAACCTTGGCGGAACAAAATATGTGTACTTTGGAATAACGGCGGTCTTGCTGCTGCGATGGTTATTGTTTGCCTACAATAAAAGTGAGGGTGCGATTTATCTCAACTTTATTTTGTTTGTGTCATTGATGAGCAGTAATTATTTTTTTGACTTTTTCAGTGCCCGGTATTCCTTTTATTATGACCAGCAGGCGATTGTGCAGACGCGACTTAAAACCATCGGAGATAAAACGATCGTTTACACAGGAGATTTGATAACTGCAAGGCTGGCCAACTATATGCACTCCTTTAAGCAGGATGGTTTGCATTTCGCCGATATCGATACCTGTACATCGTTCAGCAGTGGAGCGAGTGCAAAATGCTTTTTGTTGTTTAACAGTGGGTATAACGAAAACTTTGCCCACGCGTTGGATTCATTACGTTTGAGAAATGTGATACCCGGCGGATTAAAGTTGGTGGAACAGGTGCATTCAGCAGCGTTGTATGAAGTAAAGGATACTGCGGTACTTGCAAGTTTTAAACAATATTCCACCAGTGGATTTTAATGTCGCCGCAATTGTGCAATCATGCGCATATTTGCAGAATAGTCGCCGGACCGCTACAGTTGAAAAATGAATAAATTGTATAAGAGTGCGATGCAAGGGCCGATGCCATGGACAGGAAAGCCGGTAACAAAAATGATTTTATTACCGTTAATAAACAAGGAATTTGACAATGGCTAAAGAGAAAAAAGAAATTGATCTGACAAATGAAAGTGGCGTGCAAGGACAATATAAGAACTGGTTTCTTGACTATGCGTCTTATGTGATCCTGGAACGTGCGGTGCCTGCGGTGGAAGATGGTTTAAAGCCTGTGCAGCGCCGTATTTTGCATGCGATGAAGGAAATGGATGATGGCCGTTTTAATAAAGTGGCGAACATCATCGGGCAGAGTATGCAGTACCATCCACATGGTGATGCAAGTATTGGTGATGCGTTGGTAAACATGGGCCAGAAAGACCTGTTAATAGAAACGCAGGGTAACTGGGGCGATGTGCGGACAGGTGATGATGCGGCGGCGCCTCGTTATATTGAAGCGCGATTATCAAAGTTTGCGTTGGAAGTTGCGTTCAACGCAAAGACCACAGAATGGCAATTGAGTTATGATGGCCGCAAACAGGAACCCGTTGTGTTGCCAATGAAGTTTCCACTATTGCTTGCACAGGGTGCTGACGGCATTGCGGTGGGCCTTTCAACAAAAATATTACCGCATAATTTCTGCGAGTTGTGCGACGCCTCAATAAAATACCTCAAGGGAAGAAGATTTGAGCTGATGCCCGATTTTTTAACCGGCGGCATGGTAGATGTAACAAATTACAATGAAGGAAAGCGTGGCGGAAAAATAAGGGTGCGTGCCGCAATAGAAGAGCTGGATAAAAAGACACTGGCCATCAGGAGTGTGCCTTATGGTGTTACTGTTTCGCAGTTATGCGACAGCATTACCAAGGCCAATGACCAGGGTAAGATCAAGATAAAAAAAGTAGTGGATGTTACCGCGAAAGATGTAGAGATTCAGATAGAATTGGCGCCAGGTATTTCTCCCGATATCACGATCGATGCATTGTATGCCTTTACCGATTGTGAAGTTTCTATTTCACCAAATGCATGCGTTATTGTTGAGCAAAAGCCAAAATTTCTTGGGGTGCATGAATTGCTGAAGATTTCTGCCGATTACACAAAAGACCTGCTAAGACGGGAGCTTGAAATAAAGCTCGGAGAACTGGAAGACAAATGGCATTATACCTCACTCGAAAAAATATTCTTTGAAGAAAAAATATACAAGGAGCTTGAACAAAAATATGAAACCTGGGAATTTGTATTAGAAGCGATCGATAAGGCATTCGGTCCGTTCAAGAAAAAACTGAAGCGCGCAATTACAAGAGAAGATATTCTTAAACTTACCGAAAAGCCTGTACGCCGTATATACAGGCTTGATATTGATGAACTTGATAAACAGATAAAAGGTATCGAGGCTGAAATTAACCAGGTGAATCATGACCTGGAGCACCTGACAGATTATGCAGTTGCTCACTACGAAAATTTGCTAAAAAAATATGGCAAGGGCCGTGAAAGAAAAGCGGAAATAAAACTGTTCGACACCATTACTGCAAAGCAGGTTGCTATCGCCAACACAAAATTGTATGTAAACCGCGAAGAAGGTTTCATAGGAACAAGTTTAAAGAAAGATGAATTTTTGTGCGAGTGTTCCGATCTCGACGACATTATCGCGTTCACAAAGCGCGGGGTTATGAAAGTGGTGAAAGTGGCTGACAAAACATTTATTGGTAAAGACATTATTCACGCGGCGGTATTCCTTAAAAATGATGAGCGCACTACTTATAATATGATCTATGTTGATGGTGATTCAGGTACTAGCTACGCAAAGCGTTTTAACGTAACTGGCATTACGCGTGACAAAGAATATGACCTCACAAAAGGCAGCGATAAAAGCAAAGTTCATTATTTTACCGCCAATGCAAATGGTGAAGCGGAAGCAGTTAAGATTGTACTGAGCCCAAATTGTACTGCACGCATCAAAGAGTTTGATTTCTATTTTGAAGAGTTGGAGATAAAAGGCCGCAGCAGCATGGGTAACCAGGTTACTAAGTATCCCGTTCGCTCGGCTAAATTTAAAGAGAAAGGTCGCTCCACGTTGGCAGGCCGCAAGCTTTGGTTCGACGATGTGTACGGCCGTCTCAATAATGAAGGCAAAGGCGCTTATCTCGGAAGTTTCGAAGAAGAAAAAATACTCGTTATTTATAGCGACGGCAACTACGAGTTGCGCGATACAGAGCTTACACAGCGTTTTGAAGCGGAAAAAATATTACTGATAGAGAAATTCAGCCCAGATAAAGTGATCTCTGCTATTTACTTCGACAATGAAAAGCAGCAGTTCAACGTAAAGCGCTTTAAAATTGAAACGACATCATTGCAAACAAAATTCCTTTTCATTAAAGAAGGCGATGGTAACAGAATTGAAGCAGTGTCTACAGAGGAAGAGCCTTCACTGATAGTACAGACAGGCCGCGGGTCACAGGTGCGCCGGGCAAAATTCAAAATTGCAAAAATGGTGGAAGTAATGGGTTGGAAAGCCGTTGGTGCCAAGCTGATGGACTACAGTAAGAGTATTGAAATGGAATGGGAGAAAAAACAGGAAGAGGGCAACCAGCAACCGGAACTGTTTGGGTAATTTGTTTACGGGCTTCCGTGCAGGTGGCATCGCCTGTTGTGTCACTCACTTGAGCGTTCAGTATTTAGCGCAGCTGTAGATAACAGCCCGGCGATATCGACCGGGGCGATCATTTTTAAAGTGGTTTATTCATGGCAAAAAGAAAGAAAAGCAAAGCCGACCCTAAAAAAATTGTCTCAATTGTTTTAATAGCAGAAGTGTTACTGGCAATATTGTTCTGGATACTAAAGCCGGAATGTGAGCCATGCCCTGCGGATACATATTGTCCGCCCTGCATCAGCATTTACCAGGTGGCTATTGTATGGATCGGTGTAGTTATTGCTGCGGCTGCATTGGGATATTCGATCTACGACAGTATTAAAAAGAATAAACGCTGATAAAGTTTTCCTTTATTTAATCGTTGCTAAATAGACAAAATATAAAAGCCCACGTTTTATAAGCGCGGGGCCTTTGATGCCATGGAATAACAATGCAGAAAAGTGCGACGCAAGAGGTGATGCCACGAAGAACAGCAGCTGGCCACCAAAATTATTTCAGCACTTTTATTTTAATACTTCTGAAACTTACTTCGTTGCCATGATCCTGCAGCAAAATATGGCCTTGTTGTGCTTCGCCAAAATGATCCCAGATTTTATACTTGCTTATCGCAACAAGGTCTTCGAAGGCTTTTGAGCCGCGTTCATACTCGAGCACTTTGATACCGTTGAGGTA
>Ga0116193_1004123_pt1 | contig 10197 bp, 13 predicted proteins | sample AD_UKC115_MetaG_FD_89892 | JGI IMG/M metagenome (GOLD analysis project Ga0116193, IMG submission 89892) | Active sludge microbial communities of municipal wastewater-treating anaerobic digesters from Hong Kong - AD_UKC115_MetaG | ecosystem: Engineered > Bioreactor > Anaerobic > Digestate...
GCATTCGGTCACGTCCTCGCCGGTCAGTTCCAGGTGCACGCCGCCCAGGTGCAGGCCGGCCGCCGCATGCGCGTCGAACGCCTGCTCCAGCTCGCTGCGGATGTTGCGGAAGCGGCGGGTCTTGTAGCCGTTGGTGGTGCTCTCGGTATTGCCGTGCATCGGATCGCAGATCCACAGCACGCGCTTGCCCTCGCGCTTCACCGCGGCCAGCAGCGGCGGCAGTTTTTCCGCGATGTGCGCCGCGCCCATGCGGTGGATCAGGGTCAGGCGGCCCGGCTCGTTGTCGGGATTCAGCGCCTCGATCACCTTGAGCAGTTGCTCGGGCGCGACCGAGGGGCCGATCTTGAGGCCGATCGGGTTGCGGATGCCGCGGAAATATTCGACGTGCGCGCCATCCAGCTGCGCGGTGCGCATGCCGATCCACGGGAAATGCGTGCTGAGGTTGAACCAGCCCCAATTGCGCGGCACTTCGCGGGTCTGCCCTTCCTCGTACGGCAGCAGCAGCGCTTCGTGCGAGGTGTAGAAATCGACCCGGTTGAGGTTGTGCAGCTGGTTGCCGGACAGCGTCTCCATGAAGCGCACGGCATCGCCGATGCCGTCGACCATGCGCCGGTATTCGTCGGCCAGCGGCGAGTGCCCGACCCAGCTCAGGTTCCAGTACTCGGGATGGTGCAGGTCGGCGAAGCCGCCGTCGATCAGCGAACGCACGAAGTTCATCGTCATCGCCGAGCGCGCATGCGCCTTGATCATCCGGCGCGGATCGGGGATGCGCGCCTCGGCGGTGAACTCGGGGCCGTTGACGATGTCGCCGCGATAGCTCGGCAGCGAGACGCCGTCGCGTTCCTCGCTGTCGGCCGAACGCGGCTTGGCGTACTGCCCGGCGAAGCGGCCGATGCGCACCACCGGCAGGCGCAGCCCGTGCACCAGCACCAGGCTCATCTGCAGCAGCACCTTCAGGCGGTTGGAGATCACCTCCGAGGTGCAGCCGTCGAAGGTCTCCGCGCAGTCGCCGCCCTGCAGGATGAAGCGCTTGCCTTCCTGCGCCTCGGCGATCTGCTTCTTCAGCGCCAGGATTTCCCAGGACGTGACCAGCGGCGGCAAGGCGTGCAACTCGCGCAGCGCGCCATCCAGCGCCGCCGCGTCCGGGTAGGTCGGCATCTGCAAGGCGGTGCGCTGGCGCCAGCTGGAGGGCGACCAATCTGCGGGGAGGTTCACGGCGGTGGCGTTGGACATGGCGACTTCAGGGCTGCTGTGCGTTGCTGCATTGCATCATCGCGCTGCACCCCGGCCACCGCAACAGTTACCTGTGGAACAGATGCTTCTCTCGACGTTTCCATCCCGCATATAGCGCCCATGCGCCGAGCGCGACGAACCACAGCAGGCACCACATCGGCATGCTCAGGCCGAGGAATTTCCAGTCGATGTTGCTGCAATCGCCGGTGGCCAGCAGCACCTGCCGCGCCGCGCCGAGCCAGGAATGCTGCTCGACGATGAAGTTCAGGCCGGGGCCGCAACTCGGCAATTCAGGCGGGTTGAGCTGCACCCAAGAGTGGCGGCCTGCGTAACTCGCGCCGAACCCGGCGGCGAGCAGTGCGAGCAGCGACCACCCCTTGCGCGCACCGGCAGCGCGCGGCGACAGCAGGCCGGCGAGCAGGAACACCAGGCCCAGGGCAGCGAAACAGATGCGCTGGAAAATGCAGAACGGGCAGGGCTGGATGCCGAGCTGGAACTGCACGTAGAACGCATAGCCCAACAGTGCGGCGCAAATGGCGAAGCCAAGCAGGAATTGCGCTCGGAACGACCAACGAAACGGATTCATGCGCCTGCCTTGCGTGGGGATCGCCCGATTATCGTCCAGATGCGCAGAAACGAAAAACCCCGGAAGTCCCGGGGTCTTTCGATACTGCCATGGCGATGCCGATTACTCGGCAGCAGCCTGCGGGCGATCCACCAGCTCGACGTACGCCATCGGCGCGTTGTCGCCGGCGCGGAAGCCGCACTTCAGGATGCGCAGGTAACCGCCCGGACGCTGCGCGTAGCGCGGGCCCAGCACGGTGAACAGGGTGCCCACCGCTTCCTTGTCGCGCAGGCGCGCGAAGGCAAGGCGGCGATTGGCCACGCCGTCGACCTTGGCCAGGGTGATCAGCGGCTCGGCGACGCGGCGCAGTTCCTTGGCCTTCGGCAGGGTGGTGCGGATCAGCTCGCTCTTGAACAGCGAGGCGGCCATGTTGGAGAACATCGCGCCGCGGTGGGCGCTGGTGCGGCTGAACTTGCGGCCGGATTTCTGGTGGCGCATGGGAACGGTTCCTTACGAAAGAATGGTGTGTCGTTGGGTTTCGCTGTCGCCGTCCTGGCGTTGCAACTTGGACTGCGGTTGGTCCGTGCCGGCATCCCTTGCCGGTCGTGCCGCGAACTTGGGTTCGTCGGCCTTGGTACTGCGTGAGTTGCGGCTTGCCGGAGAGCCGGAGCCGCGGCCCGCATCGCTGCGGGCCGTGGATCGCGTATCAGCCGAGCATGCCGTGCGCCGAGATCCCGACCGGCGGCCAGTTCTCGAGCTTCATGCCGAGCGACAGGCCGCGCTGGGCCAGCACTTCCTTGATCTCGGTGAGCGACTTCTTGCCCAGGTTCGGGGTCTTGAGCAGCTCCACTTCGGTCTTCTGGATCAGGTCGCCGATGTAGTAGATGCTCTCCGCCTTCAGGCAGTTGGCCGAACGCACGGTCAGCTCCAGGTCGTCGATCGGGCGCAGCAGCACCGGATCCACGCCGCTGGCGACCGGCTTCGCCGCACCGCGGTCGCGGTGGGTGAAGTCGCCGAACACCGACAACTGGTCGCTGAGGATGTCGGCGGCGGTGCGCACGGCTTCCTCGGCGTCGATGGTGCCGTTGGTCTCGATGTCCAGCACCAGCTTGTCGAGGTCGGTGCGCTGCTCGACGCGCGCGGCTTCCACCGCGTAGGCGACGCGGCGGACCGGCGAGAACGAGGCGTCCAGCATCAGGCGGCCGATCGCACGGGTTTCCTCGTCCGGGCGGCGACGCGCGGCGGCCGGCTGGTAGCCGAAGCCGCGGCTGATGGTGAGGCGCATGTTCAGCGCCACATCCTTGGTCAGGCTGGCGATCACGTGGTCGGGGTTCAGCACCTCGACGTTGTGGCTGGTCTTGATGTCGCCGGCGGTGACGACGCCCGGACCCTGCTTCTTCAGTTCCAGGGTGTCGCTGTCGCCGCTGTGCATGCGGATGGCGACATCCTTCAGGTTCAGCAGGACTTCGAGCACGTCTTCCTGCAGGCCTTCGACCGTGGTGTACTCGTGCAGCACGCCGTCGATCTCGACCTCGGTGATCGCGAAGCCGGGGATCGAGGACAGCAGCACGCGGCGCAGCGCGTTGCCGAGGGTGTGGCCGTAGCCGCGTTCCAGCGGTTCGATCACGACCTTGGCGCGGTTGTCGGCGATGCGCTCGATCTGCGGGCCGCGGGGGCGCAGCACTTGGGTTGCGGTAACCGTCATTCGTGATGTCTCCTGAAGCACCCGGTTCATGACGCCGGGTGCGTGACGCAAAGAAAATTACTTCGAGTACAGCTCGACGATCAGCGCTTCGTTGATGTCGGCCGGCAGGTCCGCGCGGTCCGGCACGGCCTTGAACACGCCGGCGAACTTGTTCGCGTCGACCTCGACCCACGACGGGGACAGGTCCATCTGCTGGGCAACGGTCAGCGATTCCTTGACGCGGAGCTGGCGCGCGGCCTTCTCGGACAGGGCGATCGCGTCGCCGGCCTTGACCGCGTACGACGGCAGGTTGACCGACTTGCCGTTCACGGTGATGCCGCGGTGCGACACCAGCTGGCGCGCGGCCGGGCGGGTGACGGCGAAGCCCATGCGGTAGACGACGTTGTCCAGGCGGGTTTCCAGCATCTGCAGGAGGTTCTCGCCGGTATTGCCCTTCTTGGTGGCGGCCTTCTTGTAGTAGTTGCGGAACTGGCGCTCCAGCAGGCCGTAGATGCGCTTGACCTTCTGCTTCTCGCGCAGCTGGGTGGCGTAGTCGGACAGCTTGCCCTTGCGGACGTTGGCGCCGTGCTGGCCGGGCTTCTGCTCCAGCTTGCACTTGGAATCGAGGGCGCGCGCCGGCGACTTCAGACCGAGGTCGGTGCCTTCGCGGCGGGCGAGCTTACAGGTGGGACCGATATAACGAGCCATTTTCTAATGCTCCCCGGCGTCAGACGCGACGCTTCTTCGGCGGACGGCACCCGTTGTGCGGGATCGGCGTCACGTCGATGATGTTGATGATCTTGTAGCCCACGTTGTTCAACGAACGCACGGCCGACTCGCGCCCCGGGCCCGGGCCCTTGATGCGCACTTCCAGCGACTTCACGCCGTAATCGAGCGCGGTCTTGCCGGCCTTCTCGGCGGCGACCTGCGCGGCGAACGGGGTCGACTTGCGCGAACCGCGGAAACCCGCGCCGCCCGAAGTGGCCCACGACAGCGCATTGCCCTGGCGATCGGTGATGGTGATGATGGTGTTGTTGAAAGAAGCGTGGACGTGGGCGATGCCGTCGGTGACGACGCGCTTGATCTTCTTCTTGGTCTTGGTTGCTGCAGGCTTGGCCATGATGTCCGTTCCTTACTTCTTGATGGCCTTGCGCGGACCCTTGCGGGTGCGTGCATTGGTCCGGGTGCGCTGGCCACGCAGCGGCAGGCCGCGACGATGGCGCAGGCCGCGGTAGCAGGCCAGGTCCATCAGGCGCTTGATCGCCATGCCGATCTCGCGGCGCAGGTCGCCCTCGACCACGAACTTGCCGACTTCGGCGCGCAGGCGCTCGACGTCCGGCTCGGACAGGTCGCGGATCTTGGTCGACGAATTCACGCCGGCCGATTCGCAGACCTGCTTGGAACGGGTACGGCCAATGCCGTAGATGCTTTGCAGCCCGACCCAGACATGCTTCTGGGCAGGCAGGTTGACGCCCGCAATACGCGCCATAAGGCGATCTCCGATAACGAAATGGCACCGGATTTCGCAACCCGGCGCAGTGAACATGAAATTATAGACAAGTCTCGGGTTTTCAGGAAGCCCCTGCCCGGAACGGCGCAGGAACCCGGCATGGGGAGCGTGCCCATGCTCCGGCGATGGCCCCGAACTGGCAGTACCGGAAGGATCCCGGCCTGCCCGCGCGCTACTCCGGCGCGCGGATCGGTTCGGAGCCACCCGCGCGCGAGACTGCCGCCCGGGTCGCCCATTGTGCCGGCCGGGGCGCGATGCCCGGCTCGGCGTTTGTTTCTTCACCTCGAGGCGGGCCGGAACCCGCCCCGCGTCAGCGGCCTCGCGAGCCGCCCTTCAAATTCGCCTTCTTCAGCAGGCTCTCGTACTGGTGCGACATCAGGTGCGCCTGGATCTGCGCGATGAAGTCCATCACCACCACCACCACGATCAGCAGCGAGGTGCCGCCGAAGTAGAACGAGGTGCCCAGCTGGCTGCGCATCACTTCCGGCAGCAGGCAGACCAGCACCAGGTAGATCGCACCCGCCAGGGTCAGCCGGGTCAGCACGCCGTCGATGTACTCGGCGGTCGCCTTGCCCGGCCGGATGCCCGGGATCAGCGCGCCCGACTTCTTCAGGTTCTCGGCGGTTTCCTGCGAGTTGAACACCAGCGCCGTGTAGAAGAACGCGAAGCCGATGATCAGGCCGGCCAGCAGGATCATGTGCAGGGGCTCGCCCGGCGACAGCATCTGGCTGAACTTCTGCAGCCACGCGGTGGCCGCGTTGCCGGACTGGCCGAACCAGGTCGAGGCGGTGGCCGGGAACATGATGATCGACGACGCGAAGATCGGCGGGATCACGCCCGACATGTTGAGCTTGAGCGGCAGGAACGAGCTCTGGTTCATGTACGCGCCGCGGCCGCCCTGGCGGCGTGCGTAGTTCACGGTGATGCGGCGCTGGCCGCGTTCCATGAACACCACGAACCAGGTGAACGCCAGCACGATGGCCAGGATGAAGAACACCGTGATCCACTGCATGTCGCCGCTGTTGGCCTGCTGCAGGGTGTTGAGCACCGCGCCCGGCAGGCCGGCGACGATGCCGGAGAAGATGATCAGCGAGACGCCGTTGCCGATGCCGCGCTCGGTGACCTGCTCGCCCAGCCACATCAGGAACATGGTGCCGGCGGTCAGCGAGACCACCGCGGTCATCACGAAGCCCGGGCCGGGGTTGTACACCACCGGGATGCCGCCGCTGGCGCCCTGGCTCTGCAGGGCGATGGCGATGCCCGCGGCCTGGAAGATCGCCAGGAACACCGCGCCGTAGCGCGAATACTGGGTGATCTTGCGGCGGCCGGATTCGCCTTCCTTCGACATCGCCTTCCAGCTCGGCAGGATCTGGGTCATCAGCTGGACCACGATCGAAGCCGAGATGTACGGCACCACGTTCAGCGCGAAGATGCTGAAGCGATGCAGGGCGCCGCCCGAGAACATGTTGAACATGTCCACGATGGTGCCCTTCTGCGATTCCATCAGTTGCAGCATCGCCTCCGGGTTGACGCCCGGCACCGGGATGAAACACCCGATGCGGTAGACGATCAGCGCCCCGAGGACGAACAGCAGGCGCGAGCGAAGTTCGGTGAACTTGCCCGCACCCGCCAGACCCGACAACGCATTCGCGCTACGCGACATTCGCCGGTTACTCCGCCAGCTTGCCGCCGGCGGCCTCGATCGCGGCCTTGGCGCCCGCGGTCGCAGCGATGCCCTTCAGGGTGAACGCCTTGGTGACTTCGCCCTTGACCACGACCTTGGCGCGCTTGGCGGTGCTCGGCACCAGCTTGGCGGCGCGCAGGGCGGCGAAGTCGACATCGCCGGCCGGCAGCGCGTCCAGCTTGTACAGCAGCACTTCGGCGGTGTCGGCCTTCAGCTTGGAGGCGAAGCCGATCTTCGGCAGGCGGCGCTGCATGGGCGACTGGCCGCCTTCGAAGCCGGCCTTGATCTTGCCCTTGCCGGCGCGCGCGAACGAACCCTTGTGGCCGCGGCCGCAGGTCTTGCCCAGGCCGGAACCGATGCCGCGACCGACGCGCTTCGGCGCCTGGCGAGCGCCCTCGGCGGGGCTCAGAGTATTCATTTTCATGGGATTAGTCCTCGACCTTGACCAGGTAGTGGAGCTGGTTGATCAGGCCACGCACCTGCGGGCTGTCCTTCAGCGTGCGGACGCTGTTGAGCTTGCCCAGGCCGAGCGCCTTCACCGACAGGCGATGGCGGGACTGGGTGCCGCGCAGGCCCTTGACCAGGCGCACGGTGACCGTGCCGGATTCGTTCTTAGCCATGGACGATGTCCTCCACCTTCTTGCCGCGCTTCGCCGCGATCTTGGCCGGCGAATGGATCGACTCCAGGCCGCGGATGGTCGCGCGCACCAGGTTGATCGGGTTGCGCGAACCGGTGGCCTTGGCCAGCACGTTCTTCACCCCGACCGCTTCCAGCACGGCGCGCATCGCGCCGCCGGCGATCACGCCGGTACCTTCGGATGCCGGCTTCATGAACACGCTCGCCGCGCCATGGTTGGCCTTCACCTGGTGGTACAGGGTGCCGTTGTTCAGGTCGACCGAGCTCATGCCCTTGCGCGCCTGTTCCATCGACTTCTGGATGGCGACCGGCACTTCGCGCGCCTTGCCATAACCGAAACCGATCTTGCCGGCGCCGTCGCCCACCACCGTCAGCGCGGTGAAGGTGAACTGGCGGCCGCCCTTGACGGTCTTGCTGACGCGGTTGACCGCGATCAGCTTCTCGATCATGCCGTCATCGACTTTTTCCTCGCGGGGACCGCGATCGCGGCCGCGGGATTCGCGTTGCTCTGCCATTTCGATATCTCGTTGTATTGAAGGGATTTGCGGCGTTGCCGCTTATGGTTGTGGTGTACCGCGGATGTTCCGCCATGGCCGCAACCGGCGCTGGCGTCCGATGCACCTTGCATCGGCAAGCAATCTGTTCGACGGGATGGGGCCGAAGCCCCATGCCATCAAGGCTTAGAACTGCAGGCCGCCTTCGCGCGCGGCGTCGGCCAGCGCCTTGATGCGGCCGTGGTAGCGGTAGCCCGAGCGGTCGAACGCGACCTTCTCGATGCCCGCGGCCTTGGCGCGCTCGGCGATCACCTGGCCGACCTTGGCGGCGGCTTCGGCGTTCTTGCCGTTCTTCAGGCCGGCCATCACGTCGGCCTCGACGGTGGCGGCCGAAGCCAGCACCTTGGCGCCGTCGGCGGTGAACAGCTGGGCGTACAGGTGCTGGCCGGTGCGCAGCACGGTCAGGCGCGGCACGCCGAGGTTGCGGATGTGCGCGCGGGTGGACTTGGCGCGGCGCAGGCGGGCGTTGTTCTTGATGCTCATGGTCTGGTTCCTCGAAGCTGAAAGCGCGTGCATCCCGGACGGGATTACGCCTTCTTGGCTTCCTTGCGGATGATGACTTCGCCGGCGTACTTCACGCCCTTGCCCTTGTACGGCTCCGGCGGACGGTAGCCACGGATCTTGGCGGCGACTTCGCCGACGCGCTGCTTGTCGGCACCGGTGACCACGATCTCGGTCTGGGTCGGGGTGGCGATGGTGATGCCTTCCGGCGCCACGAACAGCACCGGGTGCGAGAACCCGAGCGACAGGTTCAGGTCCTTGCCCTGCATGGCGGCACGGTAACCGACGCCGACCAGCTCGAGCTTGCGCTCGAAGCCTTCGGACACGCCCTTCACCATGTTGGCGACGATCGCGCGCAGGGTGCCGGTCAGCGGCACCAGCGAGGCGTCGTTGGCGGACAGCAGCGCGCTGCCGTCTTCGATCTTGACTTCGATGCCGGCCGGCTTCGGCACGCTCAGGGCGCCCTTCGGGCCCTTGACGCTGATCGAATCCGACTGGACGTTGAGCTCGACGCCCTTGGCGAGGGCGACCGGCTTCTTGGCAACTCGGGACATGGTCGTTACTCCCTTAGGCCACGATGCACAGGACTTCACCGCCGACGCCCTGCTGGCGCGCCTGCGAGTCGGTCATGATGCCCTTGGAGGTGGAAATGATGGCGACGCCCAGGCCGTTGAGGACCTTCGGCAGCGCGTCCTTGCCGCGGTAGTTGCGCAGGCCCGAGCGCGACACGCGCTTCAGGGTCTCGATCACCGGCTTGCCCTCGTAGTACTTCAGGGCGATCTCGAGTTCGGCCTTGGCGCCGAGCTGGGTGACGCGCGCGTCGGCGATGTAGCCCTCGCCCTTGAGGACGTTGGCGATCGCGACCTTGGTCTTGGAGGACGGCATCTTCACCGTCTGCTTGCCGACGGCCGCCGCATTCTTGATGCGGACCAGCATGTCGGCGATGGGATCAGTCATGCTCATGGAAGGTTCCTGATGAGTAGCACCGATATCCGCTTTCGCGAAAATCTGTCTTGGTTGTGGACGCCGGAGCGGATGATCCGCACGACGCTTGTCTCGGCCGAAGGCCCGCATCGCTGCGGGCCCCGGTCAATCCTGCCGATTCGAAGGCGGGAAGCCGCCTAGTATGGCAGGGTTTTCGCTTACCAGCTAGCCTTGCGCAGGCCCGGCACGTCGCCGTTCATCGTCGCCTTGCGCAGCGCGTTGCGGCCCAGGCCGAACTTGCTGTACACGGCGCGCGGGCGGCCGGTCAGGACGCAGCGGGTGGTCTGGCGGCTGGGCGAGGAATCGCGCGGCAGCTTCTGCAGCTTGACCGCCGCCTCCATCTTCTCCTCGTAGGACGCGTCCTGGCTGGAGATGATCTTCTTCAGCGCGTCGCGCTTGGCGCCGTGCTGCTTGGCAAGCTTGGCGCGCTTGGCCTCGCGGTTCACCATCGAAGTCTTGGCCATCTGTCTTGCCTCAGTTGCGGAACGGGAAGCGGAAGGCCTCGAGCAGGGCCTTGGCCTCGGCATCGGTCTTCGCGGTGGTGGTGATGGCGATATCCATGCCGCGCATCGCGTCGACGGCGTCGAAGTCGATTTCCGGGAAGATGATCTGTTCCTTCACGCCCATGTTGTAGTTGCCGCGGCCATCGAACGAACGACCCGACACGCCGCGGAAGTCACGCACGCGCGGCAGCGAGATGTTGATCAGGCGGTCGAGGAACTCGTACATCTTGGCGCGGCGCAGGGTCACCTTGGCGCCGATCGGCCAGCCGTCGCGGATCTTGAACGACGCCACCGAGACGCGCGACTTGGTGACCTGCGGCTTCTGGCCGGAGATCTTGGCCA
>Ga0116193_1004124_pt1 | contig 10196 bp, 7 predicted proteins | sample AD_UKC115_MetaG_FD_89892 | JGI IMG/M metagenome (GOLD analysis project Ga0116193, IMG submission 89892) | Active sludge microbial communities of municipal wastewater-treating anaerobic digesters from Hong Kong - AD_UKC115_MetaG | ecosystem: Engineered > Bioreactor > Anaerobic > Digestate | place...
ACTTGGACACTATAAAACTTTAATTTGTCAATACTCTGAAAATAAAGCTGCATAAAGGATAATTATCTGATTAATGAGTATTGACTTATATGAAAAGAGGGCGCGTCGTTTTGACACACCCCCCTTTTCTTTTTATGTATATTTGTTATTTCAACTTGGCCAAAGTCTCTTTGATGCGGCGCATGGCCTCAATGATATTCTCATCGCTTGTGGCATAACTCATACGGATGCATTCTGGAGCACCGAAAGCCCCTCCGCCTACACAGGCTACGTGTCCTACTTCCAACAGATACATGGCAAGGTCTGCTGCGTTGTTTATTTTTCTATCACCATCGGCTTTTCCAAAGAAGGAATCGCATTTCGGGAAGATGTAGAAGGCACCTTCGGGAACACTGACTTCGAATCCCGGAATATCTTTTGCCAGCTTGACGATAAGGTCTCTGCGGCGTTCGAAAGCCTGGCGCATTTTCTCTACAGGTTCTTGTGTTCCGGTATAGGCAGCTTCTGCAGCCTTTTGTGAAACGGAGCACGGACCGCTGGTGTATTGTCCCTGCAACTTGTTGCATGCTTTCACAATCCATTCCGGAGCGGCAATGAATCCTATTCTCCATCCTGTCATGGCGTAAGCCTTGGAGACGCCGTTTACGATGACTACCCGGTCTTTTATTTCCTTGAACTGGGCGATGCTCTGGTGTTTTCCTATATAATTAATGTGCTCGTAGATTTCATCGGCAATGATGATGATCTGTGGATGCTTTGCAAAAACTTCTGCCAGTTTTGCCAGTTCTGCCTGAGAATAGACCGAACCGGTTGGATTGGAAGGCGAGCAAAGAATAAATGCCTTTGTCTTGGGCGTGATGGCCTTTTCCAATTGTTCGGCAGTGATTTTAAAGTCCTGGTCAATGCCGGCACGGATGATAACAGGAGTACCGTCAGCCAGTTTCACCATTTCGGGATAACTCACCCAATAAGGTGCCGGAATAATCACTTCATCTCCGTCATTGACTAATGCCATGATGGTGTTGCAGACTGACTGTTTGGCTCCATTGGAGCAAAGAATCTGGGCTGCGGTAAAGTCAAGCCCGTTTTCATTTTTCAGTTTGGCTACAATTGCGTTACGAAGTGCCGGATAGCCGGGAACCGGTGAATAGTAGGAAAAATTATCATCAACAGCTTTCTTGGCTGCTTCCTTGATATGGTCCGGAGTATTGAAATCCGGTTCACCCACACTGAGGTTAATGACGTCGACGCCTTGAGCTTTCAATTCATTGCTCTTTTGTGACATCGCAAGAGTCTCTGACGGAGACAATCTGTTCAGACGTTCTGATAGTTGATTCATCCTTTTTCTATTAATTAGTTGTTTCTATTGCAAAATAACAGATAATATTTTTAATTCGGAAGTGTTTTCCGATTTATTTGTTAAAATGCAAAGTATGGCCCATTCTTTCTTTTTTCGTTTTTAGATAACGTTCGTCATAAGGGTTGGGCTTTATCTCGATGGGGATGTTTTCTGTAATCTCCAGACCGTAGGCTTCCAGACCTATCCGCTTCACCGGATTGTTTGTCATCAGCCTCATCTTGTGAACTCCCAGCTCACGGAGAATCTGGGCTCCAACGCCGTAGTCTCTTTCATCGGGTGCAAAACCCAGATGTAAGTTGGCTTCCACAGTATCCATTCCTTCTTCCTGCAGCTTGTAGGCTTTTATCTTGTTCATCAGTCCGATGCCTCGTCCTTCCTGATTCAGGTACACAATTACACCCTTGCCTTCTTTTTCTACCATTTCCATTGCTTTGTGAAGCTGTTCGCCGCAGTCGCATCTCATGGAACCGAAGATGTCACCGGTAGCACATGAGGAATGCACTCGGACCAATAGGGGTTCGTTTTCTTCCCAAGTGCCCTTGATGAGGGCCACATGTTCCAAATCGTTCGTCTTCTGCTTGAAAGGAATCAGCTTGAAATGTCCGTAGGCTGTTGGCATGTCAACTTCCACACCCTTTATGATAAGCGATTCCTGCTTGAGCCTGTAGGCAATGAGGTCTTGAATGGATATGAGCTTGAAGCCGTATTTGTCAGCCATTGTTTTCAGTTCGGGCAGACGTGCCATGGTTCCGTTTTCGTTCATGACTTCCATCAGTGCAGCTGCGGGATACAGACCTGCAAGACGGGCCATGTCTACTCCGGCTTCCGTATGTCCTGCGCGTCTGAGTACACCCTTGTCTTGGGCGTAGAGCGGATTAACGTGACCCGGGCGTCCGAAAGTAGTCGGGGTTGAGGACGGATCGGCCAAAGCTCGGATTGTAGCGGCACGGTCGGCTGCCGAAACTCCCGTGGTGCACCCTTCCAGCTTGTCAACTGTTACGGTGAACGGAGTGCCCAGCATGGAAGTATTGTCGTCCACTTGGTGAGGCAGATCCAGTTCTTTGCATCGGGATATGGTGATAGGAGCGCAAAGCACGCCTCTTGCATGAAGAAGCATAAAATTAACGTCCTCCGGTGTTATTTTTTCTGCGGCGATAATCAGATCGCCTTCATTCTCTCTGTCTTCGTCATCGACTACGATGATGAATTTGCCATTGCGGAAATCCTCAATGGCTTCTTCTATTGAATTAAGCTTAATTTTCTCCATAATATGAATTGTTATCTTGTCTTTCTTCAACCAGTCCGTCTTTGACAATGATGTCTTGTAAGGTGTGGCTGATTTGTATGATGTTCTTTAAATCTCTGTGAAGTCTCAATCCGAATCTCCATACTCTGAAATAGTAGAAAAGTCCGATTGGGACAAGAATTCCGAAGAGCAGGTTCAGCCAGAACTTATTGAACGGACTCTTGTGGGCATTGACCATCAGATAAGGGAATTGATTCAGTAATCCGATGACCTTGGCATCCTTGGAGTTGGCCAGCTCCTCGATGATATCCTCCATTTGTTTGTTGATGTCTGCCATCACGTCATCGCTCTTGTTGAGAGTGAATATCTTGTAGTAATTAGGCGCCTTGGCAAATCTGTGCTTGTCCGAATAGCTTTGGCAGTATTCCGCTAAGCTAGCCAAATCGACCATTGCCTGCCGGTAGTTCGGGTCTTGTATGATTACCTCCTTACCTGTGAGGTGGCGTGATGTTCTCAATCCAAGAACCTTGCGTATGATGTTTACGTAGACTTCCACATTGAATACCACGGAATCGTTGTTTGCTTTGTATGTGATGAAAGCACCTGTTGGAGCCAGAACCATGGTACTTACCCATCGTCCGAACCAGATGGGCAATTCTCCGTTGCGTGCCAGTTTGTAGCCTGTATTATCGATGATGTAATAGATGATAAAGATGAGAACGGAAATGATGACAGGGAAACCCAGTCCGCCTTTGCGGATAATTGCCCCCAAAGGAGCACCGATAAAGAAGAAAACCAGACAGGCCAATGACACGGTTATTTTGTTGAGCCATTCTATTTGGTGTCTTCTTATATCCTCGTCACCGTCGGCAGTGACAGCACTTTTGAACATGAGATCACTTGCTTGGGTCTGAATGCTGCTTTGAGCATCGGACAGTATTTTTTTCTTGTCCACTTTTGAACTGATGTTGAACAGACTGTCAATGTTGATTGCCTGCAGATGTTCTTTCCGGACTTTCAGAGTATCTTCGTGAGAAGTTGCCGCCCTTAAGATATAGTTTCTGGCATCCCTGTAGTATTGGCGTCCTATACTGTCCATCTTGGCTTTGATGGAGTCGGCTCCAAAGGCAAGGTCGTGCATGTTCTTGCTCCTGGCATCCCTTTGGAAGAATTCGCTGCTGGCCATATTGAAACCCGAGTCGAAGACAATGATCATGTGCTTTTCGCAGAATGTTTCTCTTCGGTAAGGTACGTTTTCCAAGCCATTCCCTTGCATTTTCAGATTCTCGAATTGTTCCCCGCTGTAAAGATTCAGTCGGAGATGTTGCTTGTCGGCAGTCATTTCCAGTTTGCCGGAATCCGCCACAACGATATGGGCATTATCAAATCCGTCAGAAAAGTTGTATATCATTACATTATAGAGCATGCCGTTTTCTCTGTTTTTCTTTTTCACATACACATTATATCCCTCAATCTGATCGTAGAAGACTCCTTCCGGAATATCCAGTTCGGGAGATTTCTGGCGCATGGAGATGAGCAATGTATAAAGCTTGACTTGTGCTTTAGGTGTAATTACATTCTGGAAATAGAAAGAGGCACAGCAGATGAGGCCTACAAATATCATGAGCGGACGCATGATTTGCATCAGTGAAATACCTGCAGCCTTCATGGCCAGCAGTTCCAGGCGTTCGCCGAAGTTTCCGAATGTGATTAAGGAGGCCAATAGAACAGCCAAAGGCAGTGAAGTAGCTACAAGAGATAATCCGGAATAATAGAAAAATTTGGCCATTACGCTCAGTTCCAGTCCCTTGCCGATAAGTTCATCTACATATCGCCATAAGAACTGCATCATGAAGACGAAAAGGCAGATAAAGAATGTTCCTATAAAGAGAAGAACAAAGCTTTTAATGATGAATATATCTAACTTTCTAATTCGTAGCATCGTTGTTATTGAACAATCAGAATGCAAAATTAGCATAAAAAAAGGAGAGCGTCTCTATGTTTTGATTATTTTTATGAATTAGAGTCCGCAAACTCTTCTTAAGTCCTCAATCTGGGAATCCCAAAGCTCTTTCAAGTCGTCTTGTTCGTTGGGCTCTGCAAAATCGGTAATAACGAGAGTATAATCACCCGTGAGCTCATTATAATCCATTCTCAACTCAAAGTATGTTTTTTGTTCCGTATCGTCTTTCCAATGGAATCGAACAAAAGATCCGGCTCTTTGATTAATTAGTTCTGCGGTTTTTTTTTCGGATTTTCCCCAATAGAAAGTAAGGTTCTTGTCTTGCGCCGTTACTTTATCGGCAAACCAGTTGCCAAGACCGGAAGGAGAACTGATCATATTCCAGATTATATTGCCTGATGCTGAATTGAGCATGTATTCTATGTGCACTTTTTCTTTTGACATAATATTATAATGTATATCAAGGGGTTTCTACGCGCAAAGTAAATACATTTTATTTAATTACCGACATAAATGCATATATTTTTCTGAAAAATATAGAAAACATGTTTGGTAAATTCGAAAAAACTGCCTACCTTTGCCCCCGCAAAAACAAAATGGCGGGATAGCTCAGCTGGTTAGAGCGCATGATTCATAATCATGAGGTCCCCGGTTCAATCCCGGGTCCCGCTACAAAGATAAAGCAATTACGATTCTTGTCGTAATTGCTTTTTTCTTTGTTATCCGTCAGATTTCATCATTGTATTTGGTTCCTTTTTCCTGTCCTACGAGTTCCATATTGGCATAATCCACGTAAGTGATGGCAACGACCGTCTTATAGATATTACTGTCATATTTCATTTCGACTTTGATGAGACCTGAATCGTTGGCATAAGAAGTGGAGCACTGCTTGCGTCCCATCCTCAGGGCCATTTCGGTGTCGGAATCTTCTATGGCAGATTCATTGCTTCCTATCATTGAATATTTGTCAGCGTAAATATCTTTTATTTCTTTGTAGTCATTATAGGCTTTTCCGAAATTCTTGTATTTGTTGAAATAAATGTTCAGCATGAATACGGTCTCTGTCTTTTTTGTACCTTCGATGAAGATATAGCAGTCGCGGTCGAGGAACATGCCTTGCATCAGATATTCGTGTTTCCCGCCGTATGCACTTTTCAGAATTTTATATCCTTTTTTGTTCAGCTCAACTGCAAAATTTCCGATGTCGCCTTTCATTTCTATCCCTTTGAACTTGAGATGTTCTGTCTGATTCTGTTCTGCAGATATGGAATCCGTGCTTGTCTGTCCGTATGCCAGCATTCCGAACAATAGAAACAAAAGGAACAATAGTTTACCTTTCATGATAGAGGTCCTCCTTATAATGGTTTTTATCTTTCAAACTTAGAAAATATTCTTGATACATGAAAAGAAAAAAGGATAAAATCTGCATTATGTGAATGGATTTATCCACTTGTATCGGACACTCATCCGTCAAGTAAGGAGTGCGTTTTTAGTAAATAAAAATAAAAAGCTTGTTTTTCTCGATAATTATGACGATTATTGCATATCAGTTTCAAAATATTAATGAATAACACGCTTAATCCAATAAATTTAAATACCATAGAACAACTGTTTAAACAGTATTATAAAGTTCTTAAAATGTATTCGTTCAGAGTAACTCTGGATGAAGAACTTGCTGAAGATGTTGTTCAAGATGTTTTTTTTGAATTGTGGCAGAAACGGGAAACTTTGGTTTTGAGAGATGAAACAATTAAATCCTATCTTTTTAAGGCAGTATATAATCAGTCAATTAACATCATTAAAAGGGAAGAGAGATATGTGAGAGTAGAGGATAATGAAGAACGTAGCAGCCTTTTGGATAATTATGTAAAGGAAAATACCCAGAGTTCGGAACAATCTTTGTTGTTGAAAGAATTGGATTCTGAAATCAAAGTATTTGTCCAAGCATTACCTCCACAATGTAGGAAAGTCTTTATTTTAAGTCGCCGTTATGGCTTAAAAAATAAAGATATTGCAGAACAATTGGATATAAGCGTAAAAGCGGTGGAAAAACATATTACTAAAGCTCTTTTCGGTCTGAAAGAATATCTCACAGAGAAAGGCCTTTTCCCGATAATCTTATGTCTCTTTTTGATGAATTGAAGAATATTTTATTTTTTAAAGTGTGAAGGTAGGGTAATAGCCTTTATTTTTGTATTAACTATAAAAGAGCAATTATGGAAAATGAACAAGTTGATATTAGAGAGATTATGATTCGTTATTTGGACGAATCGGCTACTTTGGAAGAAGAAATCATTCTTTTGAATTGGCTTAAGAGTTCTGATACCAATCGAAATGACTTTATATTGACTAGAGATTTGTGGCTGAGCTGTGATGCTGTTGCCGATAACAAATTGGAGGTGGATATAGCCTTGAAAAAATTCAGAAGGCGGATAGCTGATGAAATAAATATGGAGGATAGAACACACAAATTGTTACATCGATCTCTTGTTCTTTGGGGGAGCATAGCAGCTTCAATTATTATAGTTTTCTGTATTGGATATGGTTTTAATCCGAAGAATGTGAATGTTTTTACTGCAACTAAAATACAAAAGCAGCTGATAACCGCTATGGGAAGTAAAGGAAGATTCGTCTTGCCGGACGGAACGGTTGTATGGCTGAATTCTGAGTCTTCATTGATATATCCAGAACAATTTATAAATAAAAAACGAGAGGTAACTTTGGACGGCGAAGCTTATTTTGAAGTAAAAAGGAATACTGAAAAACCTTTTATTGTGAAAACTGGTAGTATGAACATAGAAGTGTTGGGAACAAAATTCAATGTCCGGAATTACAAAGGAAGCAATTCCTTTAAAACGGCATTGCTAAAAGGAAGCGTAAAGATAACGGGGAATAAAATGAGCCGTTCGGTGATATTAAAACCCAATGAATTATTCTGCATGACAAAAAATAATCTTGCTTACACGGTGTCGAAAACAAATGCAGAATTGTATGCAAATTGGATAAAAGACAAACTGATATTCGACAATACAAGGCTTATGGATATTATCATTAGTATGGAAGGGCATTATAATACAACCATTACGTGCCCTTCGAAATTTGCCAACGAAACCCGCTTGTCTCTGACGATTCGAAATGAATCTCTTGAAGAGGTGTTGAAATCAATCAGTTTCATAGCTCCTATTCAATATAAAATTACTAATGGAACAGTCAATATAAGGCCTATATAGAAAAATAGATTATTAACCTTTAAATTATCGAAAAATGAAAACATAATAGAAAAAGTAAAAAATAGGTGAATGTTGGAGCATTCACCTATTCGAGAGTTTTAATTAAACCATCGTATCTCTGCCCGAGATCAATGATAAATCTAACTAAAAACACAGTAAAAATATGAATAATTTTATTGGCAAGGATATATTATATCTTTTCTTAACAAAAAAAAATATTCGGATTATGAAATTAGTCTTTATTATGCTCACCTTTATTATAATAAAGATACCGGCTGCAGAAGCACAGAGTACTCATATAAATGTGAATATGAATAATTCAGCTGTTAAAGAAGTTTTAAAAGCCATTGAAAAAAACAGCAATTATACATTCTATTATAACGATAAAGTCATAAATGCTAATAACAGAGTGACCATTCATGCAAAGAATGAAAGTATATCTTCCATTCTGACAAAAATATTGCCCGATTGTAATTTCAATGTCTATAATAATAAAATAATTATTACGAAAAAAACGACTGAAAGCCTTATTGAGCAAGAGAAGAAAATAACCGGTGTTGTTAAAGATTCAAAGGGAGAAGTTATTATAGGAGCAAACGTAATGGTCAAAGGAACCACTATTGGTACTATAACTGACATTAATGGAATTTTTTCATTGAATGTTCCATCTAATGCAGTGCTTCAGATATCTTATATCGGATATGTTACTCAGGATGTATCTATAAAGAATCGAGGTTCGGTGAGCATTCAATTGCAAGAAGACACCAAAACTTTGGATGAAGTGGTCGTTATAGGATATGGTACTGTAAAGAAAAGCGACTTAACGGGTGCTGTCTCTACCGTGAAAATGGCGGAAGAACCTATTTCAACAACTTCTACGGTGAGCCATGTATTGGCTGGCAAGGCAGCTGGATTGCAAGCGGTAACCGTCAGTGCACAACCAGGTGGTAGTACTGAGTTCAGAATCAGAGGAGCAGCTTCGCCTCAATCCGGTAATGATCCCTTGATTATTGTTGACGGTTTCCCTATAAGCAATCCTGGATCTATGTCGGTTGGCAAATATAGTGAAGGAAATAAAGATAATATTTTAGCGTCTATCAATCCTAATGATATAGAGTCGATAGAAGTTTTGAAGGATGCAAGTTCCACTGCAATCTATGGAGCAAGAGCCGGTAATGGCGTAATAATTATAACAACCAAAAAAGGCGCGTCTGGAAAGCCAAATGTAACGTATTCGGGTTCTGTCTCAGCACAAGATATTGCTAAAAATTATGAAGTGCTGGATGCTAAAGATTTTATGATCCAAACGAACCGTTATTACAAAGAAAAATGGATGAAAAATAATAAGATAGGAGTTTATGGCGGTGTTGATGAATCGACGGTGAGTCCTTTTACTCCTAAATACTCGGATCAGCAGATTGCCAATCCGGAAAATGATACTGATTGGATGAGTGCTGTTACTAGAACAGGATTCCAAACCCAGCATAATGTATCCATCACCGGAGGAAGTGATTATACCAAATATCTGATTTCAGGAAATTATTTCAAACAGGATGGAGTTCTTAAGAATAATGGCATGGAGAGATTTTCCGGACGCATCAATCTTGAACAGAAAATCAGTAAGTACGTGAAGGCAGGAGTGAATCTTACGCTTTCTACCAATAATTATAATAATGTACCTTTAGGAAATGGTCATGCTGAAAATGCCGGTTTGTTAGTCTCTGCTTCTCAGTTTAATCCTTTATTACCGATAAAAGATGCTAATGGTGATTATTCATTGAACAATGAAGCTGCGTTTATTCCAAACCCTGTTTCACTTCTGGAGATAACCGACAAAACGCGAAAGAAAAGGATTCTGGGTACGGCTTTTATTGAAATAGAACCAATAAAAGACTTAGTTTTAAAGGCAAATGTAGGTATTGATGACAATATGCAGAAAAGGAAAACCTATTTGCCTAAGACTACATTGTATGGGGCTAAAGAAGGCGGGAAAGCCGATATCGGAGAGTTTGATAAGAACGATTACTTATTGGAATTGACTGCAACTTATAATAAGAAAGTAGGCAAACATTCATTTGGGGGATTATTGGGATATTCATTTCAGTCGTTCAATTACGAAAGTTTGTCTGCCGGGAATAGTATTTTTCTTACCGATGGATTTCTATACAATAATCTAGGTGCAGGTTCCTATCAGAAACCAAGTGTTGGCTCGTCTGCTTACAAAAATGAAATGGCATCTTTCTTTGGAAGATTCAATTATTCATACAATGACCGCTATTTGCTGACTGCAACATTGCGTGCCGATGGTGCTTCCAATTTCGCTGCTAACAAGAAATGGGGATATTTTCCTTCTGTTGCCATCGGGTGGAGATTCTCTGAAGAGTCTTTTATGCAAAA